>LXNI01000088.1_pt1 | contig 106461 bp, 92 predicted proteins | sample 809091 | NCBI WGS metagenome assembly LXNI01 (sample SAMN04870527, study PRJNA318959) | sponge metagenome | biome: 01000161; feature: marine sponge reef; material: water | host: Sarcotragus foetidus | place: Greece: Milos, Mediterranean Sea | collected 2013-05-29 | depth 5-7 m | reverse complement strand
AGCTCAAATACGCCGAGATCAAGCCACGACCCCCTCGAATTGATGTTTCTGACGTACGCAAACCATGGCCATGACGCCCCTAACTCGGCCAAAATAGGTATTTTTCTGGCAAACACTACTTAACTGATTAGCAGAGATGGGATCATGCATCGTATATTGGGGGTTTACGTGCGGTCGACAATTATGCTCATAACGGGTGCCTAACGCACTGTACAGCACATAAAAATTTTCTGTCTGTTGCGAATCGCTTCCCATATACATACTCGTACACCTGCTGAAACGCAGGCGCATCTACTGCGACGAATGCTGCGACGGGCCTCAAACACTGAGTGGGGCCGCAAATTTGAGTTTGCACACATTGTGCAGCAACCAGACGTGGTTGATGCGTACCAGTCGCGTATTCCAATACACACATACAATGACCTCAAGCCTTATATAGATAAAATAAGGGCGGGTGAACATGATGTGCTATGGCCAGGCGGCGTTAAGCACTTTGCCGTTTCTAGCGGTACCGCATCCGAGGGTAAGGTCATTCCCTTGAGCGAAGATATGCTCCGTCTGAACCGGGGCTTTTCAGTTGGTCTGGGGGTTAATTACCTGATTCGCACAGGCTCATTCAAAACTTTCCTCGGCAAGCATCTAACCCTTCCCGGGCGTGTCGAGGATGACCCTGATTATCCGGGAACACTGGTAGGAGAAGTGAGCGGCTTACAGATCCTGTTCGCACCTGGGTTCTATAGAGCCTTTCTGCAGGCAGTTCCAATTTCAATTGCTTTTGCACCCAACTGGGATTCGAAGATACAGGCCATTGTTGATCGGACGCTGAATCAGGATGTGCGGATGGTCGCCATGGCACCGACCTGGGCCCTGGTACTTTTTGGGTTGTTGATCGAAAGATTCAACGAAATTAATGGAACCAGTGTACGAACTGTCGGAGAAATCTGGCCCAATCTGCAGCTGTACATTTCAGGCGGCGTTGCCCTGAGTTCTTATCGTGCCATCCTTGAAGAACAGATCGGCCTATCAAGGATGCATTTCCTCGAAGCTTACGGTGCGTCGGAAGGATTTTTCTCCTACCAAACGGATCTAAGTGATCCCGCTATGCAATTACATCTGAATAACGGTGTCTTCTACGAGTTCATTCGCCTAGACGAACTGAATACAGAGAATCCTGAACGACGAACGATTGGCAACGTGGAACCTGACGTGCGGTACGCTATGATTCTCACGACCTGCAGCGGGCTGTGGTCTTACTTGTTGGGGGATGTAGTTCGCTTTACAAGCACTGCCCCATACAAGATTGTAGTTGCCGGCCGAACCTCTGAAATGATCGACAAGTATGGGGAAGCCGTCTTTGGTGAGGATGCCCGAACTGCAATCGATAAGTCATGCAAAGCCACAAACAGTCATGTGCGGGACTACCATGTTTCGGCTATCCCTCCGAACGGCACACAGGTCCCTGCGCATGAATGGCTGTTTGAGTTCAGCCGTGCCCCACTCGACTGCGAAGCATTTTTGCGGTCACTGGACTCAATACTCTGCGATATTAATCGACACTACCAAATCCGACGTGAGGCCAAGGCCTTTGGCCCGCCAGAAATTGTACTCCTGCCAGATGGTACATTCAATGCATGGCTTAAGACAAGCAGGGGGGACCTTAACAGTCAGACAAAAGTCCCGCGAATGAGCGAGAACAGATCTGTAGCAGACGGCGTCCTTGCACATGCCGGTCATCGGGCACGCCGAATCCTGGTGAATTAATCAATAGAAAGCAGTGCGTCAAAGCGACTGACCGTCTCGGAATGCCCTCCTATCATTAATGCCGGGGCTCTGCAGGTGAGCATATCTATTAGACTTACCTGATCCCCGTTTACGTACCGCAGCTCTCCTCCGCTCTCTCGTAGCATCAGTAGGCCCGGGGCCACATCCCACAAACTCACACGGGCCAGAAGTGTCGCGTCACAATTGCCTGCGGCTGCGTAGCAGAGATGGGCTATTGTTGACCCAAGGCTCCGCACCTTCCCGGGATAGTTGGGACTAAGAACTTTTTGGCGATGCAGTTTAGAGTAGCTGAGCAGTACGGATTCACGATCCAGAGGGCTTGGAGGACGAACCGAGAGGCGTTGCTCTCCCCTGTACGCTCCCTCCCCTTTCAATGCCCAGTATTGATCCCGTGTCACTGGTGCAGAAAAAAAGGCAGCTATAGGCTCATAGTCCTCCAACAATGCCAATCCCGTACCCCATACCGGCAGGCCACTTACAAAAGCCGCCGTCCCGTCAATTGGATCAATTGACCAGTACCGGCTACCAGTTGCTGGCTCTTTTCTCAAACCCTCTTCCTCTGCAATTATGCCATCATCGGGATAATGCTGATTGAGCCACTCGACTATCAGATGCTGTACTGCAAGATCAGCATCCGTAACATAGGTCATGGACTCCTTCCACCGGGGAGTAACACCCCCAAAGTAATCCATTGCTGTGGCAGCAGCCACATTCAACAAATTCATTACATCAGTCACACCCACCATAATTCCCACTAAAACAGATCTGCTGGTGTCGTCCAGTAATCCAGATGAGAGAAAAACTGGTCTACCAGGACAGGAGGACCACCTACCATTGGGAGTGGAGCCGGTCGACCGTCAAGAAGAACCGAAAGATCACACTCGCTCCCATCCAGGTAGCGCAGGACACCGCCGTTTGCACGCAACATCGCGTAGCCCGGAGCCAAGTCCCATATTTTGTCATGACCGATCAAAACTATATCCGCACCACCTGTTGCCACCAGAGACAAGTGGATGGACGCCGTTCCTAAGCCAAAAACACGACCAGGAAAAGACTCGGCAAGCGTATAATTCTGATGAGGCCGCGTATGTGTTAACAAAATCGTGTCGGTATCCAACGAAGTACGCTCACTCAGTGACATGACGACATCACCCCGAAGTACAGACTTTCCAGTCGAATGAAAGTAGTCCCCCGTAGAGGGTACATGTATGAATCCTGCGACCGGCTGACCTTCTTCAATCAGTCCCAAAGCAATGGCCCAGTTCGACATCCCAGCCACAAACGAAACTGTGCCGTCAATTGGATCAACCGTCCAATAACGTGAACCCTGCTGTGGCATACGTAATACGTCGTCTTCCTCTGCTATGATACCATCCTGTGGAAAGTGCTGTGTGATTGCTTTTATGAGATACTTCTGGATGGCTTCATCCGCAGCAGTAACTGGTGAACCATCATGCTTGACCTGGTGAGGTGAGCGAAGGAACCATTCCATAGCATACTGGGCAGCAGTCTCCAGTAATGGGCGAGCGAATTTGTTTAGTGAATCCATAATCGGTAAACTACTGTAATTTTATTAAGCGGTCGACAACATATTTTTTCCTGTATAAATGCCCTAAATTGGCGCATCTTACGTATCTAAAACGACCCAATACGATTCGCTATGCCCTTACGCATTAATCTTTGCAGCGGTCCGAGGAATGTGTCTACGGCACTCATGTATGCGTTCGCCCAACGTCCTGACACGCACGTGGTAGACGAACCGCTCTATGCCCATTACCTACAGGTAACCGGTGCACAGCATCCTGGACGTAACGATATTTTGGCCTCCATGGATTCAATTGGTTCGCGTGTAGTTCAGCAGGTTCTACTCGGCCCGTGCAACCATCCCATATTTTTTGTCAAAAATATGGGACATCATCTTGTGGACCTTGACTGGGGATTCCTGAATCAAATGACGACGGTCATACTGATTCGGGATCCTGAGCAAATGCTGCCTTCCCTCATCAACCAAGTTCCGCAGCCTGCACTTGCCGACACAGCATTGGCCAGACAGCGGGAAGTCTTCGACTATCTTACAAAGCGAGGACAGATGCCGTGTGTGCTTGATGCACGTGAGGTGTTGATGAACCCAGAAAAGGTTCTTCAACTCCTGTGTGACCAGCTTGGGATTGCCTTTGAACCTGCCATGCTGCACTGGAACAAAGGTTCTAGGCTCGAGGATGGAGTTTGGGCTCAACATTGGTATCACGTGGTCCATAAATCTACAGGCTTTGCACCGTACGTGCATAAATCAACTCCATTCCCAGCTTTTCTGCGCCCATTGCTTAACGAATGCATTCCCCATTACGAATACCTGTTCCAATACGTTATTAAGGCCTGAAAAATGCACATTTCGTTACCCGACGATCGCAACGACACTATAGTAGTCTGGGTCAAGGATCGCCTGCTTCCCCGATCAGAAGCCAAGGTGTCCGTGTTTGACAGCGTAGTCCAAGGTGGAGATGCCGTCTGGGAAGGCCTCCGCGTATATGACGGCCGAGTTTTTCAACTGGACGCACATCTGGACCGACTCATGGACTCCGCACACGCAATGGGCTTCACAGATGTACCCCCGCGTGAGTTTATCATGGATGCCCTGTTTGCCACACTGAAATCCAATGGGATGCGTGATGACACACACATACGTTTGACCCTGACTCGCGGAGAAAAAACTACTTCCGGCATGGATCCGCGGCTTAACGTGTACGGTCCGACACTGATTGTATTGGCCGAATGGAAGAAACCCGTCTATGCAAAAAGTGGGATCCGCCTCATTACTTCTTCCGTGCGACGCAATACTCCACAATGCTTGGACTCAAAGATTCACCACAACAACCTAGTCAATAACATACTGGCCAAGATTCAGGCTAACCTGGCAGGTGTAGATGATGCCGTGATGTTGGATATACACGGCTACCTTTCAGAAACCAACGCAACAAACGTGTTTCTCGTCAAGCATGGCCAACTGCTTACACCTCACGCAGACAGCTGCCTGCATGGTATCACACGTGCAAAAGTGCTGGTTCTGGCCAAAGAGCTTGGCATTACGACCATAGAACGTAACCTCTCTACGACCGAAATGCATACTGCGGACGAGATGTTTACTACGGGAACCATGGGCGAACTATCCCCTGTGCTCGAAGTGGATGGACGTGTGATCGGCAATGGAGCACCCGGTCCTGTGACCCTGCAACTACGCGATGTCTATTGGAAAAAAACCCAGTCCGAAGGCACACCACTGCCTTTCTGATCAAGGGATATCCAATACTTTATGGGTCTGGACACTGAGTCTCCACTGCGGGTTCTGTAGGCAGTAATTCAGCGCTGCCTTCGTGTTGTCTGCGAGTTCCGGGCCATCCATTGGCTGCAGAAAGAAGTGATCAAAAGCAAGCGTTTCAAACTGAACCGGCATGGCCCCGGGCTGTGGAAAGACAAGCTTCAACTCGTTCCCTTCGACAAGAACTAAAGGAGCGTCTGCCTTGGGGCTTACGCAAATCCAGTCCAGTCCCGGGGGCGGAGCAAGCGTACCATTGGTTTCTATGGCAACTTCAAACCCATACGACTGGAGTGCCTGTACCAGATCTGCATCCAGTTGCAGTAGCGGCTCACCTCCCGTACACACCACATAAGGTCTGGCACGTGGTGCTGTGCTGTTTGGCCAGGCTATACACACAGCATTTGCCAGCTCTGCCGGCGTAGTAAAACGCCCGCCTCCTACTCCATCCATGCCAACAAAATCAGTATCGCAAAACTTACACACAGCGTTGGACCGGTCCCGTTCGAGTCCACTCCACAGATTACAGCCGACAAAGCGCAAAAATACTGCGGGGCGCCCCGTCATGTGGCCCTCCCCTTGAAGCGTATAGTAAATCTCCTTTACTGCGTAAGCCATGCAATCCGATCTTCCAGTTCAGACGCATTGAGATTCCAGTCCAAAACGGCTAGAGTCAAGCGGCTGGCGGTGACCTGCCGCCTATGTTCATCTAAAATATCAATCTGCCAGACCTGGGTTTTTCGTCCCAAATGTACCGGCCGGGCTGTTCCTACAACTCGACCGCTACGGACCGCACGCAAATGATTAGCATTAACTTCAAGGCCAACGCAGTATTTGCTGCGTAAGTCCACGCATAGCGCTCCTGCAACACTCCCGATGGTTTCTGCCAGCACGACCGAAGCGCCTCCATGCAGCAACCCTATCGGTTGATTAGTACGATGATCCACCGGCATTGACGCGCTGAGATAATCAGGCCCGAGATCTGTGAACCTGATGTCCAGGTGCTCGACCATAGTGCCTTCGCCACGTCGATTGAGTTGCTCTAATGTGGGTTCCTGCTTCCAAATTCTCTCCATTATTTCTGAGGTATTGATTGCTGTCAGGCTCCATCTGTTTCATTATCGTAACCGACCGACAGAACCCCTTATACGCATTACGCCCAAAAATCTACCGCTAACCCAATCAAATCAGTTTCTTGCGCCAGTAACGTGCAAGACCATACCAGCTCTCGCGAGGCTGCCCCATGTAATCATAGGGTTCCTGGGCAGCAAGGTCTACCGAAGCACGCATGCGCGTCATTTCCGATTTATGAAATGCCGCCGCACGTGCGGCATCCGATTCGTAATCATCGTTTAGTGAACATCTTACCGCATCACTCCAAGCGCGCAGCCGCTCACGCATCCGATGCAAATGCTCCTTCACATCTTGAATCAGCCCAAAGTGGGTCAGGAAAAGCCACTTGGGATTCTCTGCCTCCAGCTTTGAAAGGGTCTCTTCCCATGCTACCAGATCTATGTCTGGTGGTGGAGCCACCGGGATAATGTAATCAGCTCCCTCAATTCGCATCCCGGCCGCATCACCGGCGAATCCTACGCCTGCTGCATTATCAAACCAAGCGATATGATGAGAGGCATGTCCGGGTGTATAGCACGCCCGTAGCGTTCGCCCACCTGTTTGCAGACTCGTACCGTCCGCTATGGCATGAACCTGGTTGGCTGGGACCGGCAGAATTGCTCCCCACAACCGACCCATTCGTTCTTTATATATCCGGGTCGCACTTCGGATCAACCGTTCAGGGTTGATCAAATGCTGTGCTCCAATCGGATGCACATGAATTGTTACCTCGGGCAGGATTGCCGCTAACTGCCCAACACAACCCGCATGATCCAGGTGAATATGCGTCAACACCACATCATTAACTGCCTGCAATCCGCCTAATGGGATCAATGCACGCTCAAGTGTCTTTAGCGTGCTTGTCGGACCAGGATCAACAAGCGTCAGTCCAGAGCCTGTTTCAAGTACTGCACAGGCAATAAGGCGGGAGCACCTACGAAATCGTACATCTGCCTGCCATGTCGGAAGTTCGACGTTCAGAGATTTCACTGATCTGAAGCTTTATCTCGTCTTATCACATTCTCCGTCCACTACAAAACAGGGGGGCTTCCCAAATCTTTATCAGTCAGAATGGGCAGGTCCTCCTGAACTGACGGCATGAGCGGGCGTTCGCGCTGCCATGCCTCGTCCAGCTGCACAGATACATCATTGTGATGGATTAATACCGGACCATTGTAGCGGGCCTTCATTGAACCATTCTCAAGACGAAGCACACCGCGCGGACACACGGTCGCACACATACCACATCCCACACATGAGGCCCTCACAATATTCTGTCCCCGTTGCGCATACCATCGCACATCAATACCCATTTCGCAGTAGGTCGAGCAATTACCGCACGAGATACACTGTCCGCCATTGGTCGTTATCCTGAACCTGGAAAGATATTTTTGCAACAATCCCAAAATTGCAGCCATTGGACAACCAAAACGACACCACACACGAGAACCCATAATCGGGTAAAACCCGACGCCAATGACACCTGCGAAAATCAACCCGATAAAGAAACCATACAGTCTCGAAAATTCATGGGACAGCCCACCTAATATGCCTCCCCCCGTCCAACTATTAATCCAGAGCGTAAGGGTTGTAACCACAACAAACACCAGCACACTGTGAACCATCCACCGCTCCACTTTCCAAGCCTTTGTAGACTTATCTGAGAGGTGACGGAAAGGGTCTCCTGCGGTCTCTGCCAGTCCACCACAACCACAGACCCAAGAGCAATACCACCGCTTACCATAGAAATACGTCAGGACTGGAGTGGCGACAAAGGTCATTACTGCCGTCCAGAACAACAGAAAAATGCCCAGCCCAGGCCCCTGTGTTAAGGAGCTGAATGTGGACGGCCACAAATAGTCATACTTGAGCGGCCAGAAGTAGCTGAAATAAAACTCAGGCTCGTTCAGGAGCAATAATAGACTCGGTATAATAAAAGCCAGACCCAACTGAAAGAACATCACTGAGATTGTCCTAAGTATCTGATACCTGTTGTCCCGGTACTTGATGAGCATACGAGCTCCCATGATCAGGATCGCAAGCGTGTAGAACAATCCATATAAAAACCACTGATCTGCAGGTCTGCCACGGAGTGCTATACTCAGTGCGTCCGTACCACGCACAAGCTGTTCAAGGTTTGACGGAGCCCAGTAGAGGATGATATAGAAACCGGTGAACACGATTCCCATGATCCATCCAGCCATTCCCCGGGCTGTCGCCCCAGAAAACCATACACCATTATTGTTTACTCCGGGCGACTGTTGCAACAAATCTGCAAAGAGCAGACCGCTACCGAGCAAAAAACCGGAAATCCCAACCCCCATCGTGAGCGCAGGGTTAAGTGCACCATTCCCAACGAGCATTACCAGAAGAGCCAATACCCCCACTCCAATCAATGCTAAGCCTGCTTTCTGGCGCGCAGAATATCTGGATCCTGGGGTTGTAAGCTGCAAACTTGCGTGATATTCCATGGCACTTGTTCAGTTTGAGCTGACGGCAGCTTGGTGATAAATTTTGCTGGATTGAAATTCGGAATCAAACCGGGCGTTTGCAAGGGATTTAAGAACCTGCTCCACGGGGGTACCCCCGCGAATCCACGCTTCGCATTGATCCTGCCTGATACGCAAACCCATGGTGTTGAACCCCAGCACCCGACCTGTCTCGCGATCGCTATTGACACGCAAAAGGGTACGCCCTTGCCGAAACAGCTGCGACCGGATTTGTGGCCCGGGTTGGGCGGGCACCTCTCCGTAAGTCTGATACTCTATAGTGAAAAATTTTGCCGAATTAAAAAAGACTCCACGCCGGTAAGGCGTCCTATGCCCACACAGTGTATATGCGACGGTCTTTCCATGAGCACGGCCAGTGTACCAAAGTTGCTCAACCCTTCGGCTACCAATATCATCTGCATTGAATTCAGCGCAATCACCAGCGGCATAGACATCCGGTAAATTCGTCTCAAAGAACTCATTGACCAGAATACCCTTATTGGTGTTGATACCCGAAGCCCGAGCTATGTCAATGTTCGGATGCACGCCCGCCGTCAGACCGACAAACTGACAATCAATACGTTCACCAATGTTGGTTTCAACAGCAGAAGCGCGATCCTGGCCGATAATTGACTTGAGCTCTGTCCCCAGCCTCAAATCAATTCCAAGTGCTACAATCTCGTCATTAATCAGCGCAGACTCTTCCTCGGGGAGCAAGTAATCCATATAACTTTTCTCCCGCACAAGAAAAGTCACCGGAATATGTCGGGCATGAAGCATCTCGGCCATCTCTATGCCGATAAGTCCTCCTCCAACCACGACGCCACGACTGATGCCACGCGTATTGCGTTCCATTAAGGCAAGGTCCTGCATCCCGTAGAGGCCCTGAACGCCTGACAGGTCCTGACCAGGCCAGCCAAATTGATTGGACTTCGATCCGGTGGCCAATAGAAGCGCATCATAGGCGATGTCTACACCATCAGCAATCCGAACGATCTTATTCTGTGTGTCAATCTGAGTAGCATACCCGCGAACAAGATCTATTTTGTTGTGTGCCCAGAAGTGATCTTCGTACGGTTTAGTCTCTCGGTACCGCATGTGCCCCATATATATGTACATCAGAGCGGTTCGAGCGTAAAAGTGATCGGTCTCACTGGAAACCACTGTAATGCGATTGGTACTTAACTTGCGTACGAATCGCGCCGCAGTAATGCCCGCAACTCCATTGCCGATAATGACTATATGTTGGGCCATGATTTTGTATGGTCAGATCGAAAGTTACGCCAATCTCGTTAAAGGTTGGGGCGTTCCAGTACTTATGGATCAATGGAGCAAATGATCTACGGCATCACCGGAAATACGGCCAAAGATGAACTTTGGCCACTGGTCCAACAGTTGAAAAACTGGATGGATAAAAAGAATATTGCCTATCAATTACACACTTCTATTGTAGATGGCCTACTGAAGCGCGCCATGATCTCGGCTGAAAATGCGGAAAAAATTTCTGCGAGTAAGCTGACGCAAACGAGCGATATAATCTTGTCGATCGGAGGAGATGGAACACTGATGCACACGGCCTTTGAGGTTGGGACATCAGGCATACCCATTCTCGGGATCAACATTGGATACCTCGGATTTCTGGCTGATGTTGAAGCCAGTAAGATCGAACACGCTGTACGACTCTTGGAGGACGGACGATATACAATCGAAGAGCGAATAGTCCTGGCCTTGTCCGGCCCCCACACAGGTCTGGCGCTCAATGACATCGTAATCACGCGAAAGCCTGCGAGTGGGCTTTCGGCTATAGATATCCAGGTCGACGCTACCCGGCTGAACCGTTATTGGGGTGACGGCTTGATCATCGCCACTCCAACTGGATCAACGGCCTACTCGCTGGCGGTTGGTGGACCTATAGTGATGCCTGGCAGTAACGTGGTGATTGTCAGTCCTGTAGCCCCGCACAGCCTGACTGTACGTCCAATCGTGTTGCCTGCACAAGCAGTACTGACCATCCAGTTGGCCGCGGTTTCTTCGGACTGCACCATTGCTCTGGATGGGCGGACGCACACGATTGCCGGAAAGAAAACCCCCTATACCGTACGTCGAGCAAATCATTCAATCCGGCTGGTCAGGTTCGAGGACATGCATTATTTCAGTACATTGCGATCGAAACTTTCCTGGGGGATGGGACCACAGACGCTCATATGAGAAGGATCGCCTTAGTCTGTGCATTAGTTGCAGCCGGATGCGTCGGCACTCGCACCTCAGTCGTAGATCCGGTCAATCCCTCGAACTTCTACGAGTCTGAAACTGTCCTCGACAGCATCTGGGCACATCCTATCCCGACCTCCATTAAGGCACAAGGTCAGCTTTCCATGGATACGCCGATCTACTCTGGAACGGTGGTGGCTGATATTTCGCACAGGCGCGAAGATTCTCTTCTGATGGCCTTCACTGTTCGCGGTCTTGGTATTGAGGTCGGACAGGCCCTGGTAACTCAGGACAGCATCTTTTTCTATGACCGCCTTAAACAATCACTCCACACTGCAGGTAGTAACCATCCTGCCTTACCAGCGATATTTACTGTCCAGGATGCAATCGAGAAATTACTTGGCCTGGTACGCCCCACACACCAACTACACATGCAGTTGGAGCAAAGACAGGATCGTCTCGTACTCACGGACACGCTCCAAAACAGGAGCTACACCGTCGATCCCAGTCTTTGGCGCATTATTCATGTGGAGCAGCGGGATTCGACTGACACGCTTACCGAATCATTGCATTTCAGCGATTTTTTCACCGTTGGGGAGACACAATTTCCACGGCGGGTGATCTATCGTGGTCCGGCTTCGGACATAAACGCCATTCTGCATTATCGTTCGATCCAGATTAACGAACCAATCGTTTCAATGGCATTGGACCTTCCCGACAAGGTAAGCCGTATTTCGCTCCCTGAACGATAAAATGACGCCAGCCCAGTTACGAGAAGCCCGGGTCTAAGCACTCCAGCGCTTCAACAAGATCGAGGCCCGCAAGCGCAGAACCTCTAGATTCCAGCCCCGGAGGGAATGCCGGCAACGTAACACGAATCGTAGAGCAACGCCCCCTGCAACTGACCAATAACCAGACACTTTTAAGTCTCGCATCCGTATACTATGTCCCTAAATACGGAGACACCATACACGAACCACCAATGGCACAAACCTTTTCTGTTACTGTTTTTGTATATGAAGATGGTACACTGGCGGTTACTGATAGCGATATTACGGGGCTGATAATTGAGGTCTGCACATACGACGAGTTGTTGGTTGAACTTCCACGAGTTGCTTCTGGCTTATTGCAGTTAAACCATGGCTTAACTAATGAACAAATCGCAAAAGCGATGTTGCGCATAGAGTTTAAGTTCGTCACAGACACTGTTCCCCAACAAAAACCCAGTTCCCTGACTTCACTACCTGGAGTGTTTTGGGGTAGCAACGAACGCTTACATTCTCTACAATATGCGTAAGCTATGGCGGGGTATGAACGGAAGATTTTGAAGCTCCTAAAAAGGAATGGACTCTCCGTAAAACGTAACCCGCGAGGCAGTCAAGTAATCTGGGGCAATGGTGAGATAAATGTGTCTGTTCCAGCAAAAATCAAAAAACGCCATACGGCCAACGCAATACTCAAAGACGCGGGGATCAACAAAAAGTTTTAGGCCAATCTTCACTACTTGGGACTAAATCCTTGATCGTATATATTGAATAGACACGTAACCAAGACAGCCACACTCATCGCAGCAACCCTTTTGATTGTAGCGGGAGCAGCAATGGGGCAAAGCGTGGAAGATCTGCAGGCAAAGACGGAGCAGAAAGACGCACAAGCGCAGCACGAACTAGGCAACAGCTACTACCATGGAAGGGGCGTCCCAGAGAATTACAGACTGGCCGCCCAGTGGTGGAAGAAAGCCGCGGATCAAGGACACGTACACGCGCAATACGAACTGGGCATGGCTAATCTGGATTATGCCAGTGACCCCCTAGGCATGTACATTGGCATGAGGAACGCCTACATATGGCTCATCCTGACCAAGGCAGGAGGAATAGAAACAGAAAGCAAAAAACTAGCCTAGGCAGCTAACGCAGCTTTTGACTACATGCGCTCCACAATGGATCATGCCAGCATACAAGAGGCCCAGGACCTAAGCCCTTCAAAAACACGAATAGATCGAGGCCCGCAAATCGCAGAACTGCTAGATTCCAGCCCCAGAGGGAATGTCGGCAGAGAGTTAAACCGTAATTTGGTACAATTAAGCATTTAGATCCCTTAATAAATCATGGCAGATACCTTTGATGTCATTGTTGTCGGGACAGGTCCCGGCGGATACGAAACGGCCATACGCGCCACGCAACTCGGATTCAAAACGGCAGTCGTCGAAAAAGACAAACTGGGAGGGGTGTGCCTGAACGTCGGCTGCATCCCTACTAAAGCACTTTTGAAGAGCGCAGAAGTGGCTTCTTACGCCGATCACTTGAGTGCCTACGGCTTAGAGCTTGAAGGAAAAATTACAGCGAATTTTCCAAGCGTTATTCAACGGAGTCGGAAAGTAGCCGCGAAAATGAACTCCGGCGTGCAATACCTCATGAAGAAAAATGGCATTGAGGTCGTCTTCGGACACGCAAAACTGGTGGAAGGCGGTGCATTAAGCGTTACGCCATCTGTCAATATGGATGACAAACGCATAGGAACAGCACGCACACTCCGGGCAAAGCATATTATCCTTGCAACGGGCGCCCGTGCAAGAGAAATTCCACCTTTGCCAATAGATGGCAAGAACATTATTGATTATAGGGGGGCACTGCTGCAGGAAACACGGCCGAACTGCCTCTTGATTGCCGGTGCCGGTGCTATCGGAGTAGAGTTTGCATACTTCTATCACCACATGGGCACACAAGTCCACTTAGTGGAGCTCCTGGATCGTATCGTGCCCATCGAGGACGAGGATGTATCTAAGCAATTGGCACGCTCATTCAAAAAAGCTGGCATCAAGGTTCACACCAGCGCAAGCGTAGAGCGTGTAGAACAAGGTGGCGATGCCTTGAAAGTACATCTGAAGACTGCCCGAAAGAAGGAGGTGGTAGAAGTTGATCAGGTTCTTAGCTCAGTTGGAATCACCGGAAATATCGAAGACCTGGGCTTGGAAAAAGTTGGGATAGAAACTGATCGTGGATTCATCAAGACTGACGAATTTTCCCGCACCCAGGTTCGGGGCGTTTATGCAATCGGCGATGTAGCCGGCCCGCCTTGGTTAGCACACAAGGCCAGTCATGAAGGCATTCTTTGCGTTGAAAAAATTGCCGGACAGAACGTGCATGCACTGGATAAGGGGAATATCCCCGGATGCACATACTGTCAACCCCAGATTGCTTCGATGGGATATACCGAGGCCAAAGCTCGTGAAGAAGGGTTGGATATCAAGGTTGGTAAATTTCCATTCTCTGCCTCCGGTAAAGCTTCGGCAGCCGGACATACTGATGGATTCGTAAAGGTCATTTATGACGCGAAATACGGAGAGCTACTGGGTTGCCATGTGATTGGCCAAGATGCTACAGAGCTCATCGCGGAAGCTGTGACCGCCCGCACACTGGAAACCACCTACCATGAAATCCTGGACGCGGTACATCCACATCCAACGCTCTCGGAAGCAGTCATGGAGGCTACTCGTGATGCACTGGGGCGATCCATCAATATCTGATCCTACCCTGTTTGACAAGGTTAAGTGATCGACTCAGACGCGACATATCCGTCCGATAATGGAGGGTGTAGAGTGGAGGGGCCGGCGCGGTACTCGTACTCATTAGTTGTGTCCTGTTAAGGTAAGCGAGAGGTACGTTGACAGGAGGGTTTTCTGCGTCACCTGAGAAAGTTGGCACGTCACTTGGACAAATAGCTGCTGCATCGGGATCGTGTCGCCCTATCTTCCTTGGGATTGATGTGTGCAGACCGTATGGATTTGACTGGTGGGCTATTTTTGCGAAGGCAGAAACAGAATGGCGATACTTCTTTGACATTCTTGTGGAACGTAGAGAGGGAGACTTCCAATCTGAGGTAGATCAGTGAGTCAATATCCCTGAACTAGATCATGCGGCCAAAAGCGATACTAACAATCACTTTTGGACAGAGGTGGAGCTTGAAGACTTGGTATACAAGCAGAAGAGTTTCTTCGCATAGGTCTCATCTGAAGCCCTATTCTCCTGCAATCGGAACCTGGCCCAAATGCTTATCAATCGTTGCTATCATGTCTTTTGAGAGCGCAAGATTGTTTTTCTCTTTCCTCCATACCTCATGAAACTTTGCCACAGTCTCCACGGCTACATCCAATACAAGTTTTTCCGGCAAGCGTGCTTTGCCTGCTAAGTGGGATAATTCATCCAGTGAAAAACCTGCAAAGCGTTTCGTGCGGCTAACTTTGAGTGCGAATGTCTCATCCGGGATGTAACAGATGGTTGAGACAAAATCATAGGCCGGAGCCAAAGATGCATTTTTTTCATCTAGGTACATGAACGACCAATTCTTTAAATGCATATCCGCATTACCAATGAGCATATTGAAAACAAGTCGCCTGATCAACTCCTTTATGTCATCCTGCTGACACTCTACACCAACGACGCTTGCAATATTACGGATAGAAGCCTTGTCGTACTTAGCATCAGGATAGACACCAAAAATTTGTGCAAAATCTTCAATATGAACGGAATTTCTGCCGTGTGGGCGGTCGAACCGGTCAATAGCAAACGCATGAGTGCCGAAGATGTCGACATCGTCTGGCAAGTTTTCTATAGAATCAACCTCAATCAATTCCACACGAGGAACGTCGATTCCGACATCGCGTGCAAGCTCCATCATACTGAATTCGTTCTCGGGAAGTGCACCGAATTGCCGAGACGGCAACTTTATAATCCGATCACCGCCTACACCCTGCACGGGAATGGTGAGACCTTTGCGCGCGTTCTCAATCGCTGAGAACTTTAATTGTACACCTGCCAAGGAAAATCGCATGACCTCTTCACGAAATTCTTCCTCATGGTCATAACCACGGCGCGCGGTTGGAGGGTATTCCTCCCCATCAGCAGACTGAGCGACAACCGCACCTGGTAAATCTTGGCCAAGCATCCAAAGTAGAAAGAATTCACGCACGCTCTTAACACGAGCACGTTTGGCTAAGTAACGGCGCAGATGTCCTTCCGGCAAAAGATTGGAAAACCAAGGAATGATCCTGGTTTGGGTCGGATTGAAGTCCGTGATCAGTTGTCCAAGCGAGTCTTTAAACCCCAACCCCAGAAGCGAACGGTTCTGATCGTTTATATACTCTTCTGTGAAGGCGAACAGTGTACGGTCACCACCGACATGGGTCAGCGTTGCAATTTTTTTTCCGTGGAGAAGTATTTCTAAAACTGAAACATCAGGCATTGCCCTCCTCCTCTTCGAGAGAATAAGCTGGCCTTGGAGGCAGGCTTTGATTTGACAAAGCCTGCGCGTGTTCAAGTTGCTTGCGAAGCTGCTCCGTCCGCTTTATTAGTTTTTTAATATTCTCGAAATCAATGGAGGTTTTCTGCATACGCTCCAGGTATTTCGCCCAACGCTTGAAGTTTTTGATCTGAGCGGCCGGGATGCGAACCGTCTCAAGAAAGCTCATGTGTTCCCGTAAGCGCTTGAACTCTCCCGACCATTGATCGGATTTACTAATCCCTTGCAAAACGCAAGCAAAGGCCATCTGGGCCTTGGCAAATTGTTCAGGATCGATTGTTAACCTTAGAGCTGTACTTCTAACAATTGACTGGACGGCGGGTACAGACTTTCTGGGTACGAGCTCAAGTTCCAATCCCAGTGCTCTAAATAATGCCACCAAACTTGAAAGACGCAAATCCACTGTGCCATTCTCGAATTTCGATATTTGTGCCTGAGGCACACCCGACTTGGTGCTCAAGTCTCGCTGACTCAACCCCATATTCACCCTCGCCTTTCTGATGGCAGCACTGAGATGATCTGCTTTGTAGCTCATATTGATAGTCTATTACACATAAAACTCTTTTTTGATGCCTAATAATATATCACTATGACGCCTACACTTTATAATGATGTTGAATTGTATATGCATCATCCGAAAAAATGGAAGCAATCATGATTCATGATTAGCTCTAGGGAAAAATTTCTTGAATGTTCAACGACAATGAGATTTTCCTCGGCGACAATTAAAGGTTTCGTTGGAGGGGGCGCGCGCAACAAAACTTTTAACTGATTCTATCCGCAACATTCGCAGTAGAACCTCACGCAATAATCGGTGAGCATATATGGGCTTCTCGAACGGATACGACGCGACTAGTCCCCCCAACCTTGATTCGTCCGAGCTTCAGCAAACGATGGCTCCTGGCTCACTCTCGGACGAAATAAGTGCAAGATGTCCTTCTCGATCTTCCGCCATCAAGAGCATGCCTTGGCTTTCCAGCCCCATCATCTTTCGGGATGCCAAGTTCGCAACCGCGACAACCGAACGGCCGACCAGCTCTTCTGGTTGAAAATGCTCCCCAACACCGGCCAGTATCTGCCGCTGTTCGTAACCGAGATCAATCTGTAGTTTTAGAAGTTTTTTTGATTTTCGGATGCGTTCAGCACTCAATATGCGCCCCATTCGCAAGTCCAGCTTTGCAAAATCATCATAGCTGATTATAGGCTTTGCCTCGGCATACGGTGGCCCCGGTGGTACACCCGTAGACTCTAATTTTTCGATCTGTCTCTGTATCACGGTATCACTCACCTTAACAAAAAGAATTTCTTTACGACCAAGGACATGACCTGCCGAAAGTAGACAAGACCCCGCCTCTGCCCAACCAATCCCTCGTGCATCCTTGCTTCCTGGCATACTAGACCGAATCCCATCAAGTTGGAGCATGGTCCGAAGCTTTGCAGCCGAAAACGGCAGAACCGGCTCCATCAACACCGACAAAGCCGCACAAATCTGTAGCGATACGTGAACCGTGTTCGCACACCGCGTACGATCAGTCTTCCGCGTAGTCCATGGAGCCTGGTCATTGAAGTACTTATTGCCCAATCGTGCCACGCTCATAGTCTGGTGTACCGCCTCGCGAAATCTAAAACGCTCATAGGAGGCCGCGATTCGCTCCGGAAATGTCGACAGCTTTTCGAGAGCAGCCGTATCTGCGGTAGAAGGGTCAACCAACGGAGGAACACTGTTGTCAAACTCACGCTCAGCAAAGGTTAATGCGCGGTTCACAAAGTTCCCAAGAATATCCGCCAACTCACTGTTAACGCGCGTTTGAAATTCTCGCCAGCTAAAATCTGAGTCTTTCGATTCCGGGAGCGTACTGGCAAGGACATAACGAAGCAGATCTGGTGAGAAATCCTCGAGATATTCATGTAGCCACACTGCCCAGCCTCGACTGGTTGATAGCTTACTGCCTTCAATATTCAGAAATTCATTTGCCGGTACCTGATCCGGTACCACATACTTCCCATAGGCCATCAACATAGCTGGAAACATCAGCGTGTGGAACACGATGTTGTCCTTGCCTATGAAATGAATCAATCTGGATTCATCATCCTGCCAATACAGCTTCCACCGCTCTGGATCCCCCTGTTTGGCAGCCCATTCACGTGTGGACGAAATATATCCGATAGGGGCGTCAAACCACACGTAAATCACCTTGCCTTTTGCTTCTACACCAACCTCTTTGGCAATCTCCTGAGGTACGGGGACCCCCCAGGGAACATCGCGAGTGATGGCCCGCTCCCGTAAACCGTCTGTAAACCAGGCTCCGATCTGCCCCAACACGTTTGGCTTCCATTCGGGGTGACTGGTGATATAGTCTTCAAGGCGAGCCTGCCAGTCCCCCAGAGGCAGGTACCAGTGCGTGGTTGGACGCAACTCCGGTACTGAATCGGTTAGCGTACTCCGGGGATTCCTGACCTCCGAAGGACTGAGAGACGTTCCACACTGCTCACACTGGTCTCCATAAGCCTCCTCATATCCACAAAGCGGACATGTACCACGTACAAAGCGATCCGCAAGAAAAACTTCAGCCTCGGGATCGAACAACTGCTCTTCACGCTTTAGTACAAACTCATCTCTTTCAGATAACCGTCGAAAAAAGTCCTGGCTGGTATCTGTATGCACTTCCCGTGAAGTGCGGCTGTAATTATCAAAGCTGATCCCGAACCCTTCAAAGCTATCCCGGATCATAGGATGATAACGATCTATGACCTCTTGGGGTGTAATTCCCTCTGCCATAGCCCGCATAACGATTGCCACACCGTATTCATCGGACCCACAAACATACACTACATCCCGACCCTGCAGACGCAAGTAGCGCACATAGAGGTCCGCTGGAAGGTACGCGCCCGCCAAATGCCCAATATGCACCGGACCGTTCGCATATGGCAACGCAGAAGTAATCAGCGTGCGCTTGAAACACTTGGCCGGCATAGACAATCAGGAAGGATAGGCGGGCTTTAACAAGGACCGCCCACTACGGATCCTGAGGGGTTTTATCCGAATCCTCACCCTACGCCGTACTTGTGCGTACAAGTGCGCTTGTTAAACCGTTGACTTGGTAATGGCAGAATCTATTTATCCTAAGCGAAGCGCCTCTGTTGTCCGTACGACAAAAGAGACAGATGTCTCGGTCAAGCTCACGCTTGATGGAACCGGCCAGTACAAGAATCAAACTGGAGTGGGGTTCCTAGATCACATGTTGGATCTCTTCGCCAAACACGCCCAGTTTGATCTGGAAACCACATGCAGTGGGGATCTGAACGTGGATGAACACCACACCGTCGAGGATGTGGGAATTTGTCTTGGTCAGGCTCTGCGAAAAGCGTTGGGCGACAAAGCCCGCATTACGCGCTACGGCCATGCCTACGTACCCATGGATGAAGTATTGGCACGTACAGTGATCGATCTTTCTGGACGATTTGCGATACACTTTGAGAGCAAATTCGACCGTCCAACTGTGGGAGATCTGGCAACCGAACTCGTTCAACATTTCTGGTACAGCTTCGCCGAGCATGCTGCTTGCACACTGCACATCAGCGTACCGTACGGCACAAACACGCATCACAAGATTGAAGCCATCTTCAAGTCTGCTGCGCGAGCGTTGAACATAGCCGTGCAACAGAGCGCAACAAATGCGGTAATGCCGTCAACCAAAGGAACACTCTAACACACTTTATGTCACTTTCTCGTCAGAATATCACTGTCATCGGTGCAGGCAATATAGGTCGTGCCCTCGTTGGGGGGCTATTGGCCGGTAAATGCCTGGATCCATCACAGATTCGCGTAACACGCCGAAACCCCTATGCCTTGGAAGCCCTGAAACAGGCACTTCCTGGGGTGGCTGTAGGGATCGATAACCAGACAGCAGTGAACGGTGCTACTATCGTCGTCTTGGCTGTTAAACCCACAAACTGGTTAGCTGTGGCAAAGGAAATCCGTAACCATATCGGCTCGGAGGTTCTCATTGTTTCCGTACTGGCCGGACTTACCACTGCGCAAATTGGACGCGCATTTTCATCCAGTCAGCCAATCATTCGCACTATGCCTAATACACCTATGATTGTTGACTGTGGAGCAACAGCCATATCTGCAGGGAATACGGCCTCCGATGAACATATGGCGCTGGTACAGGAAATGTTCGAAGCTGTTGGCAGTGTGGAACGAGTCCCTGAATACCTCATGGATGCCGTGACTGGACTTAGCGGCAGTGGTCCAGCTTACGTCTATATGCTTATAGAGGCGCTGACCGATGCTGGTGTGAAGCAGGGACTGCCGCGTTCTATTGCGTTCAGGCTGGCGAAACAAACTGTGCTTGGAGCAGCAAGCCTCGCTGATAAAACCGATAAGCATCCAGCCATCTTACGCGACGAGGTAACTACACCCGGTGGCACTGCCATAGCCGCAATCGCGGAGTTGGAAAAACACGGTTTGCGCACGATGTTCATCCATGCCGTTGCCACCGCAACACAGCGCTCCAAAGAACTTAGCCAAACTAGCGATTGACGATCATGATCACGATCGTTGACTATGGGATCGGCAATCTGCGCTCCATTGAAAGGGCCTTCCAGCACGTACGTCCAGACGTTGTTAGAACTGATGATCCAGACCTCATCCGTGCAGCCGATCATCTGGTCCTCCCAGGAGTGGGTGCATTTGGTGCATGTATCCAGGAAATCAGACAACGCGGGTTGGAACAGCCAATCCTGGATACTGTCGCACGCCAAGTACCCTTTATCGGAGTTTGTGTGGGTATGCAAATGCTCTTCGAATCCAGTTCTGAGCAGGGGGTGCACACCGGACTGGGGCTACTGAAGGGACATATCAAAGCACTGAGTCCTTCGGATCCTACCCTTAAAATTCCGCACATGGGCTGGAATGTTGTTTCGCCTGTGAAACATAGTCCTCTTCTGACCGGGCTACCTGAGGATGCACGCTGCTATTTCGCACATTCGTTCTATGCGAGCGATGCGGCTCCCGATGATGTAGTAGCCGTGACAGATTACGGACATCCCTTACCGGTGATTGTTGCCCATGACAATATATATGGGGTGCAATTCCATCCAGAAAAGAGTCACGACATCGGACTTCAAATTCTGGCAAATTTTGCCACGCTTGTATGATCACCCCAGTACCGGCTATTGACCTGTTGGATGGCAACTGCGTGCGACTGATGCAGGGCGCCTATGATCAGGTAACGACTTACCATAATGACCCTCTCATTATGGCTCGCCGGTGGGAGTCATTGGGAGCGCAATTCCTGCATGTCGTGGACCTGGATGCAGCACGTTCCGGTGGCCAAACCCACAATACCGCCGTAATCGCATCTATTGCGCACGCGGTTACTATTCCAGTCCAAACCGGCGGAGGTATCCGTTCTGCAGCGGATGTGACCCGTGTGCTTGATCAGGGTATACACCGCGTGATCATTGGTACCGCGGCAGTCAAAGATCCTGCACTCATCAGCACTATGGTCGCAAAATACGGGGCTGACCGTATCGCTGTTGGCATAGACGCTAGAGATGGAGAGGTGCGTGTAGACGGCTGGACGAGCGGTACCGGATTGTCTGCACTTGACTTTGCCCGTGATATGGAGGGACTTGGCGTTCGCCGTATCATCTATACCGACATTGGCAGAGACGGTACCATGGACGGGCCAAATCTTAACGCCTACCGGACGCTGGGCATGCAGTTAAAGAATGTGCGACTGACGGCAAGCGGCGGTGTATCTGGACCAAAGGACCTAACAGCACTGGCCGAACTAGAATCTTTTGGGGTCGATTCCGTAATCATTGGCAGAGCCCTTTATGAGGGAAAGTTCTCGGAATATGAGCTCTGGCCAACGAAAACTTAGGGACTTGCATACGTGAGTAACCAAGCGATGTGGAACAAACGGATATGCGATCTGCGGCCTAATAGTTGTTAATCAAGTATATCATGCCCAAGCTTAGTGGATGTCTATAGCCAAACGCATTATTCCCTGCCTGGATGTCGATCGCGGGCGCGTCGTTAAGGGCATCCAATTTGTCAATCTGGTTGATGCCGGTGATCCGCTTGAGCAGGCACATGTCTATAATGCAGAGGGAGCCGATGAGCTGGTCTTTCTAGATATTACGGCAACCCACGAAGGACGTGGTATCATGCACGATGTCGTGCGTCAAACAGCCGAGCAAATCTTCATTCCCCTCACGGTTGGAGGTGGCATTCGAACGCTGGAAGACATGCGACAGATGCTTCACGCCGGTGCCGATAAGGTTGCCATAAATTCTGCTGCAATCAAAAACCCCGGTCTTATCTCAGAATGTGCGGGAGCATTCGGCGCCCAGTGTGTGGTCATAGCAATAGACATGAAAAGACGTCCCGAAGGTGGCTGGGAGATCTACACTCACGGGGGACGCCGTCCCACGGGAATAGACGGACTTGAATGGGCCAAGGAAGCAGAAGAACGCGGAGCGGGCGAACTGTTAGTGACATCAATGGATCGGGATGGCACACAAATCGGATATGATCTGGAACTCCTGCAGGCGCTCGACGAGCTTGTTCAGCTTCCAGTTATAGCTTCCGGAGGAGCCGGCACACTCGAGCATTTACGGGATGCTTTGCTCATTGGACGTGCCCATGCCGTTCTAGCCGCATCAATGTTTCACTTCAAACAGGTCACAATCAACCAAGCAAAACAATTTCTGCACAATGCAGGAATAACCGTAAGGATGACCTAAGGACTTGCGAACAAGGCCGTAACACACTATCCTTAACTGTTACCCATTTCGCTATGCTTCGTCGATATCAAACCTTTGCGGTTCTACTCGTTTTGGCAGCCTGCCAGACGCCCGAGTCTGCGGAACCTAATCTCCTGAATACTTCTGACCTTCCAGCATACGAGCAATCACTCGACCATGCAGGTCTCATAGAGGACTGGTCAGAGGAATTCTATCACCGTGGGCTCCGTGTCTATCGCACCGCCTGCTTCAGCTGTCACGGAACACCTGACGTCCCTGGCACACTGCCAAACTCCCGACAGTTCTGGAAAGAGCCCTTCAAATACGGAGACGACCCTCTGTCTCTGTACAACACGCTTACGCTTGGACGTGGACTCATGCCACCACAGGTACAGCTCACGCCACAGGAAAAATACGCTGTAATCCTGTTCATCCGCGAAGAGTTTTTACGTGAACAAAATCCGGATGCCCTTTTTGAGGTCACAGACGCATATCTCAGAAATCTGCCCAAAGGCGATTCGCTTGGACCTCCTCCCACCCGAAAGACACCCTGGAAAGAAATGGACTATGGACCATTTCTGATGAGAACTTATGAAATAGCACACGCATCTGACGGGCCAAAGGAAATCAACAGGCGGGGCAGCCCCATCCCGAATGAAGATTTTCGTGACCGCAATTTTGCTTATAAGGGCATTGCGATAAGACTTGATCCGGGCGAAGGAGGCGTCGCCGCGGGCAAGGCATTTGCGCTGTTTGATCATGATCTCATGCGTCTGGCAGCTTTCTGGACCGGTGATGGCTTTATCGACTGGGAAGATATCCTGCTGGATGATCAGCATAATATCTTCCCCCGGATTGTAGGCAACCTGATCATCGAAACACCTATGACCCCGGGTTGGGTCAATCCTGCTACGGGCTCCACACTGGATCCACGTTTTCGTGCAGTAGACGGCCGCCAGTTTGGCCCTCTTCCCCGGAATTGGACGCATTATAAAGGCCTGTACGTGCACAATAATCGGATTATCCTTCACTACAGCGTCGGACAGGCACGAGTCCTTGAATCCTATACCCTCAAGGAAGACACACTGTTGGCCAGAACGCTGAACATTACGGGAGTAACCCGTCCTCTAACACTTCGTGCCGCACCCGACAGCGTGGCACTGACCGCCATTCCTACGTCTGCTGTAACACTCACACAAACAGATGGAATGCATCAGGTTACGATAACAGCCGACACGAATTTTGAGCTGATATACGGATCCAACAACGCGGCATCTGCTCTACCTGAGAATCTCGAACAGTATACACGGGGCGGACTAACTCAAGGGCTTCCAGTGCTTGAATCTCCGATCGTGGCAGGCACACAGAAAGGCTATGCTGCCGATGTACTAACATTGCCTCTCAACAACCCTTGGAGGAGTCGAGTACGCCCAACCGCGATTGACTTTGTGTCTGGCGGTGATGAGGCAGTTGTTACAACCATTGACGGTGAAGTATGGCATCTTTCCGGTATTACCCAGGAAGACGGAATAGTTGAATGGCGCCGAATAGCTACCGGTCTTTTTCAACCCCTCGGGATTCGTGCCATCGGAGAGGACTTGTATGTGGGCAGCCGCAATCAAATTGCACGCCTGCACGATCTTAATGGCGATGGACAGACAGATTACTACGAGAGCTTCAATAATGACCATCAGGTCACAGAGCATTTTCACGAGTTTGCAATGGGCTTGCAGACGGATGCAGAAGGAAATTTTTACTATGCAAAGAGTGCTCGTCACGCACGCACTGCGCTCATACCCCAACACGGCACCCTGATTCGTGTGAGTGCTGACGGGACAGAAAGCAGTATCCTCGCCAACGGATTCCGGGCAGCCAATGGGGTAACACTTAATCCAGACGGCACTTTTATCGTAACCGATCAGGAGGGACATTGGAATCCTATGAATCGGATCAATATGGTAGAACCAGGAGGATTCTATGGCAACATGTACGGTTACGGAGCCCCTCCAGACTCCTCAGATGAGGCCATGGTGGATCCATTGGTCTGGATTGATCAGAAATATGATCGTTCGCCCGCCGAATTGCTTTGGGCGGAAAGTGACCGCTGGGGCCCACTGTCAGGCAAATTGCTCAGCTTTTCATACGGATATGGGCTTGTATTTCTTGTCATGCCCCACTCCGTGGAAGGCACACACCAGGCTGGCATTGTGGAGCTGCCTTTGCCCGCATTTCCAACCGGAATCATGCGAGGTCGCATGAATCCGGTGAACGGGCAGCTTTACGTAGTTGGGATGTCTGCGTGGGCAACCAGCCAAATGATGCAAACGGGAGGGCTTTATCGAATTCGGTATGCAGGTGGGACTGTACGCATGCCTACATCCATGCGTATGCTTGAAGGAGCCATAGAGTTGACTTTTGCCTCTCCACTGCAGGAAAGATCTGCAACTCGAGCCAGCAATTATGAAGTGAACACCTGGGAGCTCCAGCGTTCGCGACGCTACGGCTCCGAGCGTCACAATATGCAACGGCTCAGGATTTCCGATGTATCTCTGCGTGATTCCACTGTACGAATCGCTCTCCCTGGATTAGGACCAACTTGGATAATTGAGATCAAGTACGATCTCATTGATGCGGGTGGAACAGCGTTTGAGGGAATCGTCCAAGGGACTGTTTACGCCCTCGAGAAATAGGGGCCAATTTTCACTGTCTGGTCATATCCACAGCTTCCAATAGGGCCTCGCCAGATGGTACGATTCATCCGTACAGCGCACAGAGCCAAACAGTTTCCACCTATCGAAGATGCGTCTGTCCAGCGAGGAATTGTTGGATGTATCGCGCAATCCAGCCATGCAAGAGTCGAATCATAATCATTGGAACTGAGAGTTCTCAGTCCCTTGATAGACGGACCAATGTTAAGAAGAGAGTTGTCCACAAGTTTGGAACAGAAGAAAACATCTAGTCAACTCAACAAGGTGATTCCGCTGCTATTGGACCAGGAAAAGTCGGGTACACGCTGGCCGAGAAGCCTCAAATCTGATTGCCAATATTTTCCTGCAGGATTGCCTCGGGATAGCTCGATTCAGTGGCAAATGTATACTCAATCGTCTTCCTCTTCATCTTTGGTCTGACAACCCTCCTCCCCAGTAAAGCATTTATGTTCAGGGTCTGCCCCACTCATAAGATAAGCTATCAGGTCAGCTACTTCGTTCTCATTCAATCTATCCAATAGTCTTGATGGCATTGTAGATACAGGAGATACTTCCCGCGAGAGCACATCTGACTCATCAATACCTAATTCCTGCGACGGATCATAGGGGTTCTGATTGACGAACACCATACCGTCTTCCTCGCGCAAGATTCTTCCTACAATGGTCGCATTATCATTTGTGGTAAGAATGGTAGCTTCGTACTGATCACTGATCTCATCACTCGGGGAATCGATAGCCTCCAGTATCTCGTACCGCGAAAATCTTGACCCGATTCCAGTCAAGTCCGGTCCGATACTTCCCCCTGCCGTTCCCATCCTATGACATATCCCGCACAAAGCAGCAGCATACATGGTCTCGCCCTGACTAAAATCACGCGGCTCACCTAACGCATCATTGAGCATCTTATTCAGTTCCTGCCTATTCCAGGTTCTTCCAGGGCCCTCCGGCTGCGGTAAGTCTGCCAAAGACTGGTTCGGGGGAGATGCATCTACAAGTCCGGCTAAGGCCTCCGCCTCTTCCTCGGTCAGAAGCTCCGCGGCATCAGAGCGAATATCCTCAAGGAAACCTACATAACTTGCACCTCCACTCCGGCGCATAGCTTCGTGGAACCATGTGAAGTAATCTTTCCGCTGTTCTATCGTCCATCCTGACTCCTGGACGCGAAGGTTCATCACAAGCTCGATTTCCTCTGGACTGGGTGGGTTTGCCCGCATCTCCGTAATAGCTTCGCCGTACTGTTCACTCCGCTCGGCAACCTCGCCCGAGATCAAAAACGCCTGTCCTGGACCAGTCTCACTTGAATCGTGCAACCGAGACATCATCCGATCAACCAAACCGGGCGCCTGCAAGGCAGCCAATAAACGTTCATACTCTCTATTAAGGGCTTCATCCCTAGAGGGATAATATCTGTCGAGCCGACCAATGAGTTCACCACGAAGTTCGCCCTCGGGTGGTCCCATGCGGATGATGACAAGCCCTATCGCCCGCAGCAAGTCCAGCTCCTGGGCCCGTGAAAGTTCGAACGGATTAATCGAAAGCAAGCCCTGTAAAATCCTTGGGCCAAGGCTCGAATCGGCATGACGTGCCAAGGCTATGGCAGCATGAATTCTACGAATCGGGTCCTGTTCGCTCAGTGCTTGAGATTGCCATGATTCCAATGCCTGATGTTCTACAGCAACTCTCGCAGCATATCGCACAAAACGGTCACCATGATTCAAGTACTGCCAAGCAATAGACAATGCCTCAATACGCGGCTCCTCAACGTGCAAAGCCTCCAAAGAACGTCGATGCACTTGCTGAGGAGACGGTTGAGAAATAGAACCGTCTACTGTAGCTATGGAGGGATCGTGATAGACTCGGAAAAGAAAAGAATTAAGCCGACGTCCGCCTGTCGCAAAGTACAGTGCGCCGTCATCTCCGATCACACCATCTGTTACTGGCAGGGGCACACCACTCAAAAACTCCTCAACAGTTCCAGTATACGTACTCCCGCGTGCCTTGAGCGCCACGTGATAAATTGTCCCGAAACTCCAGTCGAAAATAAAAAGCCCCTGACGATACTTGCGCGGAAAAGCTGCATCCTTGCCTGATACAACACCGGTAGGGCTTCCCTGTCCGATTTCTGCAACGGCAGGCAGGTTGTCCGGGTAATACTCTGCCCATTTGCCTGATCCAGTGCGCCATCCAAATTCACTTCCACTGGTCACATGTAGCACGCGAATGGGCCTGTACCACGGCATGCCTAGATCCCATTCCATATCTGAATCGAACGTGAAGAGCTCTCCATCCGCAGAAAATGCAAGATCATATGCATTGCGGTAACCAACACTGATGAGCTCCAGTTCGGACGCCAGCGAATCAGTTCGCACTACCCACCCACCCGGTGGCTGGCGATCAGCTGCATGTCCCCGCGGATCACGGAGAGATGGGAGTAACTGGTCCGTTTGCCATACCGGAGGCACAACAGGGTCATAAGTCTCCGGTAATTCCGTATGGTTGCCTGCCACGAGATATAACGACTTACCATCGGGCCCAAGAACAATCCCATGAGGTCCATGCTCACCCCAGCCCTCAAATTGGGCCAAAGTGTGCACACTATCCAATACAGCGTCACCGTCCGAATCTGTAATCCGATAGAGTCCACTGCTGCGCCCGGAAACTCCTTCCTCGCTGTTAACAACCACATACAGACTGTTGAAGGCCCATAACAATCCCTGTGCGTGACCCAGTTCCAGATCCAGCTTCACGACTTCGGTACCTTCAGGGTCACTACCTATTGGAGGTAGGCTCACATGATAGAGCGCTCCATACTGGTCTGAAGCGAACAAGCCCCCTTTCCCGTCTGTGGCCAGCGAAACCCAAGAGCTTGAGTCCACTTTCATGGGATTATACAGTACTTCGGAGCGAAATCCATCGGGCAAGATCAGTTCGGGCGGCTCATCATCAGAGTCCCTGTCAAACTGCGTACAGCCCATCAGACTAAGCGTAACCAATGCACCTAAAAGAACCAAAAACCTTAAGTTTATCATTCCATCAGTAAGTATTCTACCTCAGAAAGGTACAACTCCCAACTGGTTTATTCCCGCACATCCCCACACGAATGCTGACATGTCAACGTGAAAAATTTTTCCTGCCACCCGAGCAGCATTACCTGAACTGTGCTTACTTCTCTCCACTCATGCGCAGCGTAGAGGCAGCAGGAATTGACGCGCTTCGAATCGAGAGAGAGCCTGCACAAATCACGCCTGCTATGTTCTTTGAGGGCGCAAACAGGGTGCGTGCACTCTTTGCCAGTCTTATTAATGGAGAAGCTGATAATGTTGCGCTTATTCCCGCTACTTCCTACGGCATTGCAACAATTGCCCGTAATCTCAAAGTCAGTTACGGTGACAACCTAGTTCTCATACATGAGCAGTTTCCAAGCAACGTTTACGGTTGGCACAGACTGGTGGAAAGCACAGGGGCTACTATACGCATGGTTAATGGCCATGGCGCTAATTGGACCCAGAGGATACTTGAATCCATTGATTATCGTACCTCAGTCGTAGCAATGGGTATCGTTCACTGGACTGATGGGACATTCTTCGATGTCGCAGCTATTGGGAAAAGAGCCCGTGATGTAGGAGCGGCGTTCATTATTGACGGTACACAATCCATAGGTGCCCTACCCTTTGACGTACAAGAGATTCAACCAGACGCTCTGGTATGCGCCGGCTACAAGTGGCTCATGGGCCCCTATGGCACCGGGCTCCTGTATGTGGGCGAAAGATTCCTCGATGGAATTCCATTAGAGGAAAGCTGGATCACACGTCACGGGAGCGAAAATTTTGATGGGCTGCTGAACTACACGAATCAGTATCGTCCAGGAGCCATACGATTTGACAAGGGGCAAACCGTAAGCTTTGCACTTACGGCGATGATGATCAAAGGGCTTGAACAGGTGCTCGACTGGCAACCAGAGCATATTCAGAACTATTGTGCAAGTCTAATCGCGGATTTTCTACCTTTCGCACGCAATAAAGGCTATGAGATTATTAGTCCATGTCGATCCCATTTGTTCGGGATCGGCGTACCCGCCCACATGAACCGTCAGAAATTGCTGGAGGAGCTGACCCATCGAGAAATTTCTGTTTCCCTGCGTGGTAATGCCATACGTGTCTCACCAAACGTCTACAACAACTCAGCGGATATCGACGCACTTCAGGATGTACTCGTTTCCGCGGCAAAATAGTACTTAACCAGCTCTTCCAGGAAGACGAAAGCAGCTTTATATATCCCAGGTTGCTCACTTTCGCGCGGTCCAGCTACATTCAGTGTACAATCGGATCCAAATGCTTTTAACCATTCGCACGTCGTTTTAACATACGCTTCCGGCATAGCATGATGAACAGGACGTCCAAGCTCTTCGGCGGCACGCTGAGCAAGCAATGTACCTTCAGAACTTGGGAACTCGCCCAGAATAAGCAGCGCGTCGCTGTCACGTACATTCCAGACGGTACGCTGCGCTGGGTCAGCTTGCGGAGTTACTCGAAGAACATATTGATCAGGAATCCTGCCATCCTCTGCCCAGCGCCCCGCAGGACACCAACCGTGATAGGGAAGCCTCCACTTGATGGCCACATCAAGTGCCGCACGATCCACTCCTGTCTGCCCCCCACTAACAAACCTTAGGCCTGAACTTATATCTGAGTTCATTCCGGTAGAACAGATAAAATTTAATGTCCAATATTGGCACACCATTAAGATCTACATGATCGGACATGCCCCAGTACCGTAATGACGTATATCATTCTCTAAGATAAGATCACGTTGATCGTGATCACCCCGTTCACTGAACACGATCCCCCAAATAACCGTACGAGTGGTCATGATCAGCTATGCTTCAAGAGTGGTCTTGATCCTTTTCGGATTTGCCATCTCATTCTCCCCCAACACTCCTGCACAGGTACTATCTCCTGAGTCGCTATTGGAAGATGTCGTTTCCCTGTATCAGGGCACCATGGAGGCATCTTTTGTACACAAACTAACCTCTGAACTATGGGAGGGATCACAGACATTGACCGGCAGCGTCCAACTTTTAGGAGATCAGTATCGCATCGAAACACTATTTGAAATCATCACCGGGCGCGGTGATGAAGTGTGGATTTATCGCCCGGAGGATAATCAGATACTTATCACCACTATCGAAGAAGACGGTCTGGCATATTCTCCCGGCGCATTATTCCATTCTTACGAAAAACTTTACCGTGCTCATAGATACACTCGTGAGACCCTCAGAGGAGTTCCATATTTTCGGCTCGAATTACATCCTACCGAAGAGAATTTTTCAATCCGCTCGCTGACACTATGGTTGAGGGCAAGTGATCGTGTTGTAACACGACTGGTCGCTTTGGATCAGGACGATACACGCACGGAAATCGAACTTACGGATGTACGCGTAGGCGTACCTATTCCTCCTGAGACGTTTGAATTCAATCCACCCGAGGGTGTAGAAGTCATAGACCTTCGATCGTGAGATATCCAATCAGACTACGCACATTGGCTCTACGCCTGCTGTCCATTCTCGTGGCAGTATTCCTGATATGGCTATCGCTGCGCGGCGTAGATTTTGCAGCATTCGTGGAAGCTATGCGCTCCGCGCATTATGTCTGGATCATTCCGGTTGTCGGTGCAACCTTGTTTAGCCATTGGATTCGTGCCTATAGATGGCAGGCCCTGGTGGCAGCGATCCCCAACGATTCCAACTCCCGGATTCCCACACTGGAACTGTTTGCATCCGTTATGATCGGATATATGGTGAATTACGCACTTCCACGCGTTGGGGAAGTCGCCAGATGCACACACTTATCGACCCGGCACCGTCTGTCCTTCCCCGCACTGCTGGGCACCGTTGCTGTTGAACGCATTGCAGATATACTAATCCTCGGCTTGGGCCTGATTATCACCGCGTTATTACTTCGTGGGCAACTACAATCCATGTTCGAGTTAGTATCATTGCCACAACTGCCGTGGGGTTGGATTGGGGTCTGCTGCCTGATCTTTGCAATCGTGATCTACTTTGGACTACGTTCAAATGCAGCTTCGCCGCTGCGCAGTAGATTGTTCACGTTGATCACAGCATTTGTAGACGGGCTCAAAACCATTTTCCGGACTCCCAAACGCTGGCGCCTTGTCTGGACAACTGCTCTGATGTGGTTAACCTATGGCCTCATGGCCTACATCCCAATCCTGATGTTTGATCTGCAATCACCGGGCAGCCTATCCTACTGGGATGGTTTGGCTATCATGTTTATTGGTGTTCTGGGGATACTAGTCCCCACACCGGGTGGAGCAGGCTCATTCCATTTCATCACGGTCCTAACGTTAACCGCCGTATACGGCATCGCTCAACCAGATGCAGCAGCTTATGCTGTTTTCGTTCACGGTGCGCAGTTACTCCTCTACCTCGCAATTGGGGCACTGGTTCTCGTTTGGAAACCCTCCGGTCCACGTTCTGCCCAGCACAAAATCGCTTGATTTGTCTGCTATCTGGATTAGTATTACCGTGGCATCAACATTCTATCTAATCTCACTTTTAAAAAGGGACTATGTATGTGAGTGAACCTCGCCTCAGGCTTACGACTCAGATTCAGAATCATATTTAGGGTTCTACCGGTATTTGTGTGGGGTGGGTTTTGTCAGTCAAGGGACTGGGAGCCATTCACCCGTAGAAAAAGCTACCTGCTTGGTGTGCAAATGCTGGAGGTGCTACGGTAGCAAGAAGTGACGAGCCTCGCGCAAATATCTAAAACGCATACCAATAATGCTCTTCGCTCGGACTTAACCAGTGCCAGAGCATGGGCACTGAATGGTTCAACACAGGAAATCAAACTGACCATCGGAGCAACTATGAGTTCAAAACTGTCATTCTTCAGACCCCCTCCTGGACCCATCAATTTCAACAAAGCTCACTATGGTGGGGCAAGAAAGTCGGTCTTACCCACAAGTCAGACTCTTTATGCAACAGGATCACTGGTCTCGCTCAAAATCCGACAATACTCGTCATACGCGAAGACGCGATTCCACTTCTTCCCGGTTACTTCTTTCACGATGCCTATGTTTTGAAGGTGCTTGACGGCACTGTACACTGTCGGTAACGAAATGCCTGCACTATCGGCGGCATACGATGCCGGAAGCACTGGACGCTCCTGCAGTACCCTATGTACCCGCAGTGATGATGCCACAAGTTGCCCCGACTGTTTAATCTTTTTATGATCTCTCTCAAATAATTCAAGAATTTTTTTGGCAGTTTTGGTGGCATGCTCCGACGTATGGATTACGCCATCCAAAAAGAATTCAAGCCATGTTTCCCAATCACCATGCGTGCGCACGCGCTGTAATAGCTCGTAATAACGGGATCTGTGTGTCTTGAAATACAAACTGAGGTAAAGAGTCGGATGTTCTAGAAGCTCACTCGCGCACAATAAGAATGTAATTAGCAACCTTCCCAAGCGACCATTCCCATCTAGGAATGGATGAATTGTTTCAAATTGAACATGCATAAGGCCAACCTTTACTAGCGTGGGGTATTCGGGATAATCTGTATGAATAAATTTTTCCAGATCACTCATCAAATCAACGACATGTCCTGGAGGAGGAGGAACATACAGGGCATTCCCTGGACGAGATCCTCCGATCCAATTTTGCGACCGTCTAAATTCCCCTGGAAGTTTTGTGCTGCCACGACCTTTGGAAAGGAGTATTTCATGTATTTCCCGTATCAAGCGCTGACTTAATGGGAAATCTTCTTTAATACGTTTTAGTCCATGAAACATCGCAGCCACATAGTTGGACACCTCCTGTACATCATCTGGTGGAACCCCAGGTGCACCATCAACTTCGAAAAGTAGGAGGTCAGATAACGATGACTGGGTTCCTTCAATCTGTGACGACAACAGCGCTTCTTGCCTGACATATGTGTACAGAAAAATTGGAATATCTGGCAAAATTGCCGTCAGGCCATCTAGCCTCCCTATGACCAAATATGCCTTTGCTAATTTGTCGGTTAACATTTCCACGTTAACTCGTGGATCTGGTGGAAGCGGTGGTGGCAGATATGCTTCAACTCGTTCCTCTCCTACAGAAGAAATAACAACTTTACGTCCTATTCGAGACTTCACTTCTTTATGATGCATGCAAAACCATAAAATTTAATCTTGATTTCCTGAAAATAAAGAAAAAGTCATATTCTTTATTCTAATCCTGCCGACTGTCACTCCATCATATCCAAGAACCGAGGAAAGATGGGCCAGCCCTGCTCTGGAGACAGGATCATGGCTCCACGGAGACAAGTTGAGCGAAACCACGATGTTATAAGCATAATCAAGAAATTTAATTTTGATTTCCTAAAAATAAAGAAAAGGCCATATTCTTTATTCTAATCCTGCCGACTGCCGCTCCATCTTAACTAGGGACCGAGGAAAGATGAACCCCAGCCCTGCTCCAGAGACAGGATTATGACTCCACGGAGGCAAGTTGAGCGAAACCACGATGTTATAAGCGTAATCCCCTTAAAAACATATTTCTTACCGTCTGATTCGTCACGGCCCCCCAGTAGCTCAGTAAGCTTCAGCTCTTCAATTACTGCGTCTGTCCGGCCACATCCTCTATGGCTGAGCAGAGATTCATGACCACCACATTTGCACACACCATCGCAATGCTATACCGATGAATGCCTGAATATTTATTCATTGGGTATTCGTATCGTTGTTTCTCTTTGGATACCGGATCATGATTCCTGGATTTGGAAATCAGCAAGTTTAATCAGCGTCGGCACTGCCTGGCTGAGAAGCCAAGGCCAGTAGGACACCTGTCGCTACTGATGCATTTAACGACTCAACATCTCCCTTCAACGGAATCGCAATCAAATTATCGCAAGCCCGTTCGGTATCTGGATACAGGCCTCGATTTTCACTCCCAATCACCAAAGCTATGGGACATTTCCAGTTTATATCCCAGGCTGACCGTTCTGCGTTCGTCGCGGTACCATACACAAAGTAACCACGCTCCTGCAACTCGGGGATCACATCTGCCAATCGTTCGATACGGGCAATTGGCACGCGTGTAGCAGTACCACTACTAGCCTTGACCATGGCCGTACTTACCGGGGCCATATGATGAGAGCATACAATCACACCCTGAACTCCAAACGCTGCTGCCGAACGAACTATAGCGCCAAAATTACGGGGATCTTCAATACCATCCAGTAGCAGCAGTCGAGGACGCTTTGCTCGTACTGCATCGAGATTTGGAGCAATAGCTGCCAACATTTCGGAATAGTCAGCATACTCGAATGCTGCCTGCACAGCTAGAACCCCTTGGTGAGGTACTTTACCTGCCAGGCTCCGAAGCCCGTCCTGCGGGAGTACTCGAATAGGCACACCTGCACTGGAAGCCAGATTACGGATCCTGTTTAATCCGCGAGCCCCCCGCTGAAGACATATCTTTTCCAGTGACGCTGGATTACGTTCCAAAGCTTCCCGAACGGCATTGCGACCAACAATAACCAGTGAAGTGTTAACCGGCATCAGCCTGTACGAGTGTCACCAGACGATCCACCAGCGATTCAGCATGCACGGCCTGCTCCGGCCGCATGAGTACACTTCTGAGAATTCGAGCACTGTCCTGATCCACGGTCAATTCAGGCACGCGAGCAAGTATGTCTTCCGAACGTGTGCGAAGTACGCTCAGAAATACTGGGTTTGAGCTGGGAGCCATAGCGCGCTCAAATAGAGCTTGGGACGCCTGGTCTATCCCGCTTGCTAAACTGGGCTTAACCTTGGGAAAGTAACATACAATATCCAAATCCGGCTTGCCCCAACTTATCAGTGGAGTATCTTCCAGCGCGACGTGCCAACGTTGCGCAGCCTCCCTGCAGGCAGACAATATTGGCCCAAGCCCCTCTTCCGCCGATAACGGCAACAGCTGAAGTGTTAGCCACAGAGCTCCGGCTGCCGCACCTGCACGTGAGCATTCCAGGCTGATTTCGCCAAGATGCAGATCATCGCTCGTAAAGTAAGTGTAAGGTGAATCATGCAAATAATGCCGCGCCATCGTTGGGTCACTGTACAATATGCAGCCACAGCCATAGGGCTGCAACCCGTGCTTATGCGGATCTAGAACAACCGAATCAGCTTCTTTGATGGCGTCCAAATTCCGTCTAACCTCGGAGGTCAGCATCCCGGTCTTGCTCAGCAGTCTAAAAAACCCTCCATATGCAGCATCTACGTGAATACGAGCACCATACTGTCGACAAAGTGTCACGGCTTCAGCAATGGGGTCAACCGCCCCCTGTCCGGTGGTGCCTGCAGTAAGTACAACGGTTCCAATCATCTGTGACCGAAGCAACTCTTCGAGCGCATCCAGATCCATTCGGCCGTATGTATCTGCGGCAACGCTCTGTACAGGCATACCCAGTACATGCCCCATACGGGCATGTGTATAATGCGCCTCCTGGCTGACAGCAACTGCTTTGCCCGGATGTTGCTCTCGACTAACAAAGAGCGCCTCCAGATTGGCGATCGTCCCGCTACTGGTCAAGTGTCCCAATGCATCCTCCGGAAACTCGAACATCCTGGCCAGCTCAGCCACAGCTTCCTTTTCCATGGCTGCAGTTGGTGGACCTCCATCAAGCGCGTGGTTGTTGGGATTGATCCGCATAGCCGTTAAATATCCAAGAATTGCAACCGGATGAGGCGGCTTGAGCATCTGCCCGGCATAGCGGGGATGGAAGAAGGGGTAATTGGCTGCAAGACGATTCACGTAGGTCTCGTAGGCTGCACTGAGTGTCTCGTGTTCCACACGAAGCGACGGGTGCGTCTCATAGGCACCCCAGCGAGCCTCCCATGTACTCACACACCGATCCGCTTCCCTTAGCCAACCACCAAGTGATTGCGGTGCAATGGTTTGGATCATTGCCGTTTACGCCGAGTGGTGAAGACCAACCCTGCGACTCCCAGGGCGATCATGATCACCGAAATAATCTCCGCCTGTGTGACCTCCATCCCCAGGAATTCAAAAACATTATTGACTCGGATCTGCTCTATCAAAAGTCGTTCTACTCCAAAAAATAGCACGCTCAAGGATGCCAACCATCCCGCCCTGAACGGATGCTTGCGCAAGCTCCACAGCACGGCAAACAATGCTACCGCCATGAGAAATTCATAAATCGAGGTCGGATAGACCCCAGATTCGGGCAATGTTATCCCGAGGATGTTATTAGGATAAGTCTCACTCCAGAGCCAGTCCGGTAAAAAACCTGGCTTGGCTTCTACGTTCGAAGGAATCCCCCAGTCACCATCACCAGCAAGATGACAGCCAATGCGTCCAATCCCATAAGCCAGCATCACGGTCGGCAATGTGGTATCGGCAAAAAGTGGCAGATTTACACCATGCTTTCGAATATACCAGATGATTCCTACTGCGGCAAATAGCAGTCCACCATAAAAAGTGAGCCCTCCCTGGGAGAAAAGCATTCCCCGGGGATCTGCCATAAAATCTCCCCAGTTCTCCAGAATGTGAAAGATTTTTGCGCCAGCAATACCGCCTAAAACTGCAATTACGGTCACCGTCCCTATCAGCGCTGCTGGACTTGCTTCCACAAATTGTTGTTTGTGACCTTTTTTCTTCGAGCGTATGCGTACTGATTCGAGCCGTCCTTCGATAAACAGCCTGTTCAGTTCGCGTTGCATCAGCCAGGCAGCCACCAAAAAACCAATGGCCATCATCGCACCAAATGAATAGATGGTGATGGTGTTGCTACCTAGAAACTCAATGGGCAATGGAATTTCAAGGATGCGTGGATACATAGTTCAGTTCAGTTTATTGATCAGATTGTCAGCTAATCCGGCTAGAGGAACAGTTGACTGCTCACCAGTCCCCATGTCCTTTACAGTTGCGACTTCCGCTTCCAACTCACGGTCAGCCACAATAACGACCTGTCGTGCACATGCACGATTGGCAAGACGCATCTGCGCCTTCATCGAACGGTGGGCCAACTCCATTCCCACGCGTAGACCAGCTGCACGAAGCGTCTGCAACAATAGAAAAGCCTCTCGACCTGCCGTTTCTCCCAATGCAACCATCCACACATCAAACGGATCTTCTTCAGGCAGTGATAGATCAGATGATTCCATAGCAAGAATTAGGCGCTCCATACCCGCAGCGAAGCCAACTGCAGGGACAGGGCGCGACGCCCCTATTGCAGGAGCTAACAGGTCGTATCGTCCCCCACCTGCCAATGCGCTCTGTGCCCCTATACCGTCATGCTCCAACTCAAAAGCGGTCTGTGTATAGTAATCCAGTCCACGTACCAGCATTGGATCCTCCACAAACGAAATCGCCAGAGACTGCAGGAGGCTCTTGAGAGCTTCGTAGCTCATCCGGCTATCCTCATCAGTATAGTCCAGTAGACTCGGAGCATCCTCGAGAAGAACGCGTTCTGCTTCAACTTTCGTATCCAAGATTCGAAGCGGATTACGTGAAAGGCGTTCGCGGCTGATTTTCGTGAGCGCCTCTGTATGTGGTGTCAGGTACTTCACCAAGGCGTCACGGTATCTGGGCCTGGTCTCAGCGTTTCCAAGCATATTTATGCGGAGCCGAGTATCGGTGAGTTCAAGGGTTCGGTAAACATCCATCATCACGGCAATGACCTCGGCATCTGCTCTTGGATCGTTCGTTCCGATGATTTCTGCGCCAAACTGATGGAATTGCCTGTATCGCCCCTTCTGAGGGCGCTCAGCTCTGAAACATGGCCCAATATAATAAAGCCGCTGCACCCCGGGCTTCTGTTCCATGTGATGCTGCAAATATGCGCGCATGATGGGAGCTGTTAACTCCGGACGTAATACATAGCTGGTATCACCGCGTTCGAACGTAAACATCTCCTTGGAGACAATGTCTGTGAACTGACCTATACTTCGCGCAACCAATCCAGTGGGCTCTAGAACAGGTGTTCGGATTTCTGCAAACCCGTGCCTGTGCATAACCTTATGGATTACGTGTTCTACGTGACGCCAAACCTCCGTGCGTACAAGAGGCCGTCGTGCCCCAGGCAGCAAGTCGCTTGTTCCCTCTATTGTTTGAAAAGTACCTTTCACTGAATATACCTGGTTGATCCACCTCGAAAAACTGCCGGATCTTTACGTAACTGCTCAATTGCCCAAATCATGTCCTCCGGCAAATCTGTAACAAACTCCATAACCTCGCCGGAATCAGGATGAACAAAGCCCAGCGATTGGGCATGCAGTGCCTGACGATCCAGCACCTTGAAAATGTTCACAAAAAACGCACGCCTCTTTCCTGTGGCTGGACCATGCGTAATTGCAGTGCCCCCGTAGGCGGCGTCTCCAACAAGCGGATGACCAATATGGTTTGCATGAACTCTAATTTGATGCGTTCGCCCCGTACTTAATCTAAATTGCACCACCGCAGTCATTCCCAATATTTCGCGCGTTTCATAATGTGTCAATGCCTGGCGTCCATCAGAATGCACCGACATCAGAATGCGATTACGTCTGGACCTGCCAATGGGAGCATCCACAGTACCCGTCCGGGGATCAGGGATGCCCCACATAATCCCGGTATAGTATCTCGCAACAGTCCGGGCTTCGAATTGAGCTTGTAACGCACGGTGCGCCTCATCGTTTTTGGCAACGACCAGTAAACCAGTAGTATCCATATCCAATCGATGAACAATCCCCGGACGAAATGCTTCATCCGGTGCGTGTGGGAGCGCTGCATTCACGCGATGCAAAACTGCATTAGCCAAGGTTCCTGAATGTCTACCTGCTCCCGGATGAACAGGCATTCGTGCCGATTTATTGATTACGAGCACACTCTCATCCTCATAAACCACATCAATAGGTAGCGCCTGTGGTAATAGCTGCCGTGCCTGCACAACAGGTACTTCCCACTTAATCACTGCGCCAGGTACAACTGGATAAGAAGGCCGTACTCTCACCTTACCATCTACGGTAACATTTCCAGCGCGGATTGCTTTCTGTGCTTGGCTTCGTGATCCCATATCCGGGATAGAAGCTAAGCTAACGTCTAGGCGCTGCCTGGCAACCGCAACCAGTGTATTTTCTTTTTTATTATCCATCTCCATGACGCACCTCCTGAACACAGTTCCACAGCTCATACTTGAGTGTACCCAACCCAAAACCGGTCACTGCACTGATCAAAAATACCGTCTCGTTGGTGTCAAGTTTGGCACGAACGCGCTCAAGTCGATCGGCATAGTCTTCCTTGGGAATCAAATCTGCCTTAGACAGTGCAATAAATCTACGCTTATCTGAGAGTTTGGGATCGTAGTTATTCAATTCCCGCGTCAAACTCCTAAATTCAGTAACAATATCCTCCGACGTAACCGGTATTACAAACAGAAGCACCGCATTGCGCTCAATATGTCTCAAAAAACGTAGTCCGAGCCCTTTGCCTTCGCTGGCCCCCGTTATAATGCCAGGAATATCAGCAATGACAAACGATTCATAGTCCTCCACCCTGACTACTCCTGGACTTGGCACAAGCGTTGTGAATGGGTAATCAGCTATCTTGGGACGGGCAGAGGAAACCGATGCCACGAGTGTACTTTTTCCCGCATTCGGAAAACCAACCAACCCGACATCGGCCAGCATCTTGAGCTCCAGTAGAACAGTCTTTTCTTCTCCTCGCTCTCCGGGTTGAGCATATCGGGGTAACTGACGTGTCGCAGACTTGAAGAAAGTATTACCCTTGCCACCACGCCCCCCTTCAACCAGCATAAGTTGATCACCATGTGTTAGGACCTCGCCCAACAAGCTGCCATCCTCAGACAATCGGACCATGGTACCACAGGGCACGCGTAAAATCAGATCACGACCATCTTTGCCTGCGCGATTATTGCCTTGACCGGCTTCACCCCCGGGCGCTCGCTGATGTGGATTGTAACGCAGATCTAAAAGTGTATAAAGATGTTTATCAGCCGTCAGGATCACGGAACCACCCCGACCACCATTGCCACCCGCCGGACCACCCTTGGGAACGTACTTTTCGCGGCGGAACGCCACAGAGCCAGCGCCTCCATGACCACTTCTTGCATGAATGGTAACCTGATCTACAAATCGCATTAATAAAACCCGATAATGAGGACAGTAACGATCTACACCGACGGTAGTTGTGAAGGTAACCCCGGCAGAGGCGGCTGGGCCGCAATCCTTCGCTATAATAAACACGAGCGCGTTCTTACAGGTGGATCATCCCAAACCACAAATAATCGAATGGAAATGACTGCAGCGCTCAAAGCACTGCAGTCATTGAAAGAGCCATGTGCTGTAAAGCTTCACACGGACAGTCAATACCTCAAGCGCGCATTCACGGATGGGTGGCTTAATCGATGGCGTTCCAACGGGTGGTTGACCTCGAATAAACAACCAGTAAAAAACCAGGACCTCTGGAACGATCTGTGGAGTGAAACTCAAAAACATAAAGTCCAGTGGATCAAGGTCAAAGCCCATGCCAATAATAAGCTCAACAACCGCGCAGATGAGTTAGCCGTAGCTGCGTGCAACCGTGCCTGACTGTTATTCGCGAGTCAGATTGAGTGGTTCGACGAAACAACGCTGAGCCATATAAGGAGCAATGCGCATGATGTTCACGACCAATCGCGTACCTGAAAAACGTAAATCGCAGAAGCACCCCCCGCACGCTGGCCTAAGTTTCATTTCGTAGTGACACAATAGAGACGAGATATTAGGGACACCGCATGGATGATGAGCAAAATCCACCACGGCGAAGCCCCACTTAAGACAGGTAGTTTACATTTTCGGTGGCAGCGGACAACACGCGTCGACCACGCACATTGTCCGGGACAATGGCACCAATTCAGGCTCCTGGATCACGTGACATTTTGTTATTCGTCTACTGACTTGGGTTGACTTCTGGCATCTCCACCTAAGTCTGCTGATATGAAACCGTATCATGCGGAATAAACACAAGCTTGATTACGTCTATCCCTAATCATGTGTACATTTAAATTGCTCCTCCGCGAATAGTATCCTCATTTCCGCTATATTGAAGATGCGCGGGCGTTGTGGTCACGGTTACTTATCGCAACACAGACCTCCGTCTTGCGTAGCACGGGGGGCTTCAATGTATTATCTCGTCACTCACCAGGAGACTACTAACACAAGTATACTGGTTTGGCGTTCTTCTCCCGAATAATCCAACCTCTGCGGCCTTTTTGAATGCATTTTGCACTTGCAATTTTTATCCTGGGAACAGCACCGTATCCGCCCACCGATACTCCCTGCCCCGAGGATTGCATCCTTTCAGCATCGTATGCTTCCGAGGAGATCCGTATAGATGGCATACTTGACGAAGAAGCCTGGCTGAATGCTGCTGTAGCTACAGACTTCACGCAATACTCGCCTCACGAGGGAGAACCCGCCACACAAAAGACCGAGGTCCGCATCCTCTATGGGCAAAGTCAGCTTTTTATCAGCGCAATACTTCGTGATACCGAACCTGAGGGAATCCGACGCATTCTCGGACGGCGAGATGAGTTCAATCAGGCAGATTGGTTCATTGCATCAATTGATTCCTATTTTGACCGAAAAACGGCATATAGTTTCGCCGTAAACGCAGCCGGAGTGCAGGCGGATGGAATCTACACTGGGAACCGGTTTCGCGGAGGTGGTGGGTTCGACTTCGATACCTCCTGGAATGCAGTATGGAAAAGCTCTGTCCGCCGTACCGAGGAAGGATGGGTTGTGGAGATGCGCATACCCTTTACCATGCTCCGCTTCTCTGATACACCAGACCAGCGCTGGGGTATCAATTTCAGACGTGTAATCCCTCGCCTCGGAGAAGTGTCCGACTGGGTTCTGATTCCGCGAGCCGAACGGAGCAGCGGTACAGTTGCACAATACGGTACTCTGGAAGGTATCATAGAAATTCGCCCCCGGCGTAACATACAGGTCACTCCTTACACCGTGGGCAATGCCACACGCGATTCGGAAGCTGGATCTTCCTCTTTTTCAGGAGATGTGGGAGCCGACTTTAAGATTGGACTCTCGTCCAATGTTACGCTTGATGCAACCATTAATCCAGATTTTGGACAGGTTGAAGCTGATCCGGCAGAACTGAACCTGACGGCTTTCGAGACCTTCTTCCCCGAAAAACGTCCATTCTTTACCGAAGGGATCGCCGTGTTTAACTACGACGTCGTGCGAGGTGGTTCACTCCTGTATACACGGCGCATCGGCTCACGGGCCCCTGTATTAGGCGCAACCAAACTCTCTGGACGGACCGACAAGGGTCTTGATTTTGGATTCTTCGGAGCCTCCACCGGCGATAACTTTAATCCGGAAAACCTTTATGGTGTTGGTCGCGTGCTCCAGCGGATTGGAAGTCTATCCAGTTTTGGTGGTATCGCAACATTTTACGATGATAACCTAGGTGGACGAAGTTATACTGGTGGGGCAGACTGGGATATCCGACTTGCAGATAACCAGTATAGTTTATCAGGACAATTGAGTGCTGCACATCGCGTGAGTGATGATGATTTGGAACGAGGTTTTGCATTTACGGCAAGTCTGGATCGACAGCGTAGCATATGGAATTTCTCCGCTGACTTGGCTGTCATCAGCAACGGGTATAACCCGAATGACATTGGACGCCTGCGCCAGGATAATTACGTTAACTTTTCCGGCGGCGTATTCCATCAAGTCAACGGAGGCCAACCATTTGGACCGTTTCGCCGTGCCTCCTTCTTCCTCTTTGGGGGAGGTGGTTTCTCGTACGACAAGCAACTCCATGATGGTGTAGGCACTTTCTTTCGTTCCGACTGGACAACACACGGTTACCGCGAGATAGAGCTTGGCATTCAGTCCGACTACCTGTTTGGCGGCTACAATGAGTTCGAAACACGAGGCTTAGGTGCGCGAGCCCGCCCTCGGGAATACGAAATTGAACTTGGATACACCACTGATACCCGGCGTAGATGGATGCTCCAGCCCGAACTCGGGACCGGGATTTACGAAGACGGTGGACGGGCTATCGGTTCCAGCCTGGAACTTGAGTGGGTTGCTACTCCCAAGCTAAACTTATCGCTGGAGATTGGCCTTGAGCGTGAATTTAACACCACTGAATGGGCGGCAAATGAGCCCCTCTCGTTGACTGTCGATACTGGGGAAGAATATTTTTGGCAAATCGGAGAAGAGAGTGGCTCGGAGCCATCTGACGTAGAGGCCTGGCGGCCAGTGGCCTTTGATGCCACACTCAATAGTATTCTGTCTGAGCGCACGCCCTGGGACCAAGAGGGCAACCATTATGTGCCGGTGTATGGCCATCGAAATACACGAGCCGCCGATATCACTCTGCGTACCGGCATCACTCTCTCTCCCAACTTGGCTATTCAATTCTACGGGCAACTTTTTGCAGCTCGTGGGCAATACAATGATTTCTCGCTTCTCCAGGATCGGGATACACTCGTACCCGTAGCAGCCTGGCCCAAGCAGTACGACTTTGCCTTTAGTAGATTCCAGACCAATACGGTGGTGCGCTGGGAATACCGCCCGGGATCTGTACTATATGTAGTGTGGACGCAGTCCCGCTCGGGAAGTGATGACGCAGACCTATTCAACGTGACGGGGAACTCCCCTTTCGACCAGTCGACCTCAAGTCAGCTAACCAACACACTTGATTTGCCCCCCGTAAATGTGCTTCTAATCAAGTTCAGCTACAAATTTCTCAACTAATTTCCCTTGATCTGCGTCTACAGAGCCAATAGCTTACAGCTTACTGCTCACACGCAAACACTCTGGGAAGTCCCTGCATAGACGATCGCGTACCCCTTCTGAGGGAATGTTCAAAGGTAATTGACAGCGAGGGGCATAAGAGGCAGAACCGCTGCAACCGCTACTCACTGCCATTCTTGAGTTCTATGGGGGTAAAGACAAATTCTCGGGGCAAATCATCTGCGGCATTCATTTACATCCTCGTCTTGATGTCATCCGTCACTATGATAGGCAGTTAGAATCCTTCACCTCTTGATTACTCGACTGGTTCAACACGAACGGTGTAATCCTCCATAACCAGATTCGCAAGGAGTTTTTCACAAGCAGAACGTACCGCGGCCTCTGCATCTTCCTTCGTACCCGCAGAAACCTGCAACTCCATGTACTTCCCAATTCGAACGGATTTTATCTGATCAAATCCCAGATTCTGCAACGCATGATGTGTGGCCTTTCCCTGCGGATCCAATATGGCCGGACGAAGAGTAACTGTTATATATGCTGTGTACATACTATTTCGTTTGAGTATTTGGCGAAGATACGTCAGCCCCCATTACTTGCCGTCTTATCTGGGCAAAGCCACAAGTGTTCGAATAGACCGTATTGTTCCACGCGTAAGCCCGACCAGAATATAAACCAAGAGAGTCAACAACAACCCCGAATACGGAAAAAATAGAATAACCAGCACCGATAATAAGTAAGCACTGGACGCGACCGGATACTGGTGCAAGTAGTTAAACGAAATTCTTGGAACTCCATCAAAGCGAATTAAGGATACCATCAACAAAGAAAGAACGACTACTATGGGGATCATTGATGTCGTATCCAGTAAACCTGCCCCCGACAACCAGGTCTCCTGATCAATATTGAGCACGATCGCAATCACGCAGTATGCCTGAACTGGAACCGGCAATCCCTCAAAATCAGGTTTCTTTTCCCCCGAAAACTGCAAATTGAACCGTGCCAGGCGCACAGCGGCACACATGACAGGTAAGACACTTATGATTAAGCCGAATGTCCCGCTTCCCTCTAGGATTCGCGCATAAATCAGATAGGAAGGAGCCACCCCAAACGATACTACATCGCATAAAGAATCCAGCTCTGCACCAAATAGGCTTTGGCCGCGTGTCAAGCGTGCTGTCATACCATCAAGTAAATCAAACAGACCTGCAAGAATAATTAGATAGCAGGCATACACAAACTGCGATTGGTGTATCTGAGTGATTGCTACGAACCCGCAGAACAAGTTCATGAGCGTGAAAAAGGACGGGACCGCCACACGTGCCTTACTGCCAACCCCTCCTCTCTGCCGAAGATTATTTGTGCGGCCAGACAATAAACGCCGAGGAGAAGTAGGCTTGGTTTTATTGTCCATCAGTGGTCTGCTTCACAGTCTCTAGTCTATCCGAGGTGCCCGTCTGCATGCAAATATGTTCATTAGGAGCAATCGATCCAAGCACACTTATACCAGCACGAACCCGCTCACCAACCCGTACTTCAAGCACCGTATCTGCAGCAACCAGTACATCCATTCGTGACCCAAATCGAATCAATCCGAACCGTTCACCTGCCTGCACTTGATCACCATGCGCAAGCCGGTACACAATGCGACGCGCCAACCTACCCGCAATCTGTTTAAATAAAATCCTACGACCGGAGTTATGTACCAGACCTATCTGGGACTGTTCATTCAGTGTAGATGTCTTAGGATGCCACGCCACCCGATACTCTCCCGGCTTATATGCTACGTAATTTACGGTTCCGCTGATCGGAACACGGTTAACATGAACGTTAAGGACCGAAAGGAAAATCGAAATCCTCCGGGCCGGACCTTGGATAAACAGAGGCTCATACTCCTGTACGATCTCGACTACTTTACCATCTGCCGGTGCCAGGATCAATGATTTGGAGTCAGGCGGAGATGTACGCTCTGGATCACGGAAGAAGTAGGCAACAAAGAGGCCCATCCCAGGAGTAAAAAAAGGGATTAAGCCAAGTTCAAGCCATCCTGGTACACCGGGAATGATCAGTGTCAGCCCTGCTAAAATTAAACCGATAACAAACGCAGCAGCAACGAAAGGCCATCCTTCTTGAGCAATCATAGCAACTCGCCCGGGACGAAATTCTCAGTACTTGTTAAACGCATACACCTGAATCCTCTTCTATTGATCTAAACCTCAAACCCACGCCCCTAATAATACTGCGCTATCAGTCGATCTGGCAGAATTGGAAGTGGGTACACAACCGTTAGTTCCAGTTGTACCCCGACAAACAGAGAGAATGCTTTAGCTTTTGCTAAATGTTGTCATGAATTTGCAACCTTCCCGCCCCGGCCCAGAGCAAATATTAGCAGTGAAAAATGTTTTTACGTCGACGATTAAACTGTTCATTCAACGGTTAATAGGACAGACAAAAGGTTGCGATTACCTATAAACACAACAACATTTCTGCGAAATGTGTATAACATACCGCTCAGAAAACAGTATCAGATCGAGAATGAGCAAGAAACTATCTCACCAGACACCCCGATAATATCCCCCATGGGACGTGTCTCGTTTCATACACTTGGCTGCAAACTTAACTTTGCAGAAACCAGCAACCTCCGACGGGAATTTGAAGCACGAGGTTACGAAACCGTGGACTCGCGGGATTCCTGTGACATTTCGGTGATCAACACTTGCTCAGTCACGGCAGAAGCAGATCGGAAGTGCCGACAGATTATCCGTCGTACTCATCGACTGAATCCCCATGCATTTATCGTGGTGACGGGATGTTATGCACAGCTGCGCCCGAACGAAGTTGCCTCTATTGAAGGGGTCAGCGCAGTGCTTGGCAATGCAGAGAAAGCGCGTATTTTTGAACTCCTTGATGACTTCGTGCCAGCAGCACATACGCAAATCAGTGTTTCCTGCACTGGCACACACACTTCTTTTGCCCCTGCACTTTTATCCGATGACCGTACGCGTGCATTCTTGAAGATTCAGGACGGATGTGACTACTCTTGCTCATTCTGCACTATTCCCATGGCACGGGGTAAAAGCCGATCTGCCTCGCCAGATGAAATTGTTACCCAAGCTGAATCGCTGGCACAACGCGGCGTAAAAGAAATCATTCTGACCGGCGTAAACATAGGCCTGTATGGCAAAGGGAGTCTGGACAAAAATGTCGGCCCACAGCTCCTCCATTTGCTCCATCGTCTGTCAAAAGTTGACGGAATACTTCGCTATCGTATTTCTTCGATTGAGCCCAACTTGCTTACGGACGATATCATTGACTTTATTGCGGATACACCGGTCATGGTGCCGCACTTTCATATACCTCTACAGAGTGGCAATAACGCGGTGCTGGGAGCAATGCGGCGGCGTTACCGCCGGGAGGTCTACTCACATCGGGTAGAATATATTCGAGAACGTATGCCTGAGGCGAGTATCGGCGCAGATGTCATCGTGGGGTTTCCAGCAGAAACCGCCGAACGTTTTGCTGACACACGTACTTTCCTGGCAAATCTTCCGGTAACCTATCTGCATGTATTCACGTACTCGGAGCGTCCAAACACGGCGTCCATAAATCAGACACACCACGCAGTTCCTCCCCCTGAACGTTCATTGCGCAATCGGACTCTGCGTGCACTCTCTGACCGTAAGCGACGCATATTCAGAGATCAGTTCCGCGGACAGACGCGTCCGGTTCTCTGGGAGCGCAATGTTAAATCAGATGCTATACAGGGCTATACGGACAATTACATCCGTGTTTCCCGTCCCTTTGACTGCGATCGTGTTGGAGTAGTGGAAAATGTTACGCTAGGTAGCGCAGACGCACAGTTTGTCATCTGACCGATGGCTACATCCCATCACTGCCATTCTTGAGTTCTATGGGAGTGAAGTCAAATGCCCGGGGCAAATCATCTATGGCCACCAACTCATAGAACTCTCCACCTTCCTCTAAATGCAAGTCCCCAGAAACTTGCTCCCTCGCTAAAAGCTCACCTGAGTAAGAATATTGAGAACGCATCCAACCGCTTTCATTTCGTGACCCCACAACCAAGTGATCGTCAAATAGAAATATGTCGATCTCTAATTCAATCTCTCCCACTACTTCAGATATTGCCGCTAGATCTTGGGAATTAGACATGTTGCTTATATCGGGAGAATCGTGTACAAGATCAAAATGGGACACCTGATCTTCGAGAATGTTGTAAGCCCAAACCTTATGTGTCAATGGCAGAAGAAAGTATATAACACCATCCTTCTCCTTGATTTGCGCCAATCGGATAGCCCTTATAGAGATCGGCAAAAGATCAATCCCCAGATCCGATTTTTGCAAATCCAAGGGCGTAAAATTACCCTGGGTATCCATCTTGTACAACAATACGGTTTCGGGATCGGTAGCAGCATTGACACTGTTCCTTGTGAAATAGAACGATGCCCCTACCCGGATCATTCCAGAAAACTTGATAAGCTCTTGAGAAATGAACTCACTCAGACATTCACCGCTTCTGATTGAGTACCCCAACAACCTCCCATTTCTGCGATCCAGCACAAAAACTGTATCACCCACAACCGAAAAAGCACTCAGGTTTCGATACTCACATGCACCTTCCCCCGAAGCCCCCACACTACTTACTCGACGATCAGAAACAAGAAGGAAGATTCTCCGCCCCCTGTCAACAATCAACACCGAATCTGCACCCAGCGACTTGTAGGCACTAACAACCGAAATAGGTGGATTCCCGTCATCGAAAATATATCTCTCGGGAGAATCCGATGACTCCACATCAGTTTTTGTGTCAGTAGTTGTGGATGCATTCTGGCCGCATGCCACCATTAGCAACAACATTAACAGAACGACTATATAAGGTCCATGCCGCATCCAAATACCTTTACCACCACTGAAGCAAGAAGAACTACCACTCAACATTTGATTCAAGTTAAGATTAGATGAACGCCCCGTTAAACGGGACAAAAGACCCCCGGACGACCCCGCACGCCCAACGTGGACGCAAAAGCTCGGGCGGAAGGAAACATTGACAATAATGCCTCCTGTCTTTCGGAGGATACAACCAAGATGCAAAACCAGTAACAATCGCACGGACAAGTATCTTCAAAACTACTTTCCTCGTCTTAGTAGGCCATGATCCGGTTTCACCCGTCTTCCTGTCGTATACAACACAGAGACCACAGATCTCCGGCATTCCCCTATACCGTACAGGTACAGAAGGGAGTACGACCTTTTTGGTAATTCGAGACTTGGTCTTTCCAAGCTTAAATCAAAAAGCATGAAACTTAAATTGTGTATTCGATAAATAAAGCAAAAGGCGTTTTTCTTTATTTACCGACCCAACCAGCTCCCAATTTCGGCCTGCTGTGCCAGATGTTGGGGCAAAAATGATGCCAACCGCAACGACTTTGTTGCTTTTTCGGGAATACCCTGAATTGATGCGGTGTTTAAATACTCTGTTTTCAATGGTCGTCTCATGCGCAGAGGCACTGGGAGGTGATTTCCAGGAACGTGAGCACGGCAACTTTCTGCAGAGTGTGCGCGAAGACCGGACACAACACGAGGGGGGCGACTGTACGGCTGTACCTTCCTTAAATCACCGGCTGGGAGGTTAAAATCACCGGGCCAGTCCAACTGGTCGGCACCACCATCTACCTCACTGGCAAACTCGAACCGGATGCCGCTTCCACATCCGCGATCAGCTTGGGAATAGGAGGCCCCAGAATCCTGCATTCCTCTGCTGTTACCACGACGTTCTCTTCAATCCGAACTCCACCAAAATCTCGCCAGCTATCTACCTCATCGTAATTGATGAAAGCCTCGTGACGCTTTTCTGCCTTCCATTCGTTAATCAGTGGGCCAATAAAATAGCAGCCCGGCTCGACCGTCAACACATATCCGGGCGCAGGCGCCCTTCCAAAGCGTAAAGCTCTAAGTCCAAACTGTTCGCTTCGCACTACCTCACCATCATATCCAACTATATCCTCTCCCAGATTTTCCATGTCATGAACATCAAGTCCCATCATGTGCCCCAGCCCATGCGGGAAGAAAAGCGCATGGGCGCCAGCAGCCACCGATTCATCAAGATCACCTCGCATCAGACCTATCTGCTGCAACCTGGCTGTCAGCGTGCGTGCGGCGACCAAATGGCTATCCCGAAACGGATGCCCCGCTCGAACACTTGCCAACGAATGCGTCAGCGAATCCAGAACGGCCTTATAAATTTCGCGCTGACGCACAGAGAAGGTACCACTAACCGGGTAGGTACGCGTGATGTCACTTGCATATCCTAGGAGAGTCGCAGCGCCGCTGTCCTGTACTACAAGGTCACCAGACTCCAGCCGACGATGATAATGGTGGTTGTGCAAGACCTGCCCCAGCTTGGTCAGAATACAGGGATAAGCCAGGCGGCCACCCCCAGCAATCGCGATCCCCTCCACCAAGCCTGCAATCTCCCGCTCAAATTTCCCCGCACATGTAGCTTGCATAGCCGCACTGTACATTGCCTGCGTAGTCTCCAATGCTATTTCAATCTCCGCCAACTCGCGAGGCTCTTTAGTTGATCGCTGCGCGACAACAGCACATGCAAGCTCCTTTGAGTGTTCCTGCAAAGATTGCCTAGGCTTCAACCCAAGAAGATCTTCCAACTGACAACGTGTTTCTGCTCGATACGGGGGCAAATAATGCACTTCCCTCCCTTGTTGAATCGCATGGGTCAGCACTCCATCTAACGCTGTCAGATCATGTGCTTTATCCGCACCAGAGCGCTCACGTAACTCTGCTAAACCCGGCTGGGGACCCGACCACATGATATCTGCCACAGTGGGTTCTTTGCCAAAAATCGTCGTGCAGCCATCATCAAGATCAATCACCACGAACAGGCCCGACCTATTGATCCCCGCATAGTACAGGAAGGTGCTATCCTGCCTGAAAGGATATGTATTGTCTACATAATTCATCGGACTCTCGACGTTCCCTGGCAAAAGCACGACACCGCTCGTCAAGGACTTAAGCAGCTGTCTACGCCGCGCACGGAATACATTAGGCTCAAACATCAGAATCAATCAGGTAGTGTTGTAGTCATTCATATACACGCCACTTGCCTGTGGCAGTCAGAGAAACAAGTTACCATTTTTTAGGTACGCTACTGCACTTTTGCATGATCTCACCATGCTTACTCAACGTGCTGCATTGGTCTTGATGATATTGATCTGGGCCTCCTGTGACAGTCCCACAGAACCTGTCCCCTCAAATCCAGATAATATTCCGGTACCTCGTAAGGTAGCGGAGGAAGATTACACTGAGCTTACTGGCGGCCTCAAGTATTACGACTTTAAGACAGGAACTGGCGATTCGGCAGCAACCGGAGACATTCTGACCTTACACTACCACGGCTGGTTAACCGACAGTACCCTCTTCGATTCCTCTTATCTCCGAGATGATCCCTATTTCTTCCGACTGGGAATTGGGGCAGTCATTACTGGATGGGACCTAGGCTTACCCGGCATGCGGCCGGGTGGCGAACGCCAACTGGTTATCCCACCGGAACTTGCATATGGCAGTCAAGGCAGAGGACCTATTCCAGCAAATTCGACGTTGATTTTCGAAGTCATACTCTTGTCCATTGACTAGCACCGTGCTCCATCTTCCTGCAGCACAGTGTTCAGCGTATCGGCAAGTCTCTCTGCATTGGCTTCATTGAATACCAGTGGAGGCTTGATTTTCAGCACATTGTGGAGTGGTCCATCCGTCGAAACCAATACGCCCAAGTCACGCATGCGATTCGCAGTGTAAGCTGCCTCTTTATCCGCAGGTTCCAATGTCTCCGGGTCCCGAACGAGCTCCACACCTAAGAATAATCCTCTACCCCGAACATCCCCAATGATCGGATAGCTCTTCTTTAGTTCCTGAAGGGATGTTTTCAGGAAATCCCCTGTTTTTCGCGCATTCTCCTGCAGATTTTCGGACTCTATTACATCCAGCACCGCCATCCCCACCATACACGAAACCGGGTTACCCCCAAAAGTGCTGAAGAACTCCATACCATTGTCGAATGAGGCCGCGATCTCAGAGGTCGTTACAACACCTGCAAGTGGGTGTCCATTGCCCATAGGTTTACCTAAAACGACAATATCCGGAGTGGCCTGCTGCGTCTCAAAACCCCAGAAATCACTGCCTAGGCGCCCGAACCCTACCTGCACCTCATCAGCAATGCAAACGCCACCTGCTGCACGCACATGTGCATAAACTGCCTGTAAATACCCCTCTGGTAATTCTATCTGTCCCCCGCAGCCAAGAAGAGATTCACAGATGAACGCTGCGATACCGTTGGGCGCAGAGGTAATTTTCTTTTGTAATACTTCAGCGTACCTGCTCCCTGCATCAGATCCACGAAAACGCCCCCTATAGACATCTGGAACTAAGGCTTGGTGCACATATGGAGGGGCACCAGTGCCTCCAGGTCCATCAAACTTGTATGGACTGATAGCTATAAGTGAGCTCAAATGACCATGATAAGCGCCCTCCAACACGACAATATCCCGGCACCCGGTATGCGCAAACGCCAAGCGCAAAGCTAAATCATTGGCCTCACTCCCCGAGTTCACGAAATAACATACATTAAGTGGATCGGGCATTGTGGCTCCCAAACGCTCTGCATATTCCACAAGTGCATGGTGTAAATAACGTGTATTGGTATTTAGAACATGCATCTGACGAGTAGCAGCAACATTTACACGTGGATGACTGTGTCCTACGTGTGGCACATTGTTTACGCCGTCCAAAAATGCCCGCCCGGTATCATCGTAGAGATACTGGCGATATCCGCGTACAATATGCAGAGGGGTCCGGTAGGAAATACTCAAATTACCGCCTATGCAATGCTTCCGTCGTGCGTAAATGCTCTTGGTGGGGAGGACCGGAACCGGAAAGCATCTATCTGGAATCCCGAGTATCAGATTCGGATCTGGGCAAATTGACAGCCAGACCTCCCGCTGACTTGCTGGTGCTACTCCCCAGTATTGACCAAAATTGCCCAGCAGATCCGCGATCACTTGGAAGTGTAAATGCGGCACCCAGCCACCATTCTCTTCCGGTTCTCCAAGGTATGCGAACCGATCGCCTTTCAGGATTTGCTGCTTTGGCCGTAACTCGCGAACTGAATGTTCGCTTAGATGACCATAAAGCGTGTAGAAAGTGCTTGTGCCTGTACTGTGCTCCAGGATGGCGAGCCCTCCAAAATCCATGGGATCCCGACTAAAGGATAAGCTGTGTACTCTACCCGTAATCGGAGCATAAACTGGCGTACCGGCTGGTTTGAACAGGTCTATGCCTAAATGAATAGTGCGGGTTTCATCAAATTCGTTACTAGGTACCCGGTAATGCTCTGCCGTGTACACGATACGTGGCTCGTTGTAGCGGCCAATTCCGATAGCAGCACCTTCACGCCTGATTCTCCTAAACCATGCCTCTGAGGCTCTGCGCGGATCCGGTTGCCTGCCCGGAGGCCCAATGATTAGACTGCTGACACCCAGGTCCAATACGATTGGATCGATTTTGCGCAAATCCGGCCGTAAAACCGGTGCGAACTCATGTGCATTTTGCTTGAGCCAAGTAACCAAATGTCGGCCCTTCGGGCATGGCTCCATACCACATGCGGATCGCCATCGATATTCCGCCATTGCTGACGGCTCTGAACATAGATGTTTAAGTAATGCCCACGCGCCTTTCTCAGAAATACGTATGTAGTCGTTGTCCGGCTCCAGCATCCCCCTGTAGGCCGAGACCAGTACACTGCTGCAAAGTCTGGCTTTTACCAATCCGTACAGAACTGAAATTTCTGATTCATTCAGGGGCCGGGCCGCATGATAGCCCTGTATGAGCTCTGCTGCAACTCCGACTGGATCAGGTTTACCCATCATAACATAGGTCGCTGCAACAGCCAACTCGACGACCGTGGCCGTATGCAGTATATCACCAAAATCGATCAGCCCGAGAACTTTGGTATCATAGCCTGTGCCTTGGACGATGATGTTGTGATCGTTAGCATCGTGGTGAATAACACTCTGCGGCAACTCATCAAGACGTGGAAGTATCTTGCTCTGGAAAGATTCCAATATGCTCCGCACAAGTTCTCTCCGCTCAAAATCCGGTATATACTCCAAGTACTCGGCGAAGCGACCAGCTTTGCGCAAATCCCAGACGTAGTCTCGATGTATTAATTCGTGTTCGAATCCTCTCAAAACCTGATCAAGGCGTCCAAGGAATCCACCAAGATCCCGAATGAGCGATCCAAATACCGGACTTACATCTGCAAGTACTCTCCCCTCAAGCCAAGTGAGCGCCCACAACTGATGGCGTTCACCGTTTCTGCCTTCCACGATCACTTTCTGTACTCCATTGCGAGCACGTACGACTTCCGGAAAATGCTGCACTGTACCATTCTGGTGCAAGTGAGCTAACACATCCTGCTGAAGATCGACGTAACCGCTCTCTGCTGCCGTATTAGCCAACTTCAGAACGAACCGCCCTGACGCAGTGTTGAGCCGGAAATTTTGGTCAAGATGGCTGGGTAACGCAGTTGCGTGACCGTCCAAACCAAAATGCTCTTTCGCCAACAACAAAGCTTCCGTAACCGAGAAACGAGGAGCCGTGTGTTCTATCATTCGGGATTATAAATTGGTTCAGTATTCTGACGCTCGCGGTTATCACCAGATGCAGCCTGATATGCCTGAATACATGCAGATACTTCACGAGGTGCCAAGGCTTTGAGTGGCGGCCTTAGATTTGCCCAATCCTCCTGTTTGGTTAAATCCTGCATCAGTGCCTTCAGTGCCGGAATCATAGGCCACTGTTCAACAGCTCTCCGTATACCGTACAGGTTTGTTTGAAGTGTTTGGGCCTCGGGGTTTTTCCATCTGTGCAAGAGTTCGGCGGCTAGATGAGATGTTATATTTGCCGTTGCGCTAATGCAACCTGCGCCTCCCGCCCTGAGCGTGTCCAACAAAAATTGCTCACTTCCAGCAAAGACATCTATTTCGCGAAAATGTCGAATCGTTGCTAGGATGTGCGCCCAGTCTCCACTGGAATCCTTGAATCCGGCAATATTGTCGGGATACACTTGGATAAGCCGCTCAACAAGTGCAACAGAAATTGGAACTGCGCTCATCTTCGGGAAATGATAAAGGTATACCCTAATTTCATCATTCCCTACGGACTGGAGTAAACTGTCATAGGCAGCAAACAGACCATCCTCACTCACCTGCTTATAATAAAATGGCGGGAGTACCAAAATACGGTGCACCCCTGCACGCAGTGCATTCCTCGTTAAATCCACTGTGTCTGTGAGTGCGCAACACCCTGTGCCAACAATCAGTTTCCCTGGATCAACACCCGAGCTTAGGACAGCCTCCAGTGCCATCATTCTCTCTGATGTGCTGAAACTGTTGGCCTCCCCTGTCGTGCCCATAAGAACCACCCCACTAGCGCCTCGTCCCAGGAGCCATTGCACATGACGCGCCAAGTGATTGCAATCAATATTCAGATCTTGATCCAGCGGCGTCAGTGAGGCTGTCAGTACCGCAGGTCGTGGACTACAGGGCATAATCGAATGTCTCACAATTATAGCAGATTATGATGGCAAAAAACTGCCCGATATCAATCATAACTACACCCGGCCTCAAGTCCTGTGCCAATTATATGAGAAGTCGGTTTTTGCTTGTATTTGCCCTCGTAGGCCGCTGTAACAGACGCTGCCACCGCAGACCCATCACCAGACCTTACCAGGTTGATCGTACAACCACCAAAGCCACCTCCCATCATCCTCGCTCCAAACACTCCGGGGAGAGATTCAGCATATGCTGCCATAAAATCCATCTCTTCGCAGCTTACTTCATAATCTTCCCTAAGACTTTCATGTGACATACTGAGTATCCTACCCAATGTACTCCAGTCCGAGCGGGTCACAGCGCTGCAGGCCTCTTCCACACGTTTGTTCTCGCTAATCACATGCCTTATACGCCGCTGAAATACAGATGCTTTTAACTCGTCAACGTGATGAGTTCCAGCGTAACGAAGTGAGGTGATTGCTGCATCCGATGCCTGTATGCATTGCAGCGCCTTCTGACACTCCGCACGTCGTTCGTTGTACTTGGAGGTAGCTAGCTGCCGTCTGACTCGGCTGTCAATCACAAGAAATTGTATCCCCTCACTCCGAATTGGAATGTGCTCCCACTTCAGCGTATGGCAATCCAGAAAAAGTGCATGTCCCGTGCGACCGGCTCTCGACACAATTTGATCCATTATCCCACACTTTACACCTGCATACCGATGCTCCACTCTCTGTCCTATTTGAGCAAGCTCAAGTGGAGGCACTGACTTGCCTCGAAGAGCTTCCAGGGCCAATCCGGTTGCCATTTCCAGCGCAGCGGAAGAACTGAGCCCCGCTCCCAGGGGTACATTACCCATGACGAGCAGTTCGATTGGGCTAGGTGGTGGCAATTCCTGAATCATCCCAGCGATGTAGGAAGCCCAATGCCCCGGTCGCACTCTTGGCCATTGCTCCGGTGAATAGGTTACACCTTCGCGATAGTTCTCAGACCAAAGATGGTGGGTTCCATTTAAGCTGAGGCGAGCAGCAACATATACCGCCCGATCCAGGATCATCGGCAGAACTAGCCCATCATTGTAGTCCGTGTGATCGCCTACAAGATTGACACGACCTGGCGCACGCGCTACAATCACACGGTCCGCGTCTCCGCGCCACTTCGTAAAAGCCTCTTTTGCTGCCTGCTCCATATCGGGCATCACTATGCTTACGAAAAAATAAATCTCTTCACCACACACCGCAATGCTTAATCCGTTGAATGCGGCGGGCTTCGGCTCCAAGAGATAGAAGAGAAAGATAATCGCTTGTGCAATTCACGCGTAGGCCATGCAGAATTGGTCACAGATACCCCTCATAGACCGAGCTATTCGGATCACGTCCTTCCATTCAACCTGGCTTTGGCTTATCTCATCTACGACACTGCTCGATTGCTTAAACAAAACTGCAACTACTTTCAACTTCCCACCGTCAATACATTGAGTATTTCTGAAATTCGCCGAAATAAACTTGAAAATCGAAAAAATTCGTCGATGTCAGAAAAAAGTGCAAAATATATCCCAAATTCCCCTTGAATCATAGAATTTGGCCGTTACAGGAACGACGAAATTTGATTATCTCAGTAGAAGCCATGGTTACACCACAACGACAATGCTACCCACTCCGTTCTACCCAAGGCAATTGCCACTATGCAAAAGCATGGACTGGACACGCTGGGCCGGGCACTATGCCCCCCGGTCATATCAGCTTCAACACGAAAATGAATATTATGCGATCCGAACTGCTGCGGGTCTGATTGATATTTCCCCGCTCTTCAAGGTTCGTATAGCGGGTCCAGATAGCCTAGCGCTACTGAACCGCATCTTCGTACGCGACCTCTCCCGGCTAAAAGAAGGGCGGGTTGCTTACGTAGTCTGGTGCGATGCGGAGGGCTTTGTACTCGGTGATGGAACAGTTTTAAGAGAGGGGCCGGAAACATACTTTTTTACAAGCGAGGACCCTACCGCTGCCTGGTTGAACAGACATGCCAGTGGTTTGAATGTTGTGATCACAGATGAAACGGAGACATTGGCAGGTCTAGCGTTGCAGGGCCCGTCTTCCGCCAAAATATTGATTCATGCGGGTGCAGAATCAATCCGTGAGCTTAAGTACTTTGGAGCCACATGTACCTCTGTAAACGGCATTGAACTCTGGATATCACGGAGCGGCTACACTGGGGATTTGGGCTACGAAATGTGGCCTCCCGCCGATCGTGCGCTTGAGATTTGGGATACTTTAACGGAAGCAGGATCCGGATTTGCACTGAGAGCTACTGGCCTCAAAGCCTTGGATGTATGTCGCATTGAGGCCGGGCTGTTAAATAAAGGAGTTGATTTTCATAATGCTTCGCGGGTACTCATCCGGGAGCAAAAATCCATGCCCTATGACTTGGGATTGGGCTGGATGGTACATTTAGATCGTGAACCCTTTGTTGGTCAGTCTGCACTACGAAAATTACAGCAACCAGAATGGAACATGGTTGGGCTTGAAATTGACTGGTCTCAAACAAGAGATCTATATGAATCCAGAGGACTCCCCCCTATGCTGCCTGCAGAGGCGTGGTTGCTATCTGCTCCACTCTACCGCGATCATGCACGTCAATGTCAGGTCGGCTATGCAACAAGTGGGACATGGTCGCCAGTACTCAAAAAATACATTGCCCTAGCCACGATTAAGAAGACGTACTCGTCAGAAACCGTGCAGATTGAGCTAACCGTAGAACATTCACGTCACAGCGTGGATGCTCGTATCGTTTCGCCGCGCTTCTATGATCCTCCACATAAACGGGCACCCGTGTAATGAGCGTGCAATGGGACGTGGTTGTGATAGGGGGCGGACATAACGGTCTGGTCTGTGCTGCCTATCTCGCACGTGCCGGACGTAAGGTGCTGGTGCTTGAACGGCGCAGCGTGCTGGGCGGCGCAGCAGTATCTGAAGAGGTGTTCCCTGGATTCACCTTCTCAGTGGCTTCTTATGTCATAAGTCTGTTCCGTCCACGGATCATTCGGGAGTTAGAGTTGGCCAAATACGGTTACCATGTGATTCCCATGGATTGTGCCTTCCAGCCTTTGCATGATGATCACGGGCTCGCACGTTGGGGGGATCCTAACCGTACCCGTTTGGAAATCAGCCGCTACAGTCACCATGATGCGGAAAACTACCCCAAGTTCAAGCACACCATGACACGGTTGGGACGCATTGCTGCCCAGGTTATCGACCGGCCAGCACCAACCGGATTCGGCCCGCAGGATCTTCGCACGCTCATCAACCTTTTTCGTACTGTTCGAGGCGTGGAAAAACATGAATTTCAGCAACTCATAAGGCTGTTCACATTAAGCGCTGTGGACTTCCTGGATCCATGGTTTGAGTCAGAAATACTAAAAGCGCCTCTTGCTGCAAGCGGAATTATAGGCACCTTTCAAGGAGTTCGATCACCAGGGACAGCCTACGTTTTGCTGCATCACTACATGGGCGAAATCGATGGTGCATTCAGATCTTGGGGCTTTGCCCGTGGAGGAACAGGTAGCGTCAGTATCGCCTGCGCAAGAGCTGCCGAAGCGCATGGAGCTGTTATTCGTACCAATTGCGAAGTCGACAAAGTACTGGTGTCAAACAACCGTGCAACTGGGATTGTCCTTACCAACGGCGATAGAATCACCGCACGCAGAATAGTCTCCAATCTCGATCCACGACGAACCCTGATGGGGCTCGTAGGCGAGTCACATCTTCCGGAAACAGTAGTAGACTCGCTGGGCCGCTTTAAATACCGGGGAAGCAGCGGCAAAGTCAACTTGGCCCTTGATGGTCTCCCTGATTTCGCCTGCCGGCCAGGCGTCGGAGATCACTTGTACGGCGATATTGCAATCGCTCCCGACGTTGATTATCTAGAACGTGCGTTTGACGAGGCCAAATACGGTTCCTTTTCATCACGTCCATTCATTAACGCCGTAATCCCGTCACTTACAGATCCTACTGTTGCACCGCCAGGGAAACACGTAATGTCGTGTTTTGTCCAGTATGCGCCATATGAGCTCGCGGAAGGTCCTGAGGCCTGGGAATCTCAACGAGAAGCATTTGGAAACACCGTCCTAGATACACTTGAAGAATTTGCTCCTGGATTACGGAATCACATAGAGCACATGCAGGTACTGACCCCACTGGACCTGGAACGTGACTTTGGCCTGACAGAAGGCAACATCTTCCATGGAGAACTCAGCCTGAACCAATTACTCTTTCAAAGACCAGCCTGGGGACTGGCAGGGTATCGAACGCCAATACGAAATCTATGGATGTGTGGATCAGGAACCCACCCTGGCGGCGGGGTTATGGGCGCCAGCGGCGAGCTAGCGGCAAAAGCACTCCTGCGTAAGAAAATCTGATGAAGAGCCCGGATGTTATCATAATTGGAGCAGGAACCAACGGCTTGGCTGCTGCCGCTGTTCTTGCTAAAGCCGGAATGGATACGCTTGTGCTTGAAAAACGGGCCCATGCCGGAGGCTTATCAGCATACCATACGTTCGCACCCGGACACCATATTCCCGGTTTCCGTCCCTATCCCGGGAAAATTGGAAACATCCTCAGCAAAGCTCTGGGAATTGTATTGTCTGAACCCCAGACAACAACGACCTACGGGCTCCGGGAAAAAGAGACCTACCCGATCAGACCGGTGCCCGATCTGGTACGCGCTGGTAAAGTGTTAAAAAACGTACTCGGCATACCCCTGGAGCAATCTTCACTGCGACGAAAAAGCACCTGGGTAACGCCTAACCTCAAAACACAGGCGAAAAACCTAGCACAATGGATCCCGCTTAGCAGCATAGATCTACTGAACGAACTCAATCTTGCTGGAGACCAGTGCAATGCCTTGACCGTCCCCCCAGCCGCCCGTACATTTGGGGCCCCGAAATCACCTTTTAGCGCTCTTCAGCTACTGCTTCACGAAACAGAGCAGACTACAGATGGCCATGCTCCATTGGTCCGGGAACTGGAGAATGCTGCAATTTCGAACGGTGCTACCCTTCGAACGAATGCAAGGGTTGAGCAGATCTTTTGTGACACGAACGGCTTGCATGTTATGATCAAAGGTGGTGAACCCATTTATGCCAGATTCATATTGGCCACATGCTCACCCGGCATGCTGAAAGATCACCTGCTGAACCCTGCCCTAGTTCATCACTGGCCACCTGTACGATCCAGGGGCACCTGCGCTGTGCTGGCACTCGCACTGGATGGATTGCCTGACTGGCTTAAGTCAGGTAGAGTACGTATAGCCCCCGACCTAGTCATGCAGGAACGTGCCTTTGATCATGTAAAGTATGGACAGATTCCTCCCCGACAATCCCTCGAAATTGTCGTGCCTAAGGGGCAGCATACTGTGGTCATCTATGCACTGCAAACCCCATTTAATGTCAATGGTGACTGGACGGAGAGCAGTCGGGAATTGCTGATGAAACGGATTCTGGCGCAGCTCCCCGACCTGGATAATAATATTCTTGCCCGGCAACTCTGGGTTCCAGCCGACATAGCAACCGAGTTTGGTGTGCCTGGCGGGCATACTCTGCACTTTGAACGGGATCTGGACCAACTGCTATTCCCCGCCCCCGACTGCCTGCAATCCCGATTGTACTGGTCCGGTCATTTTGCGAACCGGGAGCTTGGGCAGGCAGGTGTAGCCGGATTGCTCGCAGCTCGCAAAATCCTCCGTAAAAGAAACCACAAGTACTAAGCTCTCGTAAAGGGAACTAGTAGTCAGATTCTAGGCAATGGAACGCATACTAGTATATACTTTGGGCATAGCTCTTCTCGGCTGTCAGCACAATGCACAGTCACAGGAACAACTGGCGCCGACTGAACCTTCGGTTTCAGCCAATGAGTCAATCACGCAAAGCCGCCAAACGGCGATCACACGTGCAGTTCAAGAGGCCACCCCCGCAATTGTGAGTGTCAATGTGATTGAGGTCCGACGGCTACTTTACCGAGATCCGTTTGAAAGCTTGTTCAACGACCCATTCTTTAGCCAATTCTTTTCCGAGAGACAGTCAAGAGTTATCGAACATCATGTCGAAAACCTGGGAAGTGGTTTTGTTATATCACCTGACGGCTACATCGTAACGAACCACCACGTAGCCGGTGATGCTGTTAAGATCACTGTATCACTTGCCAATGGTCAAACTCTGGATGCTGAGCTCATTGGAGCCGACAAGGCCACAGATCTCGCATTGCTTAAGGTTTCTCCCGAGGAGCCCCTTGAATACCTGCGCTTTTCCAGTGAACCCGAACCAATTGTGGGCGAATGGGCTATTGCGCTTGGAAACCCCTTTGGTCTGTTTGAGGCGGCGGCTCCAAGTGTAACCGTAGGCGTAGTCAGCGCAGCTGGAAGAGATCTGGGCATCCAGGATGATCGAATTCTCCACAATATGATTCAGACTGACGCCGCTATCAACAGCGGAAACTCCGGTGGCCCACTCATAAATGCCCTCGGTGAGGTGATCGGTGTAAATACCGTGATTTACACCAAAAGCGGTGGATCCGTTGGCTTGGGATTTGCTGTGCCAGCGGAAAAAACTCAGCGAATTATAGCCGAGCTGCGAGAGAATGGTCGTGTTGACCGTTCGTACTATACAGGAATCAGTCTTGTGGAGATAACAGACGACATCGCTGAAGCTCTGGACTTCGAAAATACGCGAGGCGTCCTTGTCGCTGATGTGGATAGTAATTCGCCGGCTGAAAAAGCGGGGTTAATGCCCTATGATCTGATTACGGCGATCCAAGATGAACTAATAACAGATCAGGAAGACTATGTGGCCCGGATGTATGATTTTCGGCCGGGAGACACCATTACTTACCATATATTGCGCGATAATCGTGAGTTGGAATTAAGTCTCCAGATCGGTAGGACAGAAGGTTGATCATCGCGTCGCATAGTCGTATCAATTCTGGATGGCTAATTATAGTCTTCTGCGCGTTCTTCACGGGATGCCTCCCCTCATCCTGTCAACGCATTGAATCACGCGCAGTGTCCCCTACGGACTCTCTGTCCAGACAGATTGCAGCACGTATTACCCCTGATACGCTTGCACCGCCAAGTATAATTACTGCCCCCGACCTGAGGCGCCCTAGAACTTTACTGTTTGGAAACGAAGATCAAATCTACGTAGGAGACACCGAAAGCCACAAAATCTTTATCTTCACCCCCGAGGGGGCCTCTCATGCTTCATTCACATTACCCAATACTTCCTTTCCGTACCTCGCGGGCTGGCGAGATGATTCGCTGGTTGTCTTCGCTCCAGAGAGTCGTCAATTTCATTTTGTGGTAGATACAACTGCTACGGTATCCTTCACTGTGACACAGGCACCGGTCAACTCATTACAGTATGCATTGGCCTCTGAATCTGGATTGTATCTTAAGGCCGTCACAAGTGATACAACACATTTTTTGTGGAAATTAGACAAAACCGGATCTCCTACTAAGGAAACTATCTTGTACGGATCAGACTGGAAACACGCCGGACTGCTGCGCGAGGCTGAGGGTCGGTTAGTCAGCCTGAGCGGGTTCTATCCATGGGCGCTATTCTGGACTGAGAACCTGATTGAGGAGCCCGATACATTACGCTGGTGGGGATTCGATTCGCCGATGTTACGACGTACATACGCATTTGAGCAAGGACAGGGTCGAGGTCCACCGCTCATCACCAGCGCAGCTGCTGCTGCTGGCGAGTTCTGGTTCGTACTGAACCAGCGTGCCGGCTGGGTGCGGATTGATATTTACGATACATCCGGAATGATCCAGTACATATTTGTTGAGGCCAATCCCGGTTATCTCAAAGATTTTTACCCCATTGATATTGCTGCGAAGCTCAACCAGGATACCTCCTATTCCCTAGCCGTAGCACTCGTGGAGCCAACCCCTTTAATCAGAGTGTACCGGTGGATTCCTCCAAAACAAGATTGATACCGTGGACAACAACTACATACCTACGGACATAAAGACGCTAGGCGCCCTCAAGGACTCCGGCTACTATGGGAGTTCGAGACCAGAATCAGTCAAGGATGAGATGCGTCGCAACCTGCTGCTCCGTCTCAATCATGGCGAGGAAGTGTTTCCCGGTATCCTCGGATACGAGCGGAGCGTGATCCCACAACTCAAGAACGCAATCCTGGGCCGCCACGATATTCTCCTCCTCGGGCTGCGAGGACAGGCCAAAAGCCGCATAATTCGACTCCTTCCACAGCTCCTTGATGAATATATACCCGTTGTGGCGGGTAGTGAGCTCAATGATGATCCGCGCAAGCCGATGTCAAAATTCGCGCACGAGCTTTACAAAGAGTGCGGTGATGAAATGCCCATCGTCTGGCGCCATCGAAGTGAGCGTTACGCGGAAAAATTGGCAACCCCGGATACCTCCATCGCTGACTTGATCGGAGACATTGATCCCATCAAGGCCGCCCAGAAACGACTCACTTACGCGGATGAGGAAATCATTCACTTTGGAATCATTCCCCGCACCAACCGGGGTATCTTTGCGATCAACGAACTTCCCGACCTGCAGGCACGAATTCAAGTAGGGTTACTCAATATCATGGAGGAACAGGACCTTCAAATCCGTGGTTTTAACATCCGCTTTCCTATGGATCTGATGATGGTGTTTAGCGCCAACCCTGAGGATTACACCAACCGGGGCAACATCATTACTCCACTGAAAGATCGCATTGACTCCCAAGTATTAACACACTACCCCAGAGACGTCGATACCGCAATAGCCATCACCAAGCAGGAAGCATGGCAAGATCGATGCCATGTTCCCTCCGTAACTGTTCCAGATTTTATTCGGGAGATTATCGAGGTGATCGCCTTCGAGGCGCGTGCCAGCGAATATGTAGATCAAAAATCAGGAGTATCGGCGCGAATGACGCGCTCTGCACTCGAAACCGTGATCTCAAATGCTGAACGACGAGCTGCCCGTGACGAACTAACGCATGTTTGTGTGAGGGTAAGTGACCTCTACTACATTGATGCGGCAATCACGGGGAAAGTGGAGCTTGTATATGAGGGTGAGCAGGAAGGCCCACAAAAAGTCGCCCGCCTCCTGGTTGGACGTGCCATTCGGATAGTTTTTTCCAAGTATTTTCCAGACCCGAGCTCCAAAGGAGAAGACCGGGGAGTCTACCGTCGCATATTGGGCTGGTTTGCAGCCGGCAATACGCTCACATTGGATCCCGAGTTACAAGACAAAGCGTATAAGCGACACCTGCGATCTGTTCCCGGCCTTGTTGAATTAGTGAAAACGGAAACGAGCTCGGTCCCGGCAAGACAGCGTTGGTTATTCAATGAACTTGTTCTGGAAGGACTCTATCAAACGTCAATGCTTGGCAAGGAGCAGTACACTTACTCCGATATGGTTGGAAGCGTATTCGGATCACTGGGTACCGAAGAGGAGGAGTGACTTTGCCTACCAGACCACAACAAACAAATGGGAATGATATACGTTGAGGGCGGCTATGACCCAGCAAATCAAGCCTTTTGAGAGAAGCGCGAGAATGGTTGGAGAGAACGCGAAAATTTCCCTAATGCTCAATCGTGCATGCAGTACCAGATTGTCGCCGAAGCATCACACCAGATTAACAAAATCAGTGTACTGCGCTACTTACACAACTCACTTGGGAACGACTCGACCATCCGGCAGGATTCTTTCGTTTTCGGCAGGTGGTTCGGTTGGAAAGCGTGATAACGGTACATCATGATCGCGATCCTTAGGTACATAGTGTGTGTGGTTACCATGCGGAATTTCGGCATAGTCCTTATCTCCAAAGGGATTCATAACCTGCCTCATCACAATGAAAAGGATGAACGCGGCCATGATCAACATCAGCCAGCGCAGGTTCTTTCTAGTAGACGAAATTCTGCGTGCGCCACGATCCGACCCGGCGTGATTATCCTCGCTCGAATGCAGTCTTGGGCTCATATATCCTGGGGTTTCGTATTTTCCACGATCTTGAAGATAGGCAATCTATGTCTCCAGGTCGCTGCGCAGCAGTTTTATCCTCTCAAAGCCAGCCCTTGGATCTTGTACGGGGCAAAACTTGCAACTCTCCATCAACGTGCCTGATCATGCGTACTTTCTGCAACCTACTCTTATTAGGCGTATTTCTGACGGTAAGTCAGGCACAGGCCCAGAACTCAATCATACGAGGCTTTATCCGAGATGCTGCCGACGGACAACCTCTACAGGGTGTCAACGTCATCCTGACAGATGACGGCGACGCCTTAATAGGCGCAGCAGCAGATAGAGACGGTCTCTTTGCCATCAGTGGTATTCCTCCCGGGCGCTATTATCTGGCTGCCTCATTCATTGGATATAATACCCACTTGGATACTCTGGACGTGGCCCCGGACGATATTATCTCCTACAATATCGAGTTATCGATCTCAGAGGATCTCCTGGATGAGCTCGTGGTCGAATCCGAAAGGGAGGGAGCCGGTATAGCTGGCCTGACTGGAGGGCTTCAGTCAATCACACCCCGTGATATCGCCCTAATTCCTTCGCCTGATATATCGGGCGACTTGGCCAGCTATCTCGCTACGCTGCCGGGAGTGGTCGCGAGCGGTGATCAGGGCGGACAGCTATTTATTCGTGGAGGAGAACCGACACAGAATCAGGTCCTTGTGGATGGAATGACTGTGTTCCAGCCTTTCCACCTGATTGGGTTTTATTCAGCATTCCCGTCCAGCATTCTGAACGTCACCGATGTTTATGCAGGTGGGTTTGGCCCCCGTTATGGTGGACGCATCTCGTCAGTGATTGATATTTCCACCCGTAACGGCAACAAACGGCGTATGGCAGGGGAATTCTCTGCCGCCCCCTTCATTAGTGCAGCACTCCTGGAAGGACCCATTGTTGAAGGGCGTCTTTCTGCATTGGTTTCCGGTAGATTCTCGGTCATCGATCAAGGAGCAGCCCGCATACTTGATCGACCGCTCCCTTACGATTTTAATGACCAGTTTCTTAAGATTCATGCTGATCTGTCCGATAACAGCCAAGCATCAATCAGTGGACTTCGCTCCTTTGACCGCGGCATAATCGGTGTTCTGGATGAGTCGGAAGCTGACAGCACTAAAAACCAGGTAACTTGGACAAGTCAGGCTATTGGTGCGCGCTATGTTCTGCTGCCTACACGTATTCCTGTACAGGCCGAGCTGCTCCTGTCTGTTTCCTCCATTGAGAACACATTCGGCCAATCTGAAGAGCCTTCGCGAAGTTCGAATTCACAGGAGATCAACCTGTCTACAAATGTTACACACTACAACCGGCTCGTAGACGTTTCCTGGGGACTTCATTTTCGTTTCAGCGAGTTGAACAGCAGTCTGGGTGGATCTTTCCAAAACGCACATCAGGATAAAGAATTCGTCAGCGAGGCTGGCGGCTATGTGCTCCTTGACCTGAAAGGAAGAGAGGGATTGAGTTTTCAACCCGGTGTACGATTCTCGTCATTCCCAAGTAAGGGGCGGACTTTCATCGAACCACGTGTTCGTATGGTCTACAACCGCGGCATTCATCAAGTCAGTTTGGCTGGTGGCATATACCACCAAGAAATTGTGGGACTCACCGATAGACGTGATGCCGGAGATGTCTTCACGGCATGGACGACCTCACCATTCGGAGAAGTTCCAAGAGCAATTCATGGTCTTGCCGGGTACCAGATCCGGCCAGCCTCCTGGTTCCGATTCGTTGTTGAGGGTTTTGTAAAAACAATGAATAACCTCTCCATCGCTGAGTGGAGCTCTTTCCCTCGATTCACTACACGTTTGCAGCCGGCAGACGGCAATGTCTTGGGCCTTGACAGCCGTGTTGAGGTTACTGCCGGACCATTCTATGGGTTTTTGAACTATGGCTATGCAAAGGTTCGTTATCAGGCCAAACAGACCGAAATTCAATATTGGTTTGGTAGCAGCGAATTTGAGTTCTCTCCACCTCACGACCGACGGCACCAGCTTAATGCCGTTGGAAGCCTAACGCTCGCGAAATTTATCCTTAATGTACGCTGGCAATATGGTTCTGGCCTGCCTTTCAGTCAAGCTCTTGGATTTGACGAATTTGTCCTGCTGAGTGGCCCCACTGATATTTTCGATGAGCACGGAGACACGCGCGTACTTTACACGTACCCCTACGGTGGAAGACTACCCGCCTATCACCGGCTAGATGTATCTCTGGAACGCACCTTTACGATCTCTAGGAATACAGCCGTTTCGGTTCTTGCCAGCGCTACCAACGCTTACGATCGTTCAAACCTGTTCTACATTGATCTCTTCACACTGGAGAAACTTGACCAGCTTCCACTTATCCCCGCTGTGGGCCTAAAATTCGAGTTCTAATGCGGAAACTCATCTTACTACCCACTATTGTCCTACTGGGAATCCTCGCGGCGTGTGAAGACTCAGTATCACCAATCATCGATACTGATCGTGATTACACGCTTTTTGGTACACTGGATATGGCACGCGACTCCCAGTTTGTGCGTGTGATTCCCATCCGAAGCTCTATCACCGAATCCGGTGATGTACTGGATGTGACCGTGCAGTCAATCGAATTGTCAACTCAACAGACCCTTAGCTGGCGGGATTCTATACACACTTTTGACAACGGACAAATCGGACATATCTTCTTTGCCCCATTCCGCATACGCCCGTCTCAAACTTATCGTATAGAAATTATCCCTAATGATGGTGAGCTTATCACTTCGGCAGAAACGACTGTGCCTGATCTGCCGGATGCAGAGGTGTTGGATCCCACGCTGGTGTACATCCTGACTACTAGACTTGAATCCCGACAACGGGTCTTGTGGCATGGCGTTGATAGAGCCCCTTTTGAAATTGAACAATGGTATCGATTCCTTTCCCTGAGTGATTTTACTTACAAGGACTATCAGTTGAGTTACGCACCTATCAACAGACTACTTGCGGGTGAGACTGATGTCTGGGAAATGGACAAGGATTTGATCCAAGACAGGGACACCCTCTCCACAAAATTGGAGCTCGGCGCATTCTATCGCTTGGCCGGTGTAGCCTTGCGGATAACTATCCTTGACAAAAACTTTGTCCCGCCCGGCGGGGATTATGATAGAGAGCTCTTAGCACAGCCAGGAACACTTTCCAATGTTGAAAATGGTTTTGGTCTACTAGCTTCGGTTGGAAGATTCTCTGTAGAATGGGTCCTACCCGACTCTGTCGCTCGGGGACTCGGGTACATTCCCCTTGGAAACACTGCGGTTCCAGCCCCTGTGTGGGCAGAGCCGCCAGGGACTTACGAAGTTGTACAACATTAGGCTAGCCCAGTACCACTGCTCTGCCACGACTTGTGGACGTATGAGCATATTGTTCGCCGCCCGTTACGGCTAGTAATCTCCGGGGTGAATTGTTTTTTCGTAGTGTGAATAAACCACTCATTACGCCTTCCTTGGGATTCGAACATTTCTGCAACATTACCGACTACACAAGTCACTCTTTGCACGACTAAAATTTATCTAATACACCTGCACGTTCATGCGCGTACTCGTTATTATCCCCGCGTTTAACGAGGCTGCTGCGATTGCACAAGTCATTGGAGATATACCCGAGGGATTGGCAACTGAAGTGATCGTGGTAAATAACGCTTCCACTGACGAAACAGAGAAAAATGCACGAAGGGCTGGGGCGACTGTCTTGCACGAGTCCAGGCTCGGCTATGGGTATGCATGCCTGCGCGGGTTGGCATATGCATCTAGCCGTACCCCCGACGTGATAGTATTTCTCGACGGTGACTACTCGGATCACCCTAATGAAATGTCTGAGCTTGTTGCCCCAATTAAAGCAGGAACACATGATTTTGTGATTGGCAGTCGTGCGATGGGGGAAAGTGAACAGGGTGCCCTATTACCACAGGCACGATGGGGTAATAGGCTGGCTTGCCTGTTGATGCGCTGGATCTGGGGGATACGTTATAGCGATCTGGGACCATTCCGAGCTATCCGGTACACCTCTTTAACAAACCTGAATATGCGCGATACTACCTTTGGATGGACGATCGAAATGCAGATAAAAGCACACCTTGCAGGCTTACGCACCACAGAGGTCCCTGCATCTTATCGCAGGCGTGTAGGTGTGTCCAAAATAACAGGAACACTCATGGGCACTTTAAGGGCATCTGCCAAGATCCTGTGGACCATCTTCAGTTTCGCAATTGTTTCGCACCGTATGCGTAAGAATCTGGAATTACGTAGTTAAATTGCCGCACAGTGTGGATACTCAGGTATACAATTCCCTGGTTTGCATAGAATTCTTCCGGTTTGATGGTGGATAAACAAGCCAGGAAGCTCAACCAGCCGGAGGAGCCCTATGATAAGATCAAGAATCTAATTCATCACACGCAGTTTTTTCGGGACATAACTTGGTCTACATTAGTACTAGGCGCATTCCTAAATCTGGGATCACAATGGAGCATGATATCTGGTTTAACGGTAAGTTCGTCCCCTTCGAGGAGGCAAAAATCCACGTACTTTCACATGTAGTACATTACGGATCGAGCGTGTTCGAAGGTATCCGTTCCTACCATACGGAGAAAAAGGGTACTGCTATATTCCGTCTCAGCGAGCATATGCGTCGTATGGTGGACTCGGCTGTTATTTACCGAATGCAGCTACCCTATGACCAGGCAGCACTTGAGCGCGCCGCTATCCAAACGGTCTCCCGGAGTGGTTTAAATTCCAGCTACATCCGACCGATAGCATTTCGCGGGATGGGAGCCATGGGGGTAAATCCCTTGAATAATCCTGTTGAAACGGTAATTGCAGTCTTTGAGTGGGGACCTTATTTAGGACCTGATGCACTTGAAAACGGCATCGACGTGCATGTGGCTTCGTGGAACCGTTTCGCACCCAACACGCTACCTTCGCTTGCCAAGGCGGGTGGCAATTATATCAACGCAAGCTTGGTCAAGATGGATGCTGTGATTAATGGTTACAAGGAGGGGATCATGTTGACTACCGACGGCTACCTAGCGGAGGGGAGCGGAGAAAATTTATTCATCGTACGGGATGGAACGATTTACACACCATCTACAAATCTTTCGATTCTTCCTGGAATTACGCGTTCATCCGTGATCCAAATGGCCAAGGACGCAGGGATTACCGTAAAGGAGGGCAGTATTCCTCGAGAGGTGCTCTACATCGCAGATGAACTGTTCTTTACAGGCACAGCTGCCGAGATTACTCCCATCCGCTCAGTTGACAAGCACATTATTGGTAAGGGTAAACGAGGACCGGTCACACATAAGCTGCAGGAGGCCTTCCTGGATATCGTGAAGCGGGGCAATGATCCGTATGGCTGGCTCACTCCTGTCGACAGTTAGATTCAGTCCCTTTTCTACGACTTGCCGTTCCACAGCGATGCCTGTGGTGCACGTACCAAAGTTGGTTGGAACAACACCGATTTAAACCTCAACTCTCAGTATCGGCGTACACTATCGATCAAAAAGACAGGGTACGGACCCTGATAAAATACCCTCCGTGATCCTTCCATCGGCAACCTGAACTGGATCATTTTGGATCTTGGGCTATCTAGCTGCCGGATCGAATGTCTCAAAGGTCCCTTCTGCTGGAAATTCGGAAGCAGAAAACGTTTGATCAATCGCCTGAACACTCCAATAGTAGATGGTACCTGGTTCTAAACCATGTAAGGTCCAGGTCGTGTTATGGTCAACGTTTCCTCGTCTTGATACATAGCGCCGCCCCGTAGATAGGTCAGCCAGTGGAGAAACCAAATCCATGCTTCCCGGATCCGTACCAACACGCAAATTATAAGTCAGTCCTGCACTGGGTGTATTCGCATCCTTTGCACTGCCCCATGAAAGCTCAACTGAAGTACCTCCAATAACCTTTGCCTGCAAATCAGTTGGCGGGCTCGGAGACTCCAACCCGAAGAAAAGTGTGTTCTGCATCACCCGCACGCGAGTCGTCGCATCGCGCGGAGCATCTCCCATGACAAACAAGTCCAGATCTAAGTCATAGTCATGATCAAACCAAAGCGCTGTACCGTGCACACCTCCGTCAAATTTGTCAGGCACAGATTTCTCAAACCGGACACCTCGCGAACCATTGTAAACCTGGGTACTTTCTGAAGAAAGCGGGCCTTCAAAACCTGTAATCACAAAATCTGGATATCCCGAATTATCCTGATCACCCCAGTCTACATTCCCATCGTACCGCCCTGGCGTAGGATCATTTGTAAAGCCTCCTTCCAATATGTCCTCCTCAACAAAATTCCCGGATTCATTGCTGTAAATCGTCACAACGCCCTCTAGAATCGCCGGCGTAATTCTTGCTCCACTTTGCACCAAATCCAGATCACCATCCATGTCAAAATCACCCCATGCTACGGACTGCCATCCACGCGACCTGAAAACGTGAGAAGCCTGCATCAACTGTCCTGAACCGGTATTGTCGTAAACCGTGGTCAAAAAGCCATCCTCGGCAGTCACGCCACCTATCACCAAATCCAAGTCTCCATCCGTATCGTAATCTCCAATATCAAGATCACACTCAGCCAAACCCACAAACGTGTTCGTCGAGACTTGAAAACGATCTGGCAATCCACCTGTGTTCTCATAATGAACTGTTTCCGGCGTTCCTCCCTGATTACGGCCACAAGCAACAAGGTCAATATCCCCATCATTATCAAAATCTCCCCAACCCAAATCACCTGAGTAGAGACCCTCCAGTTCATATGAAAGATCAAGGAGTCCCTGTTCTAGGGAGTAGCTGTACACATAAAGTCTGGCAACATCATTCCCATCAAGACCAAGAGTGGCTATGTCCAATGTGCCATTCGAATCAAAATCACCAACAGCAATCGCACTATGCCACAGGCCGATCAACTCCTGCCCTACTGTACTTGACTGCGTGAACGCAACCGCATCCACAAACTCGGTCTCCCCGACCGAATTGGGAACCTCAACTTGCGTAATTCCATCGTGATCATAATACTCGGCCAATGGACCTGCATCACGACCTAAAATGGGTCTAGGATCTTCATCCGCATATCCAATCATGATGAGATCCTGATCACCATCCATATCAAAATCACCCAATACCGCACCTCCATAGCGTACCCCCACCGGATCCGTTACGAGTAGCTCCTGGAATAAACTAGCCTCCTGGGCACCTGCCACAGATACACAGAACGCTACAGCGATCAAACTAGCAGCCAACTTGAACATTACAGTGGCCCTGCGAGGGGCATATTATATAGTCGCTTATCTAATCAGGGTTAGATGTTGTACGTGTTGCGCAGTCCCGGTATTCATGCGCACCATGTATAATCCTGGGGCAACCGGCATATTACGTTCATCTGTCCCGGTCCACTGCACTTGATGGTTTCCTGGCTCCAAAGAATCATTCACCAGACGCCGCACGAGGCTACCGAGAACATTGTATACCGAAATTTCGACGTTTGATTGGTCACCTAGAGAAAATGGAATGGTCACCCGTTCATTGAAAGGGTTGGGATATCCAACATCCAGAGTAGTCGACAAAGGAACCACATCCTGAACAGAGGTCAACTTACCGCCCCCCCCTGAAACACTGAAGCTTCCTTCTTCGGACCACGAAGAGGCCACAAAACTGTGATCAATTGCCTGTACGCTCCAGTAATAATCGCCTGCCGGGAGGCTATGCAATCTCCAGAAAGTTTGGGTCCCTGCATTACCCCTGGTAGGATACAAGCGTTGGCCAGTGGACAAATCGCTGTAAGCGGCCATAACATTATCCGTGCCTGCGGCCGTTCCGATCCGGATGTTGTAATTCAGTGCAGCTGCTGCGGTCTCTTCGTCCGCACCTGCCTGCCAATCAAGGGTAACAATCCCGTTATCTTCAGATGCTTCCAGCCCCGTTGGTGCAACAGGAACCTTGTTCACTGCACGTGAATCATTGCGATAGAGCCTCATCAGTGGATTGATATTCACACTGCTGCCCATAACCACAAGATCTAAGTCATTGTCTCCGTCGTAATCCCCCCATACCGCATTGGATGCAGCAACACCGGGCACAGCAATGCGGGGGACTAAGACCCCTTCTTCATTGTGGTATAGCCGGCCGGAGCGTCCACTACCCACATCAGTGCCACCAATCAGCAACAAGTCCAAATTACCATCACTGTCGTAATCTCCCCAAGCCACATCACCCTGCATAACAGAAGGCAACTCTATCCCCGTATTGCTCAGCTGTCCGTTTTGGTTGCGCCAGATTTGCACTACTGGTTCGAAGTATTTCGTGCTGTGATAGCGTGCTCCACTCAATGCTAAATCCAAGTCACCATCGCTGTCGTAATCCCCCCAGTCCATTGCAGAAAACAATAATCCCGGCATATCCACCGTGTCTTCGGTGAAGTTGCCAACCCCATTGTTGCGATAAATCCTGGTCTTGGGAGTTCCGTTTTCTGTTACTCCAGAGAGTGCCAGATCCAAGTCCCCGTCATTGTCTATATCAGCCCATTCAGCATCGCCCATCGCGAGCGGTTCAAATGGGAATGGCACCGGTTCGAAAGTACCGTCATTATTATGATATAGAGCTGCAGCAATTTCTTCCTGCGTACGGAGCCCTGTTATGAGAAGATCTTCATCTCCATCCCCGTCTATGTCTGCAACACTAACACTCCCCCCGTAAACGCCGAGAAGCTCCGCCGAGACAGGTGCAAAGGAAACAGATGAATTGCCGCGATATACGTGCGTAGTACCTTCCAGTGGTCGTGTTTCAAAATTTGCACCATTATGAATCCGACCAGACACCACAACATCTATATAGCCATCTCGATTAAAATCGGTGACTGCCATCGAACTCTGCCAAAGTCCCTGACCAAGGGCTTGCTCGGAAAAGACCAATCCTTCGCTCCCATCCCCAAAATTGTATGCCTCCTGAGTAAGGGCTACATACACTCGTGGAATGAATGGAACCAAGTTTGAAGAGTTACCTGTTCCCAGTAGGTCGAGCATCCCATCCCCGTTGAGATCAAAGAACGTCACTTCGCCATACTCGAGCTCATTCAGGGAAACCGGCTTTACTGAAGAAAACGTAAACGGCTGGGCCTGCAAGGGCTCTGCAAACAGTGCAAACGTAATGGCTGTACAGGCAAGTAACCGCAACGACATGTCCGAGTTTAGTCTTTAGAAAAGTACAAACGGGCTACCGCTCTGCAGTCAAGTTTGTAATCTAGGAATGTTCGACATCTAAACCTAAAGCGCAATCAACCCTAACGCTACCCTCACACGGTCCCACTCTACAATCATATTGACCCCAAGTTCCTGCTCCTCGAAGGATATTGTGAACGCTTCTCGAATTATGTCCAGTTCAGTCACGGGGACCACAACACGCATAATATCTTCCCCTTCATCATACTGTCCTGTACCGCTCTGTCCCAGACCACTGTTGAAAATAAGCGTCCATTGTGTCTGATCAGGAATACTGAAAAGCGAATACGTGCCTGCCGGCAATACCTGGGCTCCAACGCGAACATCTGCTGTAAAGGTGATCTCGGTTGCTTCGTTCGCTGCCGTACGCCAAAGCTCTCCATACGGAACCAAATCTCCGAATATCTCACGTCCCCGCTTGCGTGGTGAGCTGTAGTGCACTTTTACGTAGGTATCTCCAACTTGTGTACGTGCCAACTGCAGCGGGCTTAGACGAGGCTCTTCCTCTGGAATATGAGCTACATTCCAATCAGCCTCGTAGAGCGTCTCATCGATTGCCGGAATAATTTTGAGCGCATTCTTGTAATAAACCTTCCGCAACACTTCGTCAGGTAAGTCCAAGCCATACATCGTCCACCAGGCATGGCGCTTCCGGTAATAAGGGAAAAACTCATCCGCCGTTTCAAAAATGCGGAAATAGGTATGATATTCTGATGGATTCCAGGAATCTTTACCCATGAGTACACGATCCTGGTAGTCGATTAACCACTGGCGGGCAGTGTGCGGTTGCCGACCAAGCTCTCCCACAACAGCCCCCAGCTCCGTGTATACATTGGGATACGCGTCAAGTCGTTCACCTAGCTCCTGCAGGTTGTTACCAAACCAACCCAGATGCGCATTAATGAAAACTGTCTCTGGATGCTTCTTAAATATGTTCCACTGTTCCTCTATCATTAGCTCCCAGGTCGGATCTCCCTCCTGCTTTCGTCCCGGACGCTCCTTTAGCTCAAACCAACGTTCATTGTATCTGTCGTGCGGAAACCAGAATGGTGCTGGATCCGCAATGTGAATCAAAACGGGGATGCCTAGTTCACCACACTTTGCCCAAATTGGATCCAACCTCGGGTCATCAGCAGGCACACGGGCACCGTCCACATCGACCACGGTCATTCCCAGGTTCTTAAATATTTTAAGTCCGGCCGCACCATTTTGGACATCTATCTCAAGTTGTCTGGCAGCAGATTCACCAAATCCGGGTTCGCTGACCCGAGAAAAATCAATGTTTGCATAATGCACAAACCTACCAGGTGCATGCGCATTCGTGTTCTGGACTTTTTGCAGGAGTTCCTCTCCACTGCCTCCACTGAGATTGACCATGGTCACCAGATTCAAAGCATCCATATCTGCAACCATTGCTTTGATTTCTTCCGCTGACGCGGTACCAATCCTCCACTGATGCGCATGAGCATCTACAAAACGGTATTTGGCGCGTGTTAGTGGGTTCTCTTCAACCACAAGTGTCGAAACAGGTGAATAGTCTTCCCATTGAAGTGTTTGTCCACTAGCCTGAAGTGCTGAAAACACAAATAACGCGGCAACAAAAAAACGGTAATTCATTTGTTTGATCCTATGTCTGTGAGACTGGTCCAGAAACAGTGTGCACTAAATATACGCAAGTATCTTAGCTTGATGACATTCTATTCGACTCTGCTGTAATCAGCCGATGCCCAGCCCATTTTCCCAGCGCAAATTCGAATTACAAGCCCCCTTTGAACCATTCGGCGATCAGCCGGGAGCCATCGAAACCTTGACCGAAGGTTTGCTCAATGGAAAAAACCACCAAACTCTACTTGGCGTAACAGGATCCGGTAAAACTTTTACCATCAGTAATGTAATCCAGAACGTCGGCAAGCCAACGCTTGTCATGAGCCACAATAAAACCTTGGCTGCACAGCTTTACGCAGAATTTCGACAGTTTTTTCCAGAAAATGCTGTTGAATTCTTTATCTCCTACTATGACTACTATCAGCCGGAAGCCTATATCGTCCAGAGCGATACCTATATCGAAAAGGATTTGTCTATCAATGAGCGCATTGATAGACTTCGCCTGAGAGCCACAAGTGCTTTGGTATCCGGCCGCTCCGATGTTATTGTGGTTGCCAGTGTGTCTTGCATATATGGTCTTGGTTCGCCGGAAGAGTACAAATCTCAAATCGTACAGCTCTCACCTGGGCAGTCGATAGAAAGGAGTGATCTGCTGCTACAGCTTATCGGCATCTTTTATCAACGCAACGATACTGAGCTGCAACCCGGGACATTTAGAGTGCGTGGTGATATTGTGGATGTTTATCCATCCTACATGGAAAATTGCGCCTACCGTATAACTTTCTGGGGGGACGAGGTTGAACTCATAACCTCCATTGACCCTCTTACAGGAGCAACGCTGAACCAAGAAGATATCGCACTGACCATATATCCAGCACGGATTTTCGTAACCCCTCGGGAGAAAATTGATCGTGCAATGACAACTATTGAGGAAGAACTTAACTGGCGTTTGGCTGTGCTCCGGAAAAACGGAAAGATGCTGGAAGCACAGCGGCTGGAGCAACGCACTCGATTCGATCTTGAAATGATTCGTGAGCTTGGTTATTGCTCAGGGATCGAGAATTATAGCCGTCATATGACTGGATTACCGGAAGGGCAGCGCCCCTATTGTCTCATGGACTACTTTCCGGACGATTTCCTTCTGGTAGTTGACGAGAGTCATGCAACTATTCCCCAGGTACGTGCTATGTACAACGGGGATCGCGCGCGAAAACTTGCGCTTGTAGAACACGGTTTTCGACTGCCTTCTGCCCTCGATAATCGTCCGATGACTTTCGGAGAGTACGAAAAACGTCAGCGGCATACGATCTACATGAGCGCAACCCCAAGCGACTACGAACTGGAAAAGTCAGAAGGAGAATTTGCCGAACAAGTCATTCGCCCCACCGGAATCCCCGATCCTCCTGTACTGGTGCGACCAAGCAAGAATCAGATCGACGATTTGCTGGAAGAAATTCGTGTAGTAAATCGGCGCAATGAACGTACCTTGGTCACGACCCTAACAAAACGTATGGCAGAAGATTTGACTGACTATCTGGATTCATTTGGCATCCGGACACGTTACCTGCACTCAGATATAGATGCCTTAACAAGAGTCGAACTGCTGCGTGATCTTCGACTCGGGACTTATGATGTCCTTGTAGGCGTTAACTTGCTACGCGAAGGGCTTGATCTGCCGGAGGTATCCCTAGTTGCCATCATAGATGCAGATAAGGAGGGATTCTTACGGAGCGACCGTGCATTGATCCAGACCGCAGGCCGCGCTGCAAGAAACGTAAACAGCAAAATCATCCTGTATGCCGACAAAGTAACCGGCAGCATGCAACGAATGCTTGACGAATCAACACGCCGAAGAAGCAAACAGCTGGCCTACAACAAAAAACACGGCATTACCCCACAAACAGTATACAAGGATCGCAGTGAGGTGCTGCGCGGTACAGTGGTCGCCGAAGAGCGCAAACCAGAGGGGCAAACCCCACTTCTGCAGCCCGTAGAAATTCCCGGTATGCCCGAACAGCTGGAAGATCCTTTGCTTAAACTGCTCAGCAACAGCGAGAAGCGTCAACTGATTGAGCAGATGAAAACTGAAATGCTTGAGGCTGCCGAAAATATGGAATTTGAAAAAGCTGCCATGCTCCGAGACACAATCGCACACACCGAAACCCTGTTGTCAGACGGAACCAAGGCACAGCAAAACAATTGAACGGACCGCTTGAATATAACAGTACAATTGGTGTTACCAACAACATGAAAAAGGATATCCACCCGGATTACCGTCCCCTCACGGTGCGTCTGGCAGACGGTACGGAGTTTGAAACTCGATCAACCATGCGAGTTGATCGGTATGTTTCGGAGGTTGACAGTACCAATCATCCGTTTTATACCGGACGCAGACAGTACGTAGACACGGCAGGACGTGTTGAGAAATTCCGCCGTAGATACAGCAAGACATACACCGGCAAACAGTCTTAGTCTAAATCTGCTCAATGGGTTTTTAGGCGGACCGGTAGTAGAGCGGTCCGCCTTTTGTGTATTACGAAGCAATGGAAGCAATTAGGATAATAACACATAAGCGCGACGGCGGCGAGCTTCCACGCGAGGATATCCAATATCTCATTGACGAATATACAGCGGGACGTGTGCCTGATTATCAGATGGCTGCGTTTCTGATGGCTTCCCAGTTGCGCGGGCTAACTTTGAAAGAAACTATTGCCCTCACCGAGTGCATGCTTAACTCGGGCAGGATTCTGGACTTCACTGCGGTTTCCAATCTGGTAGTTGATAAGCACTCAACAGGGGGAGTCGGAGATAAAATTTCACTTGTTCTTGCTCCAATAGCCCGTGCCTGCGGTATTTGTGTACCAATGATGGCGGGCCGTGGTCTAGGACACACGGGTGGAACACTGGATAAACTGGATTCTATTCCTGGCTTTCGTACAAGGCTGAATTTGACAGAAGTTTACAATCAAGTGCGTGAAACGGGAATCGCCATTATCGGCCCGACCAAGGAAATTGCACCCGCCGATCGCCTGTTATATGCGTTGCGCGACGTAACGGCAAGTGTGGATTTTATCCCGTTCATCACGGCTTCCATCTTGAGTAAAAAGTTGGCGGAAGGTTTGGACGGGTTAGTGTTGGATGTAAAACTCGGACGCGGCGCCTTTATGAAAACCCCTGAGACTGCACGAGAACTTGCAGAAAATCTGGTACATGTAGGAGAGCGTCTGGGGATGAATACCATTGCCTGGGTCACCAATATGGATGTTCCTCTGGGGCGAGCCGTCGGGAATTGGCTTGAAGTCGAAGAAGCTATCCGATGTCTGCATGGCGAAGGCCCTGAGGATGTAATGGAGCTGTCCATTGCACTGTGCAGTGAAATGATCGTGCTCGCTGGTCTAACCGATTCCGCCGAGGAAGGTCAGGCGCGTGCACAGGCAGCTGTTGATTCGGGGCGTGCACTCGATGTTTTTGCCAAACTCGTGACTAAGCAGGGTGGTGATTCTTCAGTGATTTACGATCCCACGCTGCGTCTGCGTAGTATAGAACCCGTAGTAATCACAGTCCCACTGGATATCAGTGGGTACGTGAGCGATATAGATGCTCTGAAAATTGCCCACACCTCTAATGAGATGGGAACCGGTAGGCTGGTTATGACGGATTCAGTGGATCCCGAGGCGGGCATCGTGCTGCACCTTCGCCCGGGAGACAGAGTTCAACCTGGCGCCCCTTTGGCAAGTTTTTATACACGCAAGATTGATCAAACTGAACGATTTATACGGAATGTCGCGGATGCGTACACATTCTCAGAGAGTCCGGTCAAGAAACCGCGCGTCCTTATAGATCGCCTCACTGTGGATGGATGGGATTCTGCCGCGTAACGCATCTTTTGGAATCCTTTTCTCGTTAACTCTACAGAACTGAAATAGCTATCTTGAGATTCAACCCAATCTGTCTGTAATATGTCCCTCTGGACCCGTTTTAAGCGCGCCGTTCGCTCAATTTTTGGAGGAGCGATCTCCTCCATAGAAAACCCTAAGCTCATTCTGGAGCAGAATATTCGGGAACTGAACGATCAGGTTCCGAAGATGAACGAAAACATTGCAACCGTAAAGGCTAATGTGATTTTACTCCAGAAAGAGGTCAAGCGCCTCCGTGGAGAGGTTCAGGTTTTGAGATCCAAAATCAAGTCGGCTATCCAAGGCGGTCGCGACGACTTGGCGCAGCAGCACGCGATTCGATTTGAAACAGCCCAGGCAAACCTAGCCAAATGCGAGGAACAACTCACTGGTGCCAAAACAGCCTACGAAAAGGCACAACAGGTTAAGAAGGCCTTCATGCGTGAGCGCCAGCGCAAGATCGATCAAGCTCAGGAAACCCTGCGTGCCAACGAACGTGCCAAATGGCAAGCCAGCGTAGCCGACGCCTTGGAGCAGTTTGAAGTCGGCGGTGTTGATCAGACACATGACGAAATGATTCAGCGCCTGGACCAGGAAACGGCCCGTAATGAAGCTCGTATCGAAGTAGCACTGGATTCGGTGGATATCCAGTCTATGCGTCTGGATGAAGCTGCCGAAAACCTACGGGCTTCCGAACTGGTGGAACAGATGAAACTTGAAATGGGGCTTGTCGAACCATCTGAACCGGAAGAGAGCGGCCGTATTCCTCTTGATGACTTGGAACCAGATGATAAAACTCTGGGCCGCTCACGTAATCGCGAATTGTGATCATGCCCGAAAAAGAGCGCGCACGTCTTAAGGAACAGTACAAAAAGGAACTACGTAGACGCAAGCAGTTTTTGCAAACGGTCAAAACTGCTCGTAATCAACAGGCGGCTGATCAGGCATTGCTGAACATGGTCGGGGCACTGGAGAATGCAGGTGATACCGTGGATGAGTTCACTGCACGTCTTGATGCCGAAACGGCACTGAACGAGGCCCGCTTAGAAATAGCCTTGGAAAACCAGCTACCAGAGATCGAAGAACCTTCAGTCGCTCCGGAATCTTCTGAACAGTCCCCTGCCCCCGTAACCAAGACAATTGGTTCCGCGTCGGGGCCTACACGCTCCGACAAGGACGCATGAAGGACAAAGAGATCAATTATACCCGGGAGGTATTCCTGCATCCATGGAACCTGACGTTCCTCACCGCCGGGATGGGAGTTGCGTTGGGGTTTGGGCTTCTGGGAGATGTGCTCCCCATGGGTGGCGGATTGAGTAATATCCTCTTTCAATCACTTCTGACGCTCACTATTGCATTTGAATTACTGCTTTTGGGCTACATCCCCCGCCAGAAACGCTTTCGCAATATCATCCGAGCCAAGTACGCCAAGCTTCGGGCTAAACCGCCTACCGAGGAGGAAATGTACCGGCAACTTAACCGGACCAATCAACGCCGATATATTCGCCTGAGAAACCTAGAAAAAGAGTTACGGGCCAGCTACCGTAAGTTCAGTTTTGCATCTCAAGGTTTACTCGAAAGTCATACCGATAAGGTCAAAGGGCTCATGAGATCCTGTCTTAAGCTCATGTTTCAGCAAGAACGCTATATCAGCTTCGGGCAGCGCAAGCACGAACAGGAGATCGCCACTGCTATCGCTGCGCTTGAAGCAGAGCTAAAGCATGCCTCTGAACCAATTCGTAATATCAAGCTCAAGAGAATGAAGATCCTAGAACAACGTCTTGATCGGTTCAGGCAAAGCAAAGAGCAACTGGAAATGATCGAAGCCCAAGTTGCTACGATTGAGGATGTTGTCAAATACATCCACGAGCAATCACTCACCCTGAAAAATCCGGAAGAGATTACTTATCAACTCGATCTTCTTCTGAGTGAGGTTGAAGAAACAGAGGCGACAATCTCTCAAATGGAATCGGTGTTCGGGTCGGAAGATAACGAAGGCGTAAGGAACACACTGGGATTGCGATCAAGCTCCCGTGTTTGATCTCCTGCTTCGTGCATGGCTCTTACCGTAATAATCACCACACTTTTTCTCAGCGCGTTTTTTTCCGGTACAGAAATCGCGTTCGTCGCCGCAAATCGACTGCGTGTTGAAATGCGTGCGCGCCGGCGCGGAATCCTGGGGCGCCTGGTTGTTACCTTCTTCGAATCACCCGAAAAATTGCTGACAACCACTCTGGTCGGCAATAATATCGCTCTGGTTGTCTTTTCTACCGGCCTGGCCCTCCTCCTGGCCGAGCCCCTGTCCCAGTACGTAACCACCGAAACAACACAGGTGATCGTTCAGACATTGATTGCTGCGGTCATTGTCTTGCTCATTGGCGAAATACTGCCCAAAACGCTCATGCGAGAAACTGCGAACAGGGCCGTGTTTTTCCTCATAATCCCACTGACCATAACATATGTACTACTCCTTCCCCTCATTCTGCTGGTAGGTTGGACTTCACAGCTTCTCCTCAAGGGATTTGGTAACGGGCCAAACCATTTTGCTCAATTTTCCCGCCGTACGTTTGAGCAAATGATCGAAGAAAATGTTGAGCGCGGATCCTTGGCACTGGATGCTGAAGAAACAGAAATGCTGACGAATGTCTTTGGCCTGCATGCCAAGCGTGCGAAAGTATGTATGACTCCACGGACCGAAATCATAGCGATTTCCGAGGATACCTCTCTCGAAGATTTTCGGCAGCTATGTGTTGAAAGTGGTTACTCAAAAGTGCCCGTCTATCGGGATAATATTGATACCATTGTTGGTATCGCCTTTGCCTACGACCTCTTCGATACCCCAAAAACATTGCTGGAAGTCGTGCGACCGCCCCGGTTTGTTCCGGAGTCAAAACCTGCAAAAGAACTCCTGCGGGAATTCAGAGACAGCCGTCGTTCGATTGTCATTGTCATTGACGAATATGGAGGAACAGCCGGTCTCATCACGCGCGAAGATCTCCTGGAAGAGCTCTTCGGTGATATTCAAGATGAGTTCGATACAGAAGACGTGATGATGAGCGAAGTTGCCCCGCGCAATTACCTGTTCAGCGGAAGGGCGGAAATTGACGAAGTGAACGAGCGGTTCGACTTAGATCTACCCACTGGCGACTACGAAACTATAGCTGGATTTATCCTCGATCAGAGGGGTGCCATTCCCTCCGAGAATGATCGTCTCACGCTGGGAAAATTCCGAGTTGAAATCCTCAAGGCTTCACGAAACCGGATTGATCTCGTTCGATTTACAATCTCTGATTAGCTGCCTACCTTGGAAGTGCGGATAAACTCAGTATTCTGAGTTACGGGACAGGCATCCTCACTGCATGGCAACCTCTGTTTCCGGTGAGCGGAGCCCTTGCGACATAACTGCATCTCCTCTCAACCTGAGACATCATCGTCAAAGCCTGAATGACCACAGCACATCAGCATAGTTCCACAACTCAGATCAACAACGTAATCAACCATCCGCCCGAGAAGACCGGAGTATTGGTCAGCGCACTGGACAACACTCGCCAAGTTCGCCCGGATGAGAGCATTTACTCACATCAATGGGGTTCCTGACCTCTGCGATGTGCATCTTCAGCTTCTTGGCCGGGGCGGATGTCGGAAACGGGTCAGTCCTGAGCTTATAATTCTTGGGCCTTATTTCGAGTTTCAGGTGGTAGGCAAGAAGCGAAATGTTTACGGCTATCTGACTCCCAACTCCTGCGGTTTTCTTGCTTATCTGTGCTACACCAGACACGTGAGTAAGATATATCATTTCCCCAATTCAAATCTTTCAGGAGGATTGATAGGATCAAGTGTGATAAGCCGGATGCGCTGCTCATCACTAACTGTAGCGCAGATTGATGTTGATTCATAGGGTTGACCACTCATAACCGACCGGTTGAGCCGACTGGTACACTGCCACCTTCCCTGGATTGATCAATTTGCCATCCGAGATTTTCTTTTGGTCCCACCGATACTCTAGTTCGGGGAAGTGAATCCATTTTCTTCAAAAACATCCAGAGCATATTTTCAGCACTGTGTATGACGACAGAGAGCGAGTACTCCGGCGAATACCCCCGTTTTATGCCCCTCACCTACCCGACAAACTCTATAGTCGACGACTGAGTTGCTCACTCATGGTCCTTGCAAAATCGGCATAACGGCCCTCTTGGATTGCAAGCCGCGCACTGCGCATTAGCCATGTATACAAAGCTAGGTTTTGCATGGCAGAGATTTGTAGCCCCAGGATTTCATTGCACTGGAACAGATGTCGCACATAAGCACGCGTAAAGGTCTGGCTCACATAAGTATCCAGCCCACTGTCTAAGACGGTATAATCATCAGCCCACTTATGATTACGGATGTTTATCACACCATGCGTGGTAAACAGCATACCATTGCGTCCGTTACGTGTGGGCATCACACAATCGAACATATCTACACCACGACCAATCGTTTCCAACAGGTTTGTCGGCGTACCCACTCCCATCAGGTAACGAGGTTTATTGGGCGGAAGCAGTTCGCAAGTAACGCTGACCATAGTGTAGAGTGCTTCCGATTCTTCCCCAACCGAGAGTCCTCCAATTGCATAGCCCGGAAAATCCATAGCCACGAGCTCCTCTGCGGACTCGCGTCGCAGATCTGCAAACGTGCTTCCCTGTACTATTGCAAAGAGTAACTGTGTGCCTCCGTACAGTGAGCGGGTTGCCTTATACTGTGCCATGCTTCGCAGAGCCCAGTCAGCTGTTCGCCGGTTGGCTCCCTGTGCTCTTGACCGACTGACTCCCGCCGGCGGACATTCATCCAGCACCATCATTATATCAGACCCCAGTATCCGCTGAAAGTCTACCACACTTTCCGGCGTAAAAAGGTGTTTGGATCCGTCAATGTGACTCTGAAACGTAGCACCCTCGTCGGTAATCTTGCAGCGACTTGCTAAGGAATAAACCTGATATCCGCCGGAATCGGTAAGAATCGGACGGTCCCAGGCCATGAACTTGTGCAATCCACCCGCTCTCTTCAGGCACTCAGCACCGGGCCGCAAATAGAGGTGATAGGTGTTCCCGAGAATAATTTGCGCATCCAAGTCCCGTTTCAGTTCACGCGGAGACAAACCTTTCACGGTTCCCGCTGTCCCTACGGGCATAAACACTGGCGTTTGTATCTCACCACGTCCGGTCACCAGTTTGCCTGCCCGTGCACCCTCGGATTCATGCGAGACTTCAAACAACATCGGGCGCTCTGACCTCAACAGAATCAGACTTATTCAAGGCAACAAACAAGGCTGAGTGTGCATCAGAATCAATACCGATTGCTATGCAGTCCTGTCCGTAAAAAATCAATAATACATCAGACGGAATATGCGCCATGAAGTGTTTTACGTTTCCTTTCCGCCGCCAATGACGATAATAATGCAGCGCAGACACGATCCGACAACCTGTCAGACACGCAAGGTTAATCTCGAGTGACCGTTTTCCCTGGCGAACCCGAAGCAAATATTCAGTCACAGCAACACTCACCTGAGCACAATAACCCAGAAATCCACCAATAAGAATCAGGCTACCAACTGCTAACTGTCCGGCCCAATACCACATGGCCATTGCGGGATCTTCAGTAATCTCTGCTGCCAGTAAACTCCAGATCATGAACTGCGCCATAACCACCACTACGATGATGGTTGATATGGCAATGATGTACCAAGCCTCAGCCTGTCGCTGGTTATCAATCCTATGTAGGAAAAGCCGTCCCAGCAGCGAGCGACTGGGGCACCAGCGTGCTTGAGCTGAGTAAGTGATATCGTGAACCACGTTTACTGATCAAGTTGCTGCTGGAGTGAGTCAAGTCTCGCTTCCTGGCGTTTGAGCTGCACTTCCAGGGCTAGGAGCTCCAGCTCTTTGGCCTCCAACGCCTGAAAGCTTTCCGCAATTGCCCGTTCACGTACCTCGAACGGTGCCTGCTCCATGAATCCACGTTCCTCAAAGTAGCGCTTGAACAGCCAATTGTGTTTACTGGCCTCCATGAGTTCCGCGAACCTGAAAGCTCCAAGAGAAGCCCAATCAGCCATAACCTCGACACGCGCTGTGATCCTACCTAGCCCGCTTATAATCTGCTGCAGTGTATCCGCCGTGGACTGCGCAGATTGATACAGATCCGGCTCATTCAGGAGCTGAGCAAACGTGCCCTCCCCTTCATCAAGTTTGCCCAGAATGGACTCCACGCCCTCAGTAGCCTGAGTGGCGAGTTCTACCAATGCTTCCGCATCATCACCTAGGTTGGCCATCAGGCGCTCGGTCTCCTGGGTAGTGGCAACCATACTGTTATACAACTCTGGATCGTAGACCAGTTTACCCAGCGTGCCCTCCCCGGCTCGAATATCATCCATAATAGCTTCGAAGGATGTGGCAGATTGCTCGAAGCGCAGTACAGAAGCCAGTGCCTTGTCGGTTATTTCGAATAAATCGAAAGGATCAACACCAACAATCATGTCACCACTCTCTAGGGGGGTAGGCGGAGTATCTCTCCGCGGGGGATTGACCAGCACTACGATCATACTTCCCAAAAGCCCCTGCGTCTTGATTTGAGCTTGCGTATCCCGGTGCATGACCGAGCGAGCGCTTGTTCGAATACCCATAGTCACTTCTATCATCCCGCCAGGCTCACTGGGTAATGCAACGCTCTGAACTGCCCCTACACTCACTCCTTGGAACTGAACGTCAGCTCCTGCACTTAGCCCTGCGACAGAATTAAACTGTGACCGAACCAGAAACCGATCACTGAACAACAATGTCCGGCTGCCTACAATAAGCAAAACCGCCGCAAAAAGCCCCAGACAAATGATTACAACGAGGCCGACACGTGCTCTACTAGACATCTATTCGTTTGTTGTGTCGTAATGAAAAGATGACGGGCCTTCAATGTTGCACCGTAACCGCCAGAGCATCTCGTCGTCTCTGTAAGCTGCCGTCCATGATATCTCCGAATCTGTTCCCGAGTTCATTATAATCATACAATCTCCCATACCAGACCGACAATCCTCCCATAAACCACCGAATAAAAATATCGAAATCCCCCTCATAGAGATAGTCATCCTCGGTTTATTTCAGGAATCATCCGAAAAATGCACGCAGTTCGGGATGCTCGCTCGAACGCAATTCATTTAACGTACCCTCGGCAAGAGCTTGCCCCCGGTATAGAAATACTGCATGATCAGCAATGATTTCTGCACACAGCAGGTCGTGCGTGATCGCTACCGTCGTGATTCCGCGTTCAGCTTTCAGTCGCATGATCAGGTTGGACACGGTTCGAACACTTGCAGGATCCAGTCCAGTTGTTGGCTCATCACATAACAGGATATTTGGGCGCAGGATGATCGCGCGGGCCAACGCGATTCGTTTCTTTTGACCACCTGACAACTCGGCCGGATACTGTTTGGCTGCATGGGGCAGGTTTACCCATGCGATAGCCTCATGAATTTGCTCTGTTCGCTCCTGGACTGGCAGTTCGCTATGCCGTCGTAGAACAAAGTCAAGATTCTCTTCTACCGTCATTGAGTCGAACAGCGCCCCTCCCTGAAAGAGATATCCGATCCGGAGCCGCAGCACGTTAAGATCGGACATGTTCAGTTGATCTACCCGTTTCCCTTGTACCCAAATCTCTCCGGCGTCCGGTTCTATCAGACCAACCAAATGCTTGAGTAGGACGCTCTTCCCCGTACCGGAACCTCCCATAACTGCCACCGTGCTGCCGCGCTCAGCGCTCACGGATACACCTCGCAAAATCTTCCGATCTCCAAATGCCTTATGGAGATCCTTGACGATGATTTCCGCTTGGGTTACTGACATGTCAGCCTCCGAATAGAATGAGCGAGAGACGAACCATTAGAACATCTGCCACAAGTACAAGAAGCGATCCAATGACTACCGCGCGCATGGCGGCTTGCCCAACTTCACGTGTACCCCCACGGACGTAATACCCAGAGTAACAGCCCACAATAGAAACCAGAAACCCGAAAACACTCGTCTTCGCGGTAGAAAAGATCACATCTGATAGACGCAAACTCGAAAATGCTTGATCCACAAACAATCGATAGTCCAAATCACTTGACAGTAACGATTCCGCATATCCACCAAGGAGTGCTACAATGTCACAGGCAATGGTCAAGAGCGGGAACATCACCATACAGGCCAGAACTCGGGTAACGACGAGATACTTGAAGGGCTGCAGTGCAGCTACCTCCAGTGCATCGATCTGCTCAGTTACACGCATGGATCCCAGCTCAGCAGCAATTCCGGCTCCTAGGCGCCCTGCAAGGACCAATGAGGTGATCACTGGACCGATCTCTTTAACCACTGATAACGCCAACATACTGGGAAGCACTGCTTCCGCCCCGAATCGTGCCAATGTTCCACGGCTTTGCATGGAAAGCACAATCCCAATCGAGCAACCTGTGACCAACACCAGAACGAGACTCTTCGCGCCAGTCTCATCCATCTGCCTGATCAACTCCCGCCCCTCAAAAGGCCGCTGAATCAACTGTCCAAAAAACGTTCCTGCGAACGCCGCAATGTCACCAACCTGCTCAAGCGTATTTGTTATAAAGCGCATCTACCAGGTATACTGGTACAATAGACTAAGCCCTACAGCCCCGGCATCACCACGCATGCGGGCCAGAAGCCACGGGTACAGCGCGTACTCAATGACCAATTCCTTGTTGCTTTCAATCGTAGTGTTTGTAGTGGTCGACTCTTTTGTGATAGGCCATTTTACGGATGCAAACAGTTTACGGGACACATACTTACCTGCGGTTACAGTCACCCCGCCTGCGGCTTCCGTGTCAATTTGTACGACATCAAGTCCCAATCCCGCCCCTGCTGCACCCGCGACCAGACTTGACAACTGACGCAGCGCTAGATCTCCGCCGCTCTGCAGTGCACTACCTCCACCCAATTGAAATGCATCAGCCGCCGGACGTCCTGTTGCCATATAAGAAATCATGTCTGCACGATCCAGCTGTACAGGTTCACTGCGCAGTTCAAGTACCATGGACTCCGGTTCCTGTAATCGGCCAGCCGCATCCAGAAGAATCGTTACAGGTGTATCCTGTCCACTCCGATTTGGAATCTCCAATGCCGCCTGCAGATCAAAAAACGGATTTGTTGCCGGTCCGGCAAACGTCACCCGACCTCGACGAATATCGAAGCGCCTCCCAAACTGTCGCAAGTAACTGAGCTCCGGCACGATACTCACCGTCCCCTGAAGCTCCTGCTCCTGGTAAGGCTCCTTGTGCAGCGCGACCGATCCGCTCAGTAGTACATTCATTTCCGGGTTTTGCAAGCTGTGCAGGCGTACAGTTCCGGGAACACCGATAGATAGATCCATGGCAAGTGCATCAACAAGCGAGTACGTCGTTGTATCCCAGACACTCGCCCTGATGTTAAAGTATTGCTCCAACATCTGGAGATCTGCTTCGGTGAAATGGATCATACCGTCTGACAAATCTACAGGCACATCCTGCGGTCGAATAACCGCATTCGCCATCTCTATCTGACCGGTAAGTACAGGTCGGCGTACCGAACCTCCTAACGCCAGTGAACCACTGACAGCCGCTGCATAGGGGGATGTATTCACAACGCGAAAGTCCTCCAACTCCAAATTTAAATCCAGCTCCTCCTGTCCCGGCTCTGTCAGAATTACCTGACCATGCCCCTCCACCGTACCACGCCCACTCTCGGCAGTCAGCCTTTGAACATAAACTGTGTTACCGGCCACAGCTGCTTCCAACTGGAAAGCCGTGGGAATAATCTTGAGCTGTGGCAGCTCAACGTATCCGTCAGAAAGACTGAACTCACCAGTCAGATTGGGGGCACCACCGAACCCCGCAATACCAATATCCGCCGTTAGCTTACCCTGAATATTACTGATTTCGTCCTGACTCAGAAAAGGATTAATCCACCCGAGATTGAAGTGATCCGCCTGAAGTGTCATTGATGCTTCGGGGAAAGAAATTTCGTCCTGCTTTTTAAGCCTGAGATCGAGTGGCAACAGGCCAGAAATAGAGAGTGTACTACCGTCTACATGCGTAAACTGTGCTTCCGTGTCCAAACCGTTCCCCGCATAACGAATCCGGGCAGATACATCACCCACACGCTCACCTTCTGAGTTTACGATCAGACCCAGCGAGCCTTCCAACTCTGGGGCTGTTGCAGGCCCATGGAAGAACAAATCCGCGGACGCTACTCCCCCCAAACCTGGAAACCCCAAAATATCAGTGAAAGGAGCAAGACCAACGTTATAAAGACTGAGCCCCAGTCGCTGCTCCCCGTCTGGATTGAGAATACCATCGAGGGTGATCTCCTGCTCTTGGCTTTCCAGTACGAAGTATCGAATCCGTATGCCTTCATCAGCCAAAATTTCCGCAGGTACTCCGAGATGCCACTGCTCTTCGTTCAGATACATATCCAGCCGCTCTAGCACACCACGACGCTCCGGAATATCAATTTTTCCCTCCATATAGAGTGATCGGCGCTCATCTACGCCGATGCGCGCCTGATAACCGAGATTACTCTGTTGCCCATCTACTCGTAACCACGCCTGCTGGGCAGACAGATTTGGAACAGAGACCCGTTCGATGTCTATTTCTGCTCGATTGATTCCGGGCTTGAAATCCAACAATGTACCCTCCGCGTAACCGAAGGTCCGAAATGTGCGCATGGTTCTCCATGCCATCGGCCCAATGGTTACCCCACCGGCCCATCGAAGCGTATCCATATGGTGCATCACTTGCCCCCAAAGCGTATCTGTCTGTGCACCAGATACTGGCTCGCCCCCAGTCCAGTCGGCAAGCGGGGCTGCATTGATGATTGCTCCTCTGAATCGCAGTGAGTCTGATGATCCTCCAAAAAGTGCAACCCCTCCTTCGGCAGTCAACCATCCAGCGTTACTGGATATATCAAAATTACTTAGCCTCACCTCTCCATCCCTCATGCCCCCTTCGATCATCAACCGGTCGAACTGCACTTCACCAATTTCCGTACCATCGGCTACGATATTTGCATGATGTACCGTCATTGTTTGGAGCGTACTGCCCGCGGCAGCCACATCAAAGGAACCAGTCAGTTGCGCATCCAAAAAGCCAAGGTCCTGCAGTGATAAATTCCGAACCGAGCCTCGGGCCAGAAATGCCGGACCAGGTTCTACACGCACACTATCCAATCGGATATATCCGTCATCCAGCGCAATCGCTGCTATCACGGCGAGCGTATCCCCCAGTGCTTGAACATGCACTTGCCCCTCACGGACTGCCAGTGCATTCACTGTCGAGGGCTCTAGCGTCAACACAGCCTCTCCCGACTCGCCCCAACGTACACTGTCTATACGTCCTTTGAGTTGGGTCGATAATGAATCCAGACCAAGAAGCGGCCCTAGATCGATGCGTTCAAATGTACCTCCTGTCAGATCTATAGTTGGTACAGAAGAAAATGGTTGTATGATAGCGCGGACATCCAACCCTCCCGAACCTATCAAGAAACGACTGTCCACCACAGCTTCTCCATCCGTCATATCGAGTGAGACTATTCCACCAGCAATAGATTCATCACTCACAACAGATGGTTCCACAATCAATTCTCCATCGACATTCATAAGCCCGCTGCCGGAGAGCTGCAGTTGAGCATTCAGGTCTGTGTGCAAATTTACTCCCAGATCAGACAGGTTTATACCTTCAATCTGCCCCTGCGTCAAAACCCATCTGGGAGGGTTTGTGCCGAAATTCGTATGGCCTTGGACCAGGGCATGGCCTGAGGAAAATCCCACTTGTCCTTGCACATCCAAATCCAGCCCCTGTAGCACCATTTCTAAGTGGCTGTCGACAATCGGCACTTGCCCCCAGGAAGACGGTGCCAAATCTATCCGAACAGCTATGCTGTCTGGGGGCCAGTTGGTAGTCAGCTCAGCAGTAAGATTGAGTCTGGATTCCGCATCCTCCTGATTCATTAATGCGGGTATATCCAATTCGTGCATGTTGAGCTTCCCTGCAAGTCCAGATTCCTGACGACTAAGCTCCAATTCTAGCCATGAGGAATCAGTATTCACTGCAGACGTTAATTCCGTTTTTTCGTTTTCCGAAAACAGCTGCAGCTCTCCACCCGTCACATCCAGCTGCCCTATCCGCCCTCGTGAGAACTCTACACTAGCTACCATAGAGCTGTCCCAAGCCAAATTCAGATCACCATTCAAAACACTGCTGTGTGCGGAATTCAAGACGCGCGTGTTGAGATTTTTGAATTGACCGGTAAGCTGCCCATTTGCCGGAAAAGGACGAATCTCTCCGGAAAGGTCTAATGAGCCCATAGCCAGCCTGGAGTTCAATTCAACCAAGGCATTGCCTGCTTCCAATGTTCCTGTCAGTTGCATTGACTCAATCGGAATATTTGCCAGCATTCCTGCTTCAAGCGCAACCTCAATGGCACCACTGAGTGAATCCCATGACGTGCCGTCTACACGGCCATGGATAGACCCAGTCAGTTCACCCGCTACATCTGGCCACAGGTTTACTGGATCCAGACGTTCAAACTGCAATGTATCCAGGTTCACATGCGGGGTCCCGATTCCGGTGCCTGCACGTAGTTTCAATGCAGCCCCAGCTGAGGATTCCCCGTTAAGCGCTAAATACAGTGAATCGGCCCCTCCCGTAAGCCGTGCACCTACTACAAGATCATCTACAATATTTGGTAGCAGTGGACGAAGAATAGCGGTCGAAAGCGGTGCTGCCTCCACTTCCAACTCCGTTTGCTGCCCGACCTGTCCATGAACCCTGATGTTCGACCCCGAGCCACTAAGCACGAGGGTATCCAATTCCAATATACCACGATCGAACTGCATCCGGGCAACAGCAAAGAGTCGCGTATGGATATCCTGCCACAACACCTCCCCGTACACTGTATCTACTTGAATTGCATCCGGTAACATGCTGCCCCGCAGATTGATGTCGGAGATGTTAACCGACTCGTCTCCCAAACTCAAACTGCCGCCCTTAATGTTAAGGGCATCAATCCACAGGAAGATGGCTGCGTCAGCATTAATTCCATCCGCAATCTCCGCCCCCTCAGTAGCCGATACAGACAATGTACTGTCGAGCTGCAACGCAGGAGCGATCAGCTCTACGTACCTTGCATGAAGACGACCAGTAATCAACCTTCCCACAGAAAGCTCCACGCGCACCGTATCTACACGAATGCGGTGTGTTCCCACATTGCCCTCAATCCCGCGCACTTCGAGTGAATGCATCCAGAATCCGTGCAGAGATTCAAATGCAATATTCACTCTGCCAGCATACAATGCCCAACGCGCTACTGTACCTAAACCCCATGGAGTTTGTACAACCCCAAGCATGAGCACAATCCCGAGCACTATCAGCCAACGATGACTAAAACGCTGGCCCGATGCTGAAGTGGACATTAAAGCGATACCATGGATTCCTTTGTTCTTCCCCAGTCACTGCCGAACCCAAAGCGTTTGCAGCGGATTGGAGATCAAATGGATCGGGGTTTAGTTTGGCAGCAAGATCCAATCGGATAAACCCGATCGGTGTATCATAACGCAGACCTACGCCCGCCCCCATCTTAAAATCATTAAATCTAACTCTTCCAGTATCCCTAAAACCACATTGGACCGTTACTGGGCGTGTCAGGTTGACATCTTCATAAAGTTGTCCCGTGCAGTTTTCTGCGGTCTGGGTAGAAACTACTCCCGCATCTGTAAATGCAGCCCCGTACCACTTCCCGATCAGACGAAACTGTACCTCCGCACTGGCCGCTAAACGAGCCAACCCGCCGATAGGCTCGTACACAACTTCTGCCGAAGTTGTCTCGTCGCCAGACAGTTCATCTGTGCGAATCGCCTTTGGACCTGCCAGACCGGTACTCCACCCCCGCACATCGTCCGCGCCACCTATGTAGTACCTGAGTGGATCAAAACGGTTTTCCAGAGGCTGTAAAAACTGTGCACCAATCGTATGGGAGCCATCTGCACTGTAGAGTGTCCTGTGTGCTACATCTCCGGGCCAGATTCGCCCCACTTTTAGTCGTCCACTAAAGCTGACAGTTCTCATAAGGGGAACGTATGCAGCCACTTGTAACTGCAGCTTGAAATAATTCACTCCAAACGGCCGAGTACCAAGCCATGACTCAATACGACCAGCCTGTTCTATGGCCGGTTGGAAGAGGAGCCCGCGAGTGGGACGCAAAAAATTATTCGCCCAGCCTACTGTTCCACCCAAAAAAAGTACACTCTTATCATAAGCATCCTCCGAGAGATTAGCCGTAAAGTTGGTCGTTCGACTCAGACTGTAGCGCAAGCTTAATACCCGGGTTTGCTCTAGACCGTAAATGAATGTAGTAGAAACTCCATACTCTCGTCGATTAAATTCGAAAAAATTCGATGATTCGCCGGCAAGAGGATCCCGCTCGAATTGAATGAACGGTTCCAGAATACCGCGCAAAGCACTTATCCCCAGATGAGGCTGCGTCAGCGCAACTGCCCCTCGTGCCAAGCGCCCCGCTGATGCTCCAACCCCGGCCGTTGCCAACAGACCGGTTTGTATCTGTGTCGAGAGTGTCAATATCCGCGCCCCCCCTAAGAAATTGCGGTGCACCCAGCGGCCTTCCCCGATGATCCCCTGACGCTGGTGATAACCGGTTTCTGCAGAAATATGTCTGGGACGCGCACGCTGTAAATTGACCCGAACCTCCACCGTACTGTCACGCACCTGCGGCGGCGTATCCACTTGCACAACACTGAATAATCCCAAGGCAAATAAGGCGCGCTGGCCTTCAATCAAAGCCCGCTGAGAAAACAAATCGCCACGCTCAAACGGCAACGCTCGGCGAACTATACGCCGATCAATCTCGGATGCACCGCTGATTTCGATATCGTTGATATAACCAAGAGGGCCGACATCTACAAAAAAGCCGATATCTGCGGCATTGTAAACTGAATCAATGCTGACCGAAGTGTTCAGCTCAGCAAAGGCATACCCCTGATCTTTCAGCCAGCTCAGAACCTCATCTTCAATCTGAACGCTCCCGAAATGTGTGAAAATATCACCGACTTCAAAGCTCGTTCGATCTCGAAAATCGATCCATACCGCGCGCGACTCCGGATCCAGACTCTGTGCCAGGTATCCTGCTTCTGAATAAAACCCTACATCCTGAATGATCACCGGAGGGCCCTGTGTGACGTTGAATCGAATCGAGACGGTATTGGACGCTCTGTTCAGTGTAGAAGTCCCATAATCCACATAAGTATGCAGGTAACCGGCTTCCCTGAAGGCCTCACGTAGACGAACTACATCTCGCTGCAACTCAATGGGATTGAGCATATAGTCTTCTGTTTCCTCCTGCCTCAACAGCCTCTGCAACCAAAAGCGTCTCGGGATTGCACGTACGGCTGTCACTGCGCGCAGCTCAGAAACAGTAAACTGCGGAGTATAGCGATCTGCGTCAGTATAGCTGAACGCTACACGTTGCACTACCGTATTCTGATCTACCTCCAAAAGATCTGACTGCGCAAAAACCAGTGGCATGGGCACGACCCAGAGGAGGGTGAGCCCGAGCAGGCCCTTCATGACAATTTAGGCCGAAGCTTTACGCTTTTCATAGATGGGGGGACGTCCCAGCAGGATCGTGTCCCCTGTAATGCGACAGACGCCAACATCATTTAAGCTGTGAATCTCGAACATGATATCCAACATCGACTGTTCGAGTATACTGCGCAATCCACGTGCACCTGTACGCATGGCACGCGCACGCTCTACAACACCACGTAGCGCGGATTCATCAAAAATAAGATCAATCCCATCTAGTGCAAACAGCTTCTGATACTGTCGCACTATAGCATTTTTGGGCTCCGTGAGGATGCGCATCATCTCCTCCTCTGATAAAGTCTTCAGTGTGGCTGTGACCGGCAAACGTCCAATCAGTTCGGGGATCAGCCCAAACTGTATCAGATCCTCCGGTTCCACAAACTGCAGCACCTCGGCATCCGATTTGTCGTAGCGTTTTTTCTCTACGGACGTAAAACCAATCCTGTTTACGTTGAGCCTGCGAGCAACGATTTCCGGGAGTCCCTCGAATGCGCCACCACAAATAAAGAGAATGCTGCTCGTATCAACATTGATCAGGCTTTGCTCTGGGTGCTTGCGTCCGCCTTTGGGGGGAACTCCCGCAACCGTCCCTTCCAGTACTTTGAGTAACGCCTGCTGCACCCCCTCTCCCGATACATCCCTCGTAATGGATGCGTTGTCGCTCTTGCGTGCAATCTTGTCTATCTCATCAATGAAGATGATTCCGCGTTGTGCATGCTCGACTTCAAACTCCGCTGAACCCAGCAGACTGGACAAAACTGTCTCCACATCCTCCCCTACATAACCTGCTTCGGTGAGGGTGGTCGCATCGCTAATCGAAAACGGTACATCCAATATCCTCGCAAGCGTACGTGCGAGCAGAGTTTTTCCTGTCCCGCTTGGTCCCAAAAGCAGGATATTTGATTTTTCCAACTCAACGTCCCTGAAATTCGGTACGAACCCCTTCGATTCCACCCGCTTATAGTGGTTGTATACCGCAACTGCCAACGTCTTTTTTGCTTGTTCCTGCCCAATCACATGGTCGTCCAGGGCGGCCTTGATTTGTTTGGGTAGCAACCGTTTCCGGCGGCGTTTCCTGGGACGTGATGGGGGTTTTCTCTCCAGAGTCTTACCGTCGTCCACAATGACTCTGGCATCTGCAATGCATCGATCACAGATAAATACATCCTGTCCTGCGACAAGAGAGTTAACCTCGTCGCTTGTACGATTGCAAAACGAGCATTTCAGTCGACTGCCATCCCCGTTATTGTCCATGGCTAAATACTATTCTGTGGTTGCATTAGCATTGGGGGTTGGCATACGTGCGTTCACCTGCGCCAACCATGCATCCAGTGCTCCCGAAAGTTCATTGACTGTTTCTTCATGAATGGACGCCAGATCATGCAGCTCGGTTACATCATCGGCGAGATTATACAGTTCTTCCCTACCATCTTCATAAAACCGAATAAGTTTCCAGTCCCCACGTCGCACCGCACTCCCCGGGCTCCCGCCCTGATTACCATAGTGTGGGTAATGCCAGTATAGATCGCGCTCGGGCGCACGACGTTCGAGGAGTAAGGGCAATAACCCGACGCCGTCGGTAAAGTCCGGCTCGGGCTGTCGAGCTATTTGTAATAACGTAGGCATAAAATCCGGGCTCGTCACCGGCGTATCTTCAACCCTGCCCCCTGCCAGGAGCGCTGGCCAACGCACGAGCAATGGCTCACGAATACCTCCTTCATAGAGCCATCCCTTGCCAGCCCGCAACGGCAGGTTACTCGTCGGATGTCCTTCCGAGGTGGACAGACCGCCGTTGTCTGACGTGAAGATCACTACGGTGTTCCGTGCAAGATTCAGTTCATCCAATGCCGCAAGTACCGTGCCAACGGCTTGATCCATAGCTTCAACCATAGCTGCGTAAACGGCATGGTTCTGAGTTTGCCGCACCCGACGCTGTCCCTCTGTGCCCCATGTCGTTGGGGCAGCGGGCTTGGCATCGTACTTAGCTTCAAGATCGGCCCTCGCTACAAGTGGCGTGTGCACCGAATAGAACGATAAATAAGCCAGAAACGGCTGATCCCTGTTCTCCGAGATAAACTTAACTGTTTCCGCAGCCAACCGAGCCGGCAAATGCTCCCCTTCCGGCCCATCTTCCAACCGTGGATTATCGTAAGGCACAAAATATTTTCCCCGCCCATATGGTCCACCTGCCTCCCAACCACCCCTGTTAACTGCAAAGCCGTGATCTTCCGGATACGATCCCTCATGCCCTAAATGCCACTTGCCCGCCCAGAATGTAGCATACCCTGCAGCCGACAGCGCCTCTGCAAGGGTAACCTCTTCATGCGGCAACTGGGGTTCATATCTTGCGGGGAGTAGCGGTTTGTTACGGGTCCAGTGCCTGGATACACGATCAGGCTGGGGAGCTCCAAAATAATCCGTTGTTGCCATCCGGGCAGGATAGAACCCGGTCATTATACTGGCTCGAGTCGGACTACACACAGGAGCTGCCGCATACCCTTGCGTGAAACGTACACCCTCCGCCGCCAGCCTGTCGATATTGGGAGTTTCGTAAAAAGTGTCGGGATTGTAAGCACCAACATCCATATAACCCAAATCGTCCGCCAAGATGAATACAAAATTCGTTGGTTCTTCTACGCGACAACTCGAGAGCAGCACGAGTAATGTTAAGCCTGTAAAAAATCTCATTTCTTCAATATGGAGTTGAGCACACTGTCTGCATATTTATTACGCAAACGACGTTCTCTATAAAGGTACCGGGCAGTTTCACATACACGTGCAGTATAGTACGCGTTAAATCCTCCTCCTGCAACCACTGCAGCCAGTGGGATCACTTGCGCCAGCTTCAATTTCACCAGACGCATTCCAAGTACACGGGCGGTGCCGCGCAATGCAACGCCAACCGTCGCCTGTTCCATAACCGAACGTGTATGCTTACGAACTAAAGCCCCTGGATGTCCATCCTTTTTGCTTTCATCCTGCGTAGCCACGCTCAGGACGTTCAGAGCGTAGTTACGCTCTTCCGGCACACTTATATCGTAACCGCAGCACAACGCGATCTGTCCTGTGACCCGAAGATTAAGTGCAACCAACGCTACAATATCAGGAATCAATCCGGCTACTCCTGCAAGTCCCGCAGCTGCACCGTGCGCAGCCGTCAGACTCTGGTACCGAAGATCCAAACCACTGATCACATGGTCAACAGCTTCCAAATCCAGGTGCGCAATATCCGAAAAAGTCTGCACTTCATGACCCTTTGATCGAAAAGATTTAAGCGTAGCCGTGCGCGAGGTTGTATCCTGTGTGATTTCGTTAGCGCACTGCACTAGACCAACTACCAGATTGTCCAGCGTCCATTCGACACCTGGAATCCGCATTGCATGTTTCGATACCTGTTTGAGCGGCTGGTTCAACCATCGGACCTTCCTACGCAACCAGGATGGTTCCTGGTGCCGCCAGGCATAAATCTCCCGAAGCACGCGCTGTTCGTATGGGCTAGGTTTGCTCACGAATTCACTGATTGCCAGTATTTATACGACATTCTCGCCAATTGTTGTTTAGTTGGCAATAGGCCAGTATACACCAAAGCGCCACTGCTGCGCCGGAAGCGGATAGTCTGGAACCAGCTCGTTGCCCGACATGAGGCGTGTGTCACTGGTAATATTTTCGTAGATGATGTACACGGTTGCTGTACGAATGCCTCCCTCAACGACCAGATCTAAAGCGTAGGATGCATCGACAGGAGTACGCTCAGCAGACGGAATTACCAGCAGTCCGGTGGGCGCATGCAGTGCACGGCTGATCATGGCACTCCACGATCGCCCACGCACCGATGCATTCAACCGCAGATCCCCGGTGAATAAAACAGCCTTGAACCCTAATTGTCCAGACGAGAACCACTCAGGAAACAGACGTCCTTCATCAAGCTTGGTTTCACCTGTACCTGTCATGGCAGAGTTCAGAGTAGCATACAACCCTCGCTCTGGTTCGGATGCAAAATTCAGCCGGATACCAGCACCAAACATCGTGTATGTGTCACTAACGACCTGCACAGAGTCTATGATTATCTCCCTGTAGTCGGGTGCATTCTGTGCACTTGTCACAAATCCGTACGGCTGTACTGAAAATCGCCCCATATGCAGCCCAACTCCCCCACTTGCCTGCGTAATACTGCCCGACTCTGCCATACCATCGATCAGGTATTCCCCCCATCCAGTAACAGGGCTTGGCGCCGCGCTGTGGCTTAATTCCAGGTATGGCCGGATGCTGGAAAGCGTCGATTCCCAGCGAAGGCGTCCACCCGGCGCCCAGTCTCCATTCTGTTGGCGCATGATTCCCTGGGCAAGTAAGTACCCTGTTTTGAACTGTAATGAATCTCTGACCTGGGCCTCAATTAATGAAGCGCTGTGCCCGATTGGCAAAGCGACGCCCGAAAAGATACGCTGTGTGTATGCATCTCCCCGCACATGCAATCTGTGTCTACCAATACGGAAGTTACGCTGGACCGTGGCGCCCAGTCGCCGTGCGGCAGCACCGACGCCCTCGTAGTACAGGGATTGTGTGGATAAATAAACTGACGCGATCAGAAAACGGGTAGTGAGCGTGGACAAAAAATCATTGCGGACCGTGCGTCTCGTTCGACTCTCACCGCTTACTTGCGCGATCAGACGATTATAGCGTGCATCTCCTGCCCCCAGTACTCCACTGTGCGCACCTAAACGACGCTGGTTATGCAAATAAAGCAGTTCCAGAGACCATGTATACTGCTGGTAGCGCGTGCGCAAGAGCAACTGTCGTTGTCGCCGCAATCGACTGCCAGGATAATCTCCTACAACGGCCGCACCACTGTAAGCAAACAAACCCTGAAACTTACCCGGCAGACCAAATATGCGATTGGTCTGTTGTGCATGCAACGCAGAAACACGCTGAAGTCCATGGGCACCAGCCTGATAATGTAATTGCGTGTGCGGCTTCCTAGTATCTGCAGTACGCAACTCTGTCTGAATACCTACCACTGCACCTGGCAACCCGGGGTCTATTTCCGGGTATCTTAGGAGCGCGGTTGGAAGCAGATCGTACCTCGGGCGTCCAGTAAGCAGATCGTTAAAAGGGATCGGGCCGAAATACAGCTGAGCTACTTGAGGACTTAGCCCATTAACACTCCAGGCAGTTGGCCAAGCAAACGCGCCAAAATCATAAACAAAGGAACCCGGCACTCCCGAAAGCACATAAGTGATATCGTGATCGGCGGACAATAATGCCCCTTCAAGGGAGTCCTCCTCAACACGGAAGGACATAAACGACCGCACGGTGTCTACCGGGATCTGAGCGCGTGCAATCGGCACACTCAATACCGCCACGCAAAGCAGGGCCGCACGGAGCGGATACATACTACAACCGAAGATGCAAGTACGCCAGGTTCTCTTCGTCAAAAAGGCGCTCGGTCACCGAAAACGTGTCGTAGAAGGCTGTTTCGTCCGCTACATTACCTGCAATGAGCATCGTCAGCTGATCTGGCGTAATGGGTACCATACTTCCCGCAAAGCGCATACCGACCTTCACAAAAGACACAGGCACTTTAATTTTTGGTCGAGGCTTGTTATCCAGTGCACGAGTGACAACATCCAACAACTCGATGTAAGTCAGTCGGCAGCGGCCAACTGCAACGATCGTCTGCGCATGTGCATTCGGGAGTGTCAGTGCCTGAACAACAGACTGAGCGATCTCCTCAACTGCGATCGGCTGCATCTGGTAAAGCCCATTGCCAAACACCGGTAAAATTGGAAAGGGTTTAATTAGGCTGCTCGCCAGAACAGTGCAAAACTCTTCCCGCTCCATTCCCGGATCCCCAAAGATCAACCCAGGGCGAAGTACACACCAGTGTTCCAGGCCTGACTTGCGTACGGCTTCTTCGGCTGCCCATTTTGTGGTTTGGTATCGTGTTGCCCCCTGTTCTGAAGCACCATTGGCACTAACAAAGATGAATCGTGGCACACCTACCGCTTTGGCTGCGTTCACAACATTCTGTGTTGCACGCGTGTGGAGCATTTCGAAGGTGACCTTCTTGCGCGGAATCTCTTCAATGATGCCCACCAAATGAACCACGCCATCCATCCCCTGCATGAACTGCTCCAGAGCACCATTGATATCAGAGCGAACTACTTCCACGTTCCTACTCTCAAAACCTTCCGGCACTCCACCTCGCCGAATAAGTGCACGGACTTCGTGCCCTTGTGCTAACAGTTCGCGTAGCACATAGCGGCCAACAAAACCCGTCCCCCCGGTTAATAGTATGCGCATGTTGATACAGGAATACAGATACTACGCCTACAATTACTCTAGGATGCCAAATTACTCGACTGAACTATGCGCATAATCGCCGGTACCTTGCGTGGTCGCAAATTATTACGCCCCAGCGACCTGCAGACACGGCCGACTACAGATCGTGTACGAGAATCATTGTACGGGCTTATTGAAGCCAGAGTCTCCCTGCAGGGCGCGCGTCTTATGGATCTTTTCGCGGGCACCGGCGCCCTTGCGCTTGAAGGTATCAGTCGAGGTGTATCCAGTGCCATACTCGTGGAAGCTGACCGAAAGACTGTGTCTGTTGCGCGAAAAAATGCTGAGCATCTCGGCGTTTCGCAAAAATGTAATTTCTTATGCGCTGACGCCGTAACCTATTTGAAACGTTACCAGGGACTTCCACTGGACCTCATCATTGCTGACCCACCATATGAACTTGCGACGATGCTTGATCTGCCGGATCTTGCAATCCCATGTTTGCGCCCGGATGGCTTGTTCGTAATTGAACATGATGCAAGAGTATGCTTTTTAGAACATCCCGCTCTTGATACTACACGCAGTTATGGTCGTACCAAAGTGAGCGTATTTCAGACATGATCACATGACATTGGCAGTATACCCAGGGACCTTTGATCCCTTCACACTTGGTCATCTGGACATAACGGAGCGTGCGCTCCGCCTGTTCGACAGACTCGTCATCACGGTTGCAGTCCATACCGATAAGTCAACCCTGTTATCCACAGAGGTACGTATTGATCTGATACAACAGGCTACTGCACACCTTGATGGTGTGCGCGTGACAAGCTTTGAAGGCCTGATTGCCGAGTACGCACGAAATCTGGGAGCATGTGCGCTGGTACGTGGCTTCCGCACCCCACGTGATTTCGACTACGAATCGCAGATGGCCCATATGAATCGCAGAATGGTACCTGATCTCGACACGGTGTTCCTGCACACATCTGCCGCTCACGCCCTGACCAGCTCCTCGCTAGTTCGCGATATTATGCACTGGGGTGGAGATATTCGCCCCTTTGTCCCCGCAATGATTGCAGAGGCACTCATGAATAAGTAGTATCTGCCAGTTAGTGACTGTGCTCTGGATGTGGATCCATGTTCAACTTTAACCGAGCACACTAGATGGCTTAAGAACGCGGAAATGTGGCTTCAAAAAGGTCTCTCTGTCTACACCGATGAGATTCGGTATTCTTCGGACGCGTTTTACCAAGCGTTGAATAAGCTGCTTATTGTCGTGATTTGATACGTTTATTGAGGGGAAAACTCTCTACCATTTACACAAATAGGAAACGAGTACAGTTTGCTATGAACCAATTCATGTTTTGTGAACTGGGGGAAGGGCTTCCTGTTAATGGAGCTAGATCATCGAGAAACATGCTCTGGCTGCCCGGATCCGCCAGCGATGACCGTGGACACCCAGCATGAGCTACCATCGGGAGTCTGCAGAGAACCAGGCAGTTTCCAAGCGAGGAAATCCAACGTTGGTGGATCAGATTAGGGGGGATGTTTGGCGTATCGGCAATATCCGGCCAATGGAACATGGAAATACAAGACGAATAGCATTGCACTATGTTCAGCCTTTCTATATCATGATTCGAGTAATCGTCATCTTGGGGTTAATAGCTTTGGTAGTGGCTGGTGCTCGTGCCCAGGATCGGCCAGATCGACTGATGCTGGAAGCTGGTCTGGTGGGTGGCAATTCAATCGCGTGTCCAGGACACTATGTGGGCATAACCGGGCGAATAGCTGGGCGCGCATCCCTCTACGGCATGGTGGAGAATTTTCGGTGCGCTGATCTTGTGGGCAATGCTAACCGACTGGGATTAGCTTTTAGAATTGGTCCGTCCAAATGGCTAGTGCGACCCTCACTCCGTGGAGGAATTGAATACGACGGCGGTGAGTTGTCACAGCATTTTGCGGCGAGCCTGACTTTGGGACGTCGCCGTGGGGCACGATTTATCATCCACTTGGGAGAGATATCAAACGGTACTGCATTGATACTTTTCCAGATGGGTGGTTACCTGTCGTTCGGATCGTAGCTGGGTTGGCCAGAGTAAGGTCACGCTGAAGAGAGCAAGGATTTGTTATTCGACCGCAATGGATTGTGCTGGTCAGACCTGCGCTGCATTATCGGCAAAGATACTAGGTTAGCCTTTTTCTTACCATCTTACGGCTGTAGGATCGGGTCCGAATAAACATGATCAAGGGGAGAAATAAACACTGTGGATGCTACACAGGGAACAGGGGGAGTCCCGCCGGCACAATAATTTTTGCCGTTGAATGCTTTCGTATAATGGTTGAAACTAGAATTATTCATTCCATATGAATCGCAGTAGGACCAATTATTTCCAAGAAGCAAAGGTGCGATTCCAGCAGTTGCGGACCAGTTCGTTGAAAATCGTCAAAGCGGAGCCACCAAGAAAATGACCCGAAGTTGTGGAGTTATGTCCACCGAACCTGGGCGAGAAAGGGCTTAAAAAGCTGGTGATCCTGGGCGATGGAATGTCAACTAAAACCGGTCATAGCCATCACCAAAACCATTAAAAACACTTGTGGGACATCATCGACACGATTGTCCCAAAGGTCAGCAACGGGCCTGGGAAAGCATCATCAGTCGGGGCAAAACCTTCAAAGTTTGGTGTAGGGGATTCCGCAACAAACAGCGGTTCGCGAATGCTCTTTACTCTATCTTGAAAGATTTGATCTATACCCTAAAGGCTCTAAAAAACCCGAGCTTCGCCTTAACAAGGATGAAGAACCGTCACTAGAATATCCACACTAAGAGCGAAAAATATTGTGTCCTATTTCTCGGATTTAGACTGAAAATGTCGTACTGGCCATCCCCTGCCCCTTGTCGAGATTGATGCGGGTTTTTTCTCCGATTGACACAGCGGGCTTGACATGCTTGCTGGCTTATGGTCTGCTCTCCTGGATCACCCGAAGTTCTGGAGATCCCTCGCTTCATTTGTTTCTTGGGCTCTCCATCTGTGTTGCTGTAATCACTTTTGTCCTTTACGCCTATTGTCGTCGTCATCCTGCTCAAAAATTCCCCGTGACTCGTCTTATCGGCTGGGCTGTCGCATTCCGCATCTGCGGACTGATTGGCGGCCCCTTCTACGAGGACGACTTCTACAGATACCTGTGGGATGCTTTTCGCTTCATTCAAGACGGCACCCCTTACGGCCTGCCTCCTGAGGCCTTTTTCAACGACATGAATGTGCCGGATCAGTTTCAACGTATCCTGGATGGTATCAACTATCCCGAATTACCGACAATCTACGGGCCGGTGACACAACTTGTCTTTCTGGGGGGGTATGGACTTAGCCCTGGCAGCGTCACCGCATTGCAGGCGCTAATGCTGCTCTTCGATCTGATGACCATAGGTCTGCTGCTACGACTGGCGCCCGCACGGGTGGTACTACTGTATGCTTGGAGTCCACTGGTGGTCAAGGAAATTGCCTTTACCGCCCATCCTGATGGGGTTGCTGTATTTCTTGTGCTCGCCGCGGTGGTGCTAGTTCGTGTTTGCCAGAAAAATACCTATTTTGGCCGAGTTAGGGGCGTCATGGCCATGGTTTGCGTACGTCAGAAACATCAATTCGAGGGGGTCGTGGCTTGATCTCGGCGTATTTGAGCTGGCGTCT
>LXNI01000087.1_pt1 | contig 107345 bp, 116 predicted proteins | sample 809091 | NCBI WGS metagenome assembly LXNI01 (sample SAMN04870527, study PRJNA318959) | sponge metagenome | biome: 01000161; feature: marine sponge reef; material: water | host: Sarcotragus foetidus | place: Greece: Milos, Mediterranean Sea | collected 2013-05-29 | depth 5-7 m | reverse complement strand
GTGCAGATGGACGTGACGCTGATCCAGCCGATCGCCATGGACGAGGGCCTGCGCTTCGCGATCCGCGAAGGCGGCCGCACCGTCGGCGCCGGCGTCGTCGCCGCCATCAAGAAATAAGCGGGCTTTAGCGGAATGCCGCCGGACCTTACGAAACCGGCGGCATTTTGATTGGGATTGACGATGGAAAGCCAAACGATACGGATACGGCTCAAGGCCTTCGATCACCGCCTGCTCGATCAATCGACAGGCGAGATCGTTAACACGGCCAGGCGGACGGGCGCGCAGGTGCGCGGCCCGATCCCGCTGCCCACCCGGATCCGCAAATTTACGGTGAACCGCTCGCCGCATATCGACAAAAAGTCGCGCGAACAGTTCGAGACCCGGACGCACAAGCGGCTGATCGATATCGTCGATCCGACTCCGCAGACCGTCGATGCGCTGGGCAAGCTCGACCTCGCGGCCGGCGTGCATGTCGATATCAAGCTGAAGGAAGAAGGGTGATGCGCACCGGCCTTATCGCGGAGAAGAAGGGCATGAGCCGCATCTTCGCGGAAGACGGCAGGCATCTGCCTGTGACCGTTCTGCAGCTGGATGTCTGCCAGGTCGTCGACAACCGGACGGCTGAGCGCGACGGCTACACCGCGGTCCAGCTCGGCCACGGCACGGCGAAGGCGAAGAATGTCTCCCGCGCCATGCGCGGCCATTTCGCGAAGGCGAAGGTCGAGCCGAAGCGGCGGCTGGCGGAATTCCGGGTCAGCGAAGAAAATTTGGTCGATGTCGGCGCGGAACTCTCGGCCGAGCATTTCGTGCCCGGCCAGTTCGTCGACGTTGCCGGCGTGACCATCGGCAAGGGGTTTGCCGGTGCGATGAAGCGGCATAACTTTCGCGGCTTGCGCGCGTCGCACGGCGTTTCGGTCTCGCACCGTTCCCACGGTTCGACTGGCCAGTGCCAGGACCCCGGCAAGGTGTTCAAGGGCAAGAAAATGGCTGGCCACATGGGCTCGCGCCGCCGCTCGGCAGTCAATCTGGAGATCGTCGCGACCGATGCCGCCCGCGGCCTGATCATGGTCAAGGGTGCGGTGCCCGGCGCAAAGGGCAGCCTGGTCGAAATCCGCGACGCCCGGAAGAAGGCCGCGCCGGACAACCTGCCGGTACCGGCCGCGATCAAGGACGCCGCGACTCCGGCCGACGCAGCCGAAGGGGGCGAAGGCTGATGGCCATAGAGATCAAGTCGGTCGACATGGCGGCCAAGGCTGCCGGCAAGGTGGCGCTGGACGAAAGCGTCTTCGGCCTGCCGGTGCGCGCGGACATCCTGCACCGGGTAGTGCGCTGGCAGCTCGCCAAGCGCCGGGCCGGAAGCCACAACACCAAGGGTGTGAGCGAGATTACGGGTACGAGCAAGAAGCCCTGGAAACAGAAAGGCACGGGCCGTGCCCGCTTTGGCAGCCTGAAGGCGCCGCAGATGCGCGGCGGCGGCGTGGCTTTCGGGCCCAAGCCGCGCAGCCACGCCCATGCCTTGCCCAAGAAAGTTCGCAAGCTCGGCCTCAAGATGGCGCTGTCGGCCAAACAGGCGGAGGGCCGACTTGTGGTGCTGAAGGCGGCTGCGCTGAAATCCGGCAAGACCCGAGATCTGGCGGCCAGCCTCGAAAGGCTCGGGTGGTCGCGGCCGCTGGTGATTACCGGGGCGGAAGCCGACGAGGGGTTCGTGCGCGCCGCCCGCAATCTGAGGAGCATCGATCTGCTGCCCCAGCAGGGAGCCAATGTCTACGACATCCTGCGCCACGATACGCTGGTCCTGACGGCGGATGCGGTGGAAGCGCTGGAGGCGCGCCTCAAATGAGCTGGAAATATCTCGACAAGGCGAAGCCGAGCAAAGAGCGGATGTACGATGTCATCCGCGCACCGGTGGTGACGGAAAAATCCTCCGCCGGCTCGGAGAATGCCCAGGTGACTTTTCGCGTGGCCATGGATGCGACCAAGCCGGAAATCAAGGCGGCGGTCGAAGGGCTGTTCGGCGCCAAGGTCAAGCGCGTTAACACCCATGTCCGCAAAGGCAAGGAAAAGATGTTTCGGGGCCGGAAAGGCCGGCGCAGCGACGTGAAGATTGCCGTGGTTACCCTGCTGGGCGACCAGGCCATCGACATCACGACCGGCGTATGACGGGTAGCGGGACCGGACGGAACGGGGCGGAACGATGTCGCTGAAACATTATAAAGCCATGACGCCGGGCCAGCGCGGCCTGGTGCTCATCGACCGGTCCGGCCTGTACAAGGGCAAGCCGGTCAAGCATCTGACCGAAGGCAAGCCCCAGAAGGGCGGCCGCAACAATGCCGGGCGGATCACGGCGCGCCGCCGCGGCGGCGGCCACAAACAGCGGTACCGCATCGTAGATTTCAAGCGCAACAAAGCGGGCCGGGCGACGGTCGAGCGCCTGGAATACGATCCGAACCGCACCGCCTTCATCGCGCTCATCCGCTACGAGGACGGCGAGCAATCCTATATCCTGGCGCCGCAGCGCCTGGGGGTAGGCGATTCGGTGGAGTCCGGGCCCGGAGCGGATATCAAGCCGGGCAATGCGTTGCCGCTGCGCAACATTCCCGTCGGCACGATCGTCCACAATGTCGAGATGAAGATCGGCAAGGGCGGGCAGATTGCGCGCGCGGCCGGTGCCTATGTGCAGTTGGTCGGCCGGGACAGCGGCTATGCCCAGCTGAGGCTGGCGTCGGGCGAAATGCGCATGGTGCGCCAGGAATGCATGGCGACCGTCGGTGCGGTCTCCAATCCGAACAACCAGAACACCAACCTGGGCAAGGCCGGCCGGAATCGCTGGAAGGGCAAGCGCCCGTCGGTGCGCGGCGTTGCCATGAACCCGGTCGATCATCCGCATGGCGGCGGCGAGGGCCGTTCGTCCGGCGGACGCCATCCCGTCACGCCGTGGGGCAAGCCGACCAAGGGCCGGCGGACCCGCAGCAACAAATCGACGGACAAATACATCATCCGCAGCCGTCATGCGCGGAAGAAGCGGTAGGAGAAGGCAGTGACGCGTTCAGTCTGGAAGGGGCCGTTCGTTGACGGCTACCTGCTGAAAAAAGCGGAGAAATCGCGCGAATCGGGGCGAAACGAGGTCATTCGGACCTGGTCGCGCCGGTCGACGATCCTGCCGCAGTTCGTTGGCCTGACATTCGGCGTGCACAATGGCCACAAGTTCATTCCGGTGCTGGTTACCGAGAACATGATCGGCCATAAGTTCGGCGAGTTCGCGCCGACCCGGACCTATTACGGCCATGCCGCCGACAAGAAAGCGCGGAGGGCGTAGCGGACGATGGGCAAACCCAAGGCCGAACGGCGGCTCGAAGACAACCAGGCCCAGGCGGTGGCGACGCGGCTGCGCGTCAGCCCGCAGAAACTGAACCTGGTTGCCGCCATGATACGCGGCAAGAAAGCGGAAAAGGCGGTGACCGATCTCGCCTTCTCGCGCCGGCGTATCGCGGGCGACGTCAAGAAGGTGCTGGAATCGGCGATCGCCAATGCGGAGAACAACCACGGGCTCGATGTCGACCAGTTGTGGGTCAAGGAAGCCTTCGTGGGCAAGAGTCTGGTCATGAAGCGCTGGAAGGCGCGGGCGCGCGGTCGCATCGGACGGGTCAAGAAGCCGTTTTCGAAGTTGACCGTTATCGTCGAAGAGCGCGAGGAGGCTTGATCGCATGGGTCAGAAAGTAAGCCCGATCGGCATGCGCCTGGGCATCAACCGGACGTGGGAATCCCGCTGGTATGCCGACGGCGATTATGCAGAACTGCTGGAGCAGGATCTTGCGCTGCGGGATCACCTCAAGAGCCGGCTGTCGAGCGCGGCCGTATCGAAGATCGTGATCGAGCGCCCGGCGCGCAAGCCGCGCGTGACGATCCACACGGCCCGTCCCGGCGTCGTGATCGGCAAGAAAGGCGCCGATATCGAGAATCTGCGCCGGGAAGTCTCCCGGATGACAGGCGACGATGTCAGCCTGAACATCGTCGAAATCCGAAAGCCGGAGATCGAGGCGCAGCTCGTCGCCGAGAATGTGGCGCAGCAGCTCGAACGTCGGGTGGCGTTCCGCCGGGCAATGAAGCGCTCGGTGCAGTCGGCCATGCGCTTCGGGGCCGCCGGCATCCGCATCATTTGCGGCGGCCGGCTGGGCGGTGCGGAAATCGCCCGTGCCGAACGTTACCACGAAGGCCGGGTGCCCCTGCACACGCTGCGCGCAGATATCGACTATGGCGAAGCCACGGCCCGGACGACCTACGGCACCTGCGGCGTCAAGGTGTGGGTCTACAAGGGCGATATCATGGAACACGATCCGCAGGCCCAGGAGCGTCGCGCCCTGGACCTGCAGAGCGCGGGCCGCAACTAGCCGACGGGAGCGGGAAGAATGCTCAGCCCCAAGCGGACAAGATTCCGCAAGCAACACAAGGGCCGCATACACGGTTTTGCCAAGGGCGGCACGCAGCTGAATTTTGGCGCCTACGGTTTGAAGGCGACGTCGCCGGATCGCGTCACGTCGCGCCAGATCGAAGCCGCACGCCGGACGATCACCCGCCATATGAAGCGGGTCGGCAAGCTGTGGATCCGCATTTTCCCGGACGTGCCGGTCAGCCAGAAGCCGGCGGAAGTCCGCCAGGGCAAGGGCAAAGGCTCGCCTGAATACTGGGCGGCGCGGGTTCATCCGGGCCGGATTATGTTCGAACTGGACGGCGTGCCCGAAGATGTGGCGCGCCGGGCGTTCGAACTCGCCTCGGCCAAGCTGCCGGTCAGCACCAAATTCGTCAAACGGCTGGAAGAGGAGTAGGCGTTATGCATGCCGGCGATCTCCGCCCAAAATCCATGGACCAGCTGAACGAACAGCTGGAGGACCTGAAGAAGGAGCAGTTCAACCTGCGCTTTCAGGCCGCCAGCGGCCAACTGGAAAACACCGTGCGCGCCCGCGAAGTTCGCCGGGACATCGCGCGCGTCAAGACGATCATGACCGAGAAGCGGCGCGCGGCAGCCCCGGCCGTCGAAGGGAGTTAGGGCAGATGCCGAAACGGATACTCCAGGGTGTCGTGGTGAGCGACGCGGCGGACAAGACCGTGATCGTACGGGTCGAGCGCCGGATCATGCATCCGCTCTACAAGAAGTTCATCCGCCGCTCGAAGAAGTTCATGGCGCATGACGAGGCCAATGCCTGCAAGACGGGCGATCGCGTATCGATCCAGGAATGCAGGCCTTATTCGAAACGCAAGACCTGGCAGGTTCTGGCCGGCGACGCCTGACGGCGGCAGGTGGCCTGAATCCGGGAGACCGATACAATGATCCAGATGCAATCCAGGCTGGAAGTCGCGGACAACAGCGGCGCACGCAAGGTGCAGTGCATCAAGGTGCTCGGCGGCTCGAAGCGCAAGTCCGCCGGTGTGGGCGACGTCATCGTCGTCTCGGTCAAGGAAGCGATTCCGCGGGGCCGGGTGAAGAAGGGCGACCTGCATCGCGCCGTGATTGTGCGGACCGCAAAGGAAGTGCGCCGGGACGACGGCACGGCGATCCGCTTCGACCGCAACGCCGCCGTGCTTATCAGCAAGACCGGCGAGCCGGTTGGCACCCGCATCTTCGGTCCGGTGACGCGCGAATTGCGCGGCAAGGGCTACATGAAAATCATCTCTCTCGCCCCGGAAGTGCTCTAGGGCGCCGGCGGAATCAACGGGCGGAAGGAACGGTCGGGACCATGGCTGTCAAAATCAGACTGAAGAAGGGAGACCGGGTGGTCATCACGGCCGGCAAGGACAAGGGCAAGACCGGTGATATCACCAGGGTCATCAAAGGCAGTAAGCCGGGAGATCACCGTGTCGTCGTGGGCGGCGCGAACATGGTCAAGCGGCACACCAAGCCGACCCAGATGAATCTTGGCGGCATCGTCGAGCGCGAAGCGCCGATTCATATTTCGAACGTGGCGATGGTCGATCCGAAGGAATCCACGGCGACGCGGGTCGGTTACACCTTCCTCGAAGGCGGCCGGAAAGTGCGCTTCGCCAAGCGTTCCGGCGAGATCATCGACCGGTAGCGGCGAGCGGAAGGAGCGACCGGACAATGTCTTCGCCAAGACTATACGAGCACTATCGATCGACGGTGCGGGACGAGCTGAAGCAATCCTTCAGCTACACCAATCCGAACCAGATTCCGCGCCTGGAGAAGATCGTTCTGAATATGGGTGTCGGCGAGGCAACCCAGGACCGCAAGAAGATCGACGGCGCCGTGGACGACATGACCCGGATTTCCGGCCAGAAACCGCTCGTGACACGTGCGACGCGGTCCGAAGCCAGCTTCAAGCTTCGCGAGGGCATGACGATCGGTGCGAAGGTCACGCTGCGCCGGACCCGGATGTACGAATTCCTCGATCGGCTCGTGACCATCGCGCTGCCGCGGGTGCGCGACTTCCGCGGACTCAGCCCGAGAAGTTTCGACGGCCGGGGCAATTTCGCGATGGGCATCCGCGAACAACTCGTGTTCCCGGAGATCGACTACGACAAGATCGACACGATTCGCGGCATGGACATTGTGATTGTGACGACCGCGCAGACAGACGAAGAAGCGCTGGCACTGCTCAAGGGCTTCAATCTGCCCTTCCGGACCAGCTAGGCAACGCAGGAACGAGACCCGAGGATGGCGAAAAAAAGCGCAATCGAGAAGAATGAGAAACGGCGCCGGCTGGTGGCGAAATTTTCCGGCAAGCGCGCCGCGCTCAGGGCGATGGCCAAGGATGCGTCGCTGCCGCCCGAAGAACGCTTCAAGGCGCGGCTCAAGCTGAACGAACTGCCGAAGAACGGCGCGGCGACGCGGGTGCGCAATCGTTGCTCCGTCAGCGGCCGGCCGCGCGGCTATTATCGCAAGTTCGGCATCTCGCGCATTGCGCTCCGGGAACTCGGCTCGAAGGGCCAGCTGCCGGGCGTTGTCAAGTCGAGCTGGTAGGGAGCCGGACCATGGCAATGAGCGATCCTCTCGGCGATCTGCTGACGCGTATCCGCAACGGCCAGCGCGCCTCCAAGGCCAGCATCGTGTGTCCGCACTCGACACTGAAGATGAATGTGCTGAACGTGCTTAAGGACGAGGGCTATATCCGCGGCTACAGCGAGCGCGAGGCCCGCGAGGGCATCCGGGAGATCGTTGTCGAGCTGAAGTACCACGAGGGCGTGCCGGTGATCCGCGAGATCTCACGGATATCCACCCCCGGCCGGCGGGTCTATTCGGCAATCAAGGATTTGAAACGGGATCGCGGGGGCTTGGGTACGAAGATCCTGTCTACGGGGCAGGGCGTCCTGTCGGACAACGCCGCCCGCGAGGCCAATGTAGGCGGAGAGGTGCTCTGCCGGGTCTTCTGATCCCGGCTGGAGCGGAACCCAGGAAACGGAACGGAACGAACCATGTCGCGGATCGGCAAGGAACCGGTGAAGATCCCGGGCGGCGTCGACGTCACGATCGACGGCCTGCTGGTGACAGCCAAGGGCAAGCTGGGCGAAGAGAGCTTCCGGCTGACTGACGACGTGATCGTCAGCCATGAGGACGGTGCGCTGACCGTGGCGCCGGCCAGCGACGGCAAACGGGCGCGCACCATGTGGGGCACGACGCGCAGCCAGTTGCAGAACATCGTCACCGGCGTGTCGGAAGGCTTCACCTACAATCTGGATATCCAGGGTGTCGGCTATCGCGCGGCGGTGCAGGGCAGGATACTCAACCTTCAACTCGGCTACAGCCACGATATCGACTATCCGATACCGGAAGGTGTCAGCGTTTCGGTCGAGCGCAATGTGGCGATCGAGGTCAAGGGTACGAACAAGGCCGTTGTCGGCCAGTTCTGCAGCGAGGTGCGCGGGTTTCGGCCGCCCGAACCCTACAAGGGCAAGGGAGTCCGCTACCGCGGCGAATATGTCATGCGCAAGGAAGGCAAGAAGAAATAGGAGCCGGTTTCCGGGCGGAATCCGGGCCGTCTTTTTCCAGATTTTTAGCGAGCAGCGACCCACGATGGCAACGAAAGAGAACAGACTGTTTGCGCGCCGCAGGCGCCGCAACCGGCATGCGATCCGGCAGAAGGCGAACGGGCGTCCGCGCTTGTCGGTCTTCCGCTCCGGCAAGCATATCTATGCCCAGGTGATCGACGATCTGACCGGCGAGACCAGGGCATCGGCCTCGACTGTCGAAAAGGAGGTCAGGGGCGCGGTCGGGAACGGCGCCAACATCGCGGCCGCCGAGGCCATCGGCAAGCTGGTGGCAGAGCGCGCGTTGAAGGCCGATGTCAGTTCCGTGGTCTTCGACCGCGGCGGATATATCTATCACGGCCGGGTCAAGGCGCTGGCGGAAGCCGCGCGCGAGGCCGGCCTCAAGTTCTAGCGACGGGACAGCAAGCGAATGGCTCGAGAGAACAGGCGCGACGACCGACGCCGCGGCGGCGGTGACGACCGGGAAGAGAACGAGTTTGTCGAGAAACTCGTCAGCATCAACCGGGTCGCCAAGGTGGTGAAGGGCGGTCGTCGTTTCGGCTTCGCCGCACTCGTCGTCGTCGGCGACGGCAAGGGCCGCGTGGGGCACGGCGCCGGCAAGGCCCGTGAGGTGCCGGAGGCGATCCGCAAGGCGACGGAGCAGGCCAAGCGCCAGATGATCCGGGTGCCCCTGCGCGAGGCGCGCACCCTGCACCACGACGTGAAAGGCCGCTACGGCGCCGGCAAGGTCGTGCTGCGGGCGGCGCCGGCCGGGACGGGCATCATCGCGGGCGGCCCGATGCGGGCGATCTTCGAGAGTATCGGCATCCACGATATCGTCGCCAAGTCGGTCGGCACGTCGAACCCGCACAATATGGTCAAGGCGACGTTCGATGCACTGACGCAGATCCAGTCGCCGCGCGATGTCGCGTCGCGCCGGAGCAAGAAGGTCGGTGACATTGTCGGGCGCCGCCAGGACGGCGGCGAAGCCCGCGAATAGGATAACAGCGCCCCGGAGCGGAACACCGGGGCGCCGGAGCAGGCGCAATGGCAGAGAAAAAGAAGACGTTGCGGGTAACCCAGACCGGCAGCCCGATCGGCCGGCCGAAGGATCAGCGCGCCACGCTGGTCGGCCTGGGCCTCAACAAGATGCACCGGACGCGCGAGCTTGAGGATACACCGTCCGTGCGCGGCATGATCCGCAAGGTGCATCATCTAGTGCGTGTCGAGGACTGAGACCGGAGCGGCGTCCGGCAGGGCGCGCAGCCCCCCGGCAACAGCGGATTTTGAACGATGAAACTCAACGAACTGGCCGACAACAAGGGCGCGCGGAAGACGCGGACGCGGATCGGGCGCGGCATCGGCTCGGGCAAGGGCAAGACCGGCGGTCGCGGCCACAAGGGCCAGAACTCCCGTTCCGGCGTCTCGATCGCGGGCTTCGAGGGTGGGCAGATGCCGCTCTACATGCGCCTGCCCAAGCGCGGCTTCAACAACATCTTCGCGAAGACCTACGCCGCGGTGAATGTCGGCCGCCTGCAGCAGGCGATCGACGCCGGAAAACTGGATGCCGGTGCGCCGATCGATACCGGCGCACTGGTGAATGCCGGTGTCATCCGGCGACCGCTGGACGGTGTGCGCCTGCTCGGGCATGGCGAGATTTCCGCGGCCATCGAGATATCGGTCGCCGGTGCAACGGGTGCGGCGGTCGCAGCGGTTGAAAGGGCCGGTGGCAAGGTCAATATCGAAGCTGCTGCGCCGAAGCCGGACGGCAAGTTACCGAAAAACGAGAAGAAAGCAGCGAAGCAGGCAGAGCGCGCCAGGGGCGGCAAGGCCGCAGCGGCGGAAACCTGAGCCCCAATCTCGTCACGCAGACTCGATAGGCGACCGGATGGCAGTGACCGACAGAATTGCGCCGAGCATGGGCTGGAGCGCTTTTTCCAAGGCGACCGACCTCAAGAAGCGCCTGTGGTTCACGCTGGGCGCGCTGATCGTCTATCGCCTGGGCACCTACATTCCGATTCCCGGCATCGACCAGCAAATCTTTGCCGACATTTTCGCCCAGATCAATCAGGGCGGCGGCCTGTTGACGGTGCTCAGCACCTTCTCCGGCGGGGCGCTGGAGCGCATGACCATCTTTGCGCTCAACATCATGCCGTATATCTCGGCGGCGATTATTATCCAACTGCTGACCGCCGTGTCGCCCAAGCTGGACCAGCTGAAGAAGGAAGGCGAATCCGGCCGCAAGAAGATCAACCAGTATACCCGCTACCTTACGGTGTTGCTGGCGGCCGTACAGGCATACGGCGTTGCGGTCAGCCTCGAGGGCGCCAGTTCGAGCGCCGGCAACGCTGTCGCCAATCCGGGCATGTTCTTCCGCGCGACCGTGGTTATCACGCTGGTCGGCGGCACGATCTTCCTGATGTGGCTGGGCGAGCAGATAACGGCGCGCGGGGTCGGCAACGGCATATCGCTGATCATCTTCGCCGGCATCGTCGCCAGCGGCCCGGCCGCCATGGCGCAACTATTCGAGATGGGCCGCCGCGGCTCGCTGTCCGCTTTTGCCATTATCGCCTTCATCGCCATGGCGGTGCTGGTTGTCGCCTTCGTGGTGTTTATGGAGCGGGCGCAACGAAGAATTGTCGTCCAGTATCCCAAACGGCAGCAGGGCAACCGGCAGATCGGCGGCGAGCAATCGCACATCCCGCTGAAGCTGAACACCGCCGGTGTGATCCCGCCGATTTTCGCCAGTTCGCTGTTGCTTCTGCCGGCGACGATTTCCGGCTTTTCGGGGCAAGGTGGGCCGGAATGGCTGAACGTGGTCAACGCGCTGATGGGGCGCGGCCAGCCGCTCTTCCTGCTCATCTATATCGGCATGATCGCCTTCTTCACTTTCTTTTACACGGCGATCGTCTTCAATCCGCAGGATACGGCGGACAATCTGCGCAAATACGGCGGATTTATCCCCGGAATCCGCCCGGGCAAGCCAACAGCCGATTATCTCGACCATGTGCTCACGCGGATAACTGTCGTCGGCGCGCTCTATCTGTGTGCGGTCTGCGCGCTGCCCGAAGTGCTGATCACGCAATATGCGATCCCGTTCTATTTCGGCGGCACCTCGCTGCTGATCGTGGTCTCGGTGACCATGGATACCGTATCGCAGATCCAGGGTCATATGCTGGCGCATCAGTATGAAGGGCTGATCCGAAAATCCCGTCTTCGAGGCAGAAAATCTTGAATATCGTTTTGATGGGCCCACCCGGGTGCGGAAAGGGCACTCAGGCCCAACGGCTCCAGGAAAGATTCGGGATGGTTCACCTGTCGACTGGCGACATGCTGCGTTCGGCGGCGGCGGCAGGCACCGAAGCGGGTCTGAGGGCCAAGGCGATTCTCGATCGCGGCGACCTCGTGCCCGACGATATGGTCGTCGGTATCATCGTCGAGCGTATCGAAGATGCCGAAATCCGGGAAAAGGGCTTCATACTGGACGGTTTTCCCCGCACCGTCGCCCAGGCCGAGAAGTTGGATGATGTCCTCGCCGAAAAGCGGATCGACATCCATCACATTATCGAGATGCGCGTGGACGAGGCCGCCCTGTTCGCGCGGATCGAACGGCGGGCGCAGGAAAGCGCAGGCGCCCGGGCGGACGACAATGCGGAAACCCTGAAGAAGCGGATTGTCGTCTATCGGGAGCAGACCGCGCCGATCCTGCCCTACTACGCGAAATCCGGCCGTCTGGAGACGGTCGACGGCATGGCTGCGATCGATGACGTAACGACGCAACTGGGGGCGATACTGGAAAACAGCGCTCCAATGCAAGGGTCTGCAGATTGACAGTCCGGGCCAGCAGGCTATATTTGCCGTGGCTCCGGGGAATATCGCCCTTTCGGGGCCATTTGCGCTTGCGCACACCGGAGTAGTTTCAGCCTCGACTCGAACCCGGAAAGGCCTCGAAGCGGCAGCCGCTTGGTAAGAAGGAGAGCGCACCTTGGCGCGAATTGCTGGTGTCAACATTCCGACCGGAAAACGGGTCGTCATCGCCCTGACCTACATCCATGGCATCGGGCCGGCCCATGCCCGGCGGATCGTCGATGCCGTGGGCCTGCCGATCGAAAAGCGGGTGAACCAGCTTTCCGACGATGAGGTCATGCGGATTCGCGAGACCATCGACCGGACGTTCCAGGTCGAGGGCGACCTGCGCCGCGAGACGGCGATGAACATCAAGCGGTTGATGGACCTGGGTTGCTATCGCGGCCTGCGGCACCGCAAGGGTTTGCCGGTCCGGGGCCAGCGCACCCACACCAACGCGCGCACCCGCAAGGGCAAGGCCCGGCCGATCGCCGGCAAGAAAAAGTAACGACCGTCAGGCGCGCCGGCAGCGGTGCGTTTGCCCGATCCGGCTCCGCCCCCGGCCGAAGCGAAAGGCCGAGGGCTTACCGGAAACCGCACGCAGGAGCAGTGGATGGCAAGTCCAACGACAGGGCGGGTTCGTCGCCGCGAACGGAAGAACATCACATCGGGCGTCGCCCATGTGAACGCTTCGTTCAACAATACGATGATCACGATCACCGACGCCCAGGGCAACGCAATTTCCTGGTCGTCGGCCGGATCCCAGGGCTTCAAGGGCTCGCGGAAATCGACACCCTATGCCGCGCAGATCGCCGCCGAGGACGCCGGCCGCAAAGCGCAGGACCACGGCATGAAGACGCTGGAGGTCGAGGTCAAGGGGCCGGGTGGCGGGCGGGAATCCGCCCTGCGCGCCCTGCAGTCGATCGGCTTCAACATTACGGCGATTCGCGATGTGACGCCGATACCGCACAACGGCTGCCGGCCGCGCAAGCGCCGCCGGGTCTAGCAACTCCCGCCAAGAGGGAGTGCCGCCGCAGAACTGAACGAATGACTTGCCGGACGACCGGCAGCAACGGGCTATTGGCATGAATGTACAACAGAAGAACTGGACCGATATCATCAAGCCGAACGGCCTGGCGACCGAATTCGGCAGCGATCCCGACCGCCGGGCGACCATCATCGTCCAGCCGCTGGAGCGCGGATTCGGCCTGACCCTGGGCAACGCCCTGCGCCGGGTGCTCCTGTCTTCGCTGCAAGGCGCGGCGGTGACGTCGATCCAGATCGAGGGCGTGCTGCACGAATTTTCGTCGATTCCCGGCGTGCTCGAAGATGTTACCGATATTGTGCTGAACGTGAAGGCGCTGGCCCTGCGCATGCATGGCGTGTCGGCGCGGCGGCTGTCGCTGCGCGCCCAGGGTCCCGGTGCGGTGACAGCCAGCCAGATCGAGGGGGTCCACGACATCGATATCCTGAACCCCGACCATGTGCTGATGCATCTCGACGAGGAGATCGAGGTCGTCATGGAAATGACCGTCGAGAGCGGCAAGGGCTATGTCCCGGCGGTCCAGAACCGCGCCGAAGACTCGCCGATCGGCCTGATTCCGGTCGATGCCATTTTCAGCCCGGTCAAGAAGGTGTCCTACAAGGTTGAGAACGCGCGGGTCGGACAGGTGACCGACCTCGACAAGCTGTCGCTTACCGTCGAGACCAACGGCGCGGTGTCGCCGGAAGATTCCGTCGCCCTGGCGGCGCGCATTCTGCAGGACCAGCTCCAGCTCTTCATCAATTTCGAAGAGCCGAAGCAGATCGTGCGGGAAGAACAGGAAGGCGATCTTCCGTTCAACCGGAACCTGCTGCGCAAGGTGGACGAACTGGAGTTGTCGGTTCGCTCGGCGAACTGCCTGAAGAACGACAACATCATCTACATCGGCGACCTTGTGCAGAAGACCGAGACGGAAATGCTGCGCACGCCGAACTTCGGCCGCAAGTCCCTGAACGAAATCAAGGAAGTGCTGTCGCAGATGGGGCTGGCCCTGGGAATGGAAATCCTGGACTGGCCGCCAGAGAATATCGAAGACCTCGCCCGCAAGCTGGAAGAGCCTTACTAGAGCGGATCGTGCCAAAGCACGCCTCTCCTGCCTTCGACTTTCCGGCAGGAGCTGCAGGAACAGAACGGCCGACCGAGGCCGCCCGGGAGTTGGAGCCATGCGCCACAGAGTAAGCGGACGGAAGCTGAACCGGACGAGCAGCCACCGCAAGGCCATGTTCGCCAATATGGCGGCTGCGCTCATAAAGCACGAGCAGATCAGTACGACACTGCCGAAGGCGAAGGAACTGCGCGGCGTCACCGACCGCCTTATCACGCTGGGCAAGCGCGGCGACCTGCACGCACGGCGGCAGGCCCTGTCAGTGCTGAAGGACCGGGCGCTCACCGAAAAGTTGTTCGATACGCTGGCGGCGCGCTATGCCGCGCGCCGGGGCGGCTATACCAGGGTGCTGCGCGCCGGCTTTCGCTATGGCGATTCGGCTCCGATGGCGGTTATCGAACTGGTCGACCGCGACCCGGATGCCAGGGGCCAGGACAGTGGCCCGACCCAGGATACCGAGCTGGCGGAAGCCGAAGAGAGCTAGGCGCCGCGGCGCAAAACCGATCCGGAGCGGCCGGTCAGCCGCCTTCCGGCCCTCATCCCGGGCCTGGACAGGGTGAATGCCGATGGCGCTCAGTGCGACGCAGCAGAACGCCACTGGATTATTCGAGAGTCATGCGCCCCGGCCGCTGGCCGACCGGCTGCGGCCGGAGACGCTGGAAGACGTCGTCGGACAGGATCACCTGATCGGGTCCGAAGCGCCGATCGGCCGGATGCTGGCGACCGATGCGCTGGTATCGCATATCCTGTGGGGGCCGCCGGGCACTGGCAAGACGACCATCGCAAGGCTGGCGGCAGACCGGACCGCGCTCCACTTCGAACCTGTTTCCGCCGTCTTTTCCGGCGTTGCCGAGTTGCGCAAGATTTTCGACGCCGCCCGCGGGCGCCGGGCCGGCGGGCAGGGCACCCTGCTGTTCGTCGACGAAATCCACCGCTTCAACCGCGCCCAGCAGGATGCGTTTCTGCCGGTTGTCGAGGACGGCACAGTTATTTTGGTCGGCGCGACAACGGAAAACCCGTCTTTCGAGCTTAACCCGGCGCTGCTTTCGCGCTGTCGGGTGCTGGTGCTGAACCGGCTAGACGATTCGGCGCTCGATTCGTTGTTGGCGCGTGCCGAAACCCTGGAACAGCAGCCGCTCGGCCTGACTACTGAGGCGCGCAGCGCGCTCAAGGCGATGGCGGACGGCGACGGCCGCTATCTTCTGAACTTGGCGGAAACCGTCTGGGCTGCGGACACGGCCGGCGAGGTTGATACGGCCACCCTCGCGTCGCTGGTCCAGCGCAGGGTGCCGCTCTACGACAAGGAACAGGAAAGCCACTACAATCTGATCAGCGCGCTGCACAAGAGCCTGCGCGGATCGGATTGCGACGCCGGCCTGTACTGGCTGGCCCGGATGCTCACAGGCGGTGAGGATCCACGCTATATCGCCCGGCGGCTGACGCGCTTTGCCGTGGAGGATGTCGGCCTTGCCGATCCCAACGCGCTCACGCAGGCGATCGCGGCCTGGCAGGCCTTCGAGCGGATCGGCTCGCCCGAGGGCGAATTGGCGCTCGCCCAACTTGTCATTTATCTGGCGACCGCACCGAAATCGAACGCGGCCTACAAGGCTTTCGGCACGGCGACGGAGAGCGCCCGCCAAACTGGTTCGCTCGCCCCGCCCAGGCATATCCTCAATGCGCCGACCCGCCTGATGAAGGATCTGGGCTACGGCGCGGGCTATACCTACGACCACGACGCGGAAGAAGGCTTTTCCGGCCAGAACTATTTCCCCGACGGTATGCCGCGGGAGGCCTATTACCGTCCTGTCGAGCGCGGTTTTGAACGCGATGTTCGCAAGCGGCTCGACTATTGGGCGCGTCTGCGCGCGCGCCGGACGCAGGATGTCGACCGGGAACCGGAGGACACCGAAGAATGAAGCTCCGGCGTGACGCAACCGTTGCCGGCGCCCTTTCGGTTGTAGCTCGATGACGGTCACCCGGCACACCGTTACCGAACCGGACAGCGACCGGCGCCTCGACCGCTGGTTTTCAGAGCGGTTTCCGGCACTGGGTCATGGCCGGCTGGAAAAGCTGCTGCGCACCGGCCAGGTCCGGGTGGACGGAAGACGGGTGAAGGCCGGGCACCGGCTCACCGCGGGCGAGGTGATCCGGATTCCACCGCTCGATCCGGCAACGCGGCAAACGGCTGCGACTCCCTGGAACCGGAAACCTGCCGGCCGTCCAGCCGCAACGGCACGGGCGGACCGGGAGTTTCTCGACTCGATCGCCCTGTACCGGGACGATGCCGTTCTGATCCTGAACAAGCCGGCGGGGCTGCCGGTACAGGGCGGCACCGGCCAGACCCGCCATCTGGACGCCATGCTGCAGAATTCGGCCGGTGCCGGAGAACCGCCGCGCTTGGTTCACCGACTCGACAAGGATACGAGCGGCGCTCTGGTGGTCGCCCTGACCCGGCAGGCGGCGGCAGCGCTGACCGCGGCATTTCGCAGCCGGGAAGTGCGCAAGCTCTATTGGACGGTCGTCGTCGGCGCGCCGGCCCGAAGGCGCGGCCTCATCGACCTGGCGCTGGCCAGGCGCGGCGGTTCGGGCGCGGAGCGGGCGGTCGTGGCAGAGGATCCCGAGACCGGCGAGAAGGCCGGGGATGCCCGGTCCGCCCGGTCCCGGTTTGCGGTGGTCGACCATGCCGCGAACCGGGTCAGCTGGCTGGCGCTGATGCCGCTGACCGGCCGGACCCACCAGTTGCGCGCCCACTGCAGGGCGCTCGGCACGCCGATCTTGGGCGACGGGAAATACGGCGGCCGCGAAGCCTTTCTTGCTGGCCTGCCGAAGCAGGTCCACCTGCACGCGCGCCGGCTGATCGCCCCCCATCCGGCCGGCGGGTGGATCGACGCCGAAGCCGAATTGCCGTCCCATATGGTCGAGACCTTCGATACGATGGGCTTCGACCCGAAGGCCGACACCGATCCGTTCGATCTCGGGGCGTTGCCTGCGGGAAAAGGCTGAGGGAGGAACGATGCGCTGGATCCTGCGTGGCGCGGTCGGTTTGGCGCTTCTGGCAGTCGCCGTCGCGGCCGTCGCCATTGTGCTCGCCAGCGCCACGGATTTCACCGCCTATCGGGCGGAAATCGCCGCTGCGGTGAAGCGGGCAACAGGCCGTGACGTTCGGATCGGCGGTCGGATCGAGCAGAACGTGCTCTCCCTGTCGCCGTCGATCTCGATGACCGGACTGTCCTTCGCCAACGCGCCCTGGGGATCGCGGCCGCAGATGCTGACCGCCGAACGAGTCGAACTCGAAGTCGCGTTGCTACCGCTGATCGGCGGCGAAATCCGGGTGAAACGGTTCCTTTTGACCGGCGCCGACCTGCTGCTGGAGACCGACGCCAACAGCACGGCCAACTGGCTCTTCGGACAGGTTGACGACGGCAAGTCCGACAAGGAAGCGGGCGTCGGCGGCAGTATGCCGGGAGCATCAGCGCCTGTAATTCCGTTCGTGAAGACTCTGGAAATCGGCGATTCCGTCGTGACCTTACGCGATGGTCGCAGCGGCCTCGAGACGAGGCTCCGGATCGAAGAAATTGTTGCGACCGCGCCGACATTCGACAGTGCCATAAACGTCAGGTTACGGGGCGCGTATAACGGCGTGCCTATTGCCGCCGACGGCAGCCTCGGCCAGATCGCCGGCCTGTTCGGCCGGGTCGCGGGTTATCCTGTGGCGGCGAAACTGCAATTCGGCCGGAGCAGGCTGGCCGCAGCCGGCGAGGCGGATCTGTCCGGCGCGCTGCCGGTCGTTGCAGGCGAATTGAATGCCGAGTTGCTCGATCTGGACGAGATCGCGGCGGCGACCGGCAAAGGCCGAAGCGAACCGGTGTCTCCGAAAGAGTCCGGCGCCCCGAAGCGCGACACGGCCAAGAAAGCCCAGCCGGCTGGCCTGTTCCCGCGCGACGACCTGCCGCTCGGCTTCCTCGGCCTGTTCGATGCGCGCCTGAAGGTGCGGACCGGGCGGCTCGTCGCTGCACGCAATGCGTTTGACGCCGTGACCGCCGATATCGTCCTGCACAACGGCCGGCTGGATATCAACAAATTCTCGGCCCGGTTGACCAACGGCAGGGTCGCCGGCACGGCGCGGCTGGATATCGGCAGCCGGATGCCGGAATTTTCCGCCGATCTGCGGGCGTCGCGGATCGAGGTCGGCAAGGTATTCCGTCAGGCGCTCGGCGAACCGTTGGTACAGGCGCAGGCCGTCGTCACGGCGCGGGTTTCCGGCACCGGGCGTTCGATCCACGGCGTCGTCTCGACGCTGAAAGGGCCGGTGGCCGCCATTATCGGAAAGGGTCCGGTCGCGAATCGGCTGTTCGATGTTGCAACCACCGATCTTCTGGCGCTTTTGGCCCAGAAGCCCGGCCGGCTCCAGGTGATTTGCGGTGTCTTCTCTTTGCAGTTCGACGGCCGCGGCGTCGGCCGCGGCAGGCAGCTCGTTCTCGATACCAACCGAATGGCCTTCTACGGGCGAGGCGCGGTAGACCTCGGCCGCGAATCGCTGGATTTCCGGTTTGTCCCGGCCGGCAAGGGAGTGAGCCTGACCCGGTTTGCCAGTATCCTTCCGGTTTCGATTGCCGGCCGGCTGACACGTCCTGCCGTGGCGATCGAGGCCACGGCAATTCCGAAGCAGGTGGCGCGCGAACTGCTTGGATTCGTGACGCGGCCTTTCGGAGCGGCAGGCGATGAGGATGGCGCGCGCCGAGGCTGCGGTGCGCGCAAGGCGCAGGCAAAATCCGCCCCGGACAAGAAAGCGCGCACCAAGTCCAGGACGGGAGCCGGGCGTTTGCTGGACGACCTCAAGACGCTCAACCCGTTTCGGGAATGAAACGCTTTTACAGGGCGGCAACCGTCGACGTGTCTGCCGGCGGTTTCGCAGTTTCGCTAGACGGCCGGCCGGTCCGGACGCCGGCCCGCGCGGCCCTCTGCGTCCCGTCCAGGGCGCTCGCCGAGGCTTTGTGCGATGAGTGGAACGCACAACGGGAGCGGGTCGATCCCCGGTCGATGCCGCTCACCCAACTCGCCAATACGGCGATAGACCGGATACCGGATGGGCGGCAGGAAATTGCCGCAGAATTGGTGCGCTATGGCGAAACCGACCTGCTGTGTTACCGCGCCGAACGGCCGACCCTGGCCGAACGGCAGGATGAACTATGGCAACCGCTGCTGGACTGGCTGGAGCGCCGTTTCGGGATAACTTTGCATGCCGTCAGCGGCGTACTCCCGCAGCCGCAGGGTCGGCGCGCGATCGAGCGGTTGAAAGAGGTCGTCGGTGCGTATGACGATTTCGGTCTGACCGCGCTGCATATGAGTGTAACAGCCGCGGGCTCCATCGTGATCGGTCTTGCCATAATTGACGGCGAAATCACCGCCGAACAGGCCGCCGCGGCGGCCTTTCTGGACGATCGGCACCAGATGGAGCAATGGGGCGCCGACGAGGAAGCGGAAGCGCGTCTGGCGCGCGGTTGCGCCGATCTCGCCCTGTCATGGCGGTTCGGCCATCTGCTTCGCGCCTGACCAGGCCGGCCGGCTGCAGCCGCAACGGACTGGTCACGACCCAGGCAGGATGCTCTAATCCCGATCCGGCGCTCACCGATTGGAGCGGGGAGAAACTCATGCAGGAAATTCTTGCAGAACTGGGCAAACGGCGCGAGGCGGCGCGGCTCGGCGGCGGCCAAAGGCGGATCGAGGCCCAGCATGCCAAGGGCAAGCTGACTGCCCGCGAACGGCTTGAGGTGCTGCTCGATCCCGAAAGTTTCGAAGAATACGACATGTTCGTCGAGCACCGCTGCGCCGACTTCGGCATGGAAGACCAGCGCGTGCCGAGCGACGGTGTCGTCACCGGCTGGGGCCGGATCAACGGCCGGATCGTCTTCGTATTCAGCCAGGATTTCACCGTGTTCGGCGGCTCGCTATCCGAGGCCCATGCCGAGAAAATCTGCAAGGTTATGGACCAGGCGATGAAGGTGGGCGCCCCGGTCATCGGCCTCAACGATTCCGGCGGTGCGCGCATCCAGGAGGGCGTCGCCTCGCTCGCCGGCTATGCCGAGGTGTTCCAGCGCAACGTGATGGCCTCCGGCGTCATCCCGCAAATTTCCTGCGTCATGGGCCCGTGCGCCGGTGGTGCGGTCTATTCGCCGGCCATGACCGATTTCATCTTCATGGTCGAAGACAGCTCCTACATGTTCGTCACCGGACCGGAGGTCGTGAAGACCGTGACCCACGAGGAGGTGACCGCCGAGGAATTGGGTGGCGCGATCACCCATTCCTCGAAATCCGGCGTGTCGGACATGGCCTTCGAGAACGACATCGAGGCCCTGCTGCAACTGCGCCGCTTCGTCGATTTCCTGCCCGCGTCGAACCGGGAGGCGCCGCCCCAGCGCGCTTGGCAGGACCCGGCTGACCGGCCGGAGTCCTCGCTCGATTCGCTGGTGCCCGACAATCCGAACAAGCCCTACGACATCAAGGAATTGATCCACAAGGTCGCCGACGATGGCGATTTCTTCGAGCTCCAGCCCGACCATGCCGCCAATATCGTGATCGGATTCGGCCGCATGGCGGGCAGCACGGTCGGCTTCGTCGCCAACCAGCCGATGGTGCTGGCCGGCTGTCTGGATATCAACTCCTCGCGCAAGGCGGCGCGTTTCGTGCGCTTCTGCGACTGCTTCAACATCCCGATCGTGACCTTCGTCGACGTGCCCGGTTTCCTGCCCGGCACGGCGCAGGAATATGGCGGCATCATCAAGCACGGTGCGAAACTGCTGTTCGCCTATGCCGAAGCGACTGTGCCGAAAGTGACGGTCATCACCCGCAAGGCCTATGGCGGCGCTTACGACGTCATGGCGTCGAAGCATCTGCGCGGCGATGTGAACTATGCCTGGCCGCAGGCCGAGATCGCCGTGATGGGACCGAAAGGGGCGGTGGAGATCATTTTCCGCGAAGACCGGAGCGATACGGAAAAGATCGAGGCGCGAACCGGCGAATATCGCAGGAAATTCGCCAACCCCTTCATCGCCGGCCGCCGCGGCTTCATCGACGACGTGATCATGCCGCGCAATACCCGCCGCCGCATCTGCCGCTCGCTCGACCTGCTGCGCAACAAGACGCTGGAAAATCCGTGGAAGAAACACGCAAACATCCCGCTGTAGAGCGGCCAAAAAGACGCCCCCGCAGCCTGCTGGAGGCCTTGTCGATGCCGGGATTGGCCGATGTCGACTTCGATCCGCCTCGGGTTCGCATCGAAAGCAAAGTGGCGGATCCCGACATATGGGTCGCCGAGGCGACCGATTTCCGGTCCGGTACCGGAAAAGGGTAGTCGGCCCGCGCTATCCGAGCGACCGGCGCCTTAGGCGCCGTCAGCCGCGCCGCCCGGACGGTGGACGCGGGTTCAGCATGCGCTTGAGAGTCGAGCCCCTGTCGACGAAATGATGCTTGAGCGCGGCGCCGGCATGGCCGGCAACCAGGGCGATGCCGCCGTAGGCCAGATAGTAGTGCAGGTCGATGGCGAGATCGCGCAGCGCCTCGGTCCTGCCGAGGATCGCCGGCAGTTCGAACAGTCCGAACATGTCGATACCGGCGCCTTGCGAGGTTGAAATGACGTAGCCGGTCGCCGGAACGACGACGATCAGCACGTTCAGAAGCCAGTGCATGGCAGTGGCGCCGGCCCGTTCGTGCCGTTTCAGGTCGGCTGCCAGGCTGGGCTTCGGATCGGCAAACCGCCAGCCGAATTTCGCAAGGGCGAGCGCCAGGGCGACGATCCCGACCGCCTTATGAAGGGCGAGGGAGGCGTTGTACCAAGGATCGTAATAGCTCAGCCCGACCATCCAGACCCCAAGCCCAACGAGCCCGACAAAGGACAGGGCAAGGGTCCCGTGAAAGGAGATCGAGACGAGGCCGTAATGGTCCCTGCCGTTCCGCCACATGGCGGTTCGCCTGCGCCGGGACGCCGGCCGGCGCTATTTGCGGATCCCCTCGACCGAAAGGAAGAACTGCACGGTGTCGGACGCCGGACCCAGGTTCATGCCCGCGCCGAACGCCCTGCGGGAGAGGGTCGTCGTGCCTTCGAAGCCGGCCCGGTAGCCGCCCCACGGATCCTTGCCCTCGCCGACCTTCTTCACCGTGATGGAAACCGGTCGGGTAACGCCCATTAGCGTCAGGTTGCCTTTCATCCTGCCGCCTTTGGCGTCGCCTTCATAGCCGGTGCTGACGAACATCGCCTTGGGGAACTTCCGTACATTGAGGAAGTCAGGCGAGCGCAGATGCTTGTCGCGTTCGGCATGGCCGGAGTCGACGCTGGCGGTATCGATCTCGACCGAAATTTTCTGGGCGGCCGGACCCGCCGTCGGATCGAACGCGAAGCTGCCGGAAATCCTGTCGAAAACACCGACCATCCAAGAATAGCCCAAATGGCTGATCTTGAACTGGACGAAACTGTGAGCCGGATCGATCCTGTATTCCGCGGCCCGGCTCGCTGTCGCCGAAAATGCGATGGCGGCTGCGGCGAGAGCGACAGCCAGCATGCGTGCAACCATTGGTCGAACCTCCCTTCGAAGATGCTGAAGAATGAAATGGGCAGGCGGCATTCGAGAGCGGCCTGTAGACGGACATAAGCGCCGACAGGCCCGAGGGCAGGGCGGCGGTAGATTTTCATCTATGTCAGAAAATACTGTAGTAACGCGCATTGATCGCCAACCCCGTATCGGCAAAAGTGTCTGACAAGTAATCGCAGTGTATTTTTCGAATAGTGATGGGGTGTTACAATCGTCGGTCGAAATTGCAACGATTGCGATCGTCACGGAGTCTGTTATCGGCAATGAGATGCATCCCGCACATCACCGGTGGCATTCGCTTGACAGCGGATGCCGATCCGGCTCGTACAAGGGGTCGTCCTTCGAACTGCGGGCATCAGCGCTCGTTCCTTTGTAAGAGGGCTGCGCAGGATCCCATAGCGCGGCCAACATAGGCTCAGGATTTGCCGAGGGCGGACAGCTTCAGTATGTGTTGGTTGCCGAGCCAGGCCGCATAGTCCCGGTGGTCGGCGAGGTCGTCGCCGGTCAGCGGATGGAGGAAGACATCAAGATCGCCGCGATTGAGAATGAGAAAGGGCAGGAGCTCGCCCAACTGTTCCGCCTCGAATGCGATCTGGTAGCTCCATTGCGGATGCGGGCCGACCGGGAAGTCGCGCCACCGCCCCATGACAATATCGAAATTTGCTTCCACCGCTTCACGCAGCACCGCGGCGGCCGGCTTCGTATCCGCCGTGTAATAGACATGGGCGTGATAGCCCGCGATGCCCCCGGCGTCGGCCGTTTCGTTCGTCATAGTCGCCGTCGCGCTTCCGTTTGCTCCGTACCGCCGATCAAGGGCCGCCGGATACTGAGTTGCAGGTCCGGCGCGGCGATGGCCTGTCTGTACCCGATCGGCGGCACGGGATAATACTAATCTCGAATGTCCCGTTCCAGGAAGCCCGCCATGTTTGAAAAAATCCTGGTCGCCAACCGCGGCGAGATCGCCTGCCGGGTCATGAAGACGGCGAAGCGCATGGGGATCGGCACCGTCGCAGTCTATTCCGAGGCGGACCGGGATGCGACGCATGTCGCCATGGCCGACGAGGCGGTGGCGATCGGGCCGGCGCCTTCCGCGGAGTCGTACCTGGTTGCAGACAGGATCGTCGTCGCCTGCAAGGAGACCGGCGCGGACGCAGTGCATCCAGGCTACGGATTCCTGTCCGAAAATACTGCCTTTGCCGAGGCTCTGGCCGGGACCGGCATCGCCTTCATCGGCCCGCCGCCGTCCGCCATCGCGGCGATGGGCGACAAGATCGAATCGAAACGAATTGCGAAAAAGGCAGGTGTCAACACCATCCCGGGCCATGTCGGCGTGATCGCGAACGAGACCGAAGCCCTGAAGATCGCCGAGGAGATCGGCTTTCCGGTGATGATCAAGGCGTCGGCCGGCGGCGGCGGCAAGGGTATGCGCATCGCCCGCGCAGCGAACGAAATGGCTGAAGGATTCCGCCTGGCGACCAACGAGGCGCGCAGTTCCTTCGCCGACGACCGGGTCTTCATCGAGAAGTTCATCGAAGACCCGCGCCATATAGAAATCCAGGTGCTGGCCGATACCCACGGCACCGCCCTCTATCTGAACGAACGCGAATGTTCGATCCAGCGCCGGCACCAGAAGGTGATCGAGGAGGCGCCGTCGCCGTTTCTCGATACGGCGACGCGCCGGGCCATGGGCGAACAGGCTGTCGCCCTGGCGAAAAACGTCAGCTACTGCTCGGCGGGGACCGTCGAATTCATCGTCGACAGGGACCGCAATTTCTATTTCCTCGAAATGAACACGCGGCTGCAGGTCGAGCATCCGGTGACGGAGAAAATTACCGGCCTCGATCTGGTCGAGCAGATGATCCGCGTCGCCGCCGGCGAAAAACTGTCCTTCGGCCAGGAGGATGTGCGTCTGACCGGCTGGGCAATGGAAAGCCGTGTCTATGCCGAAGATCCGCTACGCGGTTTTCTGCCTTCGATCGGCCGGCTGGTGCGCTACATCGCGCCCGAGGAAAGCGACACCGTCCGCGTCGATACCGGGGTCGGCGAAGGGTCCGAAATCTCGATGTTTTACGATCCGATGATCGCCAAACTGGTCAGCTACGGCGCGACCCGGGACGAAGCGATCGCGGAAATGCGCACGGCGCTCGACGGCTACTATGTCCGCGGCGTGAACCACAACATGCAGTTTCTGTCGGCGGTCATGCAACATCCGCGGTTCATCGGCGGCAACCTTACGACCGGCTTCATCGACGAGGAATTTCCCGAAGGGTTCAAAGGCGTGACGCCGGGAGCGACGGAAACCGACAAGCTCGCCGCCATCGCTGCCGCGGTGGCGCAGATCGTGCGCGAGCGCGAAAGGTCGGTCGGTCCGGAAGGGCCTGAGACGGCCGATACGGCCCATTGGGTGGTCCAGCTCGGTGAGGACTATATCAATACCTTCGTTGAGGGCGCGCCCGGCTATGTCGAGGTGGCGATCGGATGTCCGCAGGCTGAAGAAGCCGATGGCCGCACGATCGTTCCGGTACGGACCGGCTGGCGCCCCGGCGAGCCGTTGTTCGAAGGGCAGGTCGGCGGTGCGCCGGTGACCGCGCAAATCGACCCGACCGGCACCGGCTGGCGGATCGGACACGGCGGTGTCGCGGTGACCGCGCGTGTCCTGCGGCCCGAGGTGGCGCGGCTGGCGGCCACAATGCCGGTCAAGGAACCGCCGGACATGTCGAAATTCCTACTCTCGCCGATGCCGGGCCTGCTGGTTTCGTTGGCGGTGACCGGCGGGCAGCGCGTGAAGGCCGGCGAGGAACTGGCGGTCGTCGAAGCCATGAAGATGGAAAATGTCCTGCGCGCCGAACAGGATGGCGAAGTGAAGGCGGTCCATGCCGGTGCGGGCGATTCACTGACGGTGGATCAGAAAATCGTCGAATTCGTCTGAAACGGGCGATTTCAGGCGGTTTTGTCCGGCCTTCTCTTGCAATCCGGAGCCGGCCGATGGGAAAAGGGATGCCGGAAACGGCCGTGCATCTGCGCATCTTCGGCAAGGTCCAGAATGTCTGGTATCGCGGCTGGCTGGTCGAGCTGGCGGATGACGCCGGGTTGAGAGGCTGGGTCCGCAACCGGTCGGACGGCACCGTCGAGGCGCTGTTGATCGGACCGGAAGGTCTCGTAGACGAGGTCGCCGGCCACTGCCGGTCCGGGCCGCCGGCTTCGGTTGTAGGCAGGGTCCTGGCCACGCCGTCGCGCGACGATGGATCGTCCGGCTTCCGGCTGCGTCCCTCTGTATGACCGGGGGCGCCGGGCCGGCCTGGAAAATGAGTTGGCGGGCATGGGTCGTTTGTTGATCGAAGGGGTTCCCTTTCATGCCGACACCATGGGGGGATATGTCGGCAAGCCGCTCGGTGAGAGCGACTGGATGCCGATCGATCAGGATCGGATCGGCCTGTTCAGCGAGGCTACGGAAGACAGGAACCCGCTGCACGTCGATCCGGCTTGGGCTGCCGCCAACGGCCCGTTCGGCAGCACGATCGCCCACGGCTTTCTCACGCTTTCCCTTCTGAGCTTTCTTTCCCGAAGCGGCGACCTGCAGCCCGACGGCATCGATTACGGCATCAATCTCGGCTTCGAGCGGATTCGCTTTCTCGCGCCGGTTACGGTCGGCGACCGCATCAAGCTGCGAGTGAACCTGATGGAGATCAAGCCGCGCGGCGAGGGCAAGTGGCAGTACAAGCTGCGCTGTTCGATCGTCACGGAACGGACCGGAAAGACGGCGGTGAGCGCGATCTGGCTGGTGCTGTTCGTCAGCGCGGCGCTTGCGGGAGAAGACGCCCGACCGTTCGGCTGAACGTCGCCGTCAGCGCCGCGTCGAGATCGGCCATCGAAGCGCCGGTCCCGAGCCCTTCCAGTGAGGTCACGCCATAGCGCGGATCGTCGATGCCGCAGGGTAGGATGCGCTCGAATTCCGCCAAGTCCGGCGCGACGTTGATCGAGATGCCGTGGTAGCTCACCCAGCGGCGCAGCCGGATGCCGAGGGCGGCGATCTTGTCTTCGCGGCCCGGCCCTTTGTCGGCCGACCGGTCGACCCACAGACCGATCCGGCCTTCCCGAGGCGCGGCGGCCACGCCCATTTCGCCGAGCGCTGCCGCGATCCAGGCTTCGAGCGCGCGGACGAGCAGGCGCACGTCCCGGCGCCGCCGGTTCAGGTCCAGCATGATGTAGACGATGCGCTGGCCGGGGCCGTGCCATGTGTAGCGGCCGCCGCGCCCGACACGAAATACCGGCAAGCCGCCCGGATCCCGAAGTTCGGCCGGCGTGGCGCTGGTGCCGGCAGTCAGCACCGGTTCGTGTTCGAGCAACCAGATTGCTTCGCCGGCGCGCCCCGCCAGAATCGCCTCGACGCGTCGCTCCATGTCGCACAACGCCACGCCGTAGGGGCATAGCTCCCGAAGGGTTGACCATTCCGGTTCCGCAAGGGACGCCGCGCCCGCGTCACGCCGTTCGTCGGGGGAATTCACCTGCGCCTGTCCGTCCGTACGCTTTGTCTTGCGCCGATTTGGCCAGCTTGGCCGCCGCCGCCGCCGCCTATATAAGCTGTCTTTCGTCGCCGGTCCCTGGAATCCATATCGGCGCTTAACACAGGCGGGCCACAGGGCCGGACAATCCCGGTCGAACGGGCGCCGCATGCGGTCGTGGCGGAATTGGTAGACGCGCAGCGTTGAGGTCGCTGTGGGCGAAAGCCCGTGGAAGTTCGAGTCTTCTCGACCGCACCAGATGATCCGAGGGCTGGCAGGCCGGCCCCTTCCGAGACGGGCGGCCGGTAGCCGGCGGTTGCGTCGTTGCCTCGCCGGGGGATCCGGATATGGCCGACACGATCGACAAGCCGGAAAGGAAGAAAAAGAAGCGCGCCGCGGCGCCGCTCTACGGTCTCAAACCGGCAGTCGTCCGTGCCGTTGTGGAAGCGGCGCGGATGGGACAAGCCAAGCAGGTGCGCCGCCTGCTCCATCCCCTGCATCATTCCGACATTGCCGATCTGCTTGAGCGGCTGCCGTCGGACATCCGGTTCCGGGTGGTCGATTATTCCCGCCGCACGCTGCCGCCCGAGGTGCTGACCGAACTCGACGATGCAGTGCGTGACGAGGTTCTGGACATCCTCGAGCCCAGGCAGGTCGCGGCCGCCGTCAGAGATCTGAGTACGGACGACGCCGTCGACATTCTTGAGGACCTCGATCACGCGACCCGGCAGGAAATCCTCACCGAAGTAGAGCCGGCGGACCGGCAGCTGATCGAGGAGAGCCTGTCCTATCCCGACGACAGCGCCGGCCGGCTGATGCAACGGGAATCGGTCGCCGTCGCGCAAACCTGGACGGTCGGCGAAGTGATCGACCACATGCGCGAAAGCGCCGACCTGCCCGACGACTTCTACGATATTTTTGTGGTTGACGGCCGTTCGCGCGCGCTGGTCGGCAGCCTGCCGCTCAACAAGCTGCTCCGAACCGGCCGGCCGGTGCGCATCGCCGCGATCATGGACCGGGACATCACCATCATTCCGGCGATGACGGACCAGGAAGACGTCGCCATCCTGTTCCGCGACCGCGACCTGGTGTCGGCGCCGGTCGTCGATGACGACAACCGCCTGGTCGGGATGATCACCGTTGACGATGTCGTCGACGTCATCGACGAGGAAGCCGAGGAGGACCTGCTGAAGCTCTCCGGCGTCAGCGAGACGGACTTCTACCAGGATATGATCCAGACGTCCCGGCGCCGCTTCAGCTGGCTCGGCATCAACCTGGTCACGGCGATTGCCGCGTCGGCTGTCATTGCGATTTTCGCCCGGACCATCGAGCAGATCGTGGCGCTCGCCGTGCTGATGCCGATCGTCGCTTCGATGGGCGGAATTGCCGGCACGCAGACGCTGACGGTCGCGGTCCGCGCCATCGCCATGCGCGATTTCGGCCCGGGCAAGGCTTCCCGCTTCATCCTCAAGGAAGTCTCGGTGGGGCTGGCGAACGGCGTTCTGTTCGCCGCCGTCATGGGCCTGATCGCCGGCTTCTGGTTTACCGATACGCGCCTGGGAGGCGTCATCGCCGCCGCCATGATTCTCAATCTCCTGGTCGCCGGCCTGTCCGGCGCGCTGGTGCCCTTCCTGCTCGACCGCCGGGGCGTCGACCCGGCCATCGCGTCTCCAGTCATCGTAACCACGATCACCGACGTCATCGGATTCCTGACGTTTCTCGGTCTGGCGACCGTTTTCCTGCTCTAGGGGCACAGACCGCCCGTGCGGATCGTCTTCGACACCTGGCAGTTCGTCCGCGTGATGGTCCGCCTGGAGGAAACGCGGGACCGGGACGGCGCCCGACGGGTCCTGTGGGCGGCCTGGGCAGCCGACTGGCGCAGGGTGGACGGCGAGCTGGAACGGCTGCGCGCTGAAGACTTCGCCCGCTTTGCCGAGGCCATGATGGATCAGGAGGTCACGTTCGAGCCGGTCGATGCCGTGACGGCGCGGACGGCCGCCCGGCTGGCGCGGGAGGTTGCCGGCCAGATCGGGCGAACGCAGAAGAACGCCGGCCCGGATGCGCGGCAGGACCTGGCCTTCGAACGGGCCGGCCTTTCCGAGCTTGCAGAACGGCTGGAGGCCTTGGCCGGCCGCGGCTGAACGCTATTCGCCGCCGGTCGTTTCTTCGCCGTCGTCGCCTGCCGCTTCAAGCCGGTCGACCCGTTCGGTGAGGGCGCGGAGCCGGCGCAGGGCGCGGCCGATGCGGAGCTGGTCCATCTCCAGCGACCGGTGCTCCTTGATCGGCCGGGCGGGGAATCCGGCGTAGACCGACCGGGGTTCGACATCGCGGGCGATGCCGGCCTTGGCGGCGATTATTGCATCCTCTCCGATCGTCCTGTGGTCCGCGATGCCTACCATGCCGCCGATCACTGCGCGGTCGCCGATCTTCACGCTGCCGGCGATCCCCGTGCTGCCGGCGATCATGACATTCTCGCCGACCGTGACGTTGTGGCCGATCTGGACCAGGTTGTCGATTTTCGTGCCGTCGCCGATCCGGGTCGGGCCGAGGGTGCCGCGGTCGATGCACGCGCCGGCGCCAATCTCGACATTCTCGCCGACGATCACGTTGCCCAGCGCATCGATGCGCCGGATATCGAAGTTGAGGGCGGAGACTTCGCCGGTCCGTTGGGCGCTCTCGACGCTGCCTTCCTCGGCTGTGACAAAGCCGAACCCGTCGGCGCCGATGGAGGCGTTGTGGTGCAGGATGCAGCCTTGGCCGACGACGCAGTTTTCGCCGATCCGGACGCCGGGATGCAGGATGGAGCCTGCCCCGACCTCCGCGCCCGCTGCGACCGTGACCTGGGAGAGCAGCACGGCGCCTGGTCCGACCCGGGCGTCCGGCCCGACGACGCAGAGCGGCCCGACCGAGGCGCCGTCGCCGATTGTCGCCGCCGGATCGACCACAGCGCAGGAATGGACTCCCGGCGTGAAATGGAGCGGCGGCGAGAACAGCCGGGTCAGCAGGGCCAGCGCCACCCGGTGCCGGCCCTCGACCGCGAGGCCACCGGCAAAGCGTTCCGTATCGATTTCCATGCCGGCCGCCACGACCGCCGCGCCGGCATGGGTGCGGTGGAGCAGGGCGTGGGAGCCCTCGTCCATCGCGAGCGCTAGGGTTTCCCGATGCGGGGCAAAGACCGGATGAGCGACTGCAGTCACCGTGAAAGCGCCGTCGCCGACGACTTGCGCGCCCAGGAGCCCGGCCAGCTCGTTCAGCGATTTCGGTTCGGGTGGGGCGAGCAGGGGCATCGGTAACTTTCGGTGTGCGTCGGTCTCGGCGGCAACGCTGCCGGGCCGCCGGGAAGGGCATGGCAGCTCAGATAGGCCGGCCGCCGGGAAACGGGCAATCCGCGCCGTTGCCGCATCGGCTCAGGCGGCGCGGCCGAAGCGGCGGAGAAAGGCTTCGACGGCCTGCCAGACGGCCTCGGGCCGCTCGATCTGCAGAAAGTGGGTGCAGTCGTCGATCATGGTGTAGGGCAGGCCATGTCCCTGCGCCAGCGCCCGGCCGAGCAAGGCCGGTGGCTGAACTTCCGGCAGCGTCGCGTCTGCGCCGACCACGGCGATGTTTCCGGGCATGGCGCCGACCTCCGGCCAGATGGTCGGGTCGATGTTGGCGGCGAAAATCCGGGCTTCGAGCCGCTTCGGGCAGGCAAGTGCCCAGCCGTCCGCCGTCCGCCGCGTCGTCGCCAGGGCGTACAGCTCGTGGGCGCCCGGCGGCCAGCGCCGGAACGCCCGCCGCGCGCGCAGCACGGCCGCCAGATCCTCCAGATCGTCGAACCGGTCGGGCCGGCGCAGGGCGATCGCTTCCATATCCTCCATATGGAAACCCTGGCGTTCTTGCAGCGCGTGGCCCGACGGCGGGAAGATCGGCGGGTCGACCAGAATCAGCGGCGACCAGCGCTCGCCGAAAGCCCGGGTCTGCAGCAGGGCGGAAATGCCGGACATGGAGTGAAAGACCGCGGCAACCGGCCGGCGACCGAAGAGGGTGTCCATGCTGCATCGCACGGTTTCGAAATCGTCCCGGAACTGCTCCCAGGTGTGGTTCTCCACGCCGTCGGGCGGGTTTTGCCCGTGGTTGCGGGTGTCGAACAGGATCGTGTCGTAGTCGGCCAGCATCAGGCGCCAGAACGGGTAATAGGCCTCGATCGCCATGCCGTTGCCGTGGCTCAGCGCGATGCGCGGCCCGTCCGGGTTGCCGTGGCGGCGCAGGACCATCGTGGCGCCGTCGGACAGCGCGACGCTATGGGTCTCCCGCGGCTGCGGCGGAATCAGCGACGGCGGCAGATGCATCGAGAATTTCATGGCGACCGGCTAGACGGTCTCGGCGCCCCGGTCAACCGGCGCCCCGGTCGCGAAGTCGCACTAGCGGCTGGCCGCGAAAGCAGGATCGCGCTTCACGCCGCGCGCCCGTAGAAGCCGCGGCGCTCCTCGGGTGTGAAGGTTACGCCGGGTCGCGCGAAAAAGGAGAAAACCGCGATCATGCGGGGGATCGGCCCGCGCACCGCCGTCACCCGGTGCGCGGTGTTCCTGCCCCGGAAAATGTTCAGCGTGCCGGGCTTGAGATCCAGGACGACCGTCGGTATGCGGCTCTGCAACAAACGCGCGACGCCATCGTAATTCGGGTCGTCGTCGGAGCGCAGGTTCCGGGCATATTCGAAGGCCCCGCCGGCTTCGGGCGCCTGCAACAGCAGCGTGGCGGTGAATTCCGACCGGTCGAAATGCCAGCTCAGCGCCTCGCCGTCGCCATAGGACATCACGTTCACCCGGGCAAGCGGGTCGTCCATGGTCCAAAGCCGGGGGATCTCCATGACGGCCGCTAGGAAACGGGCGAAAGGCGGCCATTCGTAAAGGCCGATCATCGACGTCCCGGCCATCTGGTCGGCGCAGATCTTCCGGTTCGAGGTGCGGAAGCGAGTCAGGGCCGGATGGGTGTCCGGCAAGCCTTCGATCCGGTCCTTGAAATAGATGTTGTGCTCGCGGACATGGACATATGCGCCCCGGTCGATCGCTGACGTCAGCGTGGCGACCGCGCCGGCCAGCGCCTCGCGGCGAACCAGGTCCGGCAGATTGAAAAGGCCATTGCGGTCGAGCTCCGCCCGGCACGCGTCGACGAGCTGCTGCCAGTCAGGGCTGCCGGGCCGGTCGAGCGGGTATCTCTCCAGGTCGACGACGTATTTCATGCCCCAGTCCCCAAGCATGTTGCAGTGTGCCGAGACCTATGGAGATGGCGTCCTGCAATCAATGGCCGGACAAATGATCGACCGAATAATTTGGGGAATTTATCTGTAACCATGCATCCGCGGCCTACTGCCGTTCCGATAGCCGACGCCGTAATTTATCCCATCGTAGTCTCCCCCGACGGAGCGAAGCGGAGATCCGTGGCGGCATCATCGGCTATCTTTTGGGCACCGGCGAACGAGCGGCACCCACAGTTATCGCCGGCGTCCCCTGCCGCAAGACGCGGCGGAAAGGCTGTTGGGCCGCTCGGCAATTCACGCTATCGAGAGCCGCGCCTTTCTCCCGTTTGCCGCGCTTGACGGCCTCTCGACCCTTGCCCTAAGGGGCAGCGATGCAACGGTATTCAATTATTTCGCTGGCCCGCAATGCGCTGACCGGCCACCGCAACTGGCCGCAGGCTTGGCGCAGCCCGGCGCCGAAGCCGGAATACGACGTCGTCATCGTCGGCGGCGGCGGCCACGGTCTGGCGACGGCCTACTATCTGGCGGCGGAGCACGGCATCACAAACGTGGCCGTGCTGGAGAAGGGCTGGATCGGCGGCGGCAACACCGGCCGCAACACCACGATCATCCGCTCGAACTATCTGTGGGACGAGAGTGCGGCGATCTACGAGAAATCGCTCCAGCTCTACGAGGGCCTGTCCCGCGAACTCAATTTCAACATCATGCTTAGCCAGCGCGGCGTGCTGAACCTCGCGCACAACGAGCACGACCTGAAGGAAATGTCGCGCCGGGTCCGGGCGATCCGCGGCAACGGAGTCGATTCGGAAATCCTGACGCCGGCCGAAATCAAGAAGCTCGCGCCGGCGATCAACATTTCGAAGGACATGCGCTATCCGATTCTGGGCGCCTCCCTGCAGCGGCGCGGCGGGGTCGCCCGCCACGATGCCGTCGCCTGGGGCTTCGCGCGCGGCGCAGACGACCGCGGCGTCGACATCGTCCAGAACTGCGAGGTCACCGGCATCGACCGGGAGGGCGGCCGGGTGACCGGCGTCCGGACGACGCTCGGCCCGGTCAAGGCCGGAAAGGTCGGCATCGTGGTGGCGGGCCATGCCAGCGTGCTCGCGGAAATGGCGGGCTTCCGCCTGCCGATCGACAGCCACCCGCTGCAGGCGATGGTCAGCGAGCCGATCAAGCCGGTGCTGGACTGCGTGGTGATGTCGAACGCCGTCCATGTCTATGTCAGCCAGTCGGACAAGGGCGAACTGGTGATCGGCGCCGGTATCGACAGCTTCAACAGCTATGCCCAGCGCGGCAGCTGGCAAATCATCGAGGGGCAGATGGGGGCGCTGGTCGAACTGTTCCCGGTCTTCTCCCGGCTGCGCCTGATGCGCAGCTGGGGCGGCATCGTCGATACCTGCCCGGACGCCAGCCCGATCCTGTCCAAGACGCCCGTCGGCGGCCTCTTTTTTAACTGCGGCTGGGGCACCGGCGGCTTCAAGGCGACGCCGGGCTCGGGCTGGGCCTTCGCCCACACCATCGCGCGCGACGAACCGCACCCGATCAATGCGGCCTTCTCGCTCGACCGCTTCACCACCGGCGCGCTGATCGACGAGCACGGCGCAGCCGCCGTGGCGCACTAGGGGAGGGGAGGCATGCTGCTGATCCACTGCCCCTATTGCGGGCCGCGCGACGAGACCGAGTTCAGCTACGGCGGCGAGGCCGATATCGCCCGGCCGCTAGAGCCCGAGGCCCTGAGCGACGCCGAATGGGCCGACTACGTTTTCATGCGCACCAACACGAAGGGCCGGTTCAGGGAACAGTGGGTGCATAGCCACGGCTGCGGCCGCTGGTTCACCTTGGTGCGCAACACGGTGACTCACGAACGCGGCGAAACCGGCGTGTTCGGCGGCGTCGTGCCGGAGGCGGACGGGTGAGCGGGCCGCAATTCCGCTTGCCGGCCCATGTGCCGATGGGCGGCCGGATCGACCGGGAAACGCCGCTCGCCTTCACCTTCAACGGCGAGAGCTTCAACGGCTACGCCGGCGACACGCTGGCCTCCGCCCTGCTGGCCTATGGCAGTTTCCCACTGGCGCGCAGCTTCAAGTACCACCGTCCGCGCGGCATCTACGGCGCCGGCGCGGAAGAGCCGAACGCACTGGTCCAGCTCGAGTCCGGCGGTCGCGCCCAGCCGAATCTGCGCGCGACCCAGATTGAACTTTACGGCGGCCTGACCGCTACGAGCGTGAACGCCTGGCCCTCGGTCGATTTCGACCTGATGCGGATAAACGACTGGCTGTCGCCGCTCTTTCCCGCCGGCTTCTACTACAAGACCTTCATGGGCGGCGGCCTCGGCGCCGGGCGCTGGTGGCGCCTGTTCGAGCCCTTCATCCGCCGGGCTGCCGGCTTCGGCAGGGCCCCGACGGCGCCGGACCCGGACCGCTACGAGCGCATGAACGCCCATTGCGATGTCCTGGTCGTTGGCGGCGGGCCGGCCGGCCTGTCCGCGGCCCTGGCGGCGGCAAACCGCGGCTGCCGGGTGATTCTGGCCGACGAACAGGCCGAGCCGGGCGGCGACCTGCTGGCCGGCGACCGTAGCATCGACGATGCACCGGCGATGGGCTGGGCGGCGGCGGCGCTGGCCCGGCTCGGCGCTGCGCCCGATGTCAGGGTCCTCGACCGGACAACGGTCGCCGGCCTTTACGACGACAATTTCGCAACCGCCGTCGAAAGCGTTGGCGACCGCTTCGGGCCGGGCGCGCCGAACCACCTGCCGCGCCTGCGCCTGTGGCGGATCCGGGCCCGGCAGATCGTGCTCGCGACCGGCGCGCACGAGCGGCCCTACGCCTTCGCGAATAACGATACGCCGGGCGTCATGCTGGGCAACGCGCTTCGCCACTATGCCGGGCGCTACGCCGTTGTGCCGGGCCGGCAAGTCCTGCTGGGAACGAACAACGATTCGGCCTACCGCACCGCCCGGCTACTGGCGCAGGCCGGTGTCGGCGTAACGCTGGCCGATGCGCGCGAAACGCCGCCGGCCGCGCTGGCGGATGCGGCGCGCAATGCCGGCGCCGCCGTCGAGGCGGGCTGTGCGATTGCGGCGGTCGTCGGCGACCGGAGGGTCCGCGGCGCAAGCATCGGCCGCATCCTGCCGGACGGCGAGATTTCCGGCGCGCCGCGCCTTGTCGAGACGGACCTTATCGGCATTTCGGGCGGCTGGAACCCGGCATTGCACCTGGCCTCCCATCGCGGCGCAAAGCCGGCCTGGCAGGAGGAACAGGCCTGCTTTGCGCCGGGCGATCTGACGCCGCTGGGCGTGCGGACCGCCGGTGCGGTTACCGGTGTCGGCAGCCTCGCCGACTGTCTGGAGCAGGGCTACGCCGCCGGCCGGGATGCCGCCCGCGCCGCCGGCCACACGAAGCGCACCCGCAAGCCGGCGCTGAAGACCGGCGACGAAACGGCAACGGCGCCGATCCATCCTCTGTGGGCCGTTACCAGCCGCCGGCCCGGCAGCCGCAGGAACAAGTCCTTCGTCGATCTCCAGAACGATGTGACGGTGAAGGATGTCGCCCTGGCGGCGCGCGAGAACTACCGCTCGGTCGAGCATCTCAAGCGCTACACCACGCTGGGTATGGGCACCGACCAGGGAAAGACCGCCAACGTGACCGGCCTGGCGCTGATGGGCATGGCGACCGGCCGGACGCCGGAGGCCGTCGGCACCACGACCTTCCGACCGCCCTATACGCCGATCCCTTTCGGCGCGCTCGCCGGCCGGGACCGCGGCGACCTGTTCGACCCGGTGCGCGAAACCCCGATGTTTGACTGGCACGCCGCCAACGGCGCGGTGTTCGAGGATGTCGGCCAGTGGAAGCGCCCCTACGCCTACCGGCGCGACGGCGAATCGCTCAAGGCCGCAATCGACCGGGAGGTCCGGGCGGTCCGCAACGAGGCCGGCGTCATGGACGCCTCGACCCTCGGCAAGATAGACCTCAAGGGGCCGGACGTCGCGACCCTGCTCAACCGCGTTTATACCAACGACTGGGAGACGCTGAAGGTCGGCCGCGCACGCTACGGGCTGATGTGCCACGAAGACGGCATGATCTTTGACGACGGTGTGACCGCCCGGCTCGGCGACGACCATTATGTGATGACCACGACCACCGGCAACGCCGCCACAGTGCTGAACTGGCTGGAAATGTGGCTGCAGACGGAATGGCCGGATCTTCAGGTTTTTGCGACTTCGGTTACCGAGGCCTACGCGACCGCGACCGTCGCGGGGGCCGATGGGCGCAAGCTGGTCTCCGGCCTGGAGAGCGACATCGACTGGTCGGACGACGCCTTTCCCCATATGGCGGTCAGGACCGGGACCGTGCTCGGCGTCCCGGCGCGGGTGTTCCGGGTCAGCTTCAGCGGCGAGGCATCGTATGAAATCAACGTTCCGGCGCATTACGGCCTGGCGCTCTGGCAGGCGCTGATCGACGGCGGCGCGACGCCCTACGGCACGGAGGCCATGCACGTCCTGCGCGCCGAGAAGGGTTTCATCATCGTCGGGCAGGAGACCGACGGCACCGTTACGCCCCACGATCTCGGCATGGGTTGGGCCGTCAGCAAGCGCAAGGACTTCATCGGCAAACGCTCATACGGCAGGCCTGACACCGCGCGCGCAGACCGCAAGCATCTGGTCGGCCTGCTGCCGCTGGACAGCAAGACCGTGCTGCCGGAAGGCGGGCAGATCGTCAGCGATCCGGCGCAGGAGCCGCCGATGACCATGCTCGGACATGTCACCTCCAGCTACAATTCGCCGAGCCTGAACGGCGGTTTCGCGCTGGCGCTGCTCAAGAACGGGCGCAACCGCATGGGCGATACCGTCCATATCCTGCGCCTGGACGAGGGCGCCGACCCGGCGCGGGTCGTCGCGCCGACCTTCTACGACAAGGACGGAGGGCGGATGCGTGGCTGAAGCGCTCGCCTTGACCCATCCGCTTGCCCTGCCGCCGGAGTCGCAGGGGCCGGACAACGACGCTGTCGTCCTGAGCGCCGCGCCGCCGCTGGTCCTGCTCGACCTGCGCAGCCGCGACAAGGCCGCCCTCGATGCGTTCCTCAAAAAACCGCTGGGGCTCGCGTCGCCGCCGGTTGCGCGGGCGGTGTCCAATGCCCGCGGCACGCTGTTCCGGCTGGGTCCCGACTGGTGGCAGCTGCGCTGCAACGACCGCAAGACGGCGGACCGGTTGCTGAAAGCGGACGCGGCCGATCCGGTCGGTGTTACCGATATCTCCGATTCCTATCTCGCCGTCGGGGTCGCGGGGGCGCGGGCGCGGGACGTTCTCGCCAAGGCGGCGACCGTCGACCTGCACCCGGACTCCTTTCCGGCCGGCTCCGCCGCGCGCACGCTGTTCGGCCGGGTGACTGTCATCGTCTCTCGCCTCGACGACGGCGAACCGCCGGCCTTCGACGTGACGATCAGCCGGTCCAACGCCCGCTTCCTGTGGCGCTGGCTGGCCGACGCGGCGCGGGAATACGGCTACACGTCGAAGCCCTATGGCGATGTCTCCGCGTGAGGCGGGCCGGCGAATGGGACGGCTGTTTCGTCGCGAGCCGCGCCGGTATTCGTGTCTCGACCGTGAGTGCGCAATCGGCTAGCTAGTCGGCGCCGGCCATCGGACCGGACATGTGTCGACCGGACCCGCCGGAAACCTACATTTCCTCCATGACCGAAATCGCCCGCGAGGCCGCCAAGACGGGGCGGCGCAAGACCCGTCCGACACCCAAGGGCCGCCAGATCGATCCCGCGGCGCTGGAGAATGTGCGGGCGCTGCTCGGCGATGTGCCGCGTCGGCGCGACCTGCTGATCGAGTTTCTGCATCTGATCCAGGATGCCCACGGCCATCTTTCCGCGGCCCATCTCGCCGCGCTGGCCGGGGAAATGAAGCTGTCGCAGACCGAGGTCTACGAGGTCGCGACCTTCTATGCCCATTTCGATGTGGTGAAGGAAGGCGAGACGCCGCCGCCGGCGCTGACCGTCCGGGTGTGCGACAGCCTGAGCTGTATGATCGCCGGTGCAGACAGCCTGATCGACTCGCTGGCCGCGGGCGCCGACCCGGCCGCGGTGCGCATCGTGCGCGCGCCCTGCATGGGCCGCTGCGAGGCGGCGCCGGTCGCGGAAATCGGGCACAACCACGTCGTTGAAGCGACCGCCGAAACCGTCGAAGCGGCGATCCGCAATGGCCATACCCATCCGGAAGTTCCGCCTTACCAGGATCTGGCGGCCTACCGCGAGCAGGGCGGTTACACGCTGCTGCAGGATTGCCTGAACGGGCGGCGGACGCCAGACGAGATCATCGAAATCCTGAGCGATGCGGGCTTGCGCGGCCTGGGCGGCGCCGGTTTCCCGACCGGCCGGAAATGGCGTTTTGTGCGCGCCGAATCGGGTCCGCGCCTGATGGCGGTCAACGCCGACGAGGGCGAGCCGGGCACCATCAAGGACCGCTACTATCTGGAGACCGAGCCTCACAAGGTGCTGGAGGGCATGCTGGTCGCCGCCTGGGCGGTTGAGGCCGAGGCGGTGTATTTCTACCTTCGCGACGAATACCCGGGTATCCGCGAAATCCTGCTCGCCGAAATCGCGGCGCTGGAATCCGCCGGGCTGGCGCCGCATACCGAGATTCACCTGCGGCGCGGCGCCGGGGCCTATATCTGCGGCGAGGAATCGGCGATGATCGAATCGATCGAAGGCAAGCGCGGATTGCCGCGGCACCGCCCGCCCTATGTCTCGCAGAACGGGATCTTCGGCCGGCCGACCCTGGTCAACAATGTCGAGACCCTGTTCTGGGTTCCGGTCATCGTCGAGAAGGGCGCGGACTGGTTTGCCAGCCACGGCCGCAACGGCGGCAAGGGCCTGCGCAGCTACTCCGTTTCCGGCCGGGTCAGGGAGCCGGGCGTCAAGCTGGCGCCGGCCGGCGTTACTCTCGCCGAGCTGATCGAGGAATATTGCGGCGGCATGGCCGAGGGCCACACGCTCAGGGGCTTTCTGCCGGGCGGCGCCTCGGGCGGCATCCTGCCGGCCTCCATGGCCGACCGGCCGCTCGAATTCGGCGTGCTGGAAAAATACGGCTCCTTCGTCGGTTCCCATGCCGTGGTCGTGCTGTCCGACCGGGACGAGATGAAGGCCTGCGCCCTCAACCTGATGCAGTTCTTCGAGGACGAGAGCTGCGGCCAGTGCACGCCGTGCCGAGTCGGCACCGAAAAGGCCGTCAAGCTGATGCAGCGCAAGACCTGGGACAAGCCGCTGCTCGAAGAACTGTCCGCGGCCATGACCGATGCCTCGATCTGCGGCCTCGGTCAGGCGGCCGCCAACCCGCTGTTGTCGATCTTCCGGCATTTCCGCGACGAGCCGACGGGCTGAGCGCGCCGCAAGCCGGTGCACGTTGTCCGGCGCCGGCTTTCGCTTCCTCAAGAACAATTGAAGTCGATGCAGGGTCATACCGGCCGACGTCCGACCGTCGCGCCGAACGGTAAGCTATGCCTCGAATTTTGCCCCGGCCGGCGCGCAACGACGGGTTGCAGTGGGCTGCGTCAAGTCATTCGCATCGCAAATAATATTGACGCCTCTTTTCTTGCGTGTTGGGGTTTCAGCGGTCTGGACCGGCAGTGCCACGGGCAGGCGTTGGCGTCCATCGGGACTGCGCCGCGATTTGCTTTCGCGCCGCAACTTGCGGGAGAGACGGAATGGACCGGCTGAACTCAATCATCGATTCGATCAACGCGTTTGCCTGGGGCCCTCCGATGCTCGGGATCCTCGGCGTAACCGGGTTGCTGCTGACCCTCGGCCTGGTGTTCATGCCGTGGCGGAAGGTCGGCTACGGCTTCCGGTTGCTGTTCGACAAGAGCCAGGCGGTCGGAGAGGGCGAGGTCAAGCCTTTCAACGCATTGATGACGGCGCTGTCCGCGACCGTCGGGACCGGCAACATCGCCGGCGTCGCCACCGCGATCGCGTTGGGCGGGCCGGGCGCCATCTTCTACATGTGGCTGATCGCGCTGTTCGGCATGGCCACCAAATACGCCGAGGCGGTGTGCGCGGTCACCTATCGCGAGGTCGACGCGACGGGCAAGTACGTCGGCGGGCCGATGTATTACCTGCGCAACGGCGTCGGCGAATTCGCTCCCGAGCTCGGCAAGTGGCTGGGAATCGCGTTCGCAGTGTTCGGAGCGGTCGCCGCGTTCGGTATCGGCAATGCGGTTCAGGTCAATTCCATGGCGGCCGCGCTGATCGACAGCTTCGGGGTGCCGACATGGGTGACGGGAGTGGTTGTCGCCGCGCTGGTAGGCATCGTGGTCATCGGCGGAATCCGGCGGATCGGCGATGTTGCAGGCAAGCTGGTGCCGGCGATGATCGTGCTCTATCTCGGCGCCGCGCTGCTGATCCTCGCCATCAACGTCACGGCAATCCCGGATGCCATCGGGCTGATCTTCACCCATGCCTTCACGCCGGCCGCGGCGACGGGCGGCTTTGCCGGAGCGGCGGTGGCGGCTGCCATCCGTTTCGGGATCGCGCGCGGGGTGTTCTCCAACGAGTCCGGCCTGGGCTCGGCAGCCATCGCGCATGCGGCGGCGCAGACGAACAGCCCTGTGCGCCAGGGCCTTATCGCCATGCTGGGCACATTCATCGACACCATCATCGTGTGTACGATGACGGCGCTGGTGATCCTGACCTCGGGCGCGTGGACGATGACCGGCTCGGACGGCAGCGGGCTGACCGGCGCGGTGCTTACCTCGACCGGTTTCCAGAACTCGATCGCCGGCGGTCAGTATATCGTGACCATCGCGCTGGCAGTGTTTGCCTTCACCACAATTCTCGGCTGGTCCTATTATGGCGAGCGGTGCTGGCAATACCTGTTCAGGGAGAAGAGTCTGTTTATCTACCGCGGGTTGTGGGTGGTGGCCGCACTCGCCTTCGCCAATGTGAAGGTGGATCTGGTGTGGAACCTGTCCGATACCCTCAACGGGCTGATGGCAATTCCCAACCTGATCGGGCTGCTGCTGCTGGCGCCGATGGTCTTCAAGGTCACGCGCGAGTACTTCGACGATATAGGTAAACCGCTCGGGTAGCCCGGCGGCGCCTCGCGCGCCGCTTCCGGGTGTTGTTCGGCGTTGGTTTCGACTCCATCATAGCGGGCGGAATCGCTATGTAGTCATGCCGACCGGCGTGCAGCCGGCGCGCCGAACAACGCACCGGACGTTCTGCCATGATCCCGAACCAGCTTCCCGCCCTGAATTTCGATCTCGGCGAGACCGCCGACATGATCCGCGATTCGGTGATGACCTTTTCCTCGGACCATGTCGCGCCGCTTGCCGCGGAGATCGATCGGACGGACACTTTCCCGCGCCATCTGTGGCCGATGATGGGCGAGTTGGGCCTGCACGGCATCACGGTGGAGGAGGACTATGGCGGCGCCGGGATGGGCTATCTCGAACATGCCGTCGCTGTGGAGGAGGTCAGCCGCGCCTCCGGCTCGGTGGGGCTGAGCTACGGCGCCCATTCCAACCTGTGCATCAACCAGATCCGGCGCTGCGGCAACGAGGAGCAGAAGCGCCGCTATCTGCCGAAACTGATCTCCGGCGAGCATGTCGGCGCGCTCGCTATGTCGGAGCCGGGCGCGGGCTCGGACGTGGTCTCCATGCGCACCCGCGCCGACCGCAAGGGCAACCGCTTCGTGCTCAACGGCTCCAAGATGTGGATCACCAATTTCGAGGAGGCCGATACGCTGGTCGTCTACGCCAAGACCGACCCGGACGCCGGCCCGCGCGGCATCACCGCTTTCCTGATCGAGAAGGGGTTCGACGGCTTTTCGACGTCCCAGAAGCTCGACAAGCTCGGCATGCGCGGCTCGCCGACCGGCGAACTGGTGTTCCAGGACTGCGAGGTGCCGGAGGAGAATGTCGTCGGCGAAGTCAACGAGGGCGTCCATGTCCTGATGTCGGGACTGGACTATGAGCGCGCCGTGCTCGCCGCAGGCGCGACCGGCATCATGCAGGCCTGCATGGATGTCGTGGTGCCCTACATCCACGAGCGCAAGCAGTTCGGCCGGGCGATCGGCGAGTTCCAGCTCATGCAGGGCAAGATCGCCGACATGTACACGACGATGAATGCGTCCAAGGCCTACGTCTACGCCGTGGCGAAAGCCTGCGACCGCGGTGAGACCACGCGCAAGGACGCCGCCGGCGCGATCCTCTACGCCGCCGAGAAGGCAACCTGGATGGCGCTGGAGGCGGTGCAGGCCCTGGGCGGCAACGGCTATATCAACGAATACCCGACCGGCCGCCTGCTGCGCGACGCCAAGCTCTACGAGATCGGCGCCGGCACCAGCGAAATCCGCCGCATGCTGATCGGCCGCGAACTGTTCGAGGAAACGGCGTAAGGCTGGTTTCGGCCGGCGCTACAGTTCGCCCTTTTCTTCCAGCACTTTGCGGGCGACGCGGAAGCATTCGAGCGCCTGGGGCACGCCGCAATAGATGCCGACGATATGGCAGGCCGCCCGGATCTGCTCTTTGGTGACGCCGTTACCGAGCGCGCCCCGGCAATGGGTCTCCCACTCGGTTATCTTGCCGAGCGCGCCGATCATGGCGAGGTTCATCAGCGAGCGGGTCTTCGGGTCGATGGCGTCGTCGCCCCAGCCGAAGCCCCAGCACCAGGCGGTCATCGCCTCCTGGAACGGCCGGGTGAACTCGTCGGCATTGTCCAGCGCTTTCTGCACATAGTCCGCGCCGAGGGTCGCCCGGCGCTGGGCAAGGCCGGTCTCGAACAGATCCTGATCCATGATGTCTCCTGGGTTGGGGGTGCTATTCCGCGTCCTTCGCCGCCAGCGCGGCCAGAACCCGTTCGGGCGATAGCGGCAGTTCGGTGAGGCGGACGCCGATGGCGTCGTAAATTGCGTTGGCGATGGCGCTGGCGACCGGCAGCATGCCGCCTTCGCCCATGCCCTTGGCGCCGAACGGGCCGGGGCCGTGGCCTTGCTCCTGGGTGACGGAGCGAAAATCGGCCGGCAGGTCGTCGGCGAGCGGCACCCGGTAGGTCAGCGCGTCGCCATTCACCAGCCGGGAACCGTCGTAGATCATGTGCTCGAACAGCGCCTGGGACAGGCCCATTACGGCAGCGCCCTCGTCCTGGCCGCGGCAGACGAGAGGGTGAATGGCCCGGCCGGCGTCGCCGGTGACGAACAGCTTCTCGACCGTGACCTTGCCGGTTTCGGTATCGACCGCGACCTGGGCGCCGCCCCAGCCGATCTCCCAGAACACGCAGGGCGCTTCGAGCGGCGCGGCGTGGCTGGATTGCGCCTTGTGGAAGCCCTCGCCGACGAATTCCCAACCGGTGCCGCCGAAATGGCCCATGATCATTGGCGCGAGCGGATGAGCCTCGTTGCCCCGGCGGATTTCCCAGTCCACCAGGTCGAGTTCGTCCGCCTGGCAGTCCAGCATTTCGGCGGCGAAATCGAGGATCTGGCGGCGCGCGGCCAGCGCCGCCCGGTCGACCGCCTGGCCCATGACCGAGATCGCCGAGCTGGCGTTGGTGCCTTGGTCGAAGGGCGAATGGTCGGTATCGACCGGCATGTAGCGGACCCTGGAGCGGTCGGCGCCGAGCCGTTCGGCGACCACCGCGGAGAGCGCCGTATGCGCGCCCTGGCCGATCTCGGCGGTGCCGCATTGCAGGAAGATGTCACCGCCGGTCGAGACCTTGACCCGGGCGAGCGCAGGCTTGTTGACCCCGCCGCCGTCCTTGAAGCCGATGGCGAGGCCCATCCCCCGCTTCACCGGCCCGTCGCCCGCCAGTTCGTGCCGGCGCCGATAGCCGAGTTCGCGCACCACCAGGTTGAGGCCCTCGCGCAGGTCGCTGTCCATGCCGCTCTCGCCCGGCACGAAGGGCTCGCCCAGGTCGATCAGGTTCTTCCGCCGCATCTCGTAGGGATCGATGCCAAGCCGGTGCGCGATCATGTCGATCTGGGATTCGCAGGCCCAGCTTGTCTGGGTGCCGCCGAAGCCGCGGAACGGGCCGGCCGGCGCCGTGTTGGTCATCACGCAGTAGCAGTCGGTCTTGATCCGCTTGTAGCGGTAAGGGCCGGGAATGCGGTAGCCGGCCTTCTCGGCGACCAGCGGGCTGCCGTCGGAATAGGCGCCGGAATCGAGCAGGATCTCGCTTTCGCGGGCGACAAGAGTGCCATCCGCCATCACGCCGGTCTTCACTTTCAGGATCGCGGCGTGCTGGGTGTTGGTGAGAAAGCCTTCCTCCAGGCTCATGCAAAAGCGCACCGGCCGCCCGGCGATGCGCGACAGGGCGAGGGCGATCGGCTCGGTCTTGCAGTTGTTCTTGCTGCCGAAGCCGCCGCCGATATAGGGCACGCGCACCGCGATCCGGTTCTCGGTCATGCCGAAGATGCGGGCGATCTCCTTGCGCACTGGGAACGGGTTCTGGCAACTCGTCCACAGCTCGATCCGGTCCTCGCGCGACCAGTCGGCGACGCAGACGAAGGGCTCCAGATGGAAATGGTGCATGCGCGAGAAGTGGAACACGTCCTCGAAAACGTGGTCGCAATCCGCGAAGGCGTCGGCCGGGCCGGTCTCGTAGGAGAAGCGGTAGCAGACATTCTTGCGCGGCCGCAGTTCGCCCGAGGCGCCTTGCCCGTATTTCGGCACGATGCCGACCGGCGCGACCTCGAACAGTTCGGCAGCGTGCGGGTCCGATGCACTTTCGAGATCGGTGACGACGGGCAACGGTTCGTATTCCACCCGGATCGCGGCGAGCGCCCGGTTGGCGGTTCCCTCGTCCACGGCGGCGACGGCGGCGACGATATCGCCCTCGTAGCGCACCTTGTCCGTGGCGACGATCGGCTGGTCCTTGATGAAATAGCCATAGACCGGCATCCGGATCGCGGCGGTCTCGTCCCGGGTCAGTACGGCGTGCACCCCCGGCATGGCGCGCGCCGCCGAGGTGTCTATGGATACGATCCGGGCATGGCCGTATGGGCTGCGCAGCACCTTCGCATGCAGCATGCCGGGCAGATCGATATCGACGGTGTAGACCGCCTGGCCGGAAACCTTCTCCCTGGCGTCGACGCGCCGGTCCGGCCGGCCGATAGTGCGCAGCGGCAGATTGGTCACCGGCTGGACTCCCGCTTGCGCGCAGCGGCGTCGCGCACCGCCTCCAGGATCAGGCTGTAGCCGGTGCATCGGCATATGTTGGAGCTGATCCAGTCGCGGATCGCCGCCTCGTCGGGATCCGGATCGCGGGCGAGCAGCGCCTCGGTCAGCAGGATCATACCGGCAGTGCAGAAGCCGCACTGGAAGGCGGCATTGTCGGCGAAGGCGGCCTGTACGGGGCTCAGTTCGCCATCCTCGGCCAGCCCTTCGACAGTACGGATCGCGCTGCCCTCGACTTCGAAGGCGAAAACCGAACAGCTTGCCCGCGGCACATCGTCGACCAGCACGGTGCAGGCGCCGCAGACCGCGCGTTCGCAGGCCAGCTTGGTGCCGCGCCCGCCGCGCCGCTCGCGCAGCAGGTCGGCCAGCGTGGTGGCCGTGGTCGTCGCGGTATCGACCGGCACCCCGTTCAGCGTGAAGGACAGATCGAAGTCCGGACTGAAGCGCTTAGCCACCGGCCGCCTCCAGCCGCGCGAGCTGTCGCGCCAGGATCGCGGCGCCGGCCCGGCACAGCCAGTCGTTGCCGCTTGCCGGGTCGGCGAAGTCGCCCGGCAGCGCCTCGAAGGCCGCTGCGGCGATGCCCTTGGCGTCTGTTCCCGCCAGATCGAGATCAAGGGCGGCCGGCCGCAGAAATTCCGTGGCAACAACCGCGCGGCCCTGCGCTTCGCCGGCGCTGTCGGTCCACAAAGCGAGCGCCTGGGTCATTAACGGCCGGAGCGAGCGGTCGTAATCGAGCCGCAGATCGACCGCGAGCGGGATCGACAGGCGGGTCAGCAGCGAGCGCGGCGGCTCGGCCCGCTGCCAGATATCCGCCGCTGTCAGATTGGCCTCGCCTTCGGCTGATGCGAAATGCGCCGTACCGCCCAGCGCGGTCAGCAGGATCGACATTTCGTAACGGGTATGACGGGCCATCAGGTTGCCGCCGGCCGTGCCGGAAAGCCGAATACGCACCTTGCCGAGCTTCGACCAGGCTTCGGCCAGCCCTGGAACGGCCGCTGCTGCGTCTGATGCGGCGCCTTCGGCATGGGTCGTCAGGGCGCCGATGGAAAGCGTCCCGTCTGCGACCCGCACGCCGCGCAGTTCTTCGAGCCGCTTCAGCCAGATCAGCGTGCCGATCTTCTTGCCCTCGCGCACCGCGCCGCACAGGTCGGTGCCGCCGGCATAGGGCACCGGCGCCTCGGCGTCGGCCATCGCCGCGAGCGCCTCTTCGACGCTCGCCGGCGCGATGACCGGAAAGGGTGGGATATCCCGGTAGGAAGCAGCGATCAGGCCGGCCTGGGCAACTTCATACATGGGCGGATCGGACTGTTGCGAGGAAGCGCGGATTGAGCGGCAACGCTATCCGGTCGCCTGCATCCTGTCACCCCGAACTTGGTTCCTGTCCGATCCCTCTCGTGCCGAGCGTGACGCGATGGCTGCGGGCTTGCGCCAGCAATCCGGCCGGGCCACGATTGGCCGTGATTTTCCGGCCGGTGGCCGCGTCCGAACACAGGAGCCCCGATGCAGCTCGCGTCCCGGCGTTACGATGTCGCCGATGTCATGGCGGCGCAGGAATTCTACCACAGCCGGGGCTGGACCGACGGGCTGCCGGTCGTGCCGCCGACGGAGGACGCCGTCGCGGCCTGCCTGGAATGGGCGATGCTCGCGCCGGAGCATCTGATCGGCATCGAGCCGGTTCGCGCCCGCGCGCTGACCGCCGAGAAGCTGGCGGTCAACGCCGTCATGGCCGGGTGCCTGCCGATGCATTTCCCGGTCGTCGTGGCGGCGTTTACCGCCATGCTTCAGGAGCCCTTCCTGCTGCACGGTGCAACCGCCAGCACGGGCGGCTGCGCGGTGCTGGTTGTCGTCAACGGGCCGATCGCCGCCGAGATCGGCATGGACCCGACCTTCAACGTGCTGGGCTCCAGCGACCGCGCCGCGACGGCGATCGGCCGGGCGCTCCGCCTCTGCCTGATCAACCTGCTCGATGTCCGGCCCGGCGAGATCGACCGCTCGTCGCTCGGCCATCCCGGCAAGATCAGCTATTGCCTTGCCGAGGACGAAGCCGGCTCCGAATGGCTACCGCTTTCGGACGAACGCGGCATGCCGGCGGGCGCGTCCTGCGTCACGGTCATGGCGGCTGGCGCGCCGCGCCAGCTGATGAACGAATGGACCGCCGTTCCCGAGGAAATCCTCGACACCTTCGCCGCCGAAATCCGCGCCAACATGCGCCACTATTCGATCTGGCCGGGAAACTACGCGATCGTTGTGCCACCGCAGTTGCGCACGCACTTCAACGCCGCCAGTTGGTCCAAAGCCGATATCCGGGCCTACATTTTCGAGAAGGCGCGCATCCTGCGGGCGGAATGGGCCGAGTGCGGCAAGGGCGCGGTGGTGCGCGACCGCGGCAGTTGGGAATATGCCGCGCTGACCGCCCCGGAGGACTTGATGGTGGTAGCCGCCGGCGGCCCGGCGGGCGGCTTCGGCGCAGTGATCCCGCCCTGGCTGGGCGAGAAGAGCCGGGCGGTGACGGTCGCCATCGGCGCCTGTGTCGACTGCGAGGTTCCGTAACAAGGCGGTCCGGAGAGCGAAGACAGGATGCAGATACTCGATCCATCGCACGAGGAAGGCGCAACGGAATTCGCGCCGGCAGCACGGCTCGCCGCGCTGGACGGCGCGACCGTCGGGGTGATCTCGAACGGCAAGGAAGGCACCAAGGGCTTCTTCACGGCGTTCGAAAGGGAACTAAAGGAACGCTATGGGGTCAGCCAAGTCGTGTTGCGCACCAAGGCGAACTACAGCGCGCCAGCCGGGGCCGACCTGATGGACGAGGCGAAGCGCTGGCATGCGCTGGTCGCCGGGGTCGGCGACTGAGGCAGCTGCTCGTCGTGCAGTTTGCACGATGCGGTTGCCGGTGAACGCCTCGGGGTTCCTTCCGTCGGCATCATGACGGAAACCTTCGTCAGTGCGGCGGAGCTTATGGCGCGGGTGCTGGGCGCGGACGGCTATCCCTTCGCCGTGATCGAGCATCCGATCAGCAGCGCCGACGGGCCGGCGCTGGCCGCGCGTGCCGAGCGTGCCGCCGCCGACTGCGCCAGGCTGCTCACGCGTTCGAACAGTTAGCCTGGGGGTTTTGCCACAATTTCTTGCTTGCCAGCTACGCGCCTCGAACTTGGCCCAGATGACCGTCAGGTGGACCTCCGTATTGTAGCAGGCCTGGGAGGAGAAGCCGCAGGATCGGCAGAATATTCTCGACACGCCCGGAAATGACGTATCTACCCTGCTTGAGAAATATATTCCGGTCGCACTTCGCCGGGAAAAACTCCTTCAATTGGACTGTACCTTACTAATTGAAAAAAACTCGCGGGAAATGGATTGGCATCGCTATTTCACCGACACAAACAAGAAATTTAACTGAAAGACCTTTTCCCGCGAAAACGCAAGAACCCCGCCGCTTATAGCGCCGGCATAGGGTGGAAACTGGCGCAAAGTCGGGCGGGGTTCAGCGCAATCTGCGCATAACGGTCTCTCGGACCGATAACTGCGATTTTCAAAAAAGACGCAGGTATATTCTCGAGTTTTCAGCGGAAGCGGGCCGCTTTGTCCGTTGATCGGTTCGGGCGTCAGCGGACGCGACGGCCCGGAAAACTGTACGGCGGTTCGTTCGTCATACGGCGCCTCCTGAACAGGGTGTCACCGCGCTGCCTCCTGGGCAGCTTGCAGGTATTGTCGTTCCGGAACCGCGATCTGTCAATTCACGATTTCGGTTTTTCGAGCGCATTGAGAAGGTCTTCGAGCGTCTCGTGCAAAGCGGCAACGCGTTCTTTGCCGAATGCTTCCTCGATGGCGCGATACTGGGCTTCGGAACTGGGCGCCCTGTGCTCAAGCAGTGCGCGGCCGGCGGGCGAGATGGCAACCAGGGTGCGGCGCTGGTCGGAGGGGGCCGGTCGGCGCGCGACGAGGCCGGTCGCTTCGAGATGCTTCAGGATGCGGCTGAGGCTCGGGGTCAGCAGGCAACACAGGCCGGCCAGCGCGCCGGTCTCGACCTCGTCGCGGTCGTATAGTGCGCGCAGCACCCGCCATTGCTGCTCGGTGATGCCGAAGTCGCGCAGCGACGGCCGGAACCGGTCCATCACCGCTTCGCGCGCCCTGAGCAGCACCATGGGCAGCGAGCGGGAAAAATCCCGCATCGGCGGTTGCGGACGGGCGTCGTCGTTCATCCGCCGAACCGGGAGGCCGGATCCTCGTCGTCCGCCACCGTATTGGAGAGGATGCCGACGCCCGCCACCTCGACTTCGACCGAATCGCCGGGCTCCAGCCATTTCGGCGGGTCGAAGAAGGCGCCGGCGCCCGTCGGCGTGCCGGTGGAAATCACGTCGCCGGGCCTTAGCGCCGTGAAGGCGGAGACGTAGGCGATCAGATAGCGAAAACCGAAAATCATGTTGGCGGTCGTGTCGTTCTGCCGGACTTCGCCATTCACCCGGGTCGTCACCCGCAGGTTTTCGAAGCCGCTGAATTCGTCGGCTGTGACCATCCAGGGGCCTGCAGCGCCCGAACGCTCGAAATTCTTGCCCTGGGTGATGTTGAACTTGCCGTGGCGCATCCAGTCGCGGACCGAGCCCTCGTTGAGGCAGGTCAGGCCGGCGATGTGCTCTTCGGCCCGGTCCTGCGGAATGCGACGGCCCGGCTTGCCGATGACGATGGCAATCTCGCCCTCATAGTCGAACTGTTCGGATTCCGGCGGCCGCAGGATCGGCTGGCCGTGACCGGTCAGCGATCCCGGCGTACGCATGAAGACGTTCGGGTATTTCGCCCTGGCGGACCTGTCGACATATTCGTCGTCACGGTTCGCGTAGTTCACGCCGATGCACACCGTCTTTTCCGGGTTGGGCACCGGCGGCAGGAAGGCGATGTCGTCCAGCGCATAGTCCGCCGGCGCGCCGCGGGCGGCCACTCGCGCCTCGGCCAGCGCCCCGGCGCGCAACAGCGACAGGAAATCGGGATAGCGGCCGAGCCGGGCGCCGAGATCGATCGCGCCGGTGCCGTTGACGGCGCCCCACCGGTCTTGCCCGTCGGCATGGAAGCTCAACAGTTTCAAGGGACTGTTTCTCCTAAGTCAGGGTCTATGCATGCAGCGCTTGCAACCCGGCCATCCAATTGACAGCGGGGCCGTCCGGCCATATTAGTTAACATGTTAATTGTTTGGCGGCAGCAGGTCAATCGGCGGCGACGCCAGGAGCGGGGGACACCCGTCATGCCTCATTTCCGGGTCGAGTATTCGTGCAATCTCGAAGAGGAACTGGACCTGCCGGACCTGTTCGACCGGCTGACCGAGGTTGCCGCCGGCACCGGCGTGTTCCCATTGGCCGGCATCCGCTGCCGGGCGCTGCCCCGGGACTCCTACCGGGTCGCCGATGGCCATCCGGACAACGGCTTCGTCCATGTCGAACTGCGGGTCGGTGCCGGGCGCGACGTCCCGACCCTGCGCCAGGCCGGCGAAGCGGTGTTCGCCGCGCTCCGCGATCGCATGGCCGGGCTGCTGGCACGCCGGCCGGTTGCCCTGTCCTTCGAAATAGCCGAGATTCATCCCGACCTGAACTTCAAGGCCGGCAATATCCGGGACTATATGAAAGCCCGGACGCAAATCGCGGAGGCGGCCGAATGACCGACATGCTGAACGAGCATCTGAAGAAGCTGGAGCCCTACCGGCAGCGGATCTGTTCAGGCATTCTGCCCCATTATATCGGCGGCGCGCCGGACCCGGGATCGTCGGGCCGGATCTTCGAGAATCTGACGCCGGTCGACAATTCGAAACTGTGCGACGTCGCCCGCGGCACGGCGGTGGAGATCGGCAAGGCTGCCGAAGCGGCCGAAGCCGCGTTCGCGGACTGGCGCAAGGCCTCGGGCAGGGCGCGCAAGCAGATCCTGCAGCGGATCGCCGACCTGATCGTCGCGCGCCGCGAGGAGATCGCCCTGCTCGAATGCCTCGATACCGGGCAGACCATCCGTTTCATGAAGGCGGCGGCCGAACGCTCGGCCGCGAATTACCGCTTCTTCGCCGACCGCGCGCCCGAAGCGGCGGACGGGCTTGCGCTGCCGTCCGACGAGCATATGAATTATACGACGCGGCAGCCGATCGGTCCGGTCGGCGTCATCACGCCGTGGAACACGCCCTTCATGCTGTCGACCTGGAAGATCGCGCCGGCCCTGGCTGCGGGCTGCACGGTCGTCCACAAGCCAGCCGAATGGAGCCCGCTCACCGCCACGATCCTGGCCGAAATCAGCCAGGAAGCCGGCCTGCCCGCCGGCGCGCATAATCTGGTGCACGGCCTCGGCGAGGATGCCGGCGTCGCGCTCACCGTGCATGAGGCGATCAGGGCGGTCGCCTTCGTCGGCGAATCGGCGACCGGTTCGAAGATCATGGCCCAGGGCGCGCCAACGCTGAAGCGGGTGCATTTTGAGCTGGGCGGCAAGAACCCGGTGATCGTGTTCGACGATGCCGATCTTGACCGGGCGCTGGATGCCGCCGTGTTTATGATCTACTCGTTGAACGGCGAACGCTGTACCTCGTCGAGCCGGCTGCTCGTCCAGCACAGCATTCACGATGCCTTCGTCGAAAAGCTGGCGGCACGGGTGCGCAACATCCGGGTCGGCCATCCACTCGATCCCGAAACCGAGGTCGGGCCGCTGATCCATCCGGTCCATTTCGAGAAGGTGATGGGCTACATGAACGTGGCGAAGGCGGACGGCGCGACCATCGCCGCCGGCGGCGCGCGCGCCGGCTACTCCAGCGACGGTAACTTTGTCAGCGCTACCCTGTTCACCGGCGCGCGCACTGACATGCGCATCGCCCAGGAAGAGATTTTCGGCCCCGTTCTGACTGTCATTCCCTTCGAGGACGAGGAAGAGGCCGTGCGCATCGGCAACGATGTACGCTACGGCCTGGCCGGCTATCTGTGGACCGGCGATGTCGGCCGCGCCCACCGGGTCGCCCAGGCGCTCGACGCCGGCATGATCTGGATCAATTCCCAGAATGTCCGGCACCTGCCGTCGCCCTTCGGCGGCACCAAGGCAAGCGGCATCGGCCGAGACGGCGGCGACTACAGCTTCGATTTCTACATGGAAACCAAGAATATCTGCGTCGCCCTGGGCAACCACCGCATCCCGAAATTGGGAGCGTAGGGCGATGAGCCTCTACTATGTCCAGAAACTGCTCTACCAGCTCAACCGCGATTCCCGGGTGCGCGAGCGTTTCGAGGACGATCCGGAGAGCGTGCTGCAGGAATACGAGCTGACGGACGAGGAACTGGAAGCGATCCGCAAACCGGATATCGGTTTGCTGTTCGTGCTCGGCGTTAACGGCCAGCTCCTGATGCATTACGCGGCGATGCACCGGTATCCCTGGACGGACTATATCCAGGCCATGCGCGACGGCGTGCAGCGATACGGCAGGGTGCGCGAAGGGCTCTACGCCATGCTGGAGGAATAGCGCGATGCCGCTGGTCTTCGCCGGCGCTTGCAGCCACGCCCCCGGGATCACCGGCCGGGCGCATCTCGCCGACCCCGCGATCCGGGACGAATTCTACAGCCACTACCACCGGCTGCGCGGCGCTCTGGAGGCGAGCCGGCCGGACGCGCTGGTCGTCGTCGGCGCCGAGCATTTCGCCAATTTCTTCTTCGATAACATGCCGGCCTACTGCATCGGCATGGCGGACTTTTACGAAGGCCCTATCGAAGACGAGGAATGGCTGGGAATCGAGCGTCGGCGGATTCCGGGCGCGCCGGACCTGTCGAAGCAGCTGATCGTCCGGATTATGGACGATTGCGACGTCTCCTACGCCCAGGAATGGAAGTTCGACCACGGCATCTCGGTGCCGCTGCATTTCCTGACGCCGCGCTACAACCTTCCGATCGTTCCGGTCAACATCAATTGCCAGGAGCCGCCGCTGACGCCGCTGCACCGCACATGGGCGTTCGGCCGGGCGCTGCGCCACGCCTGCGACGCCATGCCGGAGCGCATCGCGCTGGTCGGCACCGGCGGCATTTCCCATTGGCCGTGCACGCCGGACAGCGGCACTGTGAACGAGGCGTTCGACCGGGAATTCCTCGACAGGTTCGTCAACAACCGCAAGGAAGACCTGCTCGCCTATACCGACGAGGAGGTCTATCGCGAGGCCGGCCACGGCGGCTTCGAGATCCGCACCTTCATCGCGGTCGCCGCGGCGACGGAAGGCGCGACCGGCGAACTGTTGTTCTATGCACCGATCCCGATTTTTGCCGTCGGCTGCACCGTGGCGACGATGGACGTTCAGTGAGGAGGTAAGGATGGACGGTTCCGTAACTTTAGACGACCTGGCCAACCGGCCGCCGGATATCCACGAAGAAGAATGGCTGATGCGGGTCGAACTGGCGGCCTGCTACCGCATCTTCGACCATCTCGGCTGGATCGAGCTGATCTTCAACCACATCACCGCCCGGGTTCCCGAAAGCGCGTCGGGCAACGACATCCACTTCCTGATCAACCCGTTCGGACTGATGTACCGGGAAGTGACGGCCTCGAACCTGGTAAAGATCGATCTCGAGGGAAACGTCGTCGGCGACAGCGCCTGGGGCATCAATCCGGCCGGCCTGCCGATCCACAGCGCCATTCACGGCCATCACGCCAATGCCCATTGTGTCATGCACACCCACACGACCGCCGGGATGGCAGTCGCGTGCAAGGAGGCCGGGCTGGACTGGAACAATTTCTATTCGGCCCAGATTTACAACCAGGTCGCCTACCACGATTTCGAAGGGATCACGGTCAATCCCGGCGAAAAGGTGCGCATGCTCGCCAGCATGGGCGACAAGCGGCAGATCATCCTGCGCAACCACGGCCTGCTGAGCTGGGGCGAAACGATCGCCGAAGCCTTCGCCCGGCTGTGGACCCTGAACCGCGCCTGCGAAATTCAGATGGCCGCCGAGGGGATCCCCGGTCCCTCGATCCCGCTGTCCGAGGAAGTCCGGCAGCAATGCGCCCGGGTCAATCTGCAGTTCGACCGGAAATACGGCGGCGGCCAGAACGTTTTCGACGCGTTGCGCCGGACCGTCGACGCCGTCGATCCGTCCTACAGGACGTAGCATGAAGCTCTGCATCGTCGGGGCCGGTGCGGTCGGCGGCTTCGTCGCCGCCCTGATGGCGGACGACGGCCACGAGATCTCGGCGGTCGCCCGCGGCGCGCATCTGGCGGCAATCCGCGAGGCAGGCCTGCGCCTCGATTTCGATGGCCGCCGCATAGCCGCGCCGGTCGTGGCGTCCGACAATCCGCAAGACCTTGGCGTGCAGGATGCCGTAATCGTTGCGGTCAAGGCGCCGGCGCTGCCGGCGATCCTGCCCGCGCTGGGGCCGTTGCTGGGGCCGGAGACTCCCATCGTCGTTGCCATGAATGGCGTGCCCTGGTGGATGTTCGACGGCTTTGGCGCGCATGACGGCCTGGTCCTGCGGTCGGTCGACGGCGACGGCGCGCTCGCCCGGTTCGGCAGCAAGGAGCGCCTGATCGGCTGCGTAATTCATACTGCCTGCGAGGTGCCGGAGCCGGGCCTGATCCGGCACAACAGCCAGAACCGGTTCATCCTCGGCGAGCCCGGCGGTACGCTGAGCGCACGGGTGAACGACCTCGTCGATGCGATGGTATCTGCCGGAATCGGCGCGGAAGCGACGGCAGAGATACAGCAGGAAGTGTGGATCAAGCTGCTGGGCAATCTGCCGTTCGCGCCGGTCAGCATGATTACCGGAGTGACCAACGACGTCATGGCGAACGCGCCGGATATCCGCCGGCTGATGCTGGCCATGTTCGAAGAGGCCGCCATGGTCGGAAAGCATTTCGGCCTTGAGCCCGGCATGACGGCGGAAGCGCGCATCGACCTCGGCGGCTCCCTGGCCGGTTTCAAAACCTCGACCCGGCAGGATTTCGAACAGGGCCGGCCGGTCGAACTGGACGTTATCGTCAATGCGGTGCGCGAAATGGGCGACATCGCCGGAATCGACACGCCGACCATCGACACTGTGTATGCCATTGCCGCCCAGAAGGCGGCGCTCGCCGGGCTGTACCGCTATGACGGCGGCCCAGCAGAAGAGACCGAAGCAGCATGAGCCAGCGTAAGACGCCGCCGTTCCGCGCCGATCACGTCGGCAGCCTGCTCCGGCCGGCCGTCCTTGCCGAGGCCCGGCGGCGCTGGCAGGCCGGGGAGATGCTGGAGGATGACTTTCGCGCCGTCGAAGCACAGGCGATCCGCGATGTCGTTGCCGGCCAGCGCGACGCCGGCCTGCTGGCGATCACCGACGGCGAATACCAGCGCGACTGGTGGCACCTCGATTTTCTCGCCGGGTTCGACGGCATGGAACTGTGGCACACCGATCTCGGCGGTGGGTTCAAGGTTGCCGAACAACCGCCGCTTGTGCGGTGCACGGGAAAAGTCAGTTGGCCGGACGGCGGTATCTTCGTCGGGGCGTTCCGGCGGCTCAAGGCGGCGGTCGACGAACTCGCGCCCGGCGCCACACCCAAGATCACGATTCCCGGCCCCGGCATGATGCAGCTGCGCGCCGGCCGGAAGGCGGTCGACCCGGTGGCTTACACCGATATGGACCTGTTCTGGGCCGATCTGGCGGCGGCCTACCGGCGGGAGATCGCCGCGCTTGCCGATGCCGGATGCACATACCTCCAGATAGACGATGTGAGCTTCGCCTATCTGTGCGATGCCAGCCAGCGCGCCGGCTTTCGCGAACGGGGAGAAGAACCGGACGAGGTGCTGCGGCTCTATCGCGACGCCACCAACGAGGCGCTGCGCGACCGGCCGGACGGCCTGACCGTCACGACCCATATGTGCCGGGGCAATTTCAAGAGCAGTTGGGTCGCCGAGGGCGGCTACGGCCGGGTGGCGGAGACCCTGTTCCCTACTCTGGGGGTAGACGGCCTGTTCCTGGAATACGACACGGACCGCGCCGGCGGCTTCGAGCCGCTCGCCCATGCCTCCGGCGGCAAGTCGGTCGTGCTCGGCCTGGTCACGACCAAGACCGGCGATCTGGAAAGCCGGGATGCCCTTTTGCGCAGGATCGACGAGGCCTCGGCATTCCTTCCGCTCGAAAAGTTGTGCCTCAGCCCGCAATGCGGCTTCTCCAGCACCCACCACGGCAATGCGCTGAGCGCCGGGGAGCAGTGGGCCAAGCTCGGCCTGATCGTCGATGTTGCCCGCGGGGTCTGGGGATAGGACGACAAACGGAAACCCGGCCGACTGCCGGCCCGGTCAATCCAGCGCCTTCAAGCCGTCCCGGTAGCGTTTCGCGTTCCGGACATAGTACTGCGTGTTGAGCCGGATGGCGGCGATCTGCCGGTCGTCCATTTGACGGACGGCTTTGGCCGGCGAACCGACAATGAGGGATCCTTCCGGGAACACCTTCCCCTCGGTCACGAGCGCACCGGCGCCGACCAGGCAGTTCCGGCCGATCTGCGCGTTGTTCAGAACCGTTGCGCCGATGCCGATCAGGGCGCCGTCGCCGATGATGCAGCTGTGCAGCGTGACATGATGGCCGATCGTGACGTCCCGTCCGACGGTGAGCGGAATGCCGGGATCCGTGTGCAGCATGGCGAAATCCTGGATGTTGCTGCCTTCGCCCACGACCAGCGGTTCGTTGTCGCCGCGCAGCACGGCCTGCCACCACACGCTGGCGTCCTTCGCCAGCGATACCTTTCCAATCAGGGTGGCGTTCGGCGCCACCCAGCTCTCCTCGTGACAGTCGGGCGCGATGCCGTCCAGGCTGTACAGGGTCATGCGGGGCAAACTCCTCGAAAGGCGAAGAAGCGACCGGTCGAGCGTCCGGCCATCATACGGTTCCGCCGGGCAGGCCCTGAGCACCGTCCAGCATTGCGCCGTCCAGCCGAGCTCCGGTGAGGTCCGCGTCTTCGAGCCGGGTTTCGTGAAGATCGGCTCCGGCAAGAACGGCGCCGGCCAGCCGCGCCCGCTCCAGATCGGCGTGGTTGAGTTCGGCACCGGTCAGGTCCGCGCCGGTGAGGTCGGCCTCGACCAGCAGCGCCCGGTGCATGAACGCGCCGGAGAGGTCCGCGTCCTTCAGGTTGGCGCGGGACAGGTCGGCGCGGATCAGTTCGGCGCCGCGCAGGGAACAGCCCTCCAGGTCCGCGCCCTCCAGCGTATGGCCGTGCAAATTGAGACCGTCGAGCGCTGCGCCGCGAAAGTCGCCGCGCGCTCCGGCCTTGCCGCCCGTAAGCAGCCAGGCCATGTGACTCTGGAATGTCTCGTCGAATTCCGCGCGTGTCATCGCCAGCCGGGTCTCCTGTTCGAAAGCGCCACACGGACCCCGACCCGGCTCAAAGGTCAAGACCTTTCAGGGAGACACGAGCTCGGCCGGACGAGGGACGAGGGTACAGGCTTCACAGTTTTGCAATTCGACATAATGGAAAAATTGGCCATATAGGCGTAGCTTGCCGCATGAAGCTGCGACGGACTCGCATCCGTGATCCGTTCTACCTAATTGTCGAACGCGCGGCCGGTACAGCGATTGACAGGCCGTAACTTCAGGAAAGTCGGCGCTCATGACTGTCGAGTCGCAACGAGAAGTTCCGCCGGAGCAGCCGTCTCCGGACGAGGGGACGGTCGCGGCTCCCGCGCCCAGGGCAAGCAAGGGCGGCTTCTTCCGTGCGCTCGGGCGCGGCGTGATTCTGCTGTTCAAGACAGCGGTTCCGGTGGCCGTACTGGGCGCCGCCTTCCTGGCCTTTCAATATATGTTGGCCACGAAACCGCCGGTTATCCGCAAGCCGGTGGAGGAAAAGGTCCATTACATCGATACGATCACGGCGTCGAATCGCACGATCGTGCCGCGGCTGGTGCTCTACGGCAATATCGTCGCCGGGCGCGAGGTCGAGTTGAGGCCCCTGGTCTCCGGCCGCGTCGTCCGCGTCGCCGGGACGTTCTCCGACGGCGGCATCGTCCGGAAAGGCGACCTGTTGGTCGAGATCGATACGTTCGACTACCGGATCGCGGTGACGGAGCGCAAAGCCCAGCTTTCCGAGGCGCAGGCGCGCCTGACCGAAATCGAGGCGGACCTGAAGGGCGAGAAGGCCCTGATTTTGCACGAGCGGAACCAGATCGAACTACGCCAGCGTGACCTTGCCCGGCGGAAGTCGCTGCTTGAGCGCGGCGCCGGCACGGTGAAACTGCTTGATGATTCGAAACTGGCGCTGAGCGGCCAACGACAGCGGTTGGACGAGCGTATCCGCCGCGCCGCAACTCTCGAAGCGCGGCTGGTCCAGCAGAAGGCTGTTATCTCCCGCGCCGAATGGGCCCTGACCCGCGCCGAACGGAACCTGCGCGATACCCGGCTGGTTGCCCCGTTTGACGGGTTTCTGAGCGATATTTCAACCGAGATCGGCAAAAAGGTTGGCGTCAACGACAAGATCGCCCGCCTGACCGACGCCGGGCGCTTCGAAGCCGAATTCCAGGTCAGCGACGCCCAATACGGCCGCTTGGTCCGAGAAGGAAGGGTGATCGGCCGGCCGGCATCAGTCGTCTGGCAGACCGGCGGCCGGAATTTCACATTTCCGGCGACCATTGCCCGCGTCTCCGGTCTGGTTTCAAGCGCAAGCGGCGGCGTCAATCTCTTTGCCCGTTTGCAGGCGACGGACACCACGACCCTGTTGAGGCCCGGCGTCTTCGTTGAAGTCGGGATGGCGGACACAACGTACCGGAATGTGTTCCGGCTGCCGGACGATGCCCTCGACAACGGACGGTTCGTATATGTCGTGGTCGACGAACGCCTGGTGCGGCGGCCGGTTACGATCGCAGGGCGGGTCGGCAACGACATCCTGGTGCGCGGCGAAATCGCCGACGGCGACCGGGTCGTCGCGCGCACATTCCCGGAAATCGGTCCGGGCCTGAAGGTCAACGTGCCCTCTGCGTCCGCCCACAATACCCGGTGATCCCGCATCGATGAGCGTTCCGGCAGACAGGTCGGGAATGCCCGGCAGCACCCGGTCCGATACCGGATACGGGCCGCGCAATATCCGTCGGAAGAACGATCTGATCGGCCTGTTTGCGCGTCACCGTACGGCGGCGAATCTGCTGATGGTGCTGATGCTGATCGCCGGTCTTTTCGGCCTGAACCGGATGACCACGCAGTTTTTTCCCGATTTCGGGATCGATGTCGTCCTGGTCTCCGTCTCGTGGCCCGGCGCCAGCGCCAGCGATGTCGACAGCAACATCGTTCAGGCCGTCGAACGGGAAGTCCGCTTCATCGACAGTGTAAAAGCGGTGAAATCGTCGGCGTTCGAGGGGCGGGCGTCGATCGCCGTGGAATTCGAGTCGGGCTCGGACATGCAGAGCGCGCTTTCGAACATCGATACCGCCGTCGGGCAGGTGACAACCCTGCCGCAGGATGCCGAGACGCCGACGGTCCGGCGCATCGTCCGTTACGATACCCTGTCGCGCATCCTGGTGTCGGGGCCCTATTCGGAAGCCGCGCTCAAGGTCTACGCCAAGCAGATCCGCGACGGTCTGCTCCGGCGGGGAATCGACAAGATCGACATCGGCGGCGGGCGCGACGAGGAAATTCTGGTCGAAATCCGGCCGGAAACGCTGCGCCGGCTGCGCCTCACGCTGAACGACGTCGCGCAGAAAATCCGCCAGGTGACGCAAGACGTACCGTCCGGCGACATCGCGGGCCGGGCGGAGCGTCAATTGCGGAGCGTCGGCGACGTCAAATCGGCTCGGGAACTCGGTGGAATCGAGATCAAGTCGCTGGCCAGCGGCGAGAAGATCCTGCTTCGCGACATTGCAACGGTGCGCGAGGCCTTCGACAGCGACGGACGGACTTTCTGGCGCGGCCGCAACCCCGCCATACAGCTGCACGCCAAACGCACACCGGCCGACGATGCGCTGACCCTGGCGGACGAGGTCGACAAGTATATCGAGGAGGTCGGGCCGACCCTGCCGCCCAACCTCAAGCTGGAGCGTTTTGACGTCCAAGCGGAACTGATCCGCAGCCGCATCGACCTCCTGCTCGAAAACGGCGCCACCGGCCTGCTCATCGTGCTGGTCGTCCTGTTCCTGTTCCTGAATGGCTGGGTGGCTTTCTGGGTCGCCGCCGGCATCCCGATCTCGCTGGCGGCGACGATGCTGGTGATGTGGCTGTCCGGCCAGTCGATAAACATGGTCAGCCTGTTCAGCATCATCATGGCGATCGGCATTATCGTCGACGACGCCATTGTCGTCGGCGAGCATTCCGAAGCGCTGCACCGGCAGGGATACGACAATACGTTGGCGGCCGAAGCCGGCGCGCGGCGCATGGCGACGCCTGTGTTCTGTGCGGCGCTCACGACAATAGCGGCGTTCCTGCCGCTCCTGCTGATAACCGACGTCATCGGCTCGATCATCCGGACAATCCCCCTGGTGGTGATCGCGGTGTTGATCGCCAGCCTTATCGAGTGTTTCCTGGTGCTGCCGGGCCACATGCGCCACGCGCTCGAAATCACCGCCCGGCGGCGCGGTCCGACGCCCTGGTTTGCGCCCCTGTTCGGCATCCCTCTTATCTGGCTCTGGCCTGCGATTCCCCTCGTTCTTGCTGTCCGGATTCTGGTCCGCATCCTGATGGCGTTCAAGCGCGGGTTCGACCGTGCGTTCGAAGCCTTCCGCGAGCGGATTTTCCTGCCGGTCGTCCGCCTGACGATACGCTGGCGCTACACCACGGTCGCATTGGCGCTCGCCGCTCTGATCGGCGCTGCGTCCATCGTCGCCGGCGGGCGGATGAATTTCGTCTTCTTCGCCAATCCCGAGGTGGACAATATTTTCGCCACCGCAGAGTTTTCCGCCGGCACACCTCGGGCGCAAACCCGGGCGATGGTCGAGGAGATGGAACGGGCCATGCGCGACGCGGAGCGGGACCTGACCGGCGGCGAGAACGGCCTGGTCCGCTTCAGCTACAGCGTGATCGGCTATCCCTTGGGCACCCGGCCGAACGAATCGCCGGTTGGGGGCGGCCATGTCGGCGGCATGTTCGTGCAGCTCGTCCCGGCCGACCGTCGGACGATTCTGTCCGGGCAGTTCATCGAGGCCTGGAAGCAGCGGATCCGCGGTATGCCCGGCCTGCAGCAGCTGAAGATAAAGTCGGCAACTGGCGGCCCCCCCGGCCGGGATGTCGATGTCCGGTTGACCGGCGCCTCGACCGTTGAGCTGAAGAAGGCGGCCGAGGAACTGAAGCTCGTCCTGAGAACGATCCCGGGCGTTCTCGCGACAGAAGACAACCTGCCCTACGGCAAGATCGAGACTCTCCTGGAGCTCACCCCGCGCGGCCGGGCGCTTGGTTTCACAACGGAAAGCGTCGGGCGCCAAGTCCGCAACACCTTCGAGGGTGCGATCGCCAAACGGTTCGCGCGCGGTGACGAGGAGGTGGTCGTGCGGGTGCGCTTCCCTAAAGACCGGCTGACCTCCGAAGCGCTCCAAAGCCTGCATCTTCGCGCGCCGAACGGCAGTTTCGTTCCGCTGGGATCGATCGTCAGCATCCGGGAAAAGCGGGGATTCGCCCGGATCAAGAGCGAGGATGGCGAGCGCGAGGTTGCAGTCACGGCCGACCTGAATACCCGGGTGATGACGACCCAGCAGGCGGTCGCCGAAATGAAAAAATCCGGGCTGGACCAGATCGCACGGAAATACGGCATTCAGTACCGGTTCGAGGGCCGCGACAAGGAACAGAGGCGTACGTTCAAGGATATGCAGATCGGCGCCGGCATCGGCCTTACCCTGATCTTCATCATTCTGGCCTGGGTATTCGCCGGCTACACGCGCCCGCTCGTCGTCATGTCGGTCATTCCGATGGGCTTCGTCGGCGCCGTGCTGGGCCATTACCTGATGGGCTTCGACCTCAGCATCCTCAGCCTGATCGCGCTGATCGGCCTGTCGGGCATCGTGGTGAACAATTCGATCATTCTGGTATCGGTGGTGAAAGAACGCATCGAATCCGGGGAACCTGTTTTCGATGCGATTGCCAATGGCGCCCGCGACCGCTTGCGCGCCATTATCCTGACCTCGGCGACGACGGTCGGCGGCCTGACGCCGCTCCTGTTCGAAACTGATCTTCAGGCCCAGTTCCTGATCCCCATGGCGATAACCCTTGTCTTCGGCCTACTGGTTGCGACCCTGCTGGTCCTGTTCGTCGTCCCGTCGCTGATTGCCGTCCAGGCGGATTTCGGGCGCATCTTCCTGGGCCGCGATCCGCATGGCCGCACCGTCCCGGCTCCGGCCCCGGCCGAATGAGGTGTTCGAGGGGTTCGCCCGCGGCCGTCACGAGGGGAGCGAAGCGCCGGTACACTATGTGACAGGCGGCACCGGCCCGCCGTTGCTCCTGCTGCACGGCTATCCGCAGACCCACATCATGTGGCGCAAGATCGCGCCGCGGCTTGCTGCCGAATTTACCGTGATCGCGGCGGACCTGCGCGGTTACGGCGACTCGGGCAAGCCGCCGTCCGACGACCGGCACGCACCTTATTCAAAGCGGGCTATGGCCGGAGATCTCTCCGCGTTGATGACCGCCTTGGGGCATGAGAGTTTCCTGCTCGCCGGCCACGACCGGGGCGGGCGGGTCGCCCACCGGCTGACCCTCGACAATCCCGGACGCGTCGAACGGCTCGCGGTGCTGGATATCGTACCGACCGAGCGCATGTTCCGCGATACCGGCAAGGCCGTGGCGACGGGTTACTACCACTGGTATTTCCTGATCCAGGACGCGCCGTTTCCCGAAACGCTGATCGGCAACAGCGTGGAATTCTACCTGCGCACCAAGCTCGGCCGCTGGGGCGCTGCCTCCGATGCGGTAGAGGAAGAGGCCTTTGCAGAATATCTGCGCTGCTTCAGCGATCCCGCCACAATCCATGCCTCCTGCGAAGACTACCGCGCCGCCGCCACGATCGACGTGGAACACGATGCGGCCGACCGGGAGAGCCGGATCGAGTGTCCATTGCTCGTCCTGTGGGGCGAACGCGGCTTGATGCACCGGCATTTCGACGTGCCCGGCACCTGGCGCGAGCGGGCGAGCGATGTTTCCGGCACGCTGATTCCCTGTGGCCATTTCCTGCCCGAAGAGGCTCCCGACGAAACCTTCTGCGCTCTGCACCGATTTTTCTCGGCGCGCTGAAATTTCCCGCGACAGTCGAGTCCCGTGACTGCCGGGCCGGTTCCTGTAGAACCGGCCCTCATTCGTCATTTTTTGGAGAACGGGAACGATGGCCGACGAAAAGGTCGCCGTACTGACCGCGGCGGGGAGCGGCATGGGCGCCGCTGCGGCGCGCAAACTGGCGGAACTCGGATACCGGATCGCGATCCTGTCGTCCTCGGGCAAGGGCGAGGCGCTGGCTGAAGAGCTCGGCGGCGTCGGCGTGACCGGCTCCAACCGGTCGAACGACGATCTGCAGGCGCTGGTCGACAAGGCTATGGCGGCCTGGGGCCGGATCGATGTCCTGGTCAACAGCGCCGGCCACGGTCCGCGCGCGCCCATCCTGGAGATTACCGATGAGGACTGGCACACCGGCATGGAGGTGTATCTGCTGTGCGTCGTGCGCCCGACCCGCCTGGTCGCGCCGGTCATGCAGGCCCAGGGCGGCGGCGCCATCGTCAATATCTCGACCTTCGCCGCCTTCGAGCCGTCGCCCACTTTCCCGACGTCGAGCGTGTTCCGGGCCGGCCTCGCCGCCTATACGAAGCTCTTCGCCGACAAGTATGCCGCCGACAATATCCGCATGAACAACGTGCTGCCCGGCTTTATCGACAGCTTCCCGGCGCAGGAGCAGTTCCGGCAGCAGATTCCCATGAAGCGCTACGGCACGGTCGGCGAAATCGCCGAGACCATCGCTTTCCTGGCCTCGCCTGGCGGCGCCTACATCACCGGCCAGAATCTCCGCGTCGACGGCGCTCTCGCCAGGTCGGTGTAGCCTGGCTCAGCAATCCCGGCCGCCGTCCGGCGGGCGGCGGTTGATCGCATAGCCGCCCTTGCCGCGCCGGAATGGCTGCAAGAGCATTCTGTGCAGGTGCAGTTCGCCCGGCTCCCGGAAAGTATCGAGCCCGATCGTCATGCCCTCGTGCCCGAGGGCCGGTTGCGCCCGGTAGGTGCCAAACAGCCGGTCCCACCAGGGCAGGTTGAAGCCGAAATTGCTGTTGGTTTCGGCGGGGATGTCGGAGTGATGCACGCGGTGCATGTCCGGCGTCACGACGAACCGGCGCAGCACCCGGTCGAGCCCGGCCGGCAGGCGCACGTTGCCGTGGTTGAACATCGAGGTGCCGTTCAGCAGAATCTCGAAGATCAGCACGGCCACTGCCGGCGGGCCGAGAACGACGACCGCGGCCAGCTTGAGCAGGATGGACAGGACGATCTCGACCGGATGGAAGCGGGAGCCGGTCGTCACGTCGAAATCCAGGTCGGCATGGTGCATGCGGTGCAGCCGCCACAGCGCAGGCACGGCGTGAAACATGACGTGCTGGAGATAGATGATGAAATCCAGCACGACGACCGCGAGGGCGACTTCCAGCCAGAAAGGCAGCGCGACCATGTTGAGCAGGCCCCAGCCGCGCTCCGCCGCCAGCAGCGCCAGCCCAACCGGCGCCAGCGGAAACAGCAGCCGGACCAGGACCGTGTTGAGCGCCACGATGCCGATGTTGCCGTACCAGCGCAGCCAGCGTGCCTGGGCGAGCCGTCGGCGCGGCAGGGCAAGCTCCCAAAGCGCAACCAGCGCGAAGATGCCGAAAAAGAAACCGAGCCGGACGGCCGGTTCGTTGGCGGCGATGAAGTCCGACATGTTTCCATCCCGAGAGGTCCGTCGCCCCGGCAGCCCGGTTCCGGGACAATCCGCCGGCGCACTCCCTCCGCAATATAGGGGCTGGCGGGAAAATTCCGATGGCGCCACCTGCCGGTCAGCGCCTATCCCGAGCGCAGCATCCGCACGCCCTCCTCGCGTTCGAACAGGTAGAGCAGGGTGCGCAGGGCTTCGCTGCGCGGCCCGTTTAGCTCCGGGTCCCGCTCCACGGCGACGCGCGCGTCGGTGCGGGCGATCTCCAGCAGGCCGCCATGTTCGGGAAAGCGCGCCAGCCGGAAGGCCGGCAGGCCGCTCTGGCGCGTGCCCAGGGCCTCGCCGCCGCCGCGCAGCCGCAGGTCTTCCTCGGCGATGACGAAGCCGTCGTCGGTCTTGCGCAGAACGTCGATCCGCGCCCGCGCGGTCTCGCCGAGCGGCGGCTCGTAGAGCAGGACGCAGGAAGATTTGCGCGCACCCCGCCCGATCCGGCCGCGCAACTGGTGGAGCTGGGCGAGGCCGAACCGCTCGGCGTGTTCGACCACCATGACGCTGGCATTGGGCACGTCGACACCGACCTCGACAACCGTGGTGGCGACCAGCATGGCCGTCTCGTTGTCGATGAAGCGTTGCATGGCGGCGTCTTTTTCCGCCGGCTTCATCCGGCCGTGGATCAGTTCGACCGCTCCGCCGAACCGCTCCTGCAGCCAGGCGTGCCGCGCCGTCGCCGCGGTGATGTCGAGGACGTCGGACTCGTCGACGAGCGGACAGACCCAGAAGGCCTGCGCGCCGTTGTCGATCGTCCGGCGGATACCGGCGGCGACCCGGTCGAGCCTATCGATCGGCATGGCGCGGGTGTCCACCGGCTGCCGGTCGGCGGGTTTCTCGATCAGCTTCGAGGTGTCGATATCGCCGTAGGCCGCCAGCATCAGGGTGCGCGGGATCGGCGTGGCGGTCATGGTGAGCGTGTCGACGCCGCTGCCCTTGCCGGCCAGCGCCATCCGTTGCTGGACGCCGAAGCGGTGTTGCTCGTCGATGACGATCAGCGCGAGGTCGCGGAAATTCACGTCTTCCGAAAACAGGGCATGGGTGCCGACGACGATATCGACATTCCCGGCTTCGATGTCTGCGGTGAGCGCCTTGCGCCCGGCGCCCTTGCGCCGCCCGGTCAGCAACTCGATGCGCAGGCCGGCCGGCGCACCCAGCGTCCGTAGCGTCTCCAGATGCTGCCGGGCGAGAATTTCGGTCGGCGCCATCAGGGCCGCCTGGCCACCGGCCTCGACCGCCGCGGCCATCGCGAGCAGCGACACCACTGTCTTGCCGCTGCCGACATCGCCCTGGAGCATCCGCGCCATGCGCGCCGGCGCCGCCATGTCGCGGGTGATCTCGGCCAGGGCGGCATCCTGCGAGCCGGTCAGGGAATAGGGCAGAGCGCCGGCGATCTTCGCCCGCAGGCGGCCGTCGCTGGTCTGGGCGCGGCCCTGGATGCGCCGCTGGCGCTGGCGCACCAGCAAGAGCGCAAGCTGGGTCGCCAGCAGTTCGTCGTAGGCGAGGCGCGCCCGCGCCGGGGAATCGGGCAGCAGGTCCGGCCCGCTTTCCGGCCGGTGCGCCCGCTGCAAAGCCTCGCGCCAACCGGGCCACTGCCGCTGCGCCAGCAGGTTAGCGTCGGCCCATTCCGGCAAGGCCGCAGTGCGGTCGAGGGCGCCGTCGACCGCCCGCTTCATGACCGTGCGCGTCAATCCCTGGGTGAGCGGATAGACCGGATGGACCGTCCTGATCGCTTCCGCCTCCGCCACGGTGGCGACGAAATCCGGATGTGTCATTTGCCGGCCGCCGCCGAACTCGTCGACCCGGCCGCTGACCACCCGGGTCTCGCCGACCGGGTAGGATTTTTCCAGCCAGTCCTGCTTGGCGTGGAAGAAGACGAGGGTGAGGAATCCAGAATCGTCCGAGCAGATGATGCGATAGGGCCGCTTGGGCGCGCCCGGTTTCTCGTGGGCGTCGATCCGCAGCGTGATGGTTGCGATCTCGCCGAACGCGGCTTCGGCGATTTTCGGCGCATGGCGCCGGTCGACCAGCCCGGTCGGCAGGGTCCACAGCAGATCGACGATGCGCGGACCGGCGACGCGCTCGACCGGACCTTTCAGCCGCGGGCCGATGCCCGGCAGCGCACCGATATCGCCGAAAATCGGGAACAGGGATTGCGGACGCATGAGGGACAGTGTCCGAAGCCGGAGCCGCGAGCGCAAGAGCGGAGAGGGGATGCGCCCGGTTCGGGCAGGTTCGGGCCACGCCGGCACGAGCCGCGGCCCAAATCATCGAAAATACGCCGCTTGAATAAGTCGCTACAAGTAGCTACATTTCCGCGCATGAGATCGGTCGGCATAAAGGTTCTGAACAACCGCCTGAGCGAATATGTGCGGCTGGCCGCGTCGGGAGAAACGGTCCTGGTGACGGATCGCGACCGGGTCGTGGCCGAGATCGGCCCTCCGCGGGAGACCAGGAGCCCTCTGCTCGCAGACGCGCTGCTGGCGGAAGCTGTGCGCAGCGGCTGGCTGACGCCGCCGGCCCTGCGCAATGCGGGGCCGTTGCCCGAATCGAAACCGGTCGACCGGCTGCAGGATCTTCTGGACGAGTTGGACGCCGATCGGAGCGACCGGTGATTTATCTCGATACTTCGGTTGCGTTCGCCTGGCTTCTGGTCGAAGACCGGCGCCCGCCGACCGGACTGTGGGCCGAATCCCCCGTGAGCAGTCGATTGTTGGAATACGAGGTATGGAACCGGCTGAACGCGCGCAGGTTGGCGGAGTCCCATGGCGAGGCCGCGCGCGCCCTGATCGGGCATCTCGCGCTGCTGGAACTTGCCCCACCGGTACTGGCCCGCGCCCTCGAGCCGTTCCCCGAAACGGTGCAAGTACGAACGCTGGATGCTCTGCATCTGGCTTCGTGCGTTTATCTGTGCGACCTCGGCCAAACGGTGACGCTTGCCAGCTACGACCGCCGCATGAACGCCGCCGCACGGGCGATGGACATACCCGTTCTCGACCTGGAAGGCGCCTGAACCGGGACGCGGTCGCTGCGGCGGGCCACTTACCCACAGCTACCAGCGGAAGTCTAAGCTCCTGCACCACGCTTGGGGACGCGGCCCCTGCGCTCTCGCGCCCGGCTTGAATTGCGGCGCCATTGGCCCGAAAGTGCGCCCGTCGGCGCGCGGTTGGTGTGCTGCGGCTGTCTTCCACGCTACGCTCGTCCGTATGCCTGAACAGAACAGAAACATCGAAACGTGGCGCCGGCGGCTCTCCTTCCGCTCCTGGCATCGGGGCACGAAGGAGCTGGACCTGCTGTTCGGGCCGTTCGCCAATGCCCGGCTGGCGGATTACGACGCCGCGGCGCTCGCCCGGTACGAGGAATTGCTGATGGCGCCGGACCCGGACGTCTACAGCTGGATCGTCGGCCGCGAGGCGCCGGACCCGGCCTACGACACGGCGGTGTTGCGCGACGTTATCGCCTTTCACGACGCCCGCCATGCTTGACGCGGAGACAAGGCAGAATCAGGACGCCGGGCGGGACGGCGTCATCCACGGCGCACCGGCGGGCGTCGATGCCCGTATTCTGGCAGCGCTGGCCGCCGGGGGCGACGTCATCCACGTCGCGGCAGACGATCGCCGCCTCAGCCAGATCGCGTCGCTGGTCGGATTCTTCCGGCCGGACGCCGCGGTGCTGTCATTCCCGGCCTGGGATTGCCTGCCCTACGACCGGGCCTCGCCGAATGCCGAAATCCTTGCCGCCCGGGCCTCGACTTTGGCGCGGCTCGCCGGGCGCAGCGGCGGCAAGCCCCGGCTGATCGTGACGACGGTGAGCGCCGCCCTGCAGCGCGTGCCGCCGCCGGAAGCTTTCCACAAATCGCTCGTCGCGTTGCAAAAGGGTCGGCGCACGCCGATGGAAGCGGTGCTGCGCTACCTGCGCCGGCAGGGCTACCGCCGGGTCGGCACGGCGCGCGAGCCCGGCGAATACGCCCTGCGCGGCGGCCTGCTCGATGTCTATCCGCCCGGCCTCGATTATGCCGTGCGGCTCGATTTCTTCGGCGACGACCTCGAATCGATCCGGCGCTTCGATCCGATGTCCCAGCGCACGATCCGGGCGAGCGGCCGGGTCGTTCTGCGACCGGTGTCCGAACTGGTCCTGACCGGCGCCCGAGTGACCCGCTTTCGCGAATCCTACCGCGCCGCCTTTCCCGGCGATCCGACCCGCGACCCGCTGTACGAAGCAATCTCGGCCGGCCAGGCCTTCCCCGGCATGGAGCACTGGCTGCCGCTGTTCTACGACCGGATGGCCGCGCTGTTCGACTATGCTCCGGACGCGCGGATCACCCTGGATTTCCAGACCGACGAAGCGATCGCTGCACGGCTCGACACGATCGCCGACTATTTCGACGCGCGCCGCGGCCATGTGGACGACGCGCCGAAATCCGCCGGCCGGTTCGTCTACAGGCCGGTGCCGCCGGACCGCTTCTTCCTCAAAGCAGATGAATGGGCCGGGCTGCTCGGGCAGCGCAATGCGATGATTCTTTCGCCCTTTGCTGCGCCAGAAGGACCCGCGCCGGACCGCGGCACTGCCCCGACGCCTGGCGGCGTATCCGCCGGCCGTGCCGGCCGCAATTTTGCCGACGCGCGCGCGGCCGCGAGCGCCCCGGTGGCCGAAGCGGTGTGCCGCCATATCGAATCGGTCCGGCGGTCGCGCCGGCCGGTGCTGCTGGTCGCCAACAGCAACGGCTCCGGCGACCGGCTGGCCCGACTGCTGAAGGACGCCGGCGGAATTGCGGCCGAACGGATCGACCGGTGGGACGGGCAGGCGAAGGGTGTTTTCCTGACCGTCGCCGAGCTGGACCGCGGCTTCGAGACGGACGATCTGGTCGCGATCGCCGAGCAGGACATCTTCGGCGACCGGCTGCGCGGCCGAACCCGGCGCGACCGCAGGACCGAAGCCTTCCTGTCGGAACTATCCGCGCTGAACGAAGGCGATCTGGTTGTTCATCGCGAGCATGGCGTGGGCCGCTACGAAGGGCTGGAGACCGTTACCGCTGCCGGCGCACAGCACGATTGTCTGCGCCTGACCTACCAGGGTGGCGATAGGCTCTTCGTGCCGGCGGAGAACATGGAGGTGCTGTCCCGCTTCGGCAGCGATTCGGAAACCGCGCTGCTCGACCGGCTGGGAGCCGCCGCCTGGCAGGCGCGCAAGTCCAGGGTCAAGGACCGGATCGCGGCAATGGCCGGGCAGCTCATCGCCACCGCCGCCCAGCGCGAATTGCGCAGGGCGCCGGTTATCGGGGGCGCGGAAGGGCAGACAGGCGAATTCGCCGCGCGTTTCCCCTACGCCGAAACTGACGACCAGACCCGCGCCATCGACGAGACGATGGCCGATCTCGCCTCCGGTAAGCCCATGGACCGCCTGGTGTGCGGCGATGTCGGCTTCGGCAAGACGGAGGTCGCCCTGCGCGCCGCCTTCGCAACGGTCATGGCGGGGTTGCAGGTCGCCGTCGTGGTGCCCACGACACTGCTTGCGCGCCAGCATTTCCAGACGTTCCTGGAACGGTTCGCGGGATTCCCCGTGCGGGTCGGCCAGCTTTCCCGCCTGGTTGCCGCCGGCGACGCGGCGCGGGTCCGCAAGGAGCTGGAAGCGGGGACGCTCGACATCGTCGTCGGGACCCACGCGCTGCTCGGTAAATCGGTGCGGTTCCGGTCACTCGGGCTCGTGGTGGTGGACGAGGAGCAGCATTTCGGCGTCGCGCAGAAAGAGCGGTTGAAGGAGTTGCGCGCCGATGTCCATGTACTGACCCTGACGGCCACACCGATCCCGCGGACCCTGCAACTCGCGCTTGCCGGCGTGCGGGATCTCAGCCTGATCGCGACGCCGCCGGTCGACCGGCTCGCCGTGCGCACCTTTGTGCTGCCCTACGATCCGGTGGTCGTCGAGGAGGCGATCCGGCGCGAACTGCTGCGCGGCGGCCAGATCTTCTGGGTCTGTCCGCGCATCCGCGACCTGGATCTGTTCGCCGAACGCGTCGGGCGCCTCGCGCCGGGCGTGCGCTACGCCCTTGCCCACGGGCAGATGGCCCCGGCCGATCTGGAAGCCGTCATGGCGCGGTTCTACGACGGCGAGGTCCGCATCCTGCTGTCGACCAACATCATCGAATCCGGCCTCGATATCCCGACCGTCAACACGATCGTCCTGCACCGGGCCGACCGGTTCGGGCTGGCCCAGCTCTACCAGCTGCGCGGCCGGGTCGGGCGGTCGAAGACCCGCGCCTACGCCTATCTGACGTTGCCGGAGGACAGGAAGATCGCCGGAACGGCGCTGAAGCGGCTGGAGGTCATGCAGACTCTCGATACGCTGGGCGCCGGTTTCTCCCTCGCGAGCCACGACATGGATATCCGCGGCGCCGGCAACCTGCTGGGCGAGGAGCAGTCGGGCCATGTCCGCGAAGTCGGCATCGAACTGTACCAGCAGATGCTGGAGGAAGCCGTTGCAGAGGCCAAGACAGGCGGCGGCGATGCGCCGGCGGCGGAGCGCTGGTCGCCCCAGATCGCGCTCGGAGCCTCAGTGCTGATCCCGGAGGGCTATGTCCCCGACCTGGCGGCACGGCTCGCCCTCTACCGCCGGGTCTCGGACCTGGACGATCCGGGCGATCTCGATGCCTTCGCCGCCGAACTGGTCGACAGGTTCGGCGCTATGCCGCCGGAGGTCGAGAACCTGATCGAGACGGTATCGATCAAGCAACTCTGCCGCGCCGCCCGTGTTGCGAAGATCGATGCCGGACCGAAAGGCGCCGTGCTGGCTTTCCACGAGGACCGCTTCCCCGATCCCGAAGCGCTGGTCGGCTACATTGCCCGGGAGAGCGGCACGGTAACCTTGCGGCCGGACCAGACGCTGCTCTTCCGCCGTAACTGGGACGACGCCCCGGCCCGGATGCGCGGCGTCAGGATCATCCTGAAGATTCTGGCGGAGCTGGTGGGCGGCGGCCGGGAGGAGTCCGGCGGCCCGGAGAATGGCGGCCCGGAGAATGGCGGTCTGGAGAATGGCGGTCTGGAGAATGGCGGCGAAGGAAATTGACCGGGCTGCCGGTCCGGCTGTTTTCTCTTTTTTTCAGCCAGTCCGCCCGAACCCCGCGGAATCGTTGGAAAATGCTATTCGAAGGAGCCTGCCCTGAGCAAAGTCGAAGGAGCCTGCCCTGAGCGAAGTCGAAGGGTCCGGGCCCGGCGGCCGGGGCGCGTCCGATCATCCTGGACCGGCCCGCGACCCGGACAGACCGTCGCTTGATCGCTGCGCCGCTTCCGCCTAGGGTGCGCCGCGCCGATCCGGTCTCGCCCGCCCCAGGATCGTGCGGGTCGCCGTTCCCCTGACAACAGGCCAGTCAATGACCGAACAGATCCGTTTCACCGGCACCGACAGCTATGTCGCGACCGAAGACCTGATGGTGGCGGTCAACGCCTCCGTGACCCTGCAGCGGCCGCTGCTGATCAAGGGCGAGCCGGGCACCGGCAAGACCGTACTGGCCCACGAGGTTGCGAAGGCGCTCGGCAAGAACCTGATCGAGTGGCACATCAAGTCCACGACCAAGGCGCAGCAGGGCCTGTACGAATACGATGCAGTCGACCGTCTGCGCGATTCCCAGCTCGGCGACGAGCGGGTGCACGACATCGCCAACTACATCAAGAAGGGCAAGCTGTGGGAGGCCTTCGAGGCCGACGATGCGCCGGTCCTGCTGATCGACGAGGTCGACAAGGCGGATATCGAGTTCCCGAACGATCTGCTGCTTGAGCTCGACCGGATGGAATTCCACGTCTACGAGACCCGGGAGACGATCCGGGCCCGGCACCGGCCGATCGTCATCATCACTTCGAACAACGAGAAGGAACTGCCGGACGCCTTCCTGCGCCGCTGCTTCTTCCACTACATCCGCTTCCCGGACGACGACACGATGGAGCGGATCGTCGATGTCCACCATCCGGGCCTGAAGAAGAACCTGCTGCGCGCCGCGCTCAAAGCCTTCTACGACATCCGCGAAGTGCCCGGCATCAAAAAGAAGCCGAGCACCTCGGAATTGCTAGACTGGATCAAGCTGCTGGTGGTCGAGGATATCCCGCCGGAGGCGCTGAAATCGGACGACATGAAGACGATTCTTCCGCCGCTCTACGGCGCGCTGGTCAAGAACGAGCAGGACGTCCACCAGTTCGAACGCCTGATCTTCATGGCGCGGCGGGGACAATAGGGCGCGGGCAATAGCAGCGCCCGCCGCTCCGACGGGCAGGCGCCGGGGTCCGGTCCGGCGGCTTCGCCAATTCCCTTGGCCGTTCGGGCCGCTTACGATAGCGGACAGTCCGCACAGCACGGGGCGCCGCCGACTGCCATGACAGGCCGACACGCCGACCCGGACTCCGGTTTCGACCGGACCGTCCAGGACCTCATCGACAACAAGACCAAACCGCAGGGCGCGCTCGGGCAGGTCGAGGCGGTCGCGCTGCAGCTGGCGCGCGCAACACGGGAAACGGCGCCGCGCCTCGCCGCCTGCGAACTGACAATCTTTGCGGCGGATCACGGCATCGCGGCGGAGGGAGTTTCGGCCTATCCCCAGGCCGTGACCAGGGAAATGGTGCTGAATTTCCTGAACCGCGGCGCCGCGGCCAATGTCTTTGCCGAAGCGGTCGGCGCGACCGTCCGGGTGGTCGATGCCGGCGTGGCCGGCCAGGCGATCGATCACCCGGACCTTCTGAACCGGCGCATCGGTCCGGGCACCCGCAACTGCCGTGTCGAGCCCGCCATGAGCGCCGTCCAGTGCGACGACGCCCTTCAGGCCGGCCGGCAGCTTGCCGGCGAATGCGCCGCCGATGTCCTGTGTTTCGGCGAAATGGGCATCGGAAACACGTCGGCGGCGACCCTGCTCGCCCACAAGCTGCTCGGCCTTCCTGTCGCCGATCTTGTGGGGCGCGGCACCGGGCTGGACGATGCCGGCCTGGCGCAAAAGACCGACGTCCTAGAGGCGGCTGCGGCCCGGACTGCACCGGATTTGACCGCCGCGCGGGCGCTCGCCGAATATGGCGGCTTCGAAATCGCGATGATGGCCGGCGCCATGCTCGGCGCGGCGCTGTCCAACCGGCCGATCCTGGTCGACGGATTCATTTCGACCGCAGCGGCGATTGCAGCCCTCGGGATCGAGCCAGCGGCCGGACGGAGCCTGGTATACGCCCATCGCTCGGCAGAGCACGGCCACCGCAGGATGCTGGACGCGCTGGACGCCCGGCCGATCCTCGACCTGCAGATGCGGCTCGGCGAGGGCACCGGCGCGTTGCTGGCGTGGCCGGTCGTCAAGGCGGCGTCGGCCATGCTGACGGACATGGCGAGTTTCGAGAGCGCCGGCGTCAGCGGCCCGGCCTAGGACGGCGGCGCGCGATGCAGCCCGCGCTTGCCCGGCAATGGCTGCTGTTCCGGCTCGCCTGCCAGATGCTGACACGGTTTCCGGCTGCCCGGGGCGTCGATTATGCGCCGGCGCTCGATGCCGCGGCGGTGCGTTACTATCCGGCGGTCGGCATTCTCGTCGGAGCCGCCGGCGGGGCGGTTTTCGCCGCATCCTACGACTTGTTCGGCCCGTTTTCCGCCGCCGTTCTGGCCCTGGCCGCCACAGCCCTGCTGACCGGCGCGATGCATGAGGACGGCCTGGCCGATACGGCGGACGGCATCGGCGGCGGGAGCACCGCCGAGCGCGCGCTGGAAATCATGCGCGATAGCCGGGTCGGCGTATACGGCGTGCTGGCCCTGGGTCTCATCTTGGCCGTCAGGGTGTTCGCCCTCGCCGGCTTTGGCCCGTGGATCGGGTTTGCCGTCCTGGTCGCCGCCCACGGGCTCAGCCGCTGGAGCGTCGTGATCGTGATCGCGACCGCCGGTTACGTTCGTTCGTCCGGGACGGCGAAACCGGTCGCCGGTCCGGTCTCTCAAGCCTCGCATCTGGCGGCCGCGGGGGCGGCGCTCGCCTGCCTCCTGCTGGTCGGACTGGCTGCCTCGCCCCTCGCAGCGTTCGGCGCGCTGGGCGGGCTGGTGTGCGGCCACGTCGCGATCCGGGCATTCTACCAGCCGAAGCTCAGGGGCTACACCGGCGATACCCTGGGCGCGACCCAGCAGGTCAGCGAGGTCGGCGCCTATCTCGGCCTGCTGGCTTGCCTTTGAGTCAGTCGAGGGCCGGGTGCCGGGGCGTCTGGGAGGGATAAGTTCCCTCCCCTACAATGGATTCCTCTGCGAAACGGCCTCACGCCATACAAGATATCCTTCCCCCGCTTCAGCGGGGGAAGTAGCCCCGGATTTTATCCGGGGCCGATGGGGGTGTATTGTGCAACCGGAGAATTCGCCTTGCGGCGAAGCGCGTCTGGCGACGCGCCACCCCCACCTGGCCTCCCCTTCTGAAGAGGGGGAGGTATAGCGTTGCGGACGCGCGCTGCCCGACTTTCGCAGGGGAATCCTACAATGGCGGGCGGATACCGATACACCATCCTGCCGATCGGCGGTTATCGAACCACCGCCAATGCGTTTTCGAGCCGGCTCCAGGCCGCCTCGTCCGGCGGCAGTCCGAAGCGCAGCCTGTCGGGGCGGTCGGGAAATTCGCGGACGAGAATGCCGGCGCGCCCGAGCGTTTCGGCAATAGCCGGTGCCCTGTCGTGCCGGACCAGCCGGAAGAGGGACGTGCCGCCGACCGGCTCGAGTCCGCAGGCCGCCAGCAGCGAATCCAGACGTTCGCCCGCCTGCGCCAGCCGTTCGTTCATGGCCTGCCGCCATGTGGTATCCGCGAGCGCGATGCAGGCGAGGTGGATCGCGATGCCGGAGACCGGCCACGGTCCCAATGCCGCTTCGACCCGTTTCACGACGTCGGCTTCCGCGATCAGGAAACCGAGGCGCACCCCGGCCAGCCCGTAGGCCTTTCCGAACGAGCGCAGCACGATCAGCCCCGGCTGTGGCACGGCCGGAACCGCGCTCAAATGCGCCTCGCCGAACTCGGCGAAGGCTTCGTCGACGATCAGCCGGCCGCCGCGCTGCATCCGGCGGGTCTGAAGCGCCTCGATCTCTCGTGGCAACAGCGCACGCCCGTCGGGATTGTTGGGATTGCACAGGACGGCGACTTCGCCAGATTCCAGGACTTCCGGGGCAGCGCCTTCCAGCACGGCAGCGCCGGCAGCGGACCAGACGGCGGCATGTTCGCCGTAAGTCGGCGATAGGATGGCGACCTGCGCCGCCGGCAGGACACGGGGCAGGAGCGAGATGAGAAGCTGCGTGCCGGGTGCAATGGCGATCAGGTCCGGATCGCTCGCGCCGTAAGCTGTGGCGGCGGATTCCTTGAGCCGCCGTATCTGTACCTCTTCGGGCAGGCGCGTATAGGCTGTCTCCGGGATTGCCGGCAGGGGATAGGAATAGGGGTTGATGCCCGTCGAAAGGTCGATCAGCGGTTCGGGTGCGTTCGGATATCGCTGCCGCAGCCGGGAGAGATTGCCGCCGTGGGGAATCATGCCGCGGCGAACTGCCCGTTCGGGAACCGTCCGGGAGCGGTGGGTATTGTGACAACCGCAATGTGGTTCGAGACCAATCTACTTCTCCTGGCCGCCGCCCTCCTCGTCGAGGCCGCGTTCGGCTATCCGAAGGGCCTGTCCGCCCGGATCGGCCATCCTGTGGTGTGGATCGGCGCCCTGATCGAGCGGATCGAGCGCCGCTGGAACCGGCCGACCTTGCCCGATCCGCGGCTGCGTCTCAACGGGGCGTGTTGCGTGCTGACGGTGTTGTTCGTCTCGGGCGGCATCGCGATCCTCCTGCACGCGGCCGCGGTCGGGATAGCCGCGTGGTGGATCGCGGGACTGGGGCTGGGCGCTCTGGCCTCGGCGCTGTTCGCCCAGCGCAGCCTGCACGAACATGTTGGGGCGGTCGGCGAAGGACTGACCTTCGGCGGCCTGCCTGAAGGGCGGAAACAGGTTGCCCGCATCGTCGGCCGCGATCCGGAAACGCTCGACGAGGCCGCCGTTGCCCGGGCCGCCATCGAAAGCCTGGCAGAGAATTTTTCGGACGGCGTGGTGGCGCCGGCCGTCTGGTGCGCCTTCCTCGGACTGCCCGGCGTGGTCGCCTACAAGGCGGTGAACACGGCGGACAGCATGATCGGCCACAAGAGCGAACGATACCGCCACTTCGGCCGCTTTGCCGCGCGTCTCGACGATCTGGTCAACCTGCCGGCCTCGCGGCTCAGCGCCGGATGGATCGTGCTGGCGGCGATGACGATGCCGGGCGCTTCGCCGAGCGGTGCGTTCCGGGCAGTCCGGCGCGATGCCTGCCGCCACCGTTCGCCCAACGCCGGCTGGCCGGAAGCCGCTTTGGCCGGGGCGCTCGGTCTGCGCCTCGGCGGACCTCGGCACTATGCGGCGGGCCTGGTGGAGGATCCGTGGATGGGTGACGGCCGCGCGACGGCGACGGTGGACGATATCGAACAGGCGCTGCGCCTGTACCGCCGGGCCTGCACGATCCAGACTGTTGCAGTGGTCGCGCTGTTTCTCGCTATCGCGCCATAGCGATCAGCCGTTCGATATCGATATGCGCCTCCAGATGGCCGGCCAGGTCGTCCAGGGTTTGCTCGACCAGCGCATCGTGCGAGGCGATATTGGATTGCGCACCGAATCCGCCCAACAATTCGGCACGGTAGAGGTCGCTGCCGAACAGCCCGTGGACATAGGTGCCTTCGACCCGACCGTCCGCCGAGCGAGCGCCATCGGACCGGCCGTCCGACAGCCGGTGGATCGGCCGCCCGGCATCAGGGCCTGCGGTCCTGCCCATGTGGATCTCATACCCTGAGAACGCGCAGCCGCCGCGGACGGTCTCGCCGGCGACCGCTCTGACCGTTTTCGGAGCGGTTAATACGGTATCGACCTCCAGCAGCCCGAGCCCGTCGACCGTTCCGGGCGGACCTTCCAGCCCGTCCGGGTCCGAGATCGTGCGCCCGAGCATCTGGAATCCGCCGCACAGGCCGAGGACATGGCCGCCGCGGCGATAATGCGCCAGGAGGTCGATATCCCAGCCTTCTTCGCGCAAGGCCCCGAGATCGGCGATCGTCGCCTTGCTGCCCGGCAGGATGACGAGATCGGCATCCGGGGGCAGGGGCGCGCCGCGGCCGACCAGGGCCAGGTCGACCTCCGGTTCTGCCGTCAGCGGGTCCAGATCGTCGAAATTGGCAATCCGCGGCAGGTGCGGCACGGCAATCCGAAGCCGGCGGCCCGTTCCGCCGCCGTCGGTCGGGCCGCAGTCTGTGCCGGACAGGTCATAGGAGTCTTCGGCCGGCAGGTATCGCATTCGCTCGAAGAAGGGCACCAGGCCGAGCGCCGGCCAGCCGGTGCGCCGGGCGATGTCCGCCATGCCGTCGTCGAACAGGGTAAGGTCGCCGCGCATCTTGTTGACGATGAAGCCGGCAACCAGGGCGGCGTCGGAGGGCGCAATGACCGCCTTCGTGCCGACTAGCGAGGCGATCACCCCGCCGCGGTCGATATCGCCGATCAGCACGACGGGGATATCGGCGGCGGCGGCGAAGCCCATGTTGGCGATATCCGATTCCCGCAGGTTCGTTTCCGAGGCGCTGCCGGCGCCTTCGATGACGACAAAATCCGCCGCTGCGCGCACCGTGGCGAAGCTTTCCAGCACCCGCGGCATCAGCCCGGCCTTGATATCCTGAAACTCCCGCGCGCGGGCGTCGCCGGCCACCTTGCCCTGCACCACGATCTGGGCGCCGGTCTCGGAACTCGGCTTCAGCAATACCGGGTTCATGTGAACGCTGGGCGCGACCCGCGCCGCGCGCGCCTGGAGCGCCTGCGCCCGGCCGATCTCGCCGCCGTCGGCCGTTACGGCGGCGTTGTTGGACATGTTCTGGGGCTTGAAGGGGCCGACCGCATGGCCGCGGTTCGACAAGGCTCTCAGCAGGCCGGCGGCGAGCACCGATTTGCCGACATTGGAGCCGGTGCCCTGCAGCATGATCGCACGGCCCATCGCCGCTCCGCCCATGACCGCCCCTCCCGCGAGCGCCCTTCCGGGCCTCAGTATTCGATGCCCTCCTGGGTCTTCACGCCGGCTTTGAAATGATGCTTGACGAGGGTCATCTCGGTGACGAGATCGGCGGCCTCGACGAGCGGTGCTTTGGCGTTGCGGCCGGTCACCACGACATGAAGGCCGTCCCGCCGCCCGGCCAGCCCGGCAAGCACCGTGTCCAGCAGGAGGTAATCGTAGCGCAGGGCGATGTTCAACTCGTCGAGGACGACGAGGCCGAATTCCGGGTTCGCCATCATGGCGAGCGCGGTGTCCCACGCCTTCCTGCACGCCGCGATATCGCGCGCCTTGTCCTGGGTCTCCCAGGTGAAGCCCTCGCCCATCGCGCGCCATTCGACCATGTCCGGCGCCATCGACTCGAGTGCGATCTTCTCGCCGGTCGACCAGGCGCCCTTGATGAACTGCACGACGCCGACCTTCCGGTTCCGGCCGATCATGCGCAGCGCCAGGCCGAACGCAGCGGTCGATTTGCCCTTGCCGGTGCCGGTGTGGACCATGAGCAGGCCCTTCTCGATCTGCTTGGAGGCGACCTCGGCGTCCTGGACCGCCTTGCGGTTGGCCATCTTGGCCTTGTAGCGGGACTTATCTTCCGTGTCGGCGTCTTCCGTATCGTCGGTCATGGCGTCCCTTTGACGATCGTGGCGATCCCGGCCACCATGAAGTGCACATGTTGCGCGCGGGCGGCAACCCTGCGATGCAGGGCGCCGGCGGCGTCGCGGAAGTCGCGGGCGATCCGGTTTTCCGGGACGATCCCCAGGCCGACTTCGTTGGACACCAGCACCGTCAGTCCGCGCCGGCGCTCCAGCGCGTCCATCAACGCATCGACGGCCGGTTCGACCGGGCGCTTCGCCAGCATCAGGTTGCTGAGCCACAGGGTCAGGCAATCGACCAGCAGCGGCGCGTCGGCCGGGGCGCCGTCGAGCGCCGCGGCGAGTTCGAGCGGCGCCTCGACGGTCTGCCAGCCGGCACTGCGCTGGCTGCGGTGTGCGTCGATGCGCCGGCGCATCTCGTCGTCCAGGGCTTCGGCCGTCGCGATATACCGCCAGGGCGGCGGCGCGGCCTCGACCAGCGCTTCGGCATGACGGCTCTTGCCGGACCGGGCTCCGCCCAGGATCAGATAGAGAGTCTCGATGGTCATGGCGCTCCCGGACTGTCGGGCTGGCAAGCGGCCGGCCATGTGTCGACGACCCAGCGTCTTATCGTCCGGAACCGGCCCGGCCATTCGCTTGACACCCTTTCGGGCGCACGCATAAGTAGCCGGGACAACGCCTTTAGCCTAGGCGCAAAAGTGTTGCCGGCGGCGCCTCGGCCCGAAGCCGTCGCTGCCCTTGAAACTGTCGGCGATAGTCGCACATGGCCCCATCGGCATGCGCGGCACCTGACCGGGACCCGGAAAAGTCTTGATCGATCCAATCCAACGCCGGCCGGGAAATCCGCGGCCTCAGACCCGGTTGCCGGGCCGGACCGCACCGGGAGCCCGCGTCTTGCGCCGGAGTGCAGCGGCATGACCGACCGGCGGCCCGTCCTGCATATCTGCCTGACCTGCAAGCCGGCAGACGGGGAGGAAGTTGCGCCGGGCGGGACGGCAGCGGGCGCGCGGCTGCACGAGGCGGTCGTGGACCGGCTGCGCTCGCGCGATCTGGAGGCGGCAATCCGGGTCAATCCGGTCACCTGCATGGCCAACTGCGAGCAGGGCTGCAGTTTGGCGGTCTCCGCGCCAGGCAAATGGGCCTATCTCGCCGGATACCTGTCGGCCGAGCTGGCGGACGACGTGATCGATTACGCCCTGGTCTACGCCGCATCGAAGACCGGCGTAGTGATGCCCTCGAAGCGCGCGCCTTCGCTGCGCGACGTCATCGTCGCCCGCGTCCCCGCCCATCCCGACGACCTTCCCGAACCGCGAGACACCGCATGAGCTTCTCCGCCGCCAAGATACCGGCCACCATCATCACCGGCTTTCTGGGCGCCGGGAAGACGACGATGGTCCGCCATCTGCTCAGCAACGCGAACGGCCGGCGCCTCGCCGTCATCGTCAACGAATTCGGCGCCGAAGGCGTCGACGGCGAGACGCTGAAGACTTGCGGCATCGAGGATTGCCCGGAAGAGAATATCGTCGAGCTCGCCAATGGCTGCCTGTGCTGCACCGTGGCGGACGACTTTGTGCCCACCATGCAGGCGCTGATCGACCGGGACGAGCCGCCCGACCATATCGTGATCGAAACCTCCGGCCTGGCGCTGCCCAAGCCGTTGATCAAGGCCTTCGAATGGCCCGACATCCGGTCGCGGATGACCGTCGACGGCGTCGTTGCCGTGATCGACGGGCCGGCGGTCGCCGAAGGCCGATTCGCCGACGATCTGGAGGCCGTCGAGGCGATGCGGCAGGAGGATCCGTCGATCGAGCACGACAATCCATTGCAGGAGCTCTACGAGGACCAGCTCATGGCGGCGGACATCGTCGTGCTCAACAAGACGGACCTGCTGGAAGCGGAGGCGCTGCCCAAACTGCGCGACTCGATCGCCGCGTCCGCCGGCCGGTCGCTCCGGACGATCGCGACCCGGGAAGGCGCGGTCGATCCGGCGGTCCTGCTCGGGCTCGACGCGGCGGCGGAGGACGATCTGGCCGCCCGGCCGTCCCACCGCGACGACGAGGACGATCACGAGCACGACGATTTCGAATCCTTCGATGTCGCGCTGGGGGAGATCGCGTCGCCGGAAGCGTTCGCCGGGCGCCTGTCGCGAATTGCCGCCGAACACGACATTCTCCGGGTCAAGGGCTTTGCGGCGGTCGCCGGCAAGCCGATGCGCCTCGCGATCCAGGGCGTCGGGCAGCGGGTCAACCATCATTTCGACCGTCCCTGGGCCGCGGGCGAAACGCGCGAGACCTGCCTGGTTGTGATCGGCCAGACGGGGCTGGACCGTCCCGCAATCTGCGCTGCGCTTGCCGGCTGAGCCATGCACCTCCTGTTCCGCGAAGCCCACAGCCTGGATGAAATCGACGTTGCCGTCGATCTTGGCCAGAGCCCGGCGGACATGGTGTTCCTGTCCTTTGCGGACACAGACCTGGCCGCCGCGACCGTGGCGTGCCGCGAGTTGGGCGACGCTTTGCCGAGCCTGCGGCTGGCCAATATCGGCAAGCTGCGGCACCCGCTTTCCGTCGACGTCTATGTCGAGGAGGTGATCGCCCGGTCGCGTATCGTCGTCGCGCGCCTGCTCGGCGGGCTGGATTTCTGGCGCTACGGCATCGAGGAGATCGCCCGCGCCTGTGCGGAACAGGATATCCTGCTGGCGCTGGTGCCCGGCGACGGCCGGCCCGATCCGCGCCTAGCGGAGATGTCGACGGTATCGGCCGCCGACCTTGCGCAACTCGACCGCTGCTTCGCCGAGGGCGGCGCGCACAATGTCGGCCTGGCGCTGACGCGGATGGCGCATCTCGCCGGCCTGGGGTCGGCGCCGGAGGCGCGCATCCGGCCGGTCCCGCCGTTCGGCGAACATGAACTGGCGGCCTGCCCGGAACGCTACACCGCGACGGCGGTCGTCCTGTTCTATCGCGCCTATCTCCTGGCGGGCGATATCGCGCCGCTGACCGATCTGGCAGCGCAGTTGGCGAAGCGCGGTATCCGGACCGCCGGTCTGTATGTCGGAACGCTCAAGGATTCGGATACGGCGGCCTGGATCGATGGCCGCCTGAAGGCCGTCGGTCCAGACATCGTCCTCAATGCGACGGCGTTTTCCGCCCGGCGCAACGATGGCGGATCGCCGCTCGATGCGGCCGGCGTACCCGTGCTTCAGTTGATGCTTGCCGGGTCGTCCCGCGAGGCCTGGGCCGAGTCGGCCCGCGGCCTGTCCCAGTCCGATCTCGCCATGCAGATCGTGCTGCCGGAACTGGACGGCCGGCTGTCGACGACGGCGATATCCTTCAAGTCCGAAGACCTTCGGGAAGACCGTCTCGAATATGCCCGGACGAGCCATGCCCCCGATCCGCAGGGCATCGGGCTGGCCGCGGAACAGGCTGCGCGCTGGATCCGGCTGGCGCAGCGCCCGCGCAGGGAGCGGCGGATCGGCATGGTGCTGTCCGATTACCCGGCCGCCGGTCAGCTCGCCCACGCCATCGGCCTCGACACGATCGAAAGCGGCGTCGACATTCTCGATCTGCTGCGCGAAGCAGGATACGACGCGAAAGCCGGCGTCTCGGCGCTCGATCTGGTCGAAGATCTGTGCAACGCCCCGCCACGGCCGGTTCTCGATCTCGAGACCTATCGCCGCCTGTTCGCCACGCTGCCCGAAGCGGCGCAGGCGCGCATTCTCGAGAGTTGGGGCGCGCCGGAGGACGATTCCGCGGTCGAGGACGGGCGCTTCTGTCTGCGCTATGCGCGCTACGGCCGGGTTGTTGCGGCGATCCAGCCGGACCGCGGCCAGCAGACTGGGCGCAAGGCCCTGTATCACGATCCCGACGTACCGCCGCGCCACGCCTATGTCGCCTTCTATCTATGGCTGCGTGGCGTCGAGGATATCGACGCGATGATCCACCTGGGCGCGCACGGCACGCTGGAATGGCTGCCGGGCAAGGCGGTGGCGGTGTCGGAGGCCTGTTTCCCGGCGGCGCTGCTGGTCGGAATTCCTGTGGCCTATCCCTTCATCGTCAACAATCCGGGAGAGGCGGCGGCGGCCAAGCGCCGGCTCGGCGCGGTGACGATTGGCCATCTGACCCCGCCGCTGAAAGCCGCCGGCTCGCACGGCGCGGGACTCGAGCTGGAGCGCCTGATCGACGAATATGCCGGCGCCGACGGCCTCGACAAGCGGCGCACCGCGCTGCTGCGCGGCGAAATCCTCGAACGGGCGGAAGCGCTCGGCCTGCTCGAGGAATGCGGCGCCGGCGCCGACGCGCCCGAAGACGACCGGCTGGCCCGGCTCGACGCCTATCTGTGCGACGTCAAGGATCTCCAGATCCGCGACGGCCTTCATGTGTTCGGCCGCGTTCCGGCGGCGGGCCGGCGCGGCGAACTCCTGTCGTCGTTGAAGCGGCATGCGCCGGCATCCGGGGCCGCCGATCTGGAGACGCGGCTGGATGCCTGTGCCGCCTCCGAACGGCAGGCGTTGCTCGATGCGCTGGACGGCCGCTTCGTCGCGCCGGGACCGTCGGGCGCGCCGACCCGCGGCCGGGGCGACGTGCTGCCGACCGGGCGCAACATGTTCACCGTCGATCCGCGCGCCATCCCGAGTCACGGCGCCATGGCGCTCGCCCGGCGCACCGCCGACGAGCTGATCCGCCGCCATCTCCAGGAAAAGGGCGAGTGGCCGCGCGCGCTGATGATCGACCTGTGGGGCAGCGCGACCATGCGCACCGGCGGCGAGGATCTGGCGCTGGCGCTGGTGCTGGTCGGCGCCGAACCCGTATGGAGCGAAGGGGCGGGCCGGGTGACCGGCTTCGAGATCGTGCCGGCGGACCGGCTCGGCCGGCCGCGGGTCGATGTCACCCTGCGCGTCTCCGGCCTGTTCCGCGACGCCTTCGAAGGCCAGATCGCGATGTTCGATGCGGTTGTGCGCGTGATCGGGCGGCGGCAGGAGAGCGGCGACATCAACCCGCTCGCCGGTATCGCGGGCAATCTGGACGAAACGGCTTTTCGCAAGGCCACGGCCCGCATCTACGGCGCAGCCCCCGGCGCCTATGGCGCCGGCGTATCCGCCCTGGTCGAGACCGGCGCCTGGTCGCAGAGCGGCGAACTGGGCGACAGCTATCTCGCATCCTCGGCCAGCGCCTACGGACAGGGTCTGGATGGGCGCGCCGATCCCGAGGGATTTTCGGACAGGGTCCGCAATGCCGACGCGCTGATCCACGCCCAGGATCACCGCGAGGTTGACCTGCTCGACTCGACCGACTTCGCCGCCCACGAAGGCGGCTTCGTCGCCGCAGCGAACCGCCTGGGCGCCGAGCCCCGGGTCTATCATGTCGATACCGCCGATCCCGATACGCCGCGCGCCCGGACCCTGGCGGAAGAGATTGCCCGGATCGTGCGCGGGCGGGCGGCGAATCGGGCCTGGATCGCCGGCATGATGCGCCACGGTTATCGCGGCGGGGCGGAGATCGCGCGTTCGCTGGAGGGCATGTTCGCCTTCGCCGCGACGATGCCGGACCGGTTCGACCGCCAGTTCGAGCTGATTTTCGATGCGACTCTGGGCGACGGCGAGGTCGACGCCTTCCTCCGCGAGAACAACCCGGCGGCGCGCGGTGCCATGATCGACCGGTTCAACGAAGCCGTCGAGCGCAGCCTGTGGCAGCCGCGCCGCAACTCGACGACCGCCATATTGCGCGGGGAAGGCGAATGAGCGGCCCGACGCCAGGGAGGGCGATCGAGGCAGCGGTCAAGGGTTGGTGCCCGTCCCTCCTGACCCCGATGGAGTCGGGCGACGGCTTGCTCGTGCGGATCAAGCCGCGCGCGGCGACGCTGACCGCCGAGCAAGCCGAGGTAACGGCAGAAGCGGCCGGTCTCCACGGTAACGGCATGATCGATCTGACCAACCGCGGCCATCTCCAGGTCCGCGGCCTGTCCGGGGCCGGCGTCGACGGTTTTGCCGGGCAGGTGGCGCAGGTGGGCCTAGCCGCGGTGCATCCTCGGGCGGAAGCGGTGCGCAACGTTCTCGCCGACCCGCTGGGGCCGGACGATCCCGCCGCGGCGTTCGATTCGCACTGTCTGGCGCGCCGGTTGAGCGCTGTTCTGGAAACCGATCCCGCCTTTCGCGAATTGCCGGACAAGTTCGGCCTGCTGGTCGATGCCGGGGCTGCCCTGCCGCTCACCGGATGCACGGCCGACATCATGGTCCGGCCGGACGAAGGCGGCCTGAGCATTGGACTGGCCGGCGGCGACCGCCGGCTCGGCCTGCCGGAATCCGCGGTCGAACAGGCCGTCGTCCGGCTGCTGGCGGCGTTTCTGGCCTGGAAGAACGGGCGGGGGGACGGGAAATTTCCGCCACCCCGGGCCCGCATGAAGGCGATGGTTGCGGCCTGCGGCGCCAGCGGCGTTTTCGCGGCGGCGGGTCTGAGCGGCGCGCAGCGGGCTGAAACCGTCCGCACAAGGACAGCGCAACGGCCGTCGCCCGGATTTGTCACAATCGCGAATGGGGCGCAGGGCTACGTTGTGCTGGCCGCGCCGTTCGGCAGTCTCGAAGCGGGCGCTCTGGCCGCCCTTGCGGCGCTCTCGCGGCGATACGCCGACGGAACGATCCGGGTGACGCCCTGGAAATCCGTTGTCCTCTGGGGCGTTTCGACCGCGGAAGCCGCCAGTGTTTGCGAGGCGGCGGCGGACATCGCTCTCGTCACTAAGCCGGACGACCCCCGCGGCCGGATCGTCGCCTGTGCCGGCCGGCCGGGTTGCGCCAATGCCCATGCGGATACCCGTGCCGACGCTGCGTATCTTGCCGGCGCAGATATTCCCGGGCCGGGCGTTTTGCATGTCTCCGGCTGCGCCAAGGGCTGCGCCCATCTAGGACCGGCAGCCGCGACCCTCGTGGCGGCGCCCGGCGGCTACGATCTCGTTCGCGACGGCCGGCCGGGCGATCCTGCGGCGCATACGGGGCTGACGCGGGATGCAGCGGCTCGAATTCTCTCCAACTCGAAGGCAGTCGTTCCCGGTTCCGCCGGGTCCGCCTCCGGTTATAGGCAAAGGCGATGACACGGTATTTCGACTACAGCCGCGACGGCGCGGAAATTTACGAGAAATCCTTTGCAACCATTCGGTTGGAAGCCGATCTTTCGGGTTTGTCGGAAATCGAATCGCGGGTAGCGGTTCGCATGATCCACGCCTGTGGCATGGTCGATCTGGCCGGCGATCTCCGCTTTTCACCCGGTTTTGCCGAGGCCGCGCGCACCGCATTGCGTGCCGGGGCGCCGATCCTGTGCGATGCCAACATGATCGCCAGCGGCATCACGCGGACGCGCCTGCCCGCCGATAACGAAATCGTCTGCACGCTCGATGTGCCGGAAGTCCGGGATCTCGCCAAGCGCATGGATACGACCCGGTCGGCGGCGGCCGTCAACCTGTGGCGGGATCGGCTCGACGGCGCCGTTGTGGCGATCGGCAACGCGCCGACGGCGCTGTTCCGCCTGCTTGAGTTGCTGGACGAGGGCGCGCCGGCGCCGGCCGCCGTGATCGGCGTGCCGGTCGGCTTCGTCGGGGCGATCGAGTCGAAAGATGCCTTGGCGGCCCGGCCGGACCTGCCCCATGTCATCGTGCGCGGGCGGCGCGGCGGCAGCGCCATGGCGACCGCGGCCGTCAACGCGCTGGCCACCGACCGCGAATGACCGGTTGGAAATGAGCGGCGCAGGAAGATTGTTCGGCGTGGGAGTCGGACCCGGAGATCCCGAATTGCTGACCGTGAAAGCGGCCCGCCTGCTGCGCGCGGCGCCAGTTGTCGCCTGGTTCGCCGGGTCGGGCAGGGCCGGGCTCGCCCGGCACATCGCAGAAGGCTACCTGGCGCCGGACGCAGAGGAAATCCGCTTCACCTATCCCTATACGACGGAAGTTCCGAAACGTTCCCCCGCCTACCGCGACGCGATGGCGTCCTTCTACGACGATTCCTCGGAACGGATCGCCGCGGTGCTCGACGGCGGTCGCGACGTTGCACTGCTGTGCGAGGGCGATCCGCTGTTCTATGGCTCCTTCATGTATGTGAACGACCGGCTGGCAGAGCGCTACGAGACCGAGATCGTACCCGGCGTGACGGCGATGGCCGCCTGCTGGAGCCGGGCGGGAGCGCCCATGACGCGCGGCGACGACAGCCTTTGTGTACTTGCCGGCACCCTGGACGAAGAAGCGCTGTCCGCCCGCCTCAAATCGGCGGATGCGGCCGTAGTGATGAAGGTCGGGCGGCACCTGCCGAAAATCCGGCGGGCGCTGGACCGGGCCGGCCTGCTCGACCGCGCGATCTATGTCGAACGCGGCTCGACGCCGGAGGAACGCATCGAGCGGCTGGCGGACATGGCGGACGGTGCCGCGCCCTATTTCTCGCTGGTCCTGGTGCCGACCGGGCGGGTGGCATCGTGAGCGGGCACATCTATGTGGTCGGGCTTGGACCGGGCGACGAATGCCATCGCACGCCGGCGGCGGACGAGGCCCTGAAGCGGGCGCGCCATCTTGTCGGCTACGGGCCCTACCTGGCGCGCGCCCCGCTGCGCGACGGTCAGGTCGCGCATGCCTCGGACAATCGGGAGGAACTGGACCGTGCCCACCACGCGCTTCGCCTCGCGGCGGGTGGCGAATCGGTCGCTGTCGTTTCTTCGGGCGACGCCGGCGTGTTCGCCATGGCGGCAACGCTGTTCGAAGCGCTGGAAACGCAGGGCGGGGAGGAATGCGGGATCACGATCGTGCCCGGCGTGACGGCAATGACCGCGGCGGCGGCCCGAATCGGCGCGCCGCTCGGCCACGATTTCTGCGCCATCTCGCTGTCGGATAATCTGAAGCCATGGGAAACTGTCCTGCAGCGGGTGCGGGCCGCCGCAGAGGCGGATTTCGTCATGGCCTTCTACAATCCGATCTCGAAGGCACGGCCGTGGGAGCTCGGCAAGGTGCTGGACCTGCTGCGCGAAGTGCGTGCGCCGGACACGCCGGTCGTCTTTGCCACCGCGGTCAGCCGGCCGGATGAACGGATCGCCGTCGTGCCGCTTGCTGAGGCCGAACCGGGCATGGCGGACATGCGGACTGTGGTTATCGTCGGATCGAGCGCGACGCGCAGCGTCCCACGCGCGGGGGAGGGCGTCTGGGTCTACACGCCGCGCCACGCCGAGGCGGCTTCTTCGGCATGACGCGCGACCAGCCAGTCCCAGGCCTCATCGACCGTCGAGACCGGCGCGCCGGTTGCCTGCGGGCGTTCCACCATAACAACGGGCAGGCCCAGCCGCCGCGCCGCGGTGAGCTTGGCGGCGGCGGCCGAACCGCCCGAATTCTTGGTGACGACCGTTTCGATCCGGTGCATGCGCATCAGGCGCTCTTCTTCTTCCACCGCAAACGGGCCGCGCGCTGCGATAAAACTTGCGTTGCGCGGCAGGTCTTCCGGCAGCGGTGGATCGACACTGCGAATGATGTAGCGGTGTTGCGCCATGCCCCGGAACGGCGCGAGGTCCTTGCGGCCGACGGTGAGAAACACGGTGCGCGCCGCCGTTCCCAGCGCAGCCGCGGCGGCGGGCATATCGGCGACGCGGAGCCAGCGGTCGCCGGCCTGTTCCGTCCAGGCCGGGCGGCAGACGGCGAAGCAGGGCACCCTAGCCATTGCCGCCGCGGCCGCCGCGTTGGCGGACATGGTCGCAGCGAAGGGATGGGTGGCGTCGACCAGGGCGCCGATGCCGGTTTCGCACAGATAGTGCGCAAGGCCGTCCGCGCCGCCGAAGCCGCCGATGCGCGTGCGGAGCGGCGAGGCTTTGGGCGACCGGGTTACGCCGGCGAGCGAAAGGGCGCCGTCGAATCGGCCGTCCTCCGCGATCCGCTGCGCCAAGGCGCTCGCCTCGGCCGTACCGCCAAGCAGCAAGACTTTCAGCCGTGACACCGTCGCCGTCTCCCGCACCGGCCGTCTCCGCCGGTACCGGCCGGCGCTGGCTGTCGATTATCGGAGTCGGCGAGGACGGTGTCGAGGGTTTGGGCGCGGCGGCACGGCAGGCCGTCGCCGCAGCCGAGATCGTCTATGGCGGCAAACGCCATCTGCGCCTGGTCGGGAGCCTGATCCGGGGGCGGGCGGCGCCGTGGCCGAGCCCGATCCGCAGCGCAATTCCTGAGATCGAGGCACTGCGCGGCGCGGCGGTGGCGGTGCTCGCGTCCGGCGATCCGTTCCACTACGGCATCGGTTCGGTGCTGGCCGAGAGCGTTGCGGCGGATGAAATGGCGGTCTTTCCGGCGCCCTCGTCGCTCGCCCTGGCCGCGGGCCGGCTGGGCTGGGCCGTGCAGGACGCCGAAATCGTCTCGCTGTGCGGTCCGCCGCCGGAGACCCTGCTGCCGTGTCTTCAGCCCGGACGGCGGGTTCTCGTGCTCTCGGCGGACGAGACGACGCCGCGGGCGGTCGCGGCGCTGCTCACCGAGCACGGGTTCGGCGCCAGTTCGGTGACCGTTCTTGAATCGCTGGGCGGGCCCGACGAGCGGATCCGCGAAGGCCGCGCCGATTGCTTCGCGCTCGCGGATATCGCGCGGCTCAACCTGATCGCGATTGCCGTCGAGGCCGCGCCGGATGCGCGGGCGATTTCGGTTGCCGCCGGCCTCGCCGATCGCCTGTTCGAGACCGACGGCATGCTGACCAAACGGGAAATCCGCGCGGTGACGCTCTCCGGTCTCGCGCCCGGAGCCGGCGAACTGCTCTGGGACATCGGCGCAGGGTCCGGTTCGGTCGCCATCGAATGGCTGCTCGCCCATCGCGCCAACAGGGCGGTCGGCATCGAGCGGCGCGACGACCGGGCGGCGCTGGCGCGAAAGAACGCCGCGGCGCTCGGCGTGCCCCGCCTGGACATCGTCGTCGGCGCAGCGCCGGGCGCGCTCGAAGGCCTGCCGGCGCCGGATGCGGTCTTCGTCGGCGGCGGCATTGCGAACGAGGGCATGCTGGAGGCCGCGTGGCGCGCACTGGTGCCCGGCGGCCGGCTGGTGGCCAACAGCGTCACGCTGGAGGGCGATCTCGCCCTCGGCGCGTTCGTGCAGAAGACCGGCGGCACGCTGACCCGGCTGTCGGTCGAACGGCTCGACCGGATCGGCGGCCTGCACGGCTTCCGGCCGGCGATGACCGTCACCCAGTTCCGGGCGGCCAAACCGTGATCGTCGTCGGTATCGGCTGCCGGCGCCACAGTTCGGCCGTCCGGATCGGCGCGGCGGTCGAAGAGGCGCTGGCGAAGGCCGGACTGTCGCCGGCCGGCATCGACGCGCTGGCCGCGCCGGCGTTCAAGGCCGGCGAAGCCGGCATCGTCCGGGCGGCTTCGCAGCTGGGCCTGCCTGCGATCTTCGTCGACCGCGCTGGTCTCGATGCGGTCCAGCCGCTGTGCGCCACCCGTTCGCCGGCGGCCAAAGCGGCGACCGGCCTCGCCGCCGTCTCGGAAGCCGCGGCGCTGGCCGCCGCCGGGCGCAATCCGTGCCTGCTGCTGCCGCGGATCGCGCGCGACGGCGTAGCCTGCGCGGTCGCCCGCGGAGACGGACCGTGACCGTCCATTTCATCGGCGCCGGTCCGGGCGCGCCCGACCTGATTACGGTGCGCGGCCGCGAATTGCTGGCCCGCTGCCCGGTCTGCCTGTATGCCGGCTCGCTGGTCCACCGCGATATTCTTTCGCATTGCCCGGCGGACGCGAAAATCGTCGATACCGCGCCCATGAGCCTGGACGAAATCGTTGCCGAATTCCGCACCGCCCACGACGCCGGCCTGGACGTCGCGCGGCTGCATTCCGGCGATCTCTCGGTCTGGAGCGCGGCCGGCGAGCAGTTCCGCCGGCTCGACCGGCTCGGCATCCCCTACTCCATGACGCCGGGCGTCCCGGCGTTCGCAGCGTCCGCAGCCGCCCTCAAGCGGGAGTTGACCTTACCGGGCGTCACCCAGTCGCTGGTCCTGACCCGGACGTCCGGACGGGCTTCGAAAATGCCGGAGCGCGAAACCCTTGAAGCCTTTGCGGCAACCGGCGCCACCCTGGCAATCCACCTTTCCATCCATGTCCTGGACCGGGTCGTCGCGGCGCTGCTGCCGCACTACGGGGCGGACTGTCCGGTTGCCATCGTCTGCCGGGCGAGCTGGCCGGAAGAGCGAGTCGTGCGCGGCACGCTGGGCGCCATCGAGACGCTGGCGGCCGAAGCGCCGATGGAACGCACGGCGACGATCCTGGTCGGGCCGGTCCTGGCGGCGGAGGCGTTCGAGGAGAGCGCGCTCTACGATCCGGAATACCGCCGCCGCTTCCGGGGAGGACCGGCCGGATGCGCTTAACCCGAATTGCCCACAAGGTTGCTGTCGCGGTCGAAGATCAGGACGTCGATTTCGATGTCCGCCCCGGCGACGACGGCTTCCGCCTCGCGCCGCGCCGCGGTGGCGATGGCGTCGCCCAGCGCCAGCCCTTCGGACTCGGCAATCTGAAAGGCCTGAGCCGTGGTGTTGGCCGCCCCGACGGCGGCGACGGCCGCTTCGCTCGCCCCGACTCCGTGTGCAACGCGCGCCAGCGCAGCCCGGTCGACAGCGCCCTTGCCCGAATGCAGGTCGAGCATTCCCTGGGCCAGTTTGGTCATCTTGGCGACGCCGCCGGCAATCGTGACCCGCGGCACGGGATGTTTGCGCAGATGCTTGAGCATGCCGCCAACGAAATCGCCCATGTCGATCAGCGCGCTTTCGGGCAGATCGTAATGGCGCTGGACCGCCGCTTCGGAGGTCGACCCGGTGGCGCCGGCGACATGGGTCAGCCCGGTCGCCCGGGCGACGTCGATGCCGCTGTAGATCGAGTGGATCCAGGCGGCGCAGGAGTAGGGGACGACGATCCCGGTCGTGCCGAGGATCGACAGGCCGCCGACGATGCCGAGCCGGCCGTTCATGGTCTTCTTCGCGAGTTCTTCGCCGCCGGGGATCGATACCTCGACCTCGACGCCGCCGGCCGCGGCGTTGGCCTGCGCGACCTCCGCGATGGCTGCCTCGATCATCCGCCGCGGCACCGGGTTGATCGCCGGTTCGCCCGGTTCGACCGGCAGGCCCGGCTTGGTGACAGTGCCGACGCCCGGCCCTGCCTTGAAACGGACGCCGCCGCCCTGAAGGCTCGGGCCGGTTTTTCGCACCGTAGCCTCGACCAGCGCGCCGTGGGTGACGTCCGGGTCATCGCCGGCATCCTTGACGATGGCCGCGGTCGCCGCGTCCGCCGCCAGCGTCTGCCGTGCCAGGGCGAAAGCGACCCGGTCGCCGCGCGGCAGCGCAATCGACACCGGGTCTTCGAAGGTCCCGGTGAGCAAGGCGGTATAGGCCGATTTGGCGGCGGCGGTGGCGCAGGCGCCAGTGGTCCAGCCGCGCTTGAGCGGTCGGTCGGGTTTCATGGCGGGAAAAATAGGCGCCTGCCGCGCGCCTGTCATCCGCGGCGGGCCGGCCGATGATCGGCGCCACGCTCGAATCCATGCTCGACGGCAGCCCGGTGTTCGAACCGGGCAGCGTCTGGCTGGTCGGCGCCGGGCCGGGCGATCCGGGCTACCTCACCGTCAACGCGATCCGCGCCCTCCAGCAGGCCGATACCATCCTGCACGACGCGCTGATCGACGACCGCATTCTCGAGCTCGCCCGGCCCGGCGCGAAACGGATATTTTCCGGCAAGCGGGCCGGCGTCCATTCCATCGACCAGACGGCCCTGTGCCAGAGGATGGTTGCGCTGGCCCGGTCCGGGCAGCGTGTCCTGCGCCTCAAGGGCGGCGATCCGATGGTCTTCGGCCGGGGCGGCGAGGAAATGCTGCGCCTCGCCGAGGCCGAAATACCCTTCCGCATCATCCCCGGCGTCACGGCCGGCCTCGCGGCGATGGCGGTGGCGTCGATTCCCGCCACCCTGCGCGACGTCAACCGCGCCGTGGTGTTCGCCACCGGCCACGAGGCCGCGGAAACCGGCGAGACCGATTGGACGGCGCTGGCCGAGCTCGGGCAGCCGCTTGTCCTCTACATGGCGCTGCGCCGGCTCGACGGGATCGCCCAACGGCTGGTCGCCGGCGGCATGCCCCCGGAGACGCCGCTCGCGGTGATTTCCTCCGCCACCCGGTCGGACGAGGATGTACTGGTCTCCACCCTGGGCACCGTCGCTGAAGACCGACGGCGCCATGCCATCGAACCGCCGGCCATCGTCGTTGTCGGCGAGATCGTGAAGACCCGCGAACGGTTGTTGCGCGTTGCGCCGGCCTTTGCCGGAGCCCTTGTTTGACCGCCAGGGCCCTACTTGTCGGCGCGCCGCGGTCCGGGGCAGGAAAGACGACGCTGACTGTCGGCCTGATAGCCGCCCTGACCGCGCGCGGCCGGCGGGTGCGCGCGCTGAAATGCGGGCCGGACTATATCGACGCGGCGTTTCACAGCGCCGCCAGCGGCGCCGACTGCGCCAACATCGACAGCTGGGCCATGTCGCCCGGCCATATGGCGGCGATCCTCGAATCGTTCGCGGAGCCGGGCGGCCTGGTCGTCGTCGAATCGGCCATGGGCCTGTTCGACGGGGTCGCCGGGCGGGCCGGACGCTCCGGCGCAGCGGCCGATACCGCGGTCAGGTTCGGCATCCCGGTCGTTCTGGTCATCGATATTGCCGGTCAGGCGCAGTCGGCCGGCGCCGTCGCCAAGGGTTTCGCCGGGTTCGATCCGGGTCTCGAAATCGGCGGCGTCATCCTGAACGGTGTCGCCAGTGACCGCCATCTGCGCACCGCGACCGAGGGCCTGGCCGCCGCCGGCATCGCGCGGCTCGGCTGGCTGCCCCGGCGCGGGAAATTCGCGTTCCACGACCGGCATCTCGGCCTTGTGCAGGCGCGCGAAAGCACCGATCTGGAGCGAAAAACCGCTGCCCTGGCCGAACAGGTCGCCGCGACCGTCGATCTCGACCGGATCGAAGCCATGGCCCGGCCGATCCGCGAAATTGGCGACGCCGAAGCCGAAACGGTCGCGACGCGCGCACCCGATCCGCCGGGCCAGCGCATCGCGCTCGCCGAAGACGACGCCTTTTCCTTCATCTATCCGCACATGACGGCGGCATGGCGGCAGTGCGGTGCGGAAATCCGGCGGTTCTCGCCGCTCGCCAACGAGGCGCCGCCGGAAGGGTGCGATTGCTGCTGGCTGCCCGGCGGCTATCCAGAGCTCCATGCCGGCCGGATCGCGGCGGCCGCCCGATTTATCGATGGCATCAGGGCGTTTGCAAAAACGCGGCCGGTGCATGGGGAATGCGGCGGCTACATGGTTCTCGGCCGGACCTTCGAAGACCCGGACGGCGTGGCTCACGCCATGGCCGGCCTGCTCGGCCACCGCACGAGTTTCAAGGACCGGAAGCTGCACCTGGGCTATCGGCGGGCGGTCGCGACGCAGGACTGCGTTCTGGGAAAAGCCGGCACAGCGGTGCGCGGCCATGAATTTCACTACGCGACGATCCAGGACGAAGCGGCGGACGACGCCTTCCTTGCGGTTATCGACGGCGAGGACCGGCCGCTGGGCGCCTGCGGCGGCCGGCGCGGCAACGTCACCGGCACATTCTTTCACGCCATCGCCCGGGAGGCCTGATTGGGCCGGTGGCTGTCCGGCTGCGAAACCGCTCCGGGATGTCCGGGGCAGCGGGCCGCACGGAAGGGAGCGGCATGACACATACTGCAACTACGGCGCCCGGCGGGAAGATCGTCCTGCTCGACGGCGGTGTCGGCCAGGAACTGCACCGGCGCAGCAGGCTTCCCTCTGCACCCTTGTGGTCGGCACAGGTCATGATCGACGAGCCGGGGCTGGTTGAGACCGTGCATCTCGAATTCATCGAGGCCGGCGCGCAGGTCATTACACTGAACAGCTACTCGGCGACGCCTCACAAACTTGCCCGCGCCGGCCGGGCGGAGATGTTCGAGGCCTTGCAGGGCGCGTCGCTCAGTGCCGCGCAGGCCGCGCGCGATCGCAGCGGGCGGGACGTCCGGATCGCCGGTTGCCTGCCGCCGTTGACCGCGTCCTACCGGCCAGACCTGGCGCCGTCCGAAGAGGTGTGCCTGGCGGACTATCGCAGAATCGTGGCGGCGCAGGCCGACGGCGCCGACCTGTTCCTGTGCGAGACCCTCGCCACTGTCCGGGAAGCCCGCTGCGCCACCCTGGCGGCGCGCGAGAGCGGCCGGACGGTGTGGACGGCGCTCACGGTGGACGATGCCGACGGGACGTTTCTGCGCTCGGGCGAACCGGTCGCCGATGGCGCCCGCGCCGCGCTCGGCGCCGGCGCGGCCGCCGTGCTGGTCAACTGTTCGAGCCCGGAAGCCATCGCCCGGGCGCTGCCGGCGCTTGCCGGTTTCGGTGTGCCGTTCGGCGCGTACGCCAACGGCTTCGTGTCGGTGGAGCCGCTCCGGCCGGGCGGCTCCGTCGATGTGCTGGACGCCCGCGACGATCTCGGCCCGGCGGCCTACGCCCGGCATGCGCTCGGCTGGGCGGCGGCGGGCGCCACGATCCTTGGCGGCTGTTGCGAAATCGGGCCTGCGCATATCGCGGAACTTGTCCGGCAACTCGGACTGAATGACTACGGAATCGCAGCCGGACCCGAAACGGGCGCTTCGGCCGGCGGCCGGTAAACCGGAGGATCGTTCCCGGGCAGCCGCGCGAAGCGGTCAGGGCTGGCGCATGGCGCCGCCGGGATCGGCGTAGGCGACCGCCTCGATCTCGACCAGGAATTCCTCCTTCACCAGCCGGTCGACGATCAGCAGCGTATTCGGGGGATAGACGCTGCCGCCGAAGAGGGCGGGAAACAGCTCCGCCCGGATCGCCATGAACCGCTCGATATCCTGGGAATGGACGAGATAGGTGGTGAATTTCGCGATATGGTTGAATCCGAGTCCTACGGCCTCAAGGACAGTGCCCAGATTTTGGAGCACCTGGCGCATCTGGGCGTCGAAATCGTTCCTGCCGACCACGCTGCCGTCGCGCCCGACGGCAAGCTGGCCGGCAATGTGCAATGTCGGGCCGGCGGGCACCGCCGTGGCGTGCGAATAGAGGCCCTGGGCGGGGCAGGCATCGGGCGGATTCAGGTAAGCGATGGATTCTGCCGGCATCGTCGTTTCTTTCGAAAGAGGGAACACTTCACCGACTTTAGTGCGGTGCGGCGGAGAACTCGATCCGAATTCCGCTGGCGCCGTTGCGGAAGGAAATGCTTCAGGGCCGGGAACATGGTAGGTTAGGGCGATGTCGAAGCGTGACATGACACGAAGAACGGTAGCGGCCGGCATGGCCGTCGGCGTTGCAGGCACAGCGGCGACGCTGTTCCTGGCCGGCGCCCGCTCGACGACCCTGGGATATGCGTTTCGGGGGCCGGCGGCCGACCGGCGCCTGGGTCTCGCGCCGCTTTCGGTCTGCACACCGGGGACGGCCCGGCAAACCGGAGGCCCATACTACACGCCGGCGACGCCGCGCCGCGCCAGCCTGCGCGAGCCGGGGCGCGGCGAGCCGCTGGTCCTCCGGGGGCTGGTCCTGACATCCGACTGCCGCCCCGTGCCCGGCGCGGTCGTCGACCTGTGGCATTGCGACGAGCGCGGCCGCTACGACAACAGCGGCTTCCGTTACCGCGGCCACCAGTTCACCGACAGCGCCGGCGCCTTCCGGTTCGAAACGATCCGGCCCGGCCACTACACCGGGCGGACGCCGCACTTCCATGTCAAGGTACAGGGCGAGCGCACGCGCCTGCTGACCACCCAGCTCTATTTTCCGGATCTGCACGAGGCCAACCGGCGGGACTACATCTATCGCGAGGCGTTGCAGATGCAGCTCGGCCGGGAGGGCGGCATCTGGCGGGCACGGTTCGATTTCGTGCTGGCGCCGGCCTGAAACGTCGGACCGGAGCCCCGGGCCGATGGAGGCGGGAGACGTGGCTGAATCCGGCACGTTGCGGAATTCCGCGCCGACCTGCCTGATCGTCTCCTGCCATCCGCTGAAAGACAGCCTGTGCCATCATCTGGTCGGCCGGGTCGCGGCGGGCCTCGAAGCGGGCGGCGTCGCCTACGAGCATCTGGACCTCTACGAACGCGGGTTCGAGGCAGCCCTTACCGCCGCCGAGCGGGCGAGCTATTTCGGCGACTTCGACGGCGGGGCGATCGGCGCGGAAGCGGACCGGCTGAAACGGACCGAGACCCTGATCCTGGTGTTCCCGACCTGGTGGTTCGGGATGCCGGCGCTGCTCAAGGGCTGGTTCGACCGGGTGTGGGCGCCCGGAGTCGCCTTCGAAAATGTGCCTGAAACGGGTGCGATTACGCCGGCGTTGACCGATCTCAGGCATTGCCTGGCGATCACGACGATGGCCTCGCCGTGGAAGATCGATCGCCTGTTCCTGCGCCAGCCGGTCAAACGGGTTCTGAAGGGCGCAATCCTCAAGGGCTGCGCGCCCCAGGCCGGATTTGAGATGCTCAGCCTTTACGGCGTCGCCGGGCTCGATACGGCGCGCCTCGAAGCGTTCTGCCGGAAAATCGACCGGGTAATCGCGCAGGTCGGTTGAGCGCGCGAAATTCCCCGGAGTAGGCGCCGGCGCCTTAGCCCGTTGGCCCGCCGCGGCCCTCGATCTCGGCGTGTATCGCCTTGACGGTGTCGCTTGCCGTGGTCTCGAACAGCGCCGGGATGAGGGCGTGGACGAAAGCCGCGGCGCCGGCGAAGATCAGCCGGGCGCCGAAGCGCATGGCGAACGCCATATGCTCCGGATAGGTCTCGCCGACGCTGGCGGGGTGATCGCGGAAGGCACTCAAAAACGAACGTGCCGGGATGGTTACTTCCTGCTGGCTCATGGTCTTTGCTCTTCCCGCCTGCCCGGCCGCGATCGCCGGCAGACCGATTCGTAGGGCTGAACGCGGCCCGCCATCCTCAATCTGAAGATATCAGGCACGCCCGGAGCAGATGTCCCAAATATTTTACATTTTCACAGTATTTTGGGATATTGTCCCAGCATGAGCACAAAGCTTGATGAAGCGGACCTTAGAATCCTGCGATGCCTGCAGAGCGACGCGTCGGTCAGCATGGATGAGTTGGCGGCGAAAACGAACCTGTCGCGCAACGCCTGCTGGCGCCGGGTCAAGCTGCTGGAGGAGCGTCAGGTCATCCGCGGGCGCGTCGCCCTGATCGATCCGGACGCTGTCGATCTCGGCCTGTCGGTCTTCGTCATCATCCGCACCAGCGCCCACGAAAAGGACTGGCTCGGCAAGTTCGAAGAGGCGGTCCGCACGCTGCCTGAGATACAGGGCGCGCACCGGATGACCGGAGATATCGATTACGTGCTCCGGCTGCGGGTCCCGAACGTCAAGGGCTACGACCGCTTCTACAAGCGCCTGATCGCCAAGGTCCCGATTTCCGACATTTCGGCGAGCTTCGTCATGGACGATATCAAGGAGACGACCGCCCTGCCGATCTAGACCCCGTCCGGGCTGAACATTCGGCGGATGAGACGCCGAATTTCCCGGTCAGACCGTTCGCAGTCCAAGATGTGCCTCGACTGCGTCGAAGTCTCTGTCGGCGTGCAGCAGGCGGTGGCCATTCTCCAGACAGAAGGTCGCGATCACCATGTCGACGGTCTTGCGCACGGTCACACCCTGGGCGCGCAGGGTCCGATAGTTTCGGGCGCTGGCCAGTGCGATATCGCGGCCGACCATGGGCGCGAAATACAACGTGTCGAGTGCTGCACGTGCCCGGTCGGCGTCGCGGTCCGACCGGAAGCCCTGCAGAACTTCGGTCAGGATGAGATCGCCGATCAGCACAGGTTCCACGCCGAGGATGTCGTCCAGCAGCGCCGTCTCGCGGGTGCCGGTGCCGTTGAAAAAATCGATCCAGACGGAAGAATCGACGACGATCACCTATCCCGCCGCGTGTCGTCGAGCGATCCCTCCCAGCGCAGTTTGCCGCGCAGCGCGCGCAGGCGGGCCTGTTGCCGCGTCCGCAGCAGTAGGCGCAAGCCTTCTTCGACGGCGGCTTTCTTGGTCTTGCAACCGCTCGCTTCCAGGGCTTGCGCCATCAGCTCATCGTCGATGTCGATATTGGTGCGCATGACGGAATTATGTGTATAATTCTAATATTTGTACACATGAAAAGCCGAACTTCAAGCGTTTCGTCGGAATTTCGGCGTTTCGCGGAGAAGCGTGCGGATCAGGCCGGCGCAGGCTCCGTGCTTTTCGCTGCCGCTTCCTCCGCCTCCAGCACCTGCTCGAAGGCTTTCAGGAACACCGCGGGATCCTGGGCGCCGGACACGGCGTATTGCCGGTTGACGATGAAACAGGGCACGCCCTGGATGCCCATCTGTCGGGCCATCAGGTCTTCCTGCCGGATGCGCTCGGCATCCTCGTCGCTGGCGAGATAGGCGCGGGTCTCGTCCGCATCCATTCCGGCGTCGGCGGCGAGTTCGACGAGGGTTTCGCGGTCGCCGATATCGCGGCCCTCCATGAAACAGGCCCGGAACAGCCGCTCCACGACCGCATCCTGAAGGCCGGGCCGGCCCCCCAAAGCCCCGGCCGCCCGGCCCGCCCGGTCGATCAGCCGGTGCGAATCGAGGGTGTTGGGCTGGCGTGGCATGGCGGCGAAATCGAAGTCGAGGCCGGTCGACGCGCCGGCCTCGACGATCGCTGAGTAGACATGCTCGGCCCGCTCGTCGCCGCCGAACTTGGCTGCCAGATAGTCCTTCCGGTCCATGCCTTCGGCCGGCATCTCCGGATTGAGCTGGAACGGCCGCCAGCCGACATAGACGTCGAGGTCCGGCGGCCGGCGAGCCAGCGCCTCCTCGAAGCGGCGCTTGCCGACATAACACCACGGGCAGACCGTGTCGGAGACGATATCGACGGTGATTTTCCGGGCCATGATCGCTCCGTTCGCGCTGTTTTGGGGCCTCAACCGGACAATAGGGCCAGCGGAGGCTAAGTCAAAAGGCGATGGCCGGTGCTATCCGTCGTCCAAACGGATCGTCTCGACGCCGCCGTTGCGCACCGCCAGGGCGAGCCGGCCGTGCTTGAGCGCGAGGGCGTCCTCGCCGAACAGGGCGCGGCGCCAGCCGGTGAGCGCGGGAACATCGGCTTCGTCGTCGATCGCGATCCGCTCGAGATCGGCGGACGAGGCGACGAGTTTCTGGGCGACGCGGTTCCTTTCGCAGCGCTCCTTGAGCAGCACCTTGAGAAACTCGACGACCGGCGCGGCGCCGGACGGCAGCTCTTCCCGGATCGCGGCCGGTTGCAGTTCGGGCGCCGGCCCGTTCAGGCCGCGCTCGACCGCCTTGAGGATCCCCTCGCCCGCCGGGCCCTCCGCCAGCCCCTTGGATACCCCGCGCGTTCGGCCCAGCGCAGCGATGTTCCGGGGCGCGTTGGCGGCGATGTCGGTCAGGGTTTCGTCCCGGAACACACGGTTGCGCGGAATGTTCTTCTGTTGCGCGAAGCTTTCGCGCCAGGCTGCGACCTGTTTCAGGACGCCCAGGTATTTCGGTTTGAGCGAGCGCGACTTGATCCGCTTCCAGGCGTCCTCCGGCAATGTGATGTAGGTGGCTGCGTCCTCGAGCGCCGCCAGATCTTCGGCAATCCAGGCTTCCCGGCCTGCCGAGCCGATCTGCGCGCGCAGCTTGCGATACGCCGTGCGCAGATGGGTCACGTCGGAGAGGGCGTAGGCCAGTTGTTTGCCGGTCAGGGGCCGGGCCGCCCAGTCGGCGAAACGGACACCCTTGTCGATCTGCGCCTTCGCCAGCTTGCGCACCAGCTGCTCGTAGCCGACCTGGTCGCCGAAGCCGCAGACCATGGCGGCGATCTGGGTGTCGTAGACCGGCGCCGGAGTCCGGCCGGTCAGATGGACGAAGATTTCGATATCCTGCCGGGCGGCGTGGAAAACCTTCACGACATCGGGATTCTGCATCAGGTCCCAGACCGGCGTAAGGTCCATGCCCGGCGCCAGCGGGTCGACGGCGGCCGCTTCGGTATCGCCGGCAAGCTGGATCAGGCACAGGACGGGCCAATAGGTTCTTTCGCGGATGAATTCGGTATCGACGGTGACGAAGTCTTCGGCGGCCAGCCGGGCGCACAGGGCGGCGACCTGCGCCGGATCGGTGAGGAGAGTCATGGCGGCGGTATACCGGATGGTGCGCCGCAGCGGAACGGCGCGCTTTGGCCTGCCGATCGGTTGCCTCGCCGTCGTTGCGACCGCCGTTGGCACGGCCCAGGCGAAAGACTGGTCGCACCTGATCCGGCCCTGGCCGGCCGGATCGGGCCTCGAGGGCTTCGACGGCCGGGACATCCGGTTCCCGACGACCAGCCCGTTCGCGCCGACCGATACGGACAAGGCCGAAAAGGCGACCGGGGTCGGCACGCTTTACCTGCCGCAATCGCCGGAACCGGGCCGCCGGCCGGCGCGCAGCGTGCCCGTCGTCATCCTGCTGCACGGCGCGAGCGGCGTGCGCTATGCGCGCGAGCATGTCTACGGCCGCCAGTTCGCGGCGATGGGCATTGCCGCCGTCGCGGTCGATGTCTTCGCCGCCCGCAACCATGGCGGCGGCGGTTTCGTGCGCCGGCTGATCGACGTGACCGAGACCATGATGATCGCCGACGCCTTCGCGGCGCTGCGCTGGGTGGCGCGCCGGCACCCGGTGGTCGATCCGGAGCGCGCCTTCGTCATGGGCTTCTCCTACGGCGGTATGGCGGCGGCCTACATGCTGGACCGGCGCATCGCCCGCAAGCTGGGCCGCGGCCTGCGCTTCGCCGGGCATATCGCCTTCTACGCGCCCTGCATCGCGCGTTTCGCGAAACCGCAAACCACCGGCGCGCCGTTCCTGATGATGTATGGCACCGCCGACGAGCTGATCGATCCGGTCCGCTGCCGGGCCTATCTCGACGATATGAAACGCGGCGGCAGCGCCGGCCGGCTGATCGCGATTGAGGGCGCGCCGCACCAGTGGGACGGCGGCTGGCCGCAGTTCCGCATCGGGCGGCAGATGCACGGCTGCCGGCTGCGCGTCGAGCCCGACGGCGCAATCCGCGACCTCAACACCGGCCTCATCATGGCCTCGCCGCTGCTACGCATGACCATCCTCGGCCTGTGCGTCGGCGGACCGCCCTACCTGATCGGCCGCGACGACCGCGCCCGCCGGATCTCCAACCGCGCCGTCGGCCGCTTCCTGCGGGCAATCCTGACCGGCAAGGAGCCGTTCGGGGGATAGGCCGGGTCCGCCGTTGGCGTCACGGCCTGCGGCGAGGGCGCGAGCGTCGATATAGGATTATGATCCTGTATTCTGTAACGATCGTTCAATTTTTCATTTCTGCGAAAGCCGCAGAATTCAGCTATTTTCCGGTCCCAGGAAGCTAAGAAAGACCGGTCTATCTATAGTGTTTTTTTGTCGATCCGACTGCTGGAGCGGACTGCGCCCGCCGAAGATTGTTCATATAATGTTCCATGCCGGATATGTCAAGAATCTTCTTGCGCGGGCAACGGCCCGGGTCGGCATTTGGCGAATTCTCTACAGCGGGGGAGAGGGGAATAGCCCGAAAGACCCGAATTGCAGCACGCCCCCGCTACCCCTCCCACACCAGCGCGAGGACGCGCAGGGGGGAGCCACTGCCCTGCTTGATCTTGAGCGGGGCGGTGAAGAGGACGCTGCCTGTCGGCGGCAAGAGGTCGAGGTTGGTCAGGCATTGCAGGCCATAGCGGCCGGCGCCGTGGACATAGTAGTGGCACGGGTAGGGCGGGCGCAGATGCATGGCCTGGCCGGCGTCGGTGCCGATGCACTCGCTGCCGAAGCCCATGACGTCGCGCTCCTCGACCAGGAAGCGCACGGCGTCGGTATCCGGGCCCGGCGTATGCTGCCCTTCCTCGTCGAAATTCTGGTAGGATTCCGGATCCTGCCGCTTCGACCAGTCGGTCCGCATCAGCACCCAGGAGCGCGGCGGAATCCGGCCGTGCTCCTCCTCCCAGTTGCGCAGGAAATCGGCGCTGAGCAGGAAATCGGCGTTTTGCTCGGCATGCTTGGCGCAATCCACGACGCAGGCCGGCGCGACCATGTTTTCGACCGGCACGGTATCGGTGCTGTTGTTGGGCAGGTTGCGGCCGGAAACCCAGTGGATCGGCGCGTCGAAATGGGTGCCGGTATGCTCGCCGCAGGAGAAATTGTTCCAGTAGGCGGCCAAGCCTCGGTCGTCGTAGCGCGAGACCTCCTCGAGCCGGAACGGCCAGCACTGGCCCATCTCCGGCGGCAGCTCGATCTGCGGGAAATCGGGCGACAGGGTCTGGGTCAGGTCGATCACGCGGATATTCCGCTCGGCGATGCCGCGGACCATGTCCAGAAGCGGGTTGGCGGTCATGCTGCTTCCCTCATTTCAGACTGCTTTCTCCCGGCCAGGCGCCCCTCGATACGGCGCTGGCGCGCCTACTCGGGATGAGGAATTTGGGGTTCACCCAAACCGCACAACTCTCACCCTCACCCAGAGTAGCCGCGAAGCGGCGTATCGAAGGGCTACTCGCCATGGGCCAGTTCCCGTTCCAGCACCTTGGGGTCGGTGCGCCAGCGTTCGTACCAGTCCTTTGCGACATCGCCGGGATAGATGTCCTCGGCGCCGCCCTGCAACGCCCCGACGATGGAACGGGCGAGCGCAGCCGGCGTCACCTTGGGCGGGCGCAGTTCCTGGTTCCATTCGACGTCGAGTGGCCCCGGGAACACGTTGATCACCCGCACGCCGGACCTGTGCATACCCGCGCGCATCGCCTGGGCCAGCGACAGGGCGGCGGCCTTGGAGGCGGAAAAGGTGCTCTGGTCCGGATTGTTGGCCAGCGCGAAGATCGACAGGATATTGACCCAGGCCACCGCGTTGGTCTCGGTATCGGCGCCGCGCGCCATCATCACCGGCCCGAATTCCTGGGCCAGGCGCAGCAGGCCGAAATAGTTGATTTCCATTTCCGCCCGGGCGTTCTCCGTGCCATAGCGGCCGCCGACGCTATAGGCCCGGTGCTGCTCGGCCGTGTTGACCAGAATATCGACCTTGGGGCCGATCTGGCCGGCGCAGCGCTTGACCGAATCCGGGTTGGTCACGTCGAGATCGACCACGGTGACCTCGGGCAGCGCCCGGATCTCCTCGAAACCGGGGATCTTTTTCCACGGTGCGGCCTCGCCGACCCAGACCAGGTCGGACCCGGCAGCGATCATGGCCTTCACGACGGCCTGGCCGACCGGGCTCTTGCCGTCGGTCACGAAGGCCTTGCGGAATTTCGGATCGCAGGTCAGTTCGCGCATCTGGGGATCGTCGCTCATATGGGGCGTATCCTTTTCCGGCAGGGCCAGCAGCACGGCCTGTCCGGCCCGGTCGAGCATGGCGCGGACGCGGACACGGGCCGGCGGCGCGCCGCAATCGCCATGGACGTGGACGATCAGGCTGGGTGCTTCGTGCGGACCGTCGCGATCCAGCTTCACGATGCCGAGCCGCCAGGGCAGGCGCTCGCGGAAATAGTTCTCCATGGCGTGGCGCAGGGTCGTGTGCGCCACCAGTTCGCCGGCGCCACTCTGGGGCGTCCAGTCCAGCAGGTCCGACAGGCACTCCTTGCAGGCCTCGCGCGGCGGATACTGGATAGCCTTGCATTTCCGGCAGACCTGGAGATCGAATGCGCCCCGCGCCGCGCCGGAAGTCAGGCCGAGCGATATCCGGCTGCGCGGCGCCGGCGGCAGCATCGGCGCCCGCGTGCGCAGGACCGGGTTCTTGCGCTTCGGTTTGGTCAGCGGCTTCGCCACGGATCAGTCTCCCGCCGCCAGGATCGCCGCCGCCGAGCACACGCCGCGGTCATAGCTGATCATGCCGTAGCCGCCGACCAAGCCGATCTTCGCGTCCGGCACCGGCTTGCCAAGCGCCTGCCCGGTGACCTGCCGGATCGCCTCGACCGTGCCGAGAAAGCCGCCGGCGCCGCCGGCCTGCCCGACCGAAAGCTGGCCGCCGGAGGTGTTGATCGGGAAGCTTCCGTCGGTCGTCAGGCTGTGGCCGCGCACGAAGTCCGGCGCCTCGCCCTTGGCGCAGAAGCCCAGATCCTCGAACTGCAGCATGTTGATCACGGGATAGTCGTCGTAGGTCTCGAAGAAATCGATATCGTCCGGACTCACGCCGGCCATGCCGTAAAGCTCGTCGCTGTCCATCGCCCAGCCGCCGCGATACTGGACCGGATCGTCGGTGCAGGCGTTGTGCCGTTCGATGGTGCCGAGAATCCGCCCGAAGCTCAAGCCGAGGTCGCGCGCCTCCGCCTCGCGCATCACGAGGTAGGCCTCGGCGCCGGCACAGGGCATGACGCAGTCGAACAGATGCACCGGCTCGGCGATCGGCCGGGCGTTCATATACTGCTCCAGGGTGAGCGGCACCTTGAACAGGGCGTGGGGGTAGGCGAGGGCGTTTTCCCGCTGCGCGACGCACATCTTGCCGAAATCCTCGCGCCGCGCGCCGTAGGTCCGCATGTAATAGTCGGTGAGGAAGGCGAAGCTGGCGTTGGGCCCGCCGGTCCCGATCGGGTAGACCGCGTCCTTGCCGAACTGGCTGAAATTCTCCAGGCCCTGGCGGAAACTGTCGATATGGTTGGTGTCGCCGGCGACGCAGGCGACGATATCGGCGTCGCCCGCCTGGACCGCGCGCGCCGCCCGGCGCATCGCGACCACCCCGGTGACGCCGCCCATCGGGATATAGTCGAGCCAGCGCGGCGTCAGCCCGTGATGCTGGACGATGCCGACGGCGGTATCCGGCGCCAGCGACATGCTGGTCGCGCACACGCCGTCGAAACGGCCCTTGGTCAGCCCCGAATCCCGGACCAGCGCGGCCAGGGCCCGGCCGATCCACCAATGGGCGCCCCGGGTCGAGAAGCGGACATAGGGGATCGAGACCGGCGTCGTGACCACGATGCCGTCATACGGAGCGCGTCGGGTCATGGGCGGGTCATGGGCGGGTCATGGACGGCGCCAACGTTTCCCGCCCGAATCCCCCTCCCCTTGGGGGAGGGGCTAGGGGAGGAGTCGGCCGGCGCGCCGGTGCCGTTTCCCGCAGTGCTGCAGCCGCTGCACACCCCTCCCCCTAACCCCCTCCCCCAAGAAGAGGGGGAATAATGGCGTTGCCTGTTTCCGATTACCGGGTTTCGCAGGGGAATCCTCTTCAGAGGGGTAAGAAAGTCTCCGGCCGAGCCGGGCCGAAGGGCGGAGTCGGGCGTCGGCGCGAACGGCGCGGTTCCGGCATCCGCGGCAGACGAAAACAGCAGCCAGGCCAGCGCCAGGATCGCCGCCGCCCACCAGGGGGCTGGCATCCGTCTGTACAACGGCCGGCGCTTGTCCAAGGTTCAGGCCGCCTTGCGCGCGCCGTTCAGCACCCGGA
>LXNI01000086.1_pt1 | contig 108026 bp, 94 predicted proteins | sample 809091 | NCBI WGS metagenome assembly LXNI01 (sample SAMN04870527, study PRJNA318959) | sponge metagenome | biome: 01000161; feature: marine sponge reef; material: water | host: Sarcotragus foetidus | place: Greece: Milos, Mediterranean Sea | collected 2013-05-29 | depth 5-7 m | reverse complement strand
CAGGGCTTGTATCGAGACCGTCCGTGCCCCAGGATAGAGGTACTTTCAATACCGATCCCGACTCCGCCTACACCTCAAGTCAACCTCCCCGTTCAGGCTCATGTCGGTATTGGATTAGACTATAGGAAAGCCTGTATCCCACGGGAACAGGCATGCATGACGCACGGGATGGCGGTAACTCCGAGTCCGGTGTAGCGGCGCCGCTTATGCCGCCTGTTCCGCGTGAGCGCTTCCGGAGACTTTCAACTTTCCGGTTTTTTGATCAATCTCGTATCCTGCATTGCGTAACGAGATCAAGACGTCCACCAGATGCAGGTTATCCAGGATGAGATTCTGCTGTATGGCCTTTCGTAGAATTCGTGCGTAGACATGGCTCGGATTCGCCGTTTGTCCAGCAGGCAATTCGCGTATTGACGATTGGATCAATGCCGTGATGTCGCCGCTACGGGGCGCATGTGCGTTTCCAGCGACTTTGCCGGAATCAGGTTTTTTCACGGTTAACGCAAGATCAACGGTCACTACTCCCTCCGAACCGGAATTCAGTCCTTTGACCGAGCGCTGACCCTTGTCGAGAATTGCAACGTGGGATGGCGTGTCCTTGAATCCGGCATCACGGATTGCCCGCTGCACCAGTCCCCATATTCGTCCGCTACTGTTGCCGAATACGACAGTCATGTACTTGCCCGGTTTCAAGACACGCCAAGCTTCGCTGAATGAGTCTCGCAGTAGGGACTCGTATCGTTGCGCGGCGCCGTTTTTTCTCTTGCCTGTGGTATGGACAACGGCTTCTGACTCGTAATTGGTTGTCTTTCCGATCCATGCCTCGTGAAAGAGGTTCATGTCGCTATAGAAGATGTTGCTGCCGAACGGCGGATCCGTGAAAACATAGTCGATTGACTCGTCCGCAAGGTGGGATAGATTGTCCGCTGATTGCAAATCGTAGGTCACATCCGGGTTGCGCGTCCCGAACAGCCCCAGGTCGAACAGTACGCGATTGGCCCTGCAGGCCGCATTCACCTTGCGGCTAAAGAGGTCGAAAACGTTCCACTCGAAATGGACCGGCGCAATGTAGTAGGTCTGGTTTTGTGCATTCAATGGGCGTTTCGGTCCCCACTGGTAGCGCCTTGATGCACGAGGAAGGATGGCGGTAAACGCAAAACGAAGTTTCTGTCGAATTCTTTCGTCTTCGACTGTGCCAATAGCGTTCCAGAGCTCCAGAAGAGCTATGGCGTTGCGGGGCGAGAAAAACAACGAGGTCCTGGTCATCCCTGTTTTTCCCAATCCCGAACGACTGTACATTTCCCGGTGCTCTTCGATCGGGAGTGATGGAACTTGCCTCTGCCTCTTGTCATTAGTTGCCCGGTGCACCTTCGCAAGATCAGCCTTGCTGAACTGCTGTTCCACTTGTTTGCGGTTCTCGCCAACGACGATTACGCGCACAGGTACGTCGGGCCCTCGTTTCCATGATCGCTTGACAAACTTTTTCTGACACGACGGGCAGAGTTTCGAGGGTTTGCCGTAATCGTCGAGATGATTGAAATAGACCAACTCATACTCGCAGGACGGACAAATGTAGGTGAAGGACCATATGGCCCTGACCATTTCCTGTTCGGCTCCGTCGCTTTCCCGTACAGTTGAATAAAGGTCGCCGATTGCGTCGCGCGCTACCTGGACGACCTTGTCGCCTTCGTTCTTCAGCGCCTCCTCGGATGTGTCCTGGAGATACCCGATAGCGATGTGTTGCCCAAGAACGGAAATGTCGCTCAGTCGTGCCTTGCGGTTCACGGTCATCGCCGCCAAGCCGGTCATGCCGGATCCGGCAAATATATCGGCGACGACATCTCCCTCCTCGGTGCACGCCTCGACAAATGGTTTGATGGCACTGATCGGCACCTTGGTCAGGTAAGAATGACAGTTGTAAACAGGGTCGGTTCTCGGTGCGATGATTGTGTCCGGAAGTTCGTTCCCGATATTGATTGTCATGTGAGTCCAGTCTCTGTGATTGCCGGAAGGAAGCGCAGTATTGTGACGCATAGTCTGTAGACGTAAAAGTAACATGCACCTAAGTTCGTGGCAACGCGCCAAAGTAGACAAAGACAACACATTTGGAGTCCGGCTATTTCCGAACCGAAAGAAATCCTCGCGGGCAATGTAAGACGACTGAGGATCTCAGCCGGGATATCTCAGGAGGAGCTGGCCGATCGAGCGCGACTGCATCGTACCTACGTCAGCTCGGTAGAGCGAGCTCGGCGCAATATCACCCTTGAGAACATTTGCGCACTGGCCAAAGCACTTGGCGTCCCTCCCGGATCGTTGCTGCAGCTTCCTGAACAGGAAGGCCACTGAGTGGGCTTCAAGGCCGATGCCAGTTTCCTGCGCTTCCTGACCATGGGGGCATGTGGTGTCAAAGCCACCGTGGCCCACCTAGGAGCATTGGGATTCAGGCCGATAGAACTGGAGAGGTACTGCAGTTCGAATAAAATTTGGGCCACCAAGGTAAAGCGGCTTCGCCTGCCCGATCTGCTCTGTGTGAAGACAGGACTACGCATTGAAGTTCGGGCCAAGTCCGATCTGGCGATCAAGATGAGCGATGCCCCGGCCAATCCGGACCGGGTCTGGGATGCCGGTATGCGGGACGATGATCTCGCGGCGTTTATTGCTTGCTTCAATGACGGTGACGGTCCGGAAGCAGCGGACTGTGCAAATTTTTTTCGTATTGGGGATCTGCGCAAATCTATCGTCACGACGAAGCTCGGGCCACCGAAATCCGCCTCGGAAGGGGCAGAGCGCGATCGGCAGTGGCCGACAACCGTTCCCAAACGCAATGGCAAAGTCGTTGAAGTGACGCGCAAGCGCATCGTTACAAAGATGTATGCGACCAGTACACAACCCGAGCGTCAGCAGACCTACCAGCTCAAAAACAAGACCGCCTATGTCGAAGTCGGCGATGAGTTTAAGGCGCGGACGTGTTTTCTGAGCGGTACGCCCAAGCGGACGGCCGATCTGAATGCTTATCTGGCAAATACATACGATCCGCTGTCCTCCCTTTTGTCCTCCAACATAGTGGACCGCTATGCGGCTGCAAAATCTCTGCCCCATAGGGAAGAAAACCGGAAAAAAGCGGCACAAGCCCTGGAGGGCTTGATCGGAGGCGAACCGGACTCCCGCGTCCGCTTGGAGGCTGCCGGTTCTGCGACATATTTTGGTTCACGCCTTGGTCGGGACGCGATCAGCGAATTTATCTGGTCGGATAGGATTCCCCACGAACTCCGTCTGGAAGCGGTCCTTGTTCTCATCGAACTCGGGCGGAACAACTTCACCAACGACATTCTGTGCGCGGTCGCAGGGTACCGGGAGTTCTTCGGCAATGAAATCCGTCAGGTCGCCGTCTGGGGGCTGGGGAAACGCGGCATCGGTTCGTACGAAGAATTGCTCCATTACATCGCTGACGCCGAAGAAAATGTAGCACTCCATGCAATCGCCGCCTTTGGCGACGAGGCACCGCCATCCGTTGTTGCGCGGCTGGTCGAACGGCTGACTTCAGGCGATGAAAGGCTGGCGCCGGCTGCCAGTGAGGCGTTGAGGGTCATTGGATCACGCGTGGTAATCGATGCGTTGGTCGAGGCTTATGGCCGGAGCGGCCGGGCGCGAGCATGGATTCTGGCCACGCTTGGAAGAATGCCGCCAAACATCGTACGAACAACGCTCGGTGGCCATCACCTGCTGAAGCTCCTCGAGCCCATGTTTCTCACTGCACCTAGCGCTAACTGGTTATCATCCGAAAAGATGGCCGCCGATATCGGTTTTCTTCTGGCTCAGAATCTATAGTTTGCCTTCCCGCAAGAGATAGATGTACTGGTTCAGGCAGACGGCAACGCGTCGACAGTCTCCGCCATCCGCTGCAGTGTTGCCGCGTCCGGAAGCTCGCCCCGGCCGCCCCCGAGGTTATCCAGCATGTTCGCCGGTCTGCTGGTCGCCGGCGTGATGACGGTCACCGCGGGATGCGCTGCGACGTACTTGAGGAAGAACTGGGCCCAGGAAGTGGCGCCGAACTCCGCCGCCCATGCGGGCACGTCGCGCCCGGAAACCCTGCTCCACAGCCTGGTCCGTCCGAACGGCGCGTAGACCAGCACGGCGATCCCGCGGTCCTGCGCCAGCGGAAGAATCGTCTCCGCCGCCAGGCGGTTGTCCACGGCATAGTCCACGCCGATGAAGTCGAGGGAATAGTCGCGCATGACCTGGGCAAACTCGTCGTAGCGGCCCTGGGAGGTACACGTGATTCCGGTATATCGCACCCGGCCCTCGGCCTTCAGTTCGTCCAGGATTGCCAACTGCGTAGGCGGATCGCCCAGGTTGTGCACCTGGATGAGGTCGATGGGCGTTTTCTGAATTCGTTCGAAGGATGTTTCCACCTGCTCCCAGGCGCTATCCGGATCCGCCGCCCCGCCTCCGCGGCCGGCCACATTGAGCTTGGTGGCCCAGAAGACGCGATCCCCGGCATTCATGTCGTTGATGATCGATCCGGCCACTTCTTCGGAAGCGCCGTAACCGGGCGCGGTGTCGAAGAGGCTGCCGCCGTTGTCCAGTAGCGTCGTCAGCACGCCGCGCAGCGCCGATACGTCTTCGCTGCGAGCGACCCTTGAAAATGTCGCCGAACTGCCAAGGCCGATGATGGGCAGTTCTTCGCCCGTGGAGGGGATCGCCCGGGTGATCATGGGCGCATCCTGCGCCCGCAACCATCGTGGGTGGATTGCCAGAGCCGTGCCGGCGGCGGCAGTCAGCCTGAGCCATTCGCGTCGTGTGTACATGGAGGGTCCTTCTCGGTAGGGCGGGTTGAGCCTACCCGAGCGGAAAATCAACGGTCAACGAAGTTAAGTTAATATTTCTTTAGGCCGGATGGGTGAGTTGAAAGTTAACTGCCGCTTCGCCGGGCGCCCTGCAGGGTCGCCATGCCCGGGGCGCGGCGCTCGCGCAGTACCGCGCGACGGAACCGGAACAGTTCTGCCGGCCGTCCACCGGTTTTTGCCGCCCGCCGGCCGGTGCCTTCCACCAGGCCGGCGCTTTCGACCTGGCGCCGGAAGTTCTGCTTGTGCACCTGCAGCCCGGTCAGGGCTTCCACCACGCGCTGCAACTGAAGCAGCGTGAACGTCGGCGGAAGCAGTTCGAATACCACCGGGCGATATCGCAGCTTGCCGCGAATCCGGCCCAATCCGGTCGCCAGGATTCGCCGATGATCGAAGGCCATGGATACGCCCAAACCCCCTCCGGGCAGCGACTCGGCGGCGCGGCCGCGATCCGTCCAGTACTCGGAGATCAGTTGGGCTTCGTAGAGCAGTTCGTAGCGTTCGAGCACCTGGTAGGCGTCCCACCCGGCATTCCCAAGCCCGAAACAGATCTCCACCCGCTCGCGGCGATCCGCGTTGTCCCGAGACCATTCCAACAGTGCCGCCTCGATTTTGTCCATGATCCCGGGTCGGCCCGTCCGCCAGTCTTCCCACGGGAAATAGGCATAGCAGTCCTGCCAACTGGAATTCTCCGCCTGGGACAGGTCCCGCTCGCGCACCAGCGCAAGGTAACCCACGGAAAGGACCCGACTGCCGCCGGCGCGTTCCCGGGGATCGCGGCCCTGGTCGGCGAACGTATACAGTTGCTCCACGTACCCGAGTTCGCCCCGGGTCTTCTCCAGAACCGAACGGCGCATGCACAGTTCCAGCGTGCGGTCGTTCTTTTCATCGAAGGACCCGAACGGCAATGCGCGCGACAAGTGGCCGGACGCCATTGTTGAGAATTCCTCGCCCAGTTCCCCGGCGCCGACGGTGAGGATTCGCGGTTGATGGGCCGTGACGGCGAGGACGACGGCGTTCAGTCCGACCAGCAATTCCGGCTGCCGCGGACCCGCGGGCCCTTCGCCGGTCTGGGCGGACATATTCAGAGCAGCCGCAGGAGGATCTCTTCGGCTTCCTCGAAGGTCACCTCGCCGGGCTTCTGGACATAGCGGATGATGCCGTCGCGGTCCACGAAAGCGTTGAACGGCAGGCCGCCGTAGGTATTGCCGTAGGCTTCGCTGATGTCCATGACGTCGAACAGGTCGCCGTAGACGATGGGGAAATCGATCGGGACCTCGTCGAGGAACTCGATGACCTTGTCGAGCGAGTCGGCGCCGAGCCCAACGACCTCAAAACCCTGATCGGCGTATTCGGCGCGCAGGCGGTTGAAGGCCGGCATTTCCTTGCGGCAGGGGATGCACCAGCTCGCCCAAAAGTCCACCAGGAGCACCTTGCCGTCCCATTCCGATACGGAGCGGGTGTCGCCGTCGACGGTCGCCAGGGTGAAATCCGGGCGGTAGGGTGCGTTGGTCACGTATGAAAAGCGTTCGGTGTCCAGGTCCTGTGCAACTACCGGGACAGCCGCGGCCAGGACCGCCAGGCCCGCCGCAAGGACCGCCGGGTTCGTCATGCGACTCTCAATTCGTACCCTCATCGCTCAAGCTCTCCCATACGCTTCATGGTCACTCGCAAACGCCATTGCGCTGCATCTCCTGTTGGTCGATTTTCGCGAAACCAAGTATAGCCCAGCGGAATCGGCCGGTCGGTTACACTGTGCGCCCGCGACTGTCGCCTCGCGTTGCGTCGAGACCGGCGGGGTTGGAGCCGGTCGCGCGCAGCGCGAGGCAGGGCACTGCTCTGCCAGGCGAGAACGGCTGCACCTGCGCCGACCTATGGAATCATTCTGGATCGACAAGCTCGACGCCGACGAAATCCTCATCATTGACGGAGGAACTGGCAGTGAATTGCAGCGCCGCGGCGTGGCCATGGACCAGAACGCCTGGAGCGGTGCGGCGGCGCTCGAACACGAGGTGCTCTTGCGGAAGATCCATGAGGACTACATCCGGGCGGGCGCCGAAGTCATCACGTCCAATACGTTCGGAACGACACGTTTCGTGCTGGCGTCCGCCGGGCTCGACCACCAGTTCGAGCGTACCAATCGCAGGGCCATGCGGGCGGCCCGGGAGGCCCGGGACGCCGTGGCCGCGGGTCCGGTGGCAATCGCCGGCTCGCTTTCGTGCCTGCCGCCCGGGAACGATCCTGCCGCCTATCCCGACCCGCGCGCCGAATCCGACGGCTATAGGGAACTGGCGGATTTCCTGGCCTCCGAGGGCGCCGACCTCATTGCGCTGGAGATGATGGAAGATACCGTCCACGCCCGCATGGCCATGGCCGCGGCGGTTGAGACGGGGCTGCCCGTGTGGTTGGGCGTCAGCACGCGGCTGAGCGACGCGGGAGACAAGCTGGTCGGTTTCGACTTTCCAAACACGCCGCTGGCCGAGCCCCTGGAGGCGCTCATCCCGATGGGGCCGGCGGTGATCAGCATCATGCACACACCGCCCGAAGCGGTCGAGCCCGCCCTGGCTGAGCTGCGGCGGCATTGGGACGGTCCGGCGGGTGCCTATCCCGAGTTGGGCGACTTTGAAGCTCCCGACTGGCAGTTCACGCGGCAGCTTTCGCCGGACGAGTTCGTGGCTTGCGCCCTGAGCTGGGTGGGTCAGGGCGCCCGGTTGCTCGGCGGCTGCTGCGGCACCCTGCCGGAACACATCAGTGCGCTGAAGGAAGCTGAGCAGGACCTGCGCGCGGCCCGCTGACCCCGACAGCATTCGCCAAGCCTGACAGTGAGAGGCGCGCGAAAACGGCTATTGCGGCATGGGGATCTCGTCGCTGGTGGCGGGCACGAAGTAACCGCGCTGCACCGCCGGGCGCTCCACGATCTGCAGGTACCACCGGAGCAGGTTCGGGTATTCGCGCAGATCCATCTCCTGTCGAGGATGCCGGGCGATCCACGGAAAGGTCGCGATATCGGCGATGCTGTATTCGCCCGCAAGGTAGTCCTGCTCGCCAAGACGCCTGTCCAGGACCCCGTAAATGCGCTTGGTCTCATTGTGATAGCGCGTTTCGGCGTAGGGCGCCTTGCCCTTGTTGTAGAACAGGAAGTGGTGCGTCTGGCCGAGCATCGGGCCGACGCTGCCCATCTGCATCATCAGCCACTCCAGCACCTGCCAGCGGTGGGCACCCGACGACGGAAACAGCCTGCCGGTCTTTTCCGCGAGGTAGATGAGAATGGCCGCGGATTCCATCAGGCTCACGCCCGCGTCCGTGTCCACGATGGCGGGAATCTTGTTGTTCGGGCTGATCTTGAGAAAGTCCGGCTCGAACTGCTCGTCCTTGCCGATATGCACCGGAATGACCCGGTAGGGCAGGCCGACTTCCTCCAGCATGATGGAAACTTTCCGCCCGTTCGGCGTAGTCCACGTATAAAGATCGATCATCCGGCTTTCTTCCCTGGTCGTCCGCCGCACCGCCGGCGAGGCTGCCGAAACATAGCGCACCATGAATCCCGGAGTCCAATGAAATCACGCGACCAACCCGAACCACGCACCTTCGCGACCCCGCAGGCGACCAACAATGGTTTGGACAATTCCCGGCCCAATCCCCAGAATGTCGCCCATGAGGTACCGGAAATGAGTGCTGTTTCGCTGAGCGAGCGCGACGATATCGTCAGCCGCCTGTGCACCCTGCTTGCCGATGGCGCCGTGTTGAGCGGCGCCGACATCGGCGAGCGCTACAACGTGGACTACACGGGCGAGAATCCGCGTGAGCCGCTCGCCGTGGTCAAGCCCGGCTCCACCGAAGAGGTTGCCGCCGTGCTGCGGGCCTGTTCGGAGTTCGGCCAGCCGCTGGTGGTGCAGGGCGGGCTCACCGGCCTCGCCGGCGGGGCCACGCCCAGAACGGGGGAGATTGCCCTGTCCATGGAGCGACTGAGCGGGATCGAAGAACTGGACCCCGTGTCGATGACCATCACGGCCAGGGCCGGCACGCCTTTGCAGGCGGTTCAGGATGCCGCGGCGGAGGCCGGCCTGCTGCTGCCGCTGGATTTCGGCGCCCGGGGTTCCTGCCATATCGGCGGCGCCATAGCCACCAACGCCGGCGGCAACCAGGTGATCCGCTTCGGCATGGCCCGCAACCTGGTGCTTGGCCTTGAAGCCGTGCTGGCCGACGGCACGGTCATCAGTTCAATGAACAAGATGCTCAAGAACAACGCCGGCTACGATCTGAAACAACTATTCGTGGGCACCGAAGGCACGCTGGGCGTGATCACCCGGGTCGTTCTGCGCCTGGTGCCCAGGCTGTCGAGCCAGTGCACGGCATTGTGTGCGGCAGAATCCTTCGACAGCGTCGTCGACTTGCTGCGCTCGGTGCGCGCCGGTCTGGCGGGGTCGATCAGCGCCTACGAGGTGATGTGGGCGAGCTATTACGACAAGGTGCTGGAAATCGTTCACACGCTGCGTTCACCCTTCGACGATTCGCATCCGTTCTACGTGCTCGTGGAGTCGGAAGGTGTGGACCAGGGCACCGATGGCGAGCGGTTCGAGTCGGTTCTCGCCGGTGCGCTTGCATCGGAGATGATTACCGATGCCGTGATCGCCCAATCCGAGAGCGAAAGGCAGACGTTCTGGGCGATCCGCGACGGCGTGGGGGAGATCACACCGGCGTTGTCGCCCTATGTCCCCCTGGACGTGAGCATGGACATCGCGGTCATGCCGCGGTTCCTCGAAGCGTTCGACGAGGCGCTGGCTGCCGAATTGCCCGATTCGGAGAACCTGGTGTTCGGGCACCTGGGAGACAACAATCTGCACCTGTTCGTGACCACCGGCCACGAAACGGAGAACGACACGGTGGTGGACCTGGCGTACGGTCTCGTCGGGGAGTGCGGCGGGTCGATTTCGGCCGAGCACGGGGTCGGCAGCCTGAAACGCGACTTCCTGCACCATTCCAGAACGGCGCAGGAGATCCGTTTGATGGCGCGGCTCAAGCAAGCGCTGGATCCGCGCGGAATCCTGAACCCCGGGCGGGTCATTCCGGGTTGATTGCGCGACGATCAGGCGTGTCACTCGACCCGGATTGGCCTCGCGAGCACCAAGACATGAAGGATCACGCCCAGTGAGAACTCAGGTAGGCATCATCGGCTCCGGCCCCGCGGGATTGTTGCTGTCCCAGCTACTCGACCTGCACGGCATCGACAGCGTCATTCTGGAGCGTCGCAGCCGCGACTACGTACTCGGGCGCATCCGCGCCGGCGTGCTGGAAGAGGGCATGGTCAACATGCTCAGGCTGGCTGAAGTGGGCGAGCGAATGGATCGGGAAGGCCTGGTCCACGAGGGATTCGAGATGGCCTTCGGCGACCGCCGGTTCCGCATCGATCTGAAGAAGTACACGGGCAAGACCGTCATGATCTACGGTCAGACGGAGTTGACCCGGGACCTGATGGAGGCGCGCGATGCGCGCGGCGGCCAGTTGGTCTACGAGGCCGAAGGTGTGGCGATCCACGATCTGGATACCGACCGGCCGAAGCTTCGCTACAAGAAGGACGGACTCGAGCACGAGTTGGTTTGCGACTACATTGCAGGCTGCGACGGGTTTCGCGGCGTCAGCCGGCGCTCGTTCCCTGACGATGTGCTGAGAACCCACGAACGCGTCTATCCGTTCGGCTGGCTGGGTGTGCTCTCGGAGACCCGGCCCGTTTCCGAGGAAGTCATCTACGTCAACCACTGGCGCGGGTTTGCGCTGTGCAGCATGCGTTCCATGACCCGCAGCCGCTACTACATCCAGTGCGCCTTCGACGAGGACCTGGAGGAATGGACCGACGACCGGTTCTGGGATGCCCTGCGGGCGCGCCTGCCCCACGAGGCCGCCGAGTCCATGGAAATCGGCCCTTCAATCGAAAAGAGCATCGCCCCGCTGCGCAGTTTCGTGGCCGAACCCATGCGTTATGGGCGGTTATTTCTGGCCGGGGACGCGGCGCACATCGTACCGCCCACGGGCGCCAAGGGGCTCAACCTGGCGGCATCGGACATCTACTACCTGTATCGGGCGTTTGTGGCTTTCTACAAGGAAGGCCGCTCCGACCTCATGGACACGTACTCCGAAAGTTGCCTCAAGCGGGTCTGGAAGGCGGAACGCTTTTCCTGGTGGCTCAGCACCGTCCTGCACCGGTTTCCGGACCAGAGTACCTTCGACCGCGGCATCCAGTTGGCGGAACTGGACTACCTGGCGGATTCGGAGGCGGCGCAGGCCTCGTTCGCCGAGAACTACGTGGGGTTGCCGTTCTAGGGTCTGTTGACGCTACCCGAGATCGCACTGTTGGCCCTGTGGCCACTGATCCGCAGTTATCAGGTTGACGGAGCGCTTGCGCCCATGAGTTGCCGTGACGGCTGAGTGCTACCGTACGAGCAGACAATCCGTTGCATCGACGCGGACCGTTTCGGTGAGTTGAAACAGCTTGCGGCGCAGCAGATCGATTCGCGATTCGCCAACGTTTTCGAAGCTCAGGCGCAGGTGAATGGCGCCCGGTTCCCGAATGGCGGAACGTGTCGCGACCGGTACCAGGTTGAGCGTGGCCAGCAGGACGAAGATCCTGGCCAGCGCGCTGGGTGTCGCAGCGGTCACCACCGAGACGGTTCGGGTCTCCAGTCCCATGCCTTTTGATGCCGATAACCCTGGGTCGAGATTGGCATGGACGGCGTACCGTTCAGACGGGACGGGTACCGTGACGGTGGCGTGACGATGCAGCGGCATCGAACGCCTGAGGACTGCGGGACTCGTGTTGGCATCCATGGGTCGGGCCTCTTTGAACCGGCAACAGCGGGCGTCGGACGTGGCATTGGGAGATCAATATAGCGCAGCCGCGCTTTGAAAGTGATTCAAAGTTCGGTCAAAATGGACTCAAACTGAGTTTGTAATTCATTTTTGGACAGAAAGACGATAGATTTATGCAGATAGTCTCGTTGGACGACAAGGATCGAAGGATCCTCAGGCTCCTTCAGACCGTCCCTGAAATCACCGCGGCGGAAATCGGCGAACGAATCGGCAGTTCCCAGGCGACCTGCTGGCGCCGGATTCGGCGCTTGCGCAAGAAGGGGTTGATACCCGATCAAGTGGTCACCCTGGACCGAAGAAAGGCGGGCTACAACGCCATGATTTTCGCCCAGGTGAAGCTGAATTCACAGGGCCGGGCGGACCTGACTTCGTTTTCCCAGGCCGTGCAGAGCTTCCCGGAGGTGCTGGAATGCTATGTGCTGATGGGCAGCGTGGATTTTCTGCTGCGCATCGTCGCGCGCGATATCGATGCCTACGAGCGGTTCTTCTTCGAGCGGCTCTCCAAGCTCCCCGGCGTACAGGAGATCACCTCGAGCATGGCGCTTTCGGAGATCAAGCGCACGACTGCGCTGCCGATCTAGTGCCAAGCCAACCTGATACGGCATTATCAGGTTGATGCAGCACTAGTGTAGTGTCGTGCAAGTTTCATTCACTGCAGCGCGTTGATCGCTGTACTTCGTTTCTTCGCTTGTGCACTTTTGGGAGGATCCATCATGAATATTGTGTCGCGTTTCTTGCGCAATGGTCATTGGCTCGTTCTTGCGGGCGCTCTGGCCGTTTTGTCCGCAGGCTGCGAGTCGGACGACCCGGCGTTCGAATACATACGCTTGCCGGGCACCGAACCGGGGGGTGAGACCAATCAGCCGTTTACATCCGCCATGAAGGTGCGTTCGGGCAGCATCGTGTTCCTGTCCGGGACAGTGGGCGCCGGTCCGCACAGCCACCCGCATGTTCCGGCCGAATTCGACCACCTGGACTTCAGCCCGGAGGCCCAGGCCGAACGAGTGATGGAGAGCCTCAGGGAAATGGTGGAGGCGGCCGGCGGCGAATTGACCGACATCATCCAGGTCACACGCTTCATGCGCGATGTGGGCGCCAACCAGGACGCGGTCAATGAAGTGATGAATCGCTACTGGGGGCCTGACCACCGACCGGCCAGCACGACGGTGGAAATCGTGCGGCTTGCGACCGACCCGCGCTTCATCCTCGAGGTCGAAGCCGTGGCCGTGGTGGGCGACTGATCGGTTTGACGAGTCGATCGCCGGCACGCGCCGAAAATGCAGAGCGCCGGGCAAAACCCGGCGCTCGCATCCTTCAGCGTGCCGCTGAGACCCAGTTCGTCACGCCACCAGGCGTTGCTGCGAAGAACCGCTGCGGATCTCGACGGTGCGCGGCTTGAGCGCTTCGGGTACTTCGCGGACCAGGTCGATGTGCAGCAGGCCATTCTCCAGATTGGCCCCGCTGACTCGAACATGGTTGGCCAACTGGAAGGTGCGCTTGAAGCTGCGCGTCGAGATTCCGCGGTGCAGGAAGTTTCGGCCCTCGTCCCGATCACCGGCCGGCTTGCCTTCGATGGTCACCGTGGCGTCCCTGGCTTCGATCGAGAGTTCACTCTCGGCGAACCCGGCCACCGCCATGGTGATTCGGTAGTCGTTCTCGTCCACTTTTTCGATGTTGTAGCGCGGATAGCCCTCGTCGCCGGTTCGCGTACTGGTCTCCAGCGCATTCATCATGCGATCGAAACCGATTGTGGAGCGGAACAGGGGAGTGAAGTCCAAACGTGTCATGATTCATTTCCTCCGTTTTGCAACAGGCTGGTTTACAAAATCGCCTTTGGCGGCGTCCTCTGGTGCCCTGGAACCGCCCTCGGTGGATGGTCTCGAGCACGTCTCTGATATAGGTTCGGATCCTCCGATTTCAAGATCCCCGGCATCGGGATTGCGCGAGCGAACCTCGTGACTGCGCCGGCGCTTGAACAGGGCGGGCCGCGTGACCTACCCTGTCGGGAATCTCGGCAAGGCGTGCAATGGTGTGACTGACCCGTCCCGATCTCCTGAGCGATCAAGGCGTCGCTTTCGCCCCACCCCGGGCGGAAACTGGTTTGTCCTGCTCCTGACGCTGTCGTCCGTGGCCATCGTGCTCGCGGTGTACCTCAGCTTCAGAGGCGCGGACGAGGTGGCGCAGCAATCTCCCGGCGGGGCCGGACCTTCAATTCCCGGGCCATCGCTGCCGGCGGCCGAAGCCATCGATGATCCGCCGCCGGTCTTGCTGCCCCCGCTTCCCGCCGGGCCGAACACCGCCTGGCAGCCGCTGGAAATCGATTCGGTGGACCCCGAACGCGTTCCCGAGTACAAGGAGATCGTGGAGGGCAGGGTGCTGGTGGAGTTGTCCACGGGTATGTGGTCGTGGCGTGAGGGCGACCGGATTACCATTGCGGTGCCCCAGATCGGGGCTGTTTATGAGCCCACTATCGACAGGGTCGAGACGGCGCTCGGCAACAACCGGTCCTACGTGGGGCGCCTGATCGAAGCCGAATTCCCTTACTCGTTCGTGATCACGGTGGGCCAGCGCAATACCTTCGCCAACCTCAGCACACCGCAGGGTTCATTCGAGCTGGTCGGCGACACTCAACTTGCCTGGCTGATGCCGGTGGCGAACATGGATCAGCACGTGGACTACAGCCAGCCGGACTACTTCATCCCCGGCGAGGATGTTCCCGACGAACTTATGCCGGTCGACGAATTCCCAGGCGAGGGCTAGCTGCCCATGGCAAGTGTCACGCGTCGCACCGGGACGCTTGCCATGGATCCCTAACTGGCCCTGGCGAGAGCGGCCCGTTCGGCGTCGTTCTCGAAGATGATCAACCCCGTGGCCGTGTTGGAGGCCGGCACGTGATAGTGCCGGTAGACTTCGGTGATGTCTTCGTCCAGCGCGCCGAGCATGATCAGCCACATGACCAGTTCGATGCCTTCCGCTCCCGCCTCGCGAACGTACTCGATGTGGGGAAGGTCGATCAGACGCTGCGGGTCGCGGGTCATGTCGTCGAGGAAACGGCGGTCGAAGTCGCTGTTGATGACGCCGGCGCGCTCGCCGTGAAGCTGGTGCGACATCCCGCCGGTGCCGAAGATCACGACCTTGAGGTCTTCGTCGAATTCCGCCACGGACTTGCGGATGGCGCGTCCCAGGTCAAAGCAGCGCTTGCCCGTGGGCGGCGGGTACTGAATCACGTTCACCGACAGGGGCACGACCGGGAACGGCCAGGCCTCGGGCTGACCGCAGGTCACCGACAGCGGCACCGTCAGGCCGTGATCCACGTCCATCTCGTTGACGATGGTGAAGTCGAATTCGTCCAGTATCAGCGACTCGGCCAGGTGCCATGCCAGCCTTGGGTGGCCCTTGACCACAGGCACCGGGCGCGGCCCCCAGCCCTCGTCGGCGGGAGGAAACTCCCGGGCGACGCCGATGGCGAAAGTTGGAATCACCTCGAGCGAGAACGCCGTGCCGTGATCGTTGTAGACGAGGATCACCACATCCGGCGCCACGTCCGCGAGCCACTTGCGCGCGGCTTCATAGCCGTCGAAAAGCGGTTTCCAGTAGGGTTCTTCAGACTTGCCCAGATCCATCGCCGCGCCGATCGCCGGCACGTGGGATGTAGCGAGTCCGGCAACGATTCGCGCCATTATTCCTGCTCCGCCTTGCTTCGGTTGCCTTCGATGGGGCGCCCGCCCGCGGCCATCATGGCTCGATATTCCTCCTGGGTCAGTCCCGACATGGCGCCGGCCATGTACTGGAACGACCGGCCCAGCGTGGCGCCGAGCTTGGAGGTGTAGTAGATGTTGCCGCCCGCGTGGATCATCCCCAGCCAGTCCCGCTCGAGCACGCACCGGCGCTGCTCCTCGGTGAGGGGGAACCGGTCCAGGTAGCCGGGTTCGTCGGCCAGGAAGGCTTCCCGGTTCTCCGCCTTCAGCAGCGACATGCAGAACATGTTCAGGTGATATCCCTCGTGGCACCGGTCCTTGTTGAACAGGTACGTGCCGGGAATGTCTTCGAATGCGTCGGTGTCGACCATGAATTCAACCTCCTGCCGATCCGGCGCCAGACACGAACAGTACGACCAATTCGGGCAGGTGCCGGATTTGCATGGAAATACTCGTTTTTCTCCACGTCAGCGCACCAGCGAACGGTGCGCAAGCCCCTAGCTCCTCAAACTCCTCTCCAGCCGGTCCAGCGTGCGCATGGCCGGCAGCACCTGGGCGACGCTTGAATTCGGTTCGCGCCCCTCCCTGATCGCCGCGACGAACTCCCGATCCTGCAGCTCGATTCCGTCCATGGAAACGTCCACATCGGAGACGTCGATGGGATTCTCCTTGCCGTCGAACAGATCGTCATAGCGGGCGATGTAGGTGCCATTGTCGCAGATGTAGCGGAAGAACGTGCCCAGCGGCCCGTCGTTGTTGAATGACAGCGACAGCGTGCAAATCGCCCCCGACGGCACCTTCATGCCGATGCTCATGTCCATGGCGATGCCCAGCTCCGGGTGCATCGGGCCCTGCAGGGCATGGACCTCGGAAGCTTCCTCGCCGGTCTGGTACTGGAACAGGTCCACGGTGTGACAGGCGTGGTGCCAGAGCAGGTGGTCGGTCCAGCTTCTCGGCTTGCCTTCGGCGTTGATGTTCCTGCGCCGGAAGAAATAGGTCTGTACGTCCATCTGCTGGACGGTGAGCTCGCCTGCCTGGATGCGCTGGTGAATCCACTGGTGGCTGGGATTGAACCTCCGGGTGTGCCCCGCCATCGCCACAAGGCCCGTCTTTTCCTGAATCCTCACCAACCGTTCGGAGTCGGCCAGCGAGTCGGCCATGGGGATCTCGACTTCCACGTGCTTGCCGGCGCGCATGCACTGTTCTGCCTGGTCCGCGTGCATCTGTGTGGGTGTTGTCAGGATCGCCGCTTCGACGCCCGGCTGGGCGAGGCCCTCGGCCAGGTCCGTGGTCCAGTGGGGGATGCCGAATTTCCTGGCGACCGCTTCGGTCGTGTCCGGCGAGCCGCCGGCCAGCGAGGCGACTTCGACGCCGTCGATGCGGGCCAACCCGGCCAGGTGCTTCTGGCCGAAGGCACCCTGGCCGGCCACACAGATCTTCATGATCGATACTCCTTGTCCACCGGATGGCTCGCCCGCAGACTTCGCGCGGCGACCGGCAAATTGGTAAACCGCGTATTAGAAACGTCTCGGTCAGCGTGCGCAAGTTCCGTGGTCGGCCTTGCAGCCGTGGCCATGCTTGCGCGTTGCTCCGCCGGTCGATCAGCCGTGGGACTACTGCCACGGGCTGCTATACTCCTGCGCCTCAACGCGCCCGTAGTTCAGCTGGATAGAACGCCGGCCTACGAAGCCGGAAGTCGGGAGTTCGAATCTCTCCGGGCGCGCAATTTCCCTCGCGGTGAAATGGCGCCAGGAGCGCACGCTTGCATGGAACTAACCCGGCTCCCTGTGCGTCAGCGCAGCGAGCCCGCTGCTAGTTCAGCCGCTGGTCCGCATGCTCGTGCAGGTAACGTTTCACAAAGTCCTTGTAATGGGCCATCGCCTGCCGGGTGAGATCGCCGCCGCCCTCCGGAAACTCGACCGTGCTGCCGTCGCGCAGCGTCAGGCTGCGAACCGGCATCACTTCCCGCGTGGCGCTGGTTATGAAGCTCTCCGTGGCGTGCGCCGCCTCTTGCAACGGGATATCCCGCGTGACGATCTCAAGACCATGGGCCGAGCAGGCTTCCTGGAGAGCGACACGCGTCAGTCCCCGCAGGTGTCCCGCGTTCTCGGACGGGGTGACCAGTTCACCGTCGATCACGAAGAAGACGTTGCTGTTCGATGATTCCGTAATCAGGCCCGCGTCGTTCAGCATGACGCAGTCGTCCGCGCCGAGCTTTCGCGCCTCGATGACGCCCAGAACGTTGTTCAGGTAATTGCCGCCCTTGATGTTGGGGTTGAGCGCGTTGATGGGATTGCGCCGCGTACGCGAGATGGCCAGCCGCACGCCGTTTGTGTAGAAATCATCCCGCCAGTGGGTCAATTCCTTGACGACAATCACATAGCGGGTCGCCAGCTTCGGGTCGGGAAAGAGATCCACCGGCCCCTCGCCGCGGGTAATGCAGTAGCGCACATAGACATCCCTGCCGAGTTCCCCTGCATCCGATGCCCTGAATGTCCTGCGAATCTCTTCGATCATCTCCTGCCTGGTCAGCTCCAGGCGCAGGTGGATCAGCCTGGCCGAATTTTCCAGCCGCTCCCAGTGTTCATCGAAGAAAAGCGGGATCCCTCCGTACGTCCGAAACACCTCGTAGATCGAGTCGCCGTACAGAAATCCCCGATCCATCACCGGAATACAGGCCTCACTCGCCGGCCTGATGACCCCGTCAACGTTGGCCATGCTCCGAACCTTGCTCATGGCGGTCTCCCGACTAATGTGCTTCCGACAAACACATACTAACTCCGCATCAATCGAACCCTCAGGTTTCGCTCAAGATCCTCCAGCACCCGTCCCATATCAACCGTGACCCCAAGGGTGCTCAGATCCGTCACTGGCAGCGCCTCGAACCCGCAGGGATTGATTCTCGAGAACGGCTCAAGGTCCATGTCCACGTTCAGGGCGATGCCGTGATAAGAGCACTGGCGGCTGATCTTCAGCCCCAGCGCCGCCAGCTTGCGGCCGTCCACGTAGACACCCGGCGCATCCCGGCGCCCGCAGGCTTCGATCCCGTACTCCGCCGCCGTATCGACGACCGCCCGTTCCAGCGCCTCAACCAGGCTGCGGATGCCCAGCTTCAGGCGGGCCAGGTCCAGCAACGTATACGCCACGAGCTGGCCGGGGCCGTGGTAGGTGACTTGCCCCCCCCGGTCGACCTTCAGGACCGGGATGTCTCCCGCATCGAGGATGTGTGCCGCGTTGCCGTTGAGTCCCAGCGTAAAGATGGCGGGGTGCTCGACGAACCAGACTTCATCCCGGGTATCCCGGCTGCGCTCGGCGGTAAAGCGCTTCATCTCCTCCCAGACTGCGGGGAGGGGGCGCTGTCCCAGGACGCGTCCGACAAAACCATCGACCACGGCATCAGACTGCATCGCCGACCCAAACTCCACGGCGGTTGCGGCTGCGCCCGCGATGGCGGACCGATCACTCAAACCAGAGGCTGATTTCGTCCTTGATCCGCTTCCACAGCCCGGCTTCGCCCACGTCGGCGAGCGCTACCAGGGGCAGAACCGCCAGTTCCTCGTCGTTCATGGAAATCGTGACGGTCCCCAGCGTCGTGCCCGCCTCGATGGGCGCCGTCAACTCGGCGTCCAGGGTCGTTTCGGAATTGAGAGAGTCGTAGCGGCCCTTGGGTATCGTCAGGTAGTGGTCCTGCGAAACGCCCAGCGACACCGCGTCGGATTCCCCCTTCCAGACGCGTGCGGTGGTCACCTCGTCGCCATCCGAAAACAGCCGGTACGTCTCGAAGAAGCGAAAACCGTAGTTGAGCAGTGCCTGACTGTCGTTGGCTCTCGCCTCGGCGCTGTGCGATCCCATGACCACCGACACCAGCCGCATGCCCGAGCGTTCCGCCGATGTCACCAGGCAATAGCCGGCCGCCTCGGTGTAGCCCGTTTTCAGCCCATCCACCGACTCGTCGCGCCACAGCAGCGTATTGCGGTTGAACTGCTCGATGTCGTTGTAGGTGAATTCCCGCTGCGAATACCACATGTAATACTCGGGAAATTCGGCGATGATCGCCCGCGCGATCGTGGCGGCATCCCGGGCGGTCATGTAGTGATCCGGGTCCGGCAGCCCGGTGCTGTTGCGGAACGAACTGTTTTCCATCCCCAACTGGTCCGCGTAAAAGTTCATGAGGTCGGCGAATACCTCCTCGGACCCCGCCACATGCTCCGCCAGGGCGACACTTGCATCGTTGCCGGACTGCACGATCATCCCCTGCAGGAGGTCCTCCACCGAGACCGGAGTGTCGATCTCGATAAACGTTCGCGAGCCTTCCGTGCCCCAGGCCCTTTCGCTGACGCGGACCAGGTCGTCCAGGCTGATCAACTCATCCGCAAGTGCCTTGAAGACCGTATAGGCCGTCATCAGCTTGGTGAGGCTGGCCGGTTCGAGGATCTCGTCCGGGTTGCTCTCCGCGACGATGTCGCCGGTGGCGTGATCGATGAGAATGTAGCCCTTGACGCCCAGTTGCGGCGGTGCGGGAATGGGGACTTCCTGGCCGTGGAGCGCCGGAGCGAGTGCAAGGGTGAAGACGGTCAGCATCCAGGTTCGGAGCATCGGGTTCCTCCTGAGGGGCAACTGGGGTGGAATTGTATCGGGGTTCATGGGCCTATAACCAGATGGGGTTCTTCGAAGCCCATCGCGACCAGGTTGTTGACGGCCGCATCGGCGGCATCGACGTTGGTGAACGGTCCCAGCCGGACACGGTACAGGCTGGGGGATGCGCCGTGGTCGGCATCGATGTTGATCTGCTGAAAACCCGCGGTCTGCAACGTGTCTGCGAACCGGTTGGCACCGTCCTGCCGGGAAAACGCCCCGGCCTGCAGGTAGATGCGCCGGCTCGGGGGGACGGACTGCGCGAGCCGGGCCATTGACGCCGCGCCGGGCGCCGGCGTGCCGTTGCGCGGTGACGCTGTGGCGGGCGCCGCCGCGGCCGTACTTGCCAGGCCGGCCTGGAGCGCGCCCGTTTCCGGGGCGTGCTGCTGCGGGTCGCCCGCCTGCGGTACGCCGAGCGCGCGAACTTCCACCGGCGCGGTTCCCTCGTTCACCATGTCCAGCACCACGGCAGCGCCGAAGGACAGATCGATGATTCGGTTGTCCACGAACGGCCCGCGATCGTTGACCTTGACGATCACCTGCTTGCCGGTCTCCAGGTGGGTGACTTCGACCCATGTGGGGATCGGCAGCGAAGTGTGGGCGGCGGTGTGGGCGAACATGTCATAGGGCTCGCCGCTGGAGGTGGAACGGCCGTGGAACTGCTCGCCGTACCACGAGGCGACGCCCGTGCTGCGGTAGCCTTCGGCCGAATCGAGCACGTAGTGACGTTGACCGAAGACTTCGTAATACGGTGGATTGCCGCGCGAACTGCGCGGCGGAGCGAGGATGGCCTGCTGTACCGCCTCCTCGTCGAAACCCGTGCGCGGGTTTCGCGCACACCCCGCCAGCGTTACCGACAAGGACACCGCGGCGAGCAGAGCGAGCCGCGGTATGACTGTGAACCGCGCGGAATCTCGATTCATGCTCCTTCGTCGGCTGCGGCGTCGAGCCCGAGGCCTTCGACGCCGGCGAGAATGGTGCGTCCCAGTTGATGCACGGCCAGGGCATACATGACGCTGCGGTTGTAGCGGGTAATGACCCGGAAGTTGTGGAATCCGACCCAGTATTCCTGCCCGCCTTCGCCTTCCAGGGACAGCAGCGTGACGGGTGTTTCGTCGGGCAGGCCGGCGGCGACCTCGTAACCGGCTTCGCGCACCGAAGCCAGGGTATCGTTCAGGTCCATGCTGTTGGCCGCGTCCCCGGGCGTGCGGCCGTTGCCGAGCGCCGCGCGCTCCACGACCGTTTCGCCCGCCCGCCAGCCGTGGGCGCTGAAGTAATTCGCGACGCTTGCAAGCACGTCTTCCCAATTGCCCCAGAGATCGCGAACGCCGTCGCCGTCGCCGTCCACGGCATAGGCCCGAAAGCTGGACGAAATGAACTGGCCGGCGCCCATGGCGCCTGCGTAGGAGCCCATCAGCGCCTCGGGATCCATGCCTTCCTCCCGCGCGAGCAGGAAGAAGGCCTCCAGTTCGGAGGTGAAGAATCCGGATCGCGGCGGATAGGCGAAGGCCAGCGTCGCCAGAGCGTCCACGACGCGGTAGCTGCCCATGATGTTGCCGTAATTGGTTTCCACGCCGAGTATGGCCACCAGCACTTCCGGCGCGACGCCGAACGACTCGCTGGCTCTGGAGATCTCCTCGGCGTGCGCCTGCCAGAACGCCACTCCGCCGTTGATGCGAGTGTCGGTCAGGAAAATATCGCGGTATTCATGCCAGGCGAGGACCCGTTCGGCGGGGCGCGAAATGGCTTCGAGGATGCCCTGATTGATCTCGGCGCGTTCCAGGATCGCGGCCAGTTCGCCGGCCTCGAAGCCGTGCTCCTCGACCATTTGTTCGACGAACGCGTTTCGCGCCGACTCCACCGCGGCCGGATCGACGTCGACGGCCCGGGCGGCATTCGCCGCCAGTGATAACCCGATGAGGACAAGCCCGACGGGTACGGGCTGCAGACGAGCGGTCATGTTACCAATAACCTCCGGTTGCCGTGGATCGCAGTCAGGATGCCGAGCCCTGCCATGAGGGTCACCATGGAGGTGCCGCCGAGGCTGATCAGCGGCAGCGGCACGCCGACCACGGGCAGCAGGCCGCATACCATGCCGGCATTCACGAATACATGCAGGAAGAAGGTCAGGCTGATTCCGCCCGCCAGCAGGCGGCCGAAGTTATCCTGGGCCTGGGCGGCGATGAACAGGCCGCGCCCTACCACCACCAGATACAGTCCCAGCAGCAACAGCAGGCCCAGCAGGCCGAATTCCTCGCCCATGACGGCGAAGATGAAGTCCGTGGAGCGTTCCGGCAGGAATTCCAGGTGCGACTGCGTACCGTTCAGCCACCCCCTGCCGAACAGGCCGCCGGAGCCCAGCGCGATCTTCGACTGGATGATGTTGTAGCCGGCCCCGAGCGGGTCCGACTCCGGGTTCAGGAACGTCAGCACGCGGGCGCGCTGGTAGTCCAGCATGTTGATCCACAGCACCGGGGCCATGGCGAGGGCGAGCACGCTGAACAGCGCGACCAATCGCAGGCTGATGCCTGCCAGGAGTACCGTGAGCGCCCCGGCGGCAAACACCAGCGCCGCCGTTCCGAGATCGGGCTGGCGCAGAATCAGCAGCGTGGGGACCGCGATGATGCATGCCAGCACCGCCAGGTTGAGCAGGTTGGGCGGGAGGGCGCGGTCGTGCATGTACCACGCGATCATCAACGGTACCGAGAGCTTCAGGATCTCCGATGGCTGGAACCGGACAACGCCCCAGTCCAGCCAGCGCTGCGCGCCGTTGCCCACGGCGCCGTCGACCAGCACCCACAGCAACAACCCCACGGATGCGACGAAAATCCATGGCGTCCACATTCGCAGCGTCGCGGGCGCGACCTGAGCGGCCACCACAAAGGCCAGCAGCGCGACGGACAATCGGACCCCCTGTCGCAGCAGCAGCGGATTGTTCTGGTCCACCGCGCTGTACAGAATCACCAATCCGATGGCGCAAACGGCGAGACTGCTGAATGCCAGCGGCAGGTCCATCGCGAAACTGCGCCCCTGGAACGGATTCCTGATAGCGGCTTGAGACGTGCCGGGTTCGAGGAAGATGCGTCTAGCCATAATCCTCAGCCGCCAGGTAAACGTCCAGGATCTTGCGCGCCGCCTGCGCGGGCAGTCCGCTGCCGGCGCCGCCGTTCTCCACCACCACGGCAATCGCGATGGTCGGATTGTCGGCCGGCGCAAAGGCAATGAACAGGCCATGATCCCGAAGCCGTTCGTCCAGCAATTCCTCCACGTACTCCTCGTCCTGGGCCAGGGAAAAGACCTGTGCCGTTCCGGTCTTGCCGGCAACGCGGTACGGCGCCTGCCGCATTGCCAGGCGCGCGGTGCCTCTCGGGTCCTCGATCACGCCGATCATCGCTTCGCGTATGCGCTGCCAGTTTCGCGGGTCGATCTCCGGGAGCGTGGTCAGCCGGACCGGGTCGATCTCCACGACGTCGCCGCTGACCGCGGCCTGCATCGCCACCACCATGCGGGGTTGCAATCGCGCGCCCGCTGCCAGTACCGCGGTTGCGTGCGCCAGTTGCAACGGCGTGGCCGTGGTGTAGCCCTGGCCGATACCGGCGATGACGGTCTCACCCGGGAACCAGGTCTGGTCCTCTCGCCGCGAGAAATTGTTCCGCTTCCATTCTCTGGAAGGCACCACGCCGCGGTTCTCGCCGCCAATGTCGATTCCCGTCTGGTCGCCGAACCCGAAGATTCTCAGGGAGGTGTCGATGGCGTCGATACCCATGTTCACGGCCAAGCGGTAGAAGTACACGTCGCAGGACTCCACCACGGCCTGGTGCAGGTCCATCAGGCCGTGCCCTTCGCGTTTCCAGTCCCGGTACTGGTGGGTTTGGCCGGGCAGGGAGTAGTGCCCGGCGCAATAGGTGGGATCTTCCGGATTGACGGCATTCAGGTTCATCGCCGCCAGCCCGAGGAACGGCTTGATGGTGGAACCTGGCGGATAGCGGCCGGCCAACGCCCGATTGAAGAGCGGCGTGTCGGGGTCCGTCTCCAGTTCGCGGTAACTGCTATGGCTCAATCCGGACGCAAACTGGTTCGGATCGAACGCCGGGGTACTGACCAGCGCCAGCACGTCGCCGGTGGCAGGTTCGATCGCGACCACGGCCCCGCGCAAGCCCTCCATGGCCTGCTGGGCGGCCAGTTGAAGCTGAATGTCGAGACTGACCACCAGGTGGTCGCCGGGGATGGGCCAGCGCGTATCCAGGTTACCCGGGTTCGAGTCGGACGAGTCCCCGACGGCAGCAGGGTCCACGAGCACTCGCCCCTGCGCGTTGACCAACTGCTGGCGGAACCCCACTTCGCCGTGCAACACGTCCTGGTAACTGCGCTCGACGCCGCTGATGCCGATGAGCGTGGTCGCCGCGTAGTTGGCGCGGTCGATCCGCTCCATGTCCTCGGCGCTGATGCTGCCCAGGTAGCCGATGGAGTGCCCGGTCAGATCGCCCCAGGGATAGTGGCGGATCAGGCCCTCGCGTATGTCGATGCCGCTGAATCGATGGCGCCGCGCGGAAAATCGCGCCGCCTGGGATTCGGTCAGGTTCGCAAGCACCACGGTTTCGAACCTGCGGTGCGAACTGACCGCATCGATCAGGTTGTCGTGCTCTGCCGGATCCAGCAACTGCAGTGCCGCAAGCGCTTGCAGCGACTCCTCGAAATCGGCCATTTGCTCGGGAATCGCAACCAGCTCCCATGCGGGCAGGTTTTCCGCCAGAATCTGTCCGTTGCGATCGAAAATCAGGCCCCGGGTGGGCGCCAGCGGTTCGATTCTCACGCGATTGCCCTGGGCCAGTTCCGCAAACACTTCGTGGTGCGAAACCTGGATCTGGAACAGCCGCCAGACCAGGACGCTGCTCATCGACAGGACGAGAAAGGCGGTAAACACCAACCGCGCAGTGACCAGCCGCTGTTCCTTCCAGCGATCGCGCATCTGGATCTGGCGGCGCATCCCCTAGGTCTCCTTCATTCCGGCGCGGCCGAATCCACCCAGCGCGAGCATGACCACCGGCCATAGAAGCGCGCTGGTAAGCAGCGGCGCCCAGGTGATGGCGCCCGGAATGGCGCGCTGACCGAGGCCATCGATCCAGAACAGCAGGAAGTGATACAGAACCAGCATCAATACGACCGTCACGGCTACCTGCCAGACAAGGGCGACGCGGATCCGAAGGTGAAGTCTCAATGCCAGGTAGACCACTGGCAGCAACGCAAGGGCGTGCTTTCCGAGCAGGGAGCCGGTGAGCATATCCAGCGCGAGGCCCATGGCGAACGCGGTCAGCAGGCCGAAGTGCCGGGGTCTGGCGATGGCCCAGTAGATGAGCACCAACGGGACCCAGTCGGGGCGATACGGCGCAACGCGGTCGCCGAGGGGGACGATTGTCAGCGCCAGCGCCAGGACGAAGGTCGCCAGGGGAAGGAGGTATGGCTGTATTCGCCCGATCATCTTGCGGCCTCCGCCAATCCGTTGGTCGTGGCGGTCAGTCCGACGTCTTCGGTGTCCATCACCAGCAGCACTTCGCGTCCCCGGTCCAGTCCCGCGCTGGGCTGTGCGAGCACGTGCGCGAACGATTGGCCGGGACGCCGCTGCATGACGGACACCCGGCCTACCGGGTAACCGGGCGGGAATACACCGCCGAGTCCCGAGGTCACGAGCAGGTCGCCCTCGCGGACATCGGCGCTGTTGGTCAGGTAGGGCAGGTTCAGCAGGCCGGTTTCTCCGGTGCCCAGGGCGATGGTCCGCAGGCCGGTCCGGTTCACTGCGACGGGCAGTCCGTGGTTGGCATCGCTGATGAGAACGGCCTGGGAAGTCAGTGCATCGACGATGTCGATCTGCCCGACCACGCCATCGGCGTCCAGCAACGCCTGGCCCGCGTAGACGCCGTTGAGGACGCCTCGATTGATGGTGAATCGCTGCCGGTAGGGGTCCGGGTCCACGGAGAGGATTTCGGCGACCAGCATCCGGTCCGCGACCCGTTGACTGGAGTCCAGCATGGCGCGCAGGCGATCGTTCTCCGCCTCGAGCGTGTCCATGCGCTGGAGGCGTACGTCGTGGTCTCGAAGCTCGTTCTTCAGTCGGGCGTTTTCTTCCAGCAATTCGTCGCGGCTCGCGAGGGATTCCATGGCCCACCGCCAGGCGGAGAAGGGCTGATCGACGCCGACCTGCAGCGGATAGACGATGACGGAAGCAGCCTGGCGGACGCGGTTGAGATGCTCGGTTTCCCTGTGATCCAGGATCATCATCGTCGCGCTGACGGCCGCGAGCACCACGAGACGAACGCTCAGCGACGTCGATGACTGTCTGTTGCCCGATTCAGCTCCCGGCATCTGTCACCCGGAATTCTGCCGATGGCGCCATTCCGTACTCGGATCCGGAATTTCGGATGCGGTACGCTGCATGGCGCCAGTTTACCCGATACGTCGCCGAACAACACGCGGCGCGTGTCGCGGGCTGCTAGTCAACGGCGAACACCGACGGCCCGTGTTCATCCAGCAACTCCAGAATTCGTCCGCCGCCGCGGGCCACGCACGTCAGCGGTTCGTCTGCCAGTACCACCGGCAGACCGGTCTCTTCCATCAGCAGTTTGTCCAGATCGGTCAACAACGCGCCTCCGCCGGTGACGACAATTCCCGCCTCGGCCACATCGGCTCCCAGTTCCGGCGGCGTCTGCTCCAGCGCCGTGCGCACGGCGCCCACGATGCCCTGCAGCGGTTCCTGGAGGGCCTCGAGAATCTCGTTGCTGTTCAACGAAAACGCCCGGGGAACCCCCTCGGAAAGATTGCGTCCCTTGACCGAAGCTTCCTTGACCTCCTGACCCGGATAGGCCGTTCCGATCTCTATCTTGATACGTTCCGCGGTGGCTTCGCCGATCAGCATGCCGTAGTTGCGCCGGACGTAGTTGATGATGGCCTCGTCGAAGCGGTCTCCGCCGATGCGCACGGAGGCGGCGTATACGATGCCGTTCAGCGACATGATCGCCACCTCGGAGGTGCCGCCGCCGATATCGAGCACCATGGAACCGCGGGCCTCGTGCACCGGCATCCCGGCGCCGATGGCCGCCGCCATGGGTTCTTCCACCAGGAACACCTTGCGCGCGCCGGCCCGTTCGGTGGACTCGCGGATGGCCCGGCGTTCCACCTGGGTCGACCCGTAAGGCACGCACACCAGGACCCGCGGGCTCGGCCGGAAATACCGCGAGCCATGCGCCTTCTTGACGAAATACTGGAGCATCTTCTCGGTAATGTCGAAGTCGGCGATGACGCCGTCCTTCAATGGCCGAATGGCGGTCATGTTGCCCGGCGTTCTGCCGAGCATGTTCTTGGCGTTGGCCCCCACTGCCTGCAGGACGCTGCCTCCGCCGAGCCGGTCTTCGCGTATGGCGACCACCGACGGCTCGTCGAGAATGACGCCGCGGCCACGGACATAAATCAGGGTATTCGCCGTACCCAGATCAATGGATAGATCGGTCGAAAAAAAACCGAGAAAGCGCTTTAACATTGCGTGACAAGGTCGCCACTTGAAACCAATCGAGCACTTTAGCAATGGGTAGGACAATGGGCAAGGCGAAGTGTATAGTTATGCGCCCGTTCTGGAGCCCGAATCGCCATGTCTCTCAGCCTGGAAGAGCTACGGGATCTGTGCATTCTGTCCCGCCTGGAGATCACTCCGGCGGAGATGGAAGGCGTGGCCGCCAAGCTGTCGGAAATCGTGACCATGGTGGACGCGCTGCAGGCGGTGGATACGGCCGGAACAACCCCCATGGCGCACCCGCTGGACCGTGCCCAGCAACTGAGGGAAGACCGGGTCACCGAGTCCGATCACCATCTTCGCTATCAGCGCAACGCCCGGCGGGTGGAACGGGACCTGTACCTGGTGCCCAGGGTCATCGAATAGCCGTCCTGCCCGGGCGGCCAAGACCTTGCAGATATCCGGGCTGAAGACCCACGATCGGTATGCACGACGCAACCATTGCGCAACTTTCTGAGGCCCTGCGGAGCCGCAGGGTCTCGTCGGTCGAACTCACCGACCACTTCCTGTCCCGGATCGAGCGCTTCGACAGCGACCTGAACGCGTTCATTACCGTCACCCCGGAGGAAGCCCGCGCCCAGGCCGGGCGGGCGGACGCACGGCTTGCCGCCGGGGACGCCACACCGTTGACAGGCATCCCGATTGCCCACAAGGACATCTTCTGTACCGAAGGCGTCCGGACCTCATGCGGCTCGCGCATGCTCGACAATTTCGTCTCTCCGTATGACGCCACCGCGGTTGCCCGGCTTCGGGAGGCGGGCGCGGTCATGCTCGGCAAGACCAACATGGATGAGTTCGCCATGGGCTCGTCCAACGAGACCAGCTACTACGGTCCGGTTCGCAATCCGTGGAACAGGGACTGCGTTCCGGGCGGATCGTCAGGCGGTTCGGCGGCGGCGGTGGCCGCACGCCTGGCACCCGGCGCGACCGGCACGGATACGGGCGGGTCAATCCGCCAGCCCGCCGCCCTGTGCGGCATCACCGGCATCAAGCCCACCTACGGACGCGTATCCCGCTGGGGCATGGTCGCCTTCGCCTCCAGCCTGGACCAGGCCGGTACGCTGGCGCGCACGGCCGAAGACGTTGCCATGATGCTGCAGGCCATGTCGGGTCCGGATCCGCGGGATTCCACCGCATTGCCGGACCCCGTTCCCGACTACGCCGCCGAACTGGCACAGCCTCTCGGACGAATGACCATCGGCGTGGTGGACGATTTCTTCGACGACGGGCTCGATCCGGACAACGCGCAGCGCATCCTCGATGCCCTGTCGGTCATGGAGGGGCTCGGGGCGACGCTCAGGCCCGTTCGGCTGGAAAACATCGGGCTGTCCGTGCCTGCCTACTATGTCGTCGCGCCGGCGGAAGCCTCCTCCAACCTGTCGCGATTCGACGGCGTGCGATTCGGCCACCGCGCCGAGGGCGCCGGGGACCTGACCGAGCTGTACATGCGCACCCGCGGGGAAGGCTTCGGCGCGGAGGTCAAGCGGCGAATCCTGACGGGCACCTACGTGCTTTCGGCCGGCTACTTCGATGCCTATTACCTTCAGGCGCAGAAGGTGCGCCAACTCATCAGCGAGGATTTTGCCCGCGCCTTCGCCAAGGTGGATCTCATCGCGGGCCCCACCACGCCGACGCCCGCCTTCCCCCTGGGCCAGAAGCTCGACGACCCCGTCCAGATGTACCTCAACGACATCTATACCATCGGCGCCCCGCTGGCCGGTCTGCCGGCGCTGTCCATGCCGTGCGGCCTGGTGCGCGGACTGCCGGTGGGCCTGCAACTCATCGGTCCACATCTCGGCGAGGACCGGCTGCTGAATGCCGCGCACGTTTTCCAGCGGGAGACGGACTGGCACACGCTCGCGCCGTCGGGGTATTGAACATGGACTGGGAAGTCGTGATCGGATTGGAGATCCATACCCAGCTCGCCACCGCGAGCAAGATCTTCTCCGGTTCGTCGACGCGATACGGCGCACCGCCCAACAGCCAGGCGTCGCTTGTCGATCTGGGTTATCCGGGCGTGCTGCCGGTGCTCAATGCCGACGCCGTTCACATGGCCGTCAAGTTCGGTCTGGCGACGGGCTGCACCATTGCACGGCGTTCCGTGTTCGCGCGCAAGAATTACTTCTATCCGGATCTGCCCAAGGGGTACCAGATTTCCCAGTACGAACTGCCCATCGTTCACGACGGGCACCTGGATATCGTCGAGGAAGACGGCGTCGTCAAGACCATCGGGATAACCCGGGCTCACCTGGAGGAAGATGCCGGCAAGTCCCTGCACGAGGACTTCCAGGGACTCAGCGGCATCGATCTGAATCGCGCCGGGACACCGCTGCTGGAGATCGTGTCGGAGCCCGACCTGCGATCCGCCCGGGAAGCGGGCAACTACATGCGCGCCATCCACACGCTGGTGCGGTATCTCGGCATCTCGGACGGCAACATGCAGGAGGGATCGTTCCGCTGCGACGCCAATGTCTCCATCAGGCGACGGGGGGTAACGGAACTCGGCACCCGGACGGAGATCAAGAATCTCAATTCCTTCCGGTTCGTGGAAAAAGCCATCCAGGTAGAGTTCGAGCGTCAGATCGACGTGGTCGAGGACGGCGGCAGGGTGGTGCAGGAAACGCGCCTGTACGATGCCGACCGCAACGAGACCCGCGCCATGCGCGGCAAGGAGGAAGCCAACGACTACCGATACTTCCCCGACCCGGACCTGCTGCCCGTGGTTATCGATGAAGCCCTGATCGAGCGGTTGCGCGGCGAATTGCCGGAGTTGCCGGCGGCGAAGCGCACGCGTTTCGTCGCACAATACGGGCTTGCCGCCAACGACGCGGAAATCCTCACCGAAAGCCCGGACTCGGCGGACTACTTCGAGTCGGCCGTAAGCGCAGCCCGCTCGGCCCCACCGAAGGCGGTATGCAACTGGTTCCAGGGGGAACTGACCGCGATCCTCAACCGCGAGGCCGTGGACGTCGCCCAGTCGCAGATCGGTGCGGCAACGCTCGCCGCGCTCGTCGACCGCGTCGCCGACGGCACCCTGTCCGGCCGCATGGGCAAGGAGGTCCTGGAAGCCTTGTGGAACGGCGAAGGGGGTGTGGATGAAATCATCAAAGCGCGGGGACTCAGGCAGATCAGTGACGCAGGGGCCATCGAGGCGCTGGTGGATCAGGTGATTGGAGGCCACCCGGAGCAGGTGGCGCAGTATAGATCCGGCAAGACCAGGGTCATCGGATTCCTGGTCGGCCAAGTGATGAAAGCATCACATGGCAAGGCGAATCCGCGCCAGGTGAACGAGATGCTGAGGAGCAAGCTTTCCGGCTGACTGGCGGACCGGGTGCCGGGCGGGTATTCTTGCCGTTTTCCGCAGTGGCGGATATTTGTGAAGAACGGGCCGGGACCCACTGAAATTGTTGAGGAAGGAAGATGATTGACGTTACGAAAGCCAGGGCGGCGACGAAGTCTGACGATTCGCGCGCGAACCCCCTTTCCCGAATGTTGAAGCAACCCAGGACAAATTCGGGTCCACCGCCGGCCCAGGCGCCCCGGAAGGCCGTACCCGACAAAGCGGCTTCCGCGCAGGTCAAACCCGAACCTGTGAAGGCATCGCCCGCAACGATCGGCGCAAGCATCGCCATCAAGGGTGACATCACCGGCAGGGGCGACGTTTTCCTTAGCGGAAGCGTCGAAGGAACTGTCGATCTGCCCGGTAACGAGGTGACGGTCGAGCAGTCAGGCCGGGTCGAGGGGAGTATCGTGTCGAAACAGGCACTGGTCAGGGGCCAGGTGGTTGGCGATATCGAGGCGCTGGACAAGATCACCATCAGTGCAACTGGTACGGTTCAGGGGACGATTGTCGCGCCCCGTGTCGTGGTCGAGGATGGCGCAAGATTCAAGGGCCGCATCGACATGGAACTCGACGAACGCCGCGATGCCGCGCCCGCGGCAAGCTTGTCGAAGAATTGAGGAATTCGTGGAGGCGGCAACAACCAACAGTACGGCAAGGATTAGGGAAACCAACGGGGAACCGCCTTCCGAGCAGTGGACATACGAGCACACGCGAATCTTGCCGGAGGCATTTGCGGACGTTGATTCCGACACGACGCTGAATATCCTTGACGCCGGTCCGGCCGAGCCCCGGACCATCGATTTCTTTCGCCGGTACCGCTGCCACCTCTACGTCGCTGACCTTTTCAGCCCTTCCGCCCGGTCGCGCAAGGTCGACTCGGCCCGGGAGTTTCTCGACACCGTCGATGGCGTGCGCTTTGACGTTTGTTTCCTGTGGGATTACATCAACTATCTTGACGATGCTGCCCTTGCGGACTTCGTCTCCATCCTGGCGGATCACGTCCACGAGAAAACGCGGCTGTATGCCATCGGCGCCTACTCGGCAGAGTTGCCCCTGCGGGCCTACCGATATGCCATTACGGATGTCGACCAGGTGGCCATTCGGCCGGCCGGCGGCACCGTACCGCAGCCCCGTTCCCGCAATGACGTCGTCAGGTCCATGCCCCGATACGTAGTTCATCGGGCGGCCCTGCGGCGCGATAACAGGCTCGAACTGCTGCTTCGAACGATCCGTACCAACTGGAGTTGAGCGCCGCCGCCCGCTGGCCGGGGCGGGGACAGGCGAAGTTTGACACGCGGCGTTTCGCAAGCTATATAACTACATCTTTATATTCGAATAAGCCCATGATCGAGTTTGGCACGTTGACGGATCTGCTCAGGGTCTTGCAGGACCCGACCCGGCTGCGCCTGCTCTGGGTGTTGCAGCGTGGCGAGTTGTCCGTCGGTGAAGTAGTGCGGGTCACGGGTCTCAGTCAGCCGCGGGTGTCCCGGCACCTGAAACTGCTATGTGACGCTCGCGTCGTTCGTCGAACCCCGGACCAGAACGAAGTCTATTATCGCGCCGCCATCGACGAGGATCGTCGCGACCTGGTTGCGGCAATACTGGCAAGTATTTCGGAGCGTGACCCGGTTTTCGCCAGGGATCGGCAGAGACTGGCGGCCATCCTCGACAACCGGCAGGCCCGCGCTCACGCATTACTGGATCATCTGGGCGTGCGGCCCCTGGGCGCCGGCGACATGTCCGAGGTCAGCGCAGCGATAGACGCCCTGCTGGCTCGATGCGTCCCCGGCACCGCAAACGGCGGGCGCCTGGGCGATCTGCTGGACATCGGGACCGGCACCGGAAGCATGCTGCGACTGCTGGCAAGCCGGACACGGCGCACCGTTGCCGTGGATCTGTCCCGTGACATGCGACTCATCGCCCGCTCAGCCGTGCTGTCCGCAGGCCTTGCCAACTGCACGGTACGTCAAAACGACATGTACGCCCTGGAGTTCCCGGATGATCGCTTCGACCTGGTCACCATGGATCGAGTGCTGGGCACCGCTTCGGATCCCACTGCGGCGCTGCGTGAAGCGGCTCGCGTCATGACGCAGGACGCTCACCTGCTTGTCGTCGAAACCACGGCAGCGAATACCGGCGAGACGCGCCTCAAGCGGCACCTGGCGCGCGCCGGTCTGTCGACGGTCGCTCTACAGACCGCGGCGCAGGACTCGGTTCTGATTCTGCTTGCCGCCAGGCGGTCCGGGTCCGGGTTCGCGCCCGATGAAACCGGGACGGAGACCCCCGATGAACGATAGGAACATACAGGTATCGTTCGAGTTCTTTCCGCCGGCCACGGAAAAAATGGAGCGGACCCTGTGGCGCTCCGTGGAGCGGCTGACGCCGCTGGGCCCCAGGTTCGTCTCGGTGACGTACGGTGCGGACGGCTCGACCCGCGACCGAACCCATCGGATCGTTCAGCGCATTCGCAACGAAACCGATGTCACCTGCGCACCCCATCTCACTTGCGTGGGCTCCCGTCGCGAGGAGGTGCTGTCCATCGCCCGGCAATACCGGGACGCCGGAATAAGGCACATGGTGGCGTTGCGCGGCGACCCGCCGCAGGGCGTGAGCAGGTATGTCCCGTGCGAAGGCGGTTTCGACTATGCCTCCGACCTGGTCGGGGGATTGCTCACCGTCGGCGACTTCGATATTTCGGTGGCGGCCTATCCGGAGGTGCACCCGGAAGCATCCAGCGCTGCGGCGGATCTTGCGAACCTCAAGCGCAAGATCGATGCCGGCGCCTCCCGCGCCATCACGCAGTTTTTCTATGACACGTCGGCCTACCTGCGGTTCCGGGATCGCTGTCGCGGTGCCGGCGTTGCGGTTTCCGTCGTTCCGGGGATTCTGCCCATCGCGAGCTTTCAGGGCATGCTCAAGTTCGCCGCGAAATGCGGCGTCACGGTGCCGGTCCGCCTCCATGAACGGTTCTCGGGGTTGCAGCACGATCCGGAGACCAGCCGCATGATCGCCGCGAGCGTGGCCATCGAGCAGGTCGACGAGTTGTACCGCCACGGGGTCCGGGAGTTTCACTTCTATACCCTGAACCGCGCGGAACTCTCCTACGCCATTTGTCACGCGCTCGGCCTGAGACCTCGCCGCACCGGCACGGAACACGCGGCGTGAACGAGCGCGTCGGGCAGTTGCGGGCGCTGCTGCGCCGGCGAATCGCGATCCTGGACGGTGCGCTGGGTACCAGCGTGCAGGATCTGGCGCTGTCCGAAGCCGATTTTCGGGGCGAGCGGTTTGCGGACTGGGCTCAGGATCTCAAGGGCAACAACGATCTGCTGTGCATCACGCAACCGGAACGCGTCGCAGATATCCATCGCCAGTTTCTGGCCGCCGGCGCCGACATCGTCACCACCAACACCTTCAACGCCACCGCCCCGTCACAGGGCGACTACGGTCTGGAATCGCTGGTGGAGGAGATCAACCTCGCCGCCGCGCGACTGGCGCGCAAGGCCGCGGATGAGGTGGCAGAAAGTACCGGGGTACGGCGGTTTGTTGCCGGCGCGCTGGGTCCCACCAATCGCACTTGCTCGATCTCCCCCGATGTCAACGATCCGGGCATGCGCGAGATCACCTTCGACGAACTCGCCGATACGTACGCCACCGCGGCCGGGGCGCTGATTCGCGGGGGCGTCGACCTGCTCATGGTGGAGACGATTTTCGACACACTCAATGCCAAGGCAGCCCTGTACGCGATCCACCGGCTTCGCGAGGAGTCGGGGGTCGAGGTTCCGGTGATGATCTCCGGCACCATCACCGATGCGTCGGGCAGAACGCTGTCGGGACAGACGCTGGAGGCGTTCTACAACTCCGTCCGCCACGCCGGACCGTTGCTCATTGGTCTCAACTGCGCGCTGGGGGCCACCGAATTGCGCCCCTACGTGGAAGAATTGGCGCGCATCTCGGAATTTCCGGTCAGCGTGCACCCCAACGCCGGATTGCCCAACGAGTTCGGCGAGTACGACGATACGCCGGAGCACATGGCCTCCGTGCTGGGCGAGTTCGCCGCCAATGGCTGGATCAACCTGGCGGGGGGGTGTTGCGGGACGACGGCGTCGCACATCCGGGCCATTGTCGAGTCCGTCGCAAGGCACGGCCCCCGCAAGCTCCCGGACATACCGACGCGGACGCGGTTGTCGGGGCTTGAACCGTTCACGATCGGCCCCGACAGCCTGTTCGTCAATGTCGGTGAACGCACCAACGTGACCGGTTCGGCCCGTTTCAGGCGGCTCATCGGGGGCGGGGACTTCGAGGAAGCCGTGCAGGTGGCTCGCCAGCAGGTCGAAAGCGGCTCCCAGGTGATCGACGTCAACATGGATGAAGGCATGCTGGACAGCGAAGCCGCGATGCGGAGGTTTCTCAACCTCGTGGCGGCGGAGCCGGACATCGCGCGCGTACCCGTGATGGTGGACTCGTCCAAGTGGAGCGTGATCCTCAACGGACTGAAATGCCTGCAGGGCAAGGGTGTGGTCAACTCGATCAGCCTCAAGGAGGGCGAGGCCCCGTTTCTGCGCCAGGCCAGGGAGATTCGCCGCTTCGGGGCTGCCGTGGTGGTGATGGCCTTCGACGAGTCGGGCCAGGCGGAAACCACCGAACAGAGGATGGCGATTTGCCGGCGTTCCTACGAACTGCTGGTCAGCGAGGCCGGGTTTCTGCCGGAAGACATCATCCTCGATCCGAACATCTTCGCCGTCGCCACTGGAATCGAGGAACACAACCAGTACGCGCTCGCCTTCATCGAGTCGGCCGGGCGCATCAAGGCGGAACTGCCCCACGCTCTCGTGAGCGGCGGCGTCAGCAATGTGTCGTTCTCGTTCCGGGGCAACAACCCGGTGCGCGAGGCCATGCACTCCACCTTCCTGTACCACGCGATTCGCCACGGCATGGACATGGGCATCGTCAACCCGGGGCAACTGGCCGTCTACGAGGACATTCCGGAGGAACTGCGCACGGCCGCCGAGGACGTGATCCTGAATCGGCGCGAGGATGCCACCGAACGCCTGGTGTCGGTGGCGGAGCGCTACCGGGACCATGGCTCCGGCAAAAGCACCCGGGTGGCCGAGGACTGGCGAGGCTGGCCCGTGTCCAGGCGCCTGGAACACGCGCTGGTACACGGTATCGACCAGTATGTCCTGGACGACACCGAGGAGGCCCGCCAGGCCGCAACCCGGCCGCTGGACGTGATCGAAGGCCCGCTGATGGACGGTATGAACATCGTCGGCGACCTCTTTGGGGCCGGCAAGATGTTCCTTCCCCAGGTGGTGAAATCGGCACGGGTGATGAAGAAGGCCGTGGCCCACCTGGTGCCCTTCATCGAGGCGGAGAAAACCGGCACGGGCTCCAGGAACAAACTGGTGATCGCCACGGTTCGGGGCGATGTTCACGACATCGGCAAGAACATCGTCGGCGTGGTCCTGCAGTGCAACAACTTCGAGGTGATCGACCTGGGTGTCATGGTGCCCGGTGAGAAGATCCTGGCCACCGCCAGGGAGGTGGATGCCGACCTTGTCGGGCTCTCGGGACTAATCACCCCGTCTCTGGACGAAATGGTCAGGGTGGCCGGCGAAATGCAGCGCCAGGGTTTTTCGGTGCCGCTGCTCATCGGCGGTGCGACCACCTCGCCCGCGCATACCAGCGTCAAGATCGATCCCGCCTACGAAGGCCCCGTCGTCTACGTCAAGGATGCCTCACGGTCGGTCAACGTGGCGCAGACGCTGATCGGCGAAGGGGGAGCGGCGTTTGCGGCAAAGGTCGCCCGGGACCACGGCCGTCGCCGCGACCGCCACAAGGCGCGAACAAGTCAGGCAACCCAGTTGACCCTGGGCCAGGCCCGCGCCAACAAGCTCACCCTGGACTGGACCGAATACCGGCCGCCGGCGCCGCGGGACGCAGGGCCGCACAGGTTCGACGACTACCCGCTGAGCGAACTGGTGGACTACATCGACTGGATGCCCTTTTTCAACGCCTGGGAATTTCGCGGTCGCTTCCCGCAGATACTGGACGATCCCACCGTGGGCGAGGCTTGCCGATCTCTCTACGACGATGCCCGCCGGCTGTTGACGCGGCTGATTGACGAGCAGTGGCTGCGTGCGTCGGCCGTGACCGGATTGTTCCCGGCCAATGCCAGGGGCGACGATATCGAGGTCTATGCGGACGAGTCGCGGCAGCGGGTCCGGGCGCGCCTCCATCACCTGCGCCAGCAGCGGCGCAAGCGCGCGGACCTGCACAATGACTGCCTTGCCGACTTCGTGGCGCAGCGCGACACCGGGGTTGCCGACTACGTAGGGGCCTTCGCGGTCACGGCGGGCATCGGCCTGGACGAATGCGTGGCGCGCTTCGAGGCCGCCCACGACGACTACAGCGCGATCGTGCTCAAGGCCCTGGCCGACCGCCTGGCCGAGGCATTCGCCGAACGGCTGCACCAGCGCGTACGAACCGAATACTGGGGTTATGCGCCTGAAGAGCGGCTCGATAACGCGCGGCTCATCGCCGAATCCTACTGCGGAATCCGGCCGGCACCGGGTTATCCGGCCTGTCCGGACCACACCGAGAAGCAGACGCTCTGGGACCTGCTGGATGTCGAGCGCAACACGGGAATCGAGCTCACCGAGAGCTACGCCATGCTGCCCACGGCAGCGGTCAGCGGCTGGTATTTCTCCCATCCGGCGGCGAGCTACTTTGCGGTGGGCAAGCTCGGCCGCGATCAGGTTGAGGATTACGCGTCCCGCAAGGGTTGGTCGCTGGAGGAAGCCGAGCGCTGGCTGTCGCCGAACCTCGGCTACGAATCTTGGCGGTGAAATGCATGAAGAGCGCGCGGTCAGGCGAGTTCGCCGATACTGACGCGGTCGAGGCCGGCTGAGTCCCGGTGGGTTTCCATCGCCCGGAAGCCGCATACGTTCAGCAGTTCGCGCACCGGTTGAGCCTGGTCGAATCCGTGTTCCACCAACAACGTACCGCGCGGGGTCAGCACGCGGGGTGCGCCGGCAATCACCGCGCGCAGGCTGTCGAGTCCTTCGGCGCCGCCGTCCAGCGCCTCGAGCGGCTCGTGGCGCAGATCGGGTGAGGTCAGGGCCGGGTCGTCCCGGCGCACGTAGGGGGGGTTGCTGACCACGAACTGGAAACGACCGCCTGCGATGCCGGCGAACCAGTCGGAACGGACCCAGTGAATGTCCAGCCCAAACCGCGCGCCGTTGCGGGCTGCGATCTCGAGTGCTGCGCCGCTACGGTCCACGCCCACCACCTGGCAGTCAGGCCGCCGATACTTGATTGCAACCGCCACGGCGCCGCAACCGGCGCCCGCGTCCAATACCCTGGCGCCCGCGCCGGGCGCCAGCCGCTCCAGCACCTTGTCCACCAACAGCTCGGTTTCCGGCCGAGGCACCAGCGTGGCGGGCGATACGTTCAACGTCAGCGAATGAAACTCCCGGCGCCCGGTCAGATAAGCCACGGGCACTCCGGCTGCGCGCTGCTCGACCAACCGGCGGAATCGGGCGGTCTCTGCGGCGGACACGCCAAGCTCGGGAAACCCGATCAGACTGCTCCGGGAGCGGTCGAGCGCAAACCCCAGCAGCACCTCCGCGTCGAGCCCCGAACTGCCGCTGCGGCAAGCAAGCCGCATCCGCGCCCAGTCGAGCAACGCGCCGACGGAGCTTGAGTCCGCCACAGGAGTGAGAGGCTGCTTCATCGGATCGTGACACCGTTCTTGCGCACGCGGAGGGGCTTGAGGGGAGTACGGTCGGGCCTGGTGTCGGACAATGTTTCCGCTGAAACATCTGGCACGGAAGCCGCCGTGGTTGTTTCCGCTGAAACACATTGCTCGGAAGCCGCCGCAGATGTTTCCGCTGAAACATTTCTCCCGGACGCTGCTGCCGAAGTCTCCACCGACTGCTGTCTGAACACTAACCCGAAGTCAGCTCGGCCAGTCGCTCTGCCTGGTGTTCCCGGGCCAGCGGTTCGATAAACCGGTCGAGCCCGCCCTCGAGTATTTCGCTGAGCTTGTAGAGCGTCAGGTTGATTCGATGGTCGGCGACGCGGTGCTCCTGGAAGTTGTAGGTGCGAATGCGTTCCGACCGGTCGCCGGAGCCCACCATCTTGCGGCGCGTCGCTGCCGTTTCCGCCTGTTGCCGGGCCACGTCCGCATCCTTGAGTTTGGCGCGCAGCAGCGACAGGGCCCTTGCCCGGTTCTTGTGCTGCGAGCGCTCGTCCTGGCACTCCACGACGATGCCGCTGGGCAGGTGCGTGAGCCGCACCGCCGAGTCCGTCTTGTTGACGTGTTGACCGCCTGCGCCGGAGGCACGGAATGTATCCACCCGCAGATCGCCGGGATTGATCTCAACGTCCGCCACGTCTTCCGGCTCCGGCATGACCGCGACCGTGCAGGCCGAGGTGTGGATCCGGCCCTGGGACTCCGTCTCCGGGACGCGCTGCACGCGATGGGTCCCGGACTCGAACTTGAGTCTGGCGTAGGCGCCCTTGCCCGCCACCCGGCAGATCATCTCCTTGTAGCCGCCGTGCTCGCCTTCGTGGCGGCTGAGAATCTCCATCTGCCAGCCGTTGTTCTCGACATAGCGCTGGTACATCCGGAACAGGTCGCCGGCGAACAGCGCGGCTTCGTCTCCGCCGGTCCCGGCCCGTATTTCCAGAAACAGGTTGGCGTCGTCATCCGGGTCCGCGGGCACGAGCTGAAGCATCAGGGCCTCTTCCCGGTCGTCCCGCTCCGGCAGCAGGGTTTCAAGCTCCGAAAGGCCCAGGTCGCGTGCTTCGGGGTCGTCGCTGTCGCGCAATTCCTCCGCGGCCCCGATGTCGTCCAGCAGCCGCCGGTAGTCGGTGTAGGCGTGGACCAGCGGCTCCAGCCGGGCGTACTCCTTTGCCAGGCTGCGAAACGTCGGTTGATCGGCAATGATCTCCGGCCTGGCCAGCGACTCGCCGATCTCCGTGTAGCGATCGGCCAGGGCCGCAATCCTGGATTCGAGGGAGGATGCCTGTTTTTCGGCTCCGCTCATGATGGGTGTCCTGGCAGCCCGTGGCACGGCCCGTGCCGGAAGTTGGCCTGAATTGTCGGAGAATCCCCGTCAGGGTACAAGTTGGGGCTCGCCAGCCGGTCAACAGATCGTTGACGGCCATCGCGGCAATCTCCTAAGCTGCGGACATTGCCCGGACTCGATGATTTTCGAGCCGTCACCCAGAGAGGGCGTTTCGCTCCGAATCCGAATCGATGCAGAATTCCATGAGAATCGTTTCAGCAGGCAGTCGCTGTCCCGCAGGTGGCGCCCGTAATTGCACTGCCCATCGGTCCGCGGCGCCAGCAGCCCGTGGCAGAAGTCCCGCAGGATGCATCGTCGGTCGAATGCCGCGCGATTTCTGCCACGGGCTGCTGACAGGCGTATTGTCAGCATTGCTGCTTGGAGCCTGTGCTGTCACGAGCCCCGTATCGAACCCCCGGACAGACCTGGATTCGCACCTGCTGCTGGCCGAACTTTCCCGGGAGCGGGAACAATTCGCTACCGCGGCGGAGCACTACCTCGAAGCGGCCCTGATATCGGAGAATCCCCAGCTTGCCGAGCTGACCGCGGAACTGGCTTTGCAGGCGGACCTGCCCGGCATCGGCCTGAGGGCCGCGCAGCGCTGGCTCGAGTTGAGCGGGGAGGCCAACCGGACTTATCTCTACATGGGGATTTTCAGGTTGCGCCTGGGCGAAATCGGTCCGGCGCTCGAGGATTTCGGGACATTCGTCGCGGGGGCCGAGAGTGCGGCCGCAGCCGTGGCCCGCAGCATCGAAGCCCTCGCGGATGAGTCGGATACGGAAGCGGCCGTCGTCATCGTGCAGGGGTTGGTGGACTCGCATCCGGATCTCGCCGAAGGGCACTACGGGCTGGCCCGACTGGCCCTGCGCAGGGGCGACTACGACACGGTGCTGGCGCACTCGGCACTGGCGGCGGAGTTGAGTCCGGACTGGGTCGAGGCGCAAATGCTCTACGCGCGCTCGCTGCTGCTCACGGGAAGCGACGAGAACGGCCTGGCGCTGGCAAGGCAACTGGCCGCGGACGAACCGCGGCTTGAAGTGCGGCTGCAGTACGCGGAACTGTTGTTGTCCACTGGCCGTACCGGCGAGGCCCGGGAACTGCTGGACGGGGTCCTGGAAGAAAGCCCCGGGTTGACGGAGGCCGTCAGGGCGCTGGCGTTTCTGACGTTGTCCGACGGTGACCTCGATGAGTCGCGTGCGCGTTTCAACGAGATTCGCACGGATCCGCGTTTCCGCGACGAAGCCTTCTACTACCTGGGCCGAATCGCCGAAATGCAGGAGGAGCATCTGCAGGCGATGCGGCACTATTCCAGGGTCGTGGAAGGCAACAATGCGGTGGATGCCCAGTTGCGTGTCGCGCAACTGCTCTATGTCGACCTGGACGATCCGGATGGCGCATTGAGGCATCTGCGCGAATTCGGCGTTGCCAATACTCAATACGTCACCGACATGCTGCTGGGCCAGGGGGAGATCCTGGTGCGGCTCGGGCGCGAACAGGAGGCTATCGGGCTCCTGGCGGAGGAGCTGCAGCGCAGTCCGGACGACGACCGGCTCCATGACGCCAACGTGCAGTTGCACCTGATCCTCGCCCAGGACGCGGTGGAGGAGGAGCGCTACGGCGAGGCCGACCGCACCCTCAATCGAGCGCTCAACAGCTATCCCGGCAATCCCTCGGTCCGATACGCAAAGGCGCTCCTGTACCAGGAAAGGGGGCGGTTGCGGCGTTCGGCCTCGGCGTTGGAGCAGTTGGTGGAGGATTTCCCGGACGATGCGGGATTCCTCAATGCACTGGGGTACCTGCTGACCGACGAACTCGGACGCCATGAAGAGGCCCTGGATCTGTTGCGCCGCGCCCTGGCGGCGGAGCCCGACAATCCGGCCATCATCGACAGCATGGGCTGGGTGCTTTTCCACCTCGGCGACCACGAAGCGGCGCTGGGCTACCTGGAACGCGCGTTTGCGCTGTTCCCCGATCCGGAAGTAGCAGCGCACATCGTCGACACCCATTGGGCGCTGGGGAACCGGGAACAGGCGCTGGCGTTGCTGAGGGAGTCGCTGGAGGAAAACGCCGACAGCGAACATCTGCTGGAGGTGCAGCAGCGCCTGGGGCAATGAGGCGCGCCGGACCGCAATCCCCATCGATGGGCACCGCCGGCATCACGAAGCGCCGTCGTGCGCGATCTCCGGGCCGCCGCCGCGGGCAACAAGCAGCCCTGACCGCCGGCCTCGTCTGCATGCTGGTGGGTGGCTGCGGCCTCCAGCGCACCGCCGAAGACGGTCTCAGTTACGAGGAGCGCCGAACCCGCCTGCAGGCAACACCCACCTGGCGCATGAACGGGCGCATCGTCGTGAACACCGGGTCGCAAGCCTTCCAGGGGCGCTTCCGGTGGCGCCAGGGCGAGAACGAGGTCGAGCTGTCCATCAGCAACCCGCTGGGCATGAACGTGCTCCAGGTCAGCGGCCCGCCGGAGCGGCTGACGGTGCGGGCGAGAGGTGAAACCTGGGAACTCGAGGACCCGGAGCCGGAACTGTCCGCCATGCTGGGTTGGTGGCTCCCGGTACGGAGCCTGGATGCCTGGCTGCTGGGGCACCCGGATCCGGATTTCGAGGCGGATCGGCAGTTCAGCCCCGGCCGTACCGAGCTCAGGACACTGGACCAGCGCCTGTGGCGCCTGAACTACGAGAGCTATAGGCTGCACGATGGGTTCCTGCTGCCCAGGCGCATCGATCTCGAGCACGGCGCGCTGGAATTGCGGGTTACCGTGGACGGTTGGCAACCGTCTTCTTGAACTCACCCACCGGGGCGCATCACAATACGGGGTGTGGGGTGTAGCCAAGTGGTAAGGCAACGGGTTTTGATCCCGTGATGCGCAGGTTCGAATCCTGCCACCCCAGCCAGAACACGAACTGATGGTGACCAATTAGGAGGTCGGTTTGGATCCCGGAACTGTTGCCGTGCTTGCGGGCAACGCGCATCCCGCGCTTGCCCGGAACATTTGCCACCATCTTCACGTGCCCCTGGGCCGCATGAACGTCGGGCGCTTCAGCGACGGCGAAGTCATGGTGGAGATCATGGAGAACATTCGGGGGCGCGAGGTTTTCCTGGTGCAATCGACCTGCCCGCCGGTGAACGAGAACCTGGTGGAACTGCTTGTCATGACCGACGCCGTAAAGCGGGCCTCGGCTGCCAGGGTAACCGCGCTCATACCGTACTTCGGTTATGCAAGGCAGGACCGCAGGCCACGCGCCAGCCGCGTCCCGATATCCGCCAAGTTGATGGCCAAGCTGATCGGCAATGCCGGCGTGGATCGGGTCCTGACGGTGGACCTGCACGCCGACCAGATCCAGGGCTTCTTCGATATCCCAGTGGACAATGTCTACGCATCGCCGGTCCTGCTGGGGGACGCCTGGAAGCAGGAATACGAGGACATGGTCGTTGTTTCCCCGGATGTGGGTGGCGTGGTCCGCGCACGCGCCCTGGCCAAGCGCCTGGACGACGCCGATCTCGCGATCATCGACAAACGGCGCCCGCGGGCCAACATGGCCGAGGTCATGAATGTGATCGGTGAGGTGGAGGGCAAGGTCTGTATCCTCATGGACGACATGGTGGATACGGCCGGGACGCTGTGCGTCGCCGCGCAGACCCTCAAGGAACGGGGCGGGGTCCGCGTCGTGGCCTACATTACGCATCCCGTGCTCTCGGGACCCGCCGTGGAGCGCATCTCGGCCTCGGTGCTCGATGAGTTGGTCGTTACCGACACCATACCGCTGAGCGAGGAGGCCCATGCCTGCGAGAAGATCCGGCAACTCAGCGTCGGCGAATTGCTCGCCGAAACCATGCGCAGGATCAGCGACGCGGAATCCGTCAGCTCACTGTACGTCGACTAGCCGGGACTGGTAATATCCTGCGCCCGCTGATGGGAGACCGGGATGAGCACCGAATTCGCGCTGGATGTTGAGAACAGGCCCGACCTGGGCACGGGCAGCAGCCGGCGGCTACGCAGGCAGGGCAAGGTACCCGCCATTATCTACGGCGCCGGCCGACAACCCCGGGCGGTGGTCGTGGACCACGCCAGGCTGCTCCACGAGATGGAGCGGGAGGCGTTTTACACGAGCATCCTCACGTTGACCCTTGGGGACGTTTCCCAGCCCGTGGTGGTCAAGGACGTCCAGCGCCACCCCTCCAGGCGGCAAGTGCTGCACCTTGATTTTCAGCGCATCCGGGAGGATCAGAAGATCAACCTCAATGTGCCGCTCCATTATCTGGGAGCGGACGCTGCCATAGGGGTCAGGGAACAGGGCGGCGAGGTTTCGGTGCAGCTCACGGAGGTCGAGGTGAGCTGTCTTCCGAAAGACTTGCCGGAGTCCATTGAAGTCGATATATCGGAGCTGGAACTGAATCAGCGGCTGCATCTGGCTGACGTGGAGATCCCGGAAGGTGTGGAAATTCCGGCGCTGTTTCAGGGACTGGATCCCTCCATCGTCACCATCATCCCGCGGCGGCGTGAGGAAGAGGACGAAGTGCCGGAGCTCGAAGAGGAACTGGAACTGATGGTTCCGGAGGGCGAAGAAGAGCCCGAAGACGCGACCGAGGAAGAATCCTCCGACTAGGAACCTACGGCGCAGGCTCCCGGGGTCTGTCAGCGCGATCCGGGATAGCCCGGCCCCGACATCGGGCCGGCGTACATATTGGCCCGGTCGCCGTGACCGGATTCGGCGCAGGAGTCCGGCATGGACGAATCGTTGGAACTCATAGTCGGTCTGGGCAACCCCGGCCTCGAGCACCGCCGCGCCCGCCACAACGCCGGTTTCTGGTTCGTGGACTTGCTGGCTCAGCGGCACGGCGGCGAGTTCCGGGCGCGCCGCCGCCTGTTCGGCGACGTTGCCGATATCACCCTGGAGGGCCGCCGGATCCGGCTGCTCAAGCCGATGACATACATGAACGACAGCGGCAGGGCGGTCGCCGCGGCGTGCGCGTTCTACAAGATTCCCTCCCAGAGCGTGCTGGTGGCCTACGATGAGCTGGATATTCCGCCCGGCCGCGCCAAACTCCGCTTCAACGGCGGCCCCGGCGGGCACAATGGCGTGCGCAGCGTCGCCGAGTGCGTCGGCAGGGATTTCTGGCGGCTGAGGCTGGGCATCGGGCATCCGGGGCCCGGTCAGAGGGAGCGCGTGATCGGCTACGTGCTCAGACGACCGACGCCCGACGAGCAGGGCGCCATTCTCGATGCCGTGCTCGCAGCGGCGGATGCGCTGGAGGTTTTTCTGGACAAGGGCGCGGAGCGGGCCAAGACGCAGTTGCACAGCCGTCACCTCAAGGACCGGACGCCGCAAGGCACGGACCCGGAAGGCACGGAGCCGCAAGGCAACGGGTCCGCGCCGTAGCGCTCGTGGGAATCAAGTGCGGTCTTGTCGGTCTGCCGAATGTGGGCAAGTCGACGCTGTTCAACGCACTCACCGCCATGGGAGTGCCCGCTGAGAACTATCCGTTCTGCACAGTGGATCCGAACGTCGGCATCGTCGGCGTGTCCGACCCCAATCTGGAGCGCATTGCGGAAGTAGCCAGACCCGGAAACACGGTACCTGCGGCTGTCGAGTTCGTGGACGTCGCGGGACTGGTTCACGGCGCATCGCGAGGCGAGGGCCTCGGAAACCGCTTTCTCGCCCATCTTCGCGAAGCCGACGCCATCGTCCATGTGGTCAGGTGCTTCGGCGGTACCGGCGTCGCCCACGTCTCGGGAGCGGTGGACCCGGTGTCGGATATGGATACCATCGACACGGAGTTGCTGCTGGCGGACCTTCAGACCCTGACGCGAGCCGAGGACAAGGCGGAGCGACGAGCCAGGACCGCCGAGCCCGACGATATCGCCTGGCTCGAACTGGTCCGAAGCGTGCAAGGAGAGGTGGCAGCCGGACATGCCGTGAGGGACGTCGCGATAACGCCCGAGCAGCGCAGCAGGCTGGACGATCTGCAACTGCTCACGGCCAAACCGGTCATGTACGCGGCCAATGTATCGGAGTCCGGTCTCACCGATGCGGCCGAGGCGGAGCCGGTCCTGACGCGCGCTGCTGCCGAACGTGTTCCGGCCGTAGTCATCTGTGCGTCGTTCGAGGCCGCTCTGGCGGACCTGCCCGAGGAGGACAGGGACCTGTTCCTGGAAGAAATGGAGCTGTCGGCGCCCGGGCTTGCGCGAATGATCAACGCTGCGTACGGTCTGCTGAACCTGTTGACCTTCTATACGGTGAACGAGAAGGAGGCCCGTGCGTGGGCCGTGCCCGAGGGCGCCACGGCCTACGTCGCCGCCGGCAGGATCCACACGGACTTTCAGCGCGGGTTCATCCGTGCCGAAGTGGTTCCGGTGGAGACGTTCATTGCCCGCGGCGGCGAACAGGGCGCCAGGGAAGCGGGGGAGATGCGCCTGGAGGGGAGGGACTACCGCGTAGCCGCCGGTGACGTGATCAAGTTTCGCTTCAACGTCTGAGGATGGGTGCGTGCGGGCAGCCCTTGCGGGCTGCCTGGCCCTGCGTGGAATCCTGAGCCATCTCGGATAGTGTTACCCGGCGCTGGAACACTTGTCGCATCATGTCAGCCCCCGAGCAGGCCGGCCGCCACCCGCCGCGCGTCGTCCATCGTGTTCACGATCCGGTCCTCCGGTACTCGCCGCAGGACATCCAGCGTGCCCAGGTTGTTGGCGACGGGGTCCGTGAGACCGGCCATCACGACCTCGGTTCGCGTCGCCGCGGCGGTGTCGAGGAGTCGCTCGATGACCACGGTTGCGGAATGGCTGAGGAAGGTGGTGTCGGAAAAATCGAAAATAACCACTTCGTGATCCCGGATGTCGGCGCCGATGACCGAGACCAGTTCCGGGGAAGAGGTTGCCGTGAAACTTCCCCGCAGAACCACCAGGCCGACCCGCGCGGAATGGGGGTCCACGTCCGCCATGCCTGCGAATCCCGCGAAGAAGGTCCGGTCCAGCACCGGCACGGAAATCACGTTGTCCAGTTCCAGGTACTCCAACTGCCGCGCGCGCACCATGCCGGCGACGATCAGTCCGATCGCCACGGCGGTGATCAGGTCGATGAATATGGTCAGGCCCAACGTCGCCAGCATGACGATGACGTGTCCGCGGGGAATGCGGTGCAGGCGGGTGAGCAGACGCCAGTCGATGATTCTAAAGCCGATTCTCATGAGGATGGCGGCGAGTGCGGCAAGAGGAATCGGCTCCACGAGTGGGGCCATGCCCAGCATCAACGCCAGAATGATCAGAGACGGCAGCACGCTGGAGACCCGAGTGCGGCCGCCCGAGAGGATATTGGCCACGGTGAGCTGTGTGGCTCCGGCCGCGGGCATGCCGCCGATCAGGCCCGCAGCCACGTTGCCGATGCCCTGACCCACCAGTTCGCGTTTCGGGTCGTGGCGCGAGCCGGTGAACGAATCTGCCACCAGGGAAGTGATGAGCGTTCTCATCGAAGCGAACAGGGCGAGGATGATCGCCGGCTGCACGGCATTGACCAGCATGGCCGGGGAAGGTGACGGCAATTGCAGTCCGGGCAGGCCCGCCGGGATCGGCCCGATGACCGGCGCCCCGCGCAGCCACAGCACGCCCAGCAGGGTACCGAAAACCAGCCCCGCGACGGTGGGCGGCACGAGCTTCGCCAGCCGGCGGGGCCAGAGCAGGCAAATGCCGAGCGTGGCGGCGAAGACCGCTATGGCGCTGACGTTGGCATCGCTCAACGCTTCCGGCAGGGCGCGCAGCGCGCCCACCGGTCCGCCCGGCGCTACGGAGGCTCCGAGCAACGGCATTAACTGGATCAGGATGATGATGACGCCGATGCCGGAATTGAATCCGGAGATGACCATGTACGGTGTGTGGGCGGCGTAGCGGCCGATTCCCGACAGGCCCAGAAGCACCTGCAGGCAACCGCCCATGACGACGATCGTCAGGGCCTCGGTCAGGCTGGCCGCATGATTGGCGACGATTACGGCCGTGACGACGGCCATGGCGGCCGAGGGGCAGGATACCTGCGCGCGCGTGCCGCCGAACATCCCGGCGAAAAACCCCACCGCAATGGCGCCGTACAGGCCGGCCGCAGGCCCGAGACCCGACACCAGGCCGTAGGCGAGCGCGGCGGGGAGCGCCACGGCCGTGGCCGTGATGCCGCCGAAAATGTCGCCGCGGAGATTGTCGAAGCTATAGTTCAATCGTCGGTGTCCTTACCTGGGGCCGCCTTTCGGCCGTGCCTTCAGGGCGATGCGGCGATGCCCAGGACCGAGTACCAGAGAAACTGCACCAACTTCAGCAGCGAGTCTTCGGGAATGCGTTCATCGTCGCCGTGGGCGCCGCCGCCGGCGCTCAAGTCCTCTTCATGGCGGACCGGGCCGAAACCGTAGCAGGCGACGCCCTTTGCCCGCACCTGTGCCATATCCGTCGCGCCGGTGAGCATCGTGGGCAGCGTCACCGCCTCCGGGAACATCCGCGCACTGACCGTTTCCAGAGCATTGAACATTTCATTGTCGATGGATGAGGGGGGGCTTGCCGGACGATAGATGGGTTGCGGGACGATTTCCACGTTCGGGTTGTTGACCACCGCGGCCATGTGGGCGTAGAACGCCTCCGGGTTCTCGTCCGGCAATCCCCGCACATCGAGCATCGCCTCGGCCTGCGACGGGATGACGTTGCGGCGAAATCCGCCGCTGAGGATGGTCGGTGTCACGCTGGTGCGAAGAAGCGAGCTGAGCTGAGGCTCGTGTTGCGCCAGGTAATGCTGGCTGCGTGCCTGCTCCGCGGGATCGAACAGGCCGCGGTAGTGGCGGGCGGATTCCTCGTCGGTGATGTCCGCGAGCCGCTGGAAATAGGCGCGAGTGGTTTCGTTCAGCCGCATGGGCGGCTGCCAGGCGGATAGCTTCGCCACCGCGTCGGCCAGGGCGGCCAGCGCATTGTCCACGCGCGGCACCGAACCGTGACCGGCCGTTCCGCGGGCCACCAGCCGTACTCGCATGGGGTATTTCTCGGTGGTCGCGATGGAGACGTAACGGACCACGCCGTCCCGGGCCACCGCGCCGCCGCCCTCGGCCAGGCAGTACTCGGCGCCCACCTCGTCCCAGTGCTCGTTCACCATGTAGTCGACGCCGACCTCGGGGGTGCCTTCCTCGCCGGCCTCGGCCAGGAAGATGACGTCACGGTCCAGTTCCACGCCGGCACGATCGAGCATCAGCAGCAGCATCAGGCCGGCGGTGACATTGTCCTTGTCGTCCAGCGCGCCGCGGCCGTAGATGTAGCCGTCCCGGCGCACGGCGTCGAACGGCTCGACCGACCAGTTTTCCCGCTGCACGCCGACCACGTCGGTATGGCCCATGACCAGGACGGGCTGCTTCGATCCATTTCCGCTGATCCGAGCCACCAGGTTGTCGCGGCCCGGCACCATGGCATACAGGCGACCTTCGATCCCTTCGGCCTGGAGCGCTTGCTGAAGGTAGACGGCAACCTCGGTTTCGTTGCCCGGCGGGTTGGAGGTGTCGATGCGCAGCAGCGCCGCGAAGTGGTCCAGAGCTTCGGTCTCCACCTGGCTCCAATCAACCGGATATCGATCCTGGCAGACGCCGACGACAGGCAGGGCGGCAACCAAAGCAACCAACAGTCTGCACATGACAACTCCCGCGTACGACGCGTGTTGACCCAATGGGCCGCCTATCTTATAGGGCGAGGGCGGTCCTCGAACAGGTTTCGGTCTGGAGGTTTGAACCGTGAGCGCCGCAGAGTGCGGAACAGGGGTCAGTCGATCAGTTTGCCTTCGGCATCGTATCTGGCCAGTCGCCGGACCCCGCTGGAAACAGACAAAGTACCATCCGGATATCGACGAACCATAACCCGCGTGTGGGCCAGCCTGCACTTGAGGCGATCGACCGGAAGTCTGAGCAATCGCCTCTTGAAGCGCACGCGATTGTCCTTGCGCACGATCCTCCAGTACTGCTCACACAGGATTTCGTCCAGTTGATCCGGATCGGTGCAGGGCTCGAACGCGGAGCCGTCCCCTTGAGCAACCTGCTTGAATTGCTCGTTGTATGAGTGCCGGTAGACTACTTCCAGATAGCGGTTGGCTGCAGCGATTTCGGTCACTCCTGCAGCGGCCAGTTCTGATGGCAATCGATCCATATGAGTTTGAAAAACGCGCTTGCAGCGAGCGCGTACTTGCGTTGAGCGTGTTGCGACCAGCTTGATCCCCAATTGCATCATTGCCCGTTCGATCTGGGTGAGCTTCCCGGGATCATGTTTGTCGTGCGCCTTGGCCTTGTATCGATAGTGGGACGTCCTGTCGGTGTACAGGGTGCAGAAAAACCCCATTCGCTCGAGCACGTCACGTACGCCTGCAAGGCTGCTCCGGGTGTCGGCCCGTTCACAGATGAACATCGAATAATGCTCGCTCGTGGCGTCGTCCAATGTCACCACCAGGTCGCAGCGCCTGCCGGCCAGCCACTCGTGTGTGCAACTGTCCTGGTGCAGCCTGAGGCCGGGTAGCGACGCGCGATCAAAGCGCAAACGGTGCAGTCCCCGCCGCGGCAATTTTTTCACGGCGCCTGCATCCTGCAACTGCATGCGCACCCAGTTGTAACTGCGCTCGCCTCCCGCACCGCGATACCAGGTGTAGAACTGTTTTACGTTCCAGCCTTCATGTTGGGTGTTGTACGTGTTGACCACGTCTGCAACTTCGTCCCGCGGCGCTCGACGCGGCGAGCGCCGCAAGTGGCGTCTGTCGATCAAGCCTTCCGAACCGTCATTCTCGAAACGATGGACGTAACGACGAAATGTTCTGTCGCTCACTCCAAGCAATCTCGCTGCTACGACCTGGGTGATCCTTCGGGATTTCCAGGCTCTGTACAGATTTTCAAATGTCATGATCCGAAAACCATCAAGAGCAAATTCCCAATTGTGTGTTTGAACGTTCGCGCTCGTTCATGTGCATACATTCCAGGATGAATGCGCAGGAAAGTTTGGAGATGGAAACAGTTTGAGTACAACTCGAGCGTACGGTTTGGATTTGGCGCAGATGATTCGATGCGATTCAACGAAAAGCCCGATCGTGACATCTCTCTCTGTAGCTTTGATCGAATTTCTGGCAGAAAGTTCTGGGAACTTCTTTATTGTATCGAAGGTGAGCTGGATGCCGGTCCAATAATTGTGACGTCTCTCGCGTTCAGAAAGTCACAGTAGCGACAAAACATTAAGAATAACCGCCAATAACATATTGGAAATTTGGAAGAAATAACCGATAGACTGATAGCAGTTTCTTGAAGATGAGTAGATCTGTTTTGCTTCAACAACCACGACAAGTGTCCACTTTGGAGAACACGAGCGCATTCTTGGATGGCTGCTGACGCACTTCCCGGCCCAAGGCAAGCGAACGACTGCCAGGCCGGCGCCAGATGCACAGGCGGGTCGGCGATACCGGAAAGCCGCAACATTGCGGACATCAGGCCGCCGATCGGTCGCCCAGGGCCCATGAGGCCGGCTCGGGAATGGACAGGAGAGGGCAGGACGGCGTGCTTCATTCGTTGGGCGAGTCACTTCTCAAATGCAATCAGGAAACGGTCATTTGTTTTCCTTTTCGCCAAGTCCGGGTTGAAGATTGATTTGAGTGCCAGGCCATGATTCGGCTTTCGATTCGATATCTGTGGTAAAAAATCTCATGAACTGGAGCGGACAGTTGACGTATTTTGTTGTACTTCACCTTGATAGATTAGATGGAACGTCAACTGGAGTCGGTTCCAATTTAGCAGAATAGACCGGCATGCAGGCAACAAGTGTTACGCTTCAACAAGCAATTGTTTGCCAATTGATATCCGCCAAGTTTCGTTACAAACTACAGGGAAACAGGAATGGTTCCTTCATTCGAAGCTGGGCAGTATGCCGGTTTCTATACCGGCCATTCAGTCGCACTTACAAGGGACGTTCGCCAAACAACAGGAGACATTCGTCAACCCATGAGATTCATGGCAGACAGATCGGGGAAAACGAGTCCGCTGAGGTTTCGCACCGTTAGCTGGAACATTGCGGAAAGATATTGTCCGCTCTCGAGGTGGTGCCTGTGTCCGATGACAAGGCAGAAGGCATGGAAGCCGTTACGTTGCAGGGAGCCATGGCGAAACCGTACAAATCGACTCGGGTCGCGCACCTTCCGCCGCGAGCGACCGTGGGGCGACGGTCGCTTCCACCGGCACGCGCGCTTGCGTCCCGTGCGGCCTGACGCGTGGAGGCCCGGCCGGCGGCACGATTGATCAGGCACATGCTGCGGGACGCGCCTTGCCGGAGGAGGGCCTGCGGCCACTGATCTGCAATATCAGGCTGCTAGCGCCACCGCCTGCCGGGCTGGCGCGCGTTGTTTGGTCGGGGACGATATCCGAGTTAGAGTTGCCGCCATGATCCAAACGTATCTGATGGCGGGCATTGGCGCGATTTCACTGAGCCTGGCGGCCCTTGTGGCCGGCGCCCAGGCCGACTTTCCAGAGCGCCCCATCGACATTGTCACGCATGCTTCCCCGGGCGGCGGCACCGATGCGACGGCGCGAGCGGTGGCTCGCGGCATGCGCACAGCGCTGGGCGCGGACCTGAGCGTGTTGCCGCGCACCGGTGGCGGCGGCGTGGTGGCCATGAGTTACGTCAACAGCCGGCCGCGAGACGGGCATACGCTGCTGGCCATCACCCCGACGCACCTGTTCGCCATGGCCCGCGGGCAGGGGCCGCTGAGCATCGACGATGTCGTGGGCGTGGCCAGGGCCGCGGATGACCCCATCGTTGTCATGGTGCGCAGCGACAGTGGCATCATGTCGCTGGCGGAACTCGCCGAATTGGGTCGCGAGCGGCCCATCAAGTGGGGAACGACGCAGATCGGCGGCGTGGATCATATCGCCGGGGCAACCCTTGCCGAGCGCATCGATACGCGGTTGAGCGTGGTGCCGTTCGCGGGTGGCGGGGAAATCGTGACCAACCTGATGGGAGGCAGCATCGATGCAGCGGGGCTCAATCTCACCGAGGCGCTGGACCAGATTCAACGGGGCGATTTTCGTGCGCTCGCCGTCATGTCGGAGGAGCGTGTGAGACGGATCGAGGATGTGCCGACCACCGTTGAATTGGGCTACGACGTGGTTTTCTCCACGGTGCGGGGCTACCTGGTCCTTGCCGGTACGCCCGAGCATCGCATCGGGATTCTGGAAGGGGCGATGCTGGAGGGCATGAGGCAGCCGGCCTACCTGGACTACCTGGAAGGGTCCGGCCTGGAACCCGGCAGTGTCGCCGGGCGTGAGGAGTGGGATGGCCAGGTGCGCCGACTCTACCGGGATGCGCGCAACGCGATGATTGCCCTGGGTATCATCCAGGCGGAATGAAGCGGCTGTTGCACCTGCTCGCGAACCGGGACTCGCTGACCGGACTGACCATCATGGGCGTGTGCGCCGTGGCGTGGTGGTTGACCACGGGCTTCGACGAAGTGCCCGCCATGTTGTCCCAGAACGTGCCGCCGACGTTCTTCCCACGGCTTGTGATCGGTACGGCTGCCCTGCTTGGCTGCCTGCTGCTCGCCGCCGGGATTCGCCGAAGCGTCGGCGAGGCGCCTGATCCGGCGGCGGCAGTCGATCCGTCGACTTCGCGCGAAAAGGCGGGCCGGGCCGCGTTGCCACCTCCGGTTTTCTGGGCCACCGTCGCCGTGATTGCCGCTGCCGGCGTACTGGTGCCCCTGGTCGGGACGCTGCCGACCCTGGGCCTGGTTGCCGCGGTGCTGCCGCTGCTGTGGGGCGAACGGCGGTTTCGCCTGATTTTCGCCCTGGCCCTGGGTCTTCCGGGCGCCATCTACGTGGTATTCAGCATCGCGCTGGGCGTCCGGTTCCCTGTCGGTCAGGTCTGGAACCTCTTGTAGCCGAAACCATGGATCCATCCGGTCTGAGCATCGCGTTCTCTCTGCTCACCGACCCCGTCGTGCTCGGCCTGATCGTGGCCGGAACCGTCGCCGGTGTGGTCATCGGTGCCCTGCCGGGCCTGTCCTCATCCATGGGAGTGGCGCTGCTGCTGCCGTTTTCGCTGTATCTGGAGCCCGTACCGGCGATTGCGCTGTTGTCGGCGCTGTACTGCGCCGGCACGTTTGGCGGCTCCATCACCGCGGTACTGATCAATGCGCCGGGGGCTCCGCCGGCGGTGGCCACGGCATTCGACGGATATCCCATGGCGCTGAAGGGAGAGGCCGGCCGCGCACTGGGTATCGCTGCGGTTTCCTCGGTGAGCGGCGGCATCGTCAGCGTGCTGACCCTGTTGCTCGCAGCGCCGCTGCTGGCGCGCATCGCCTACAGTTTCGGTCCGCCGGAGTATTTCGCGCTGGGCGTGTTCGCCCTGTCGATGCTGGCATCCATCGGCGCGGAGTCGCCCGTGAAGAATCTCATCGGCGGGTGTCTCGGGCTGCTCATCGCCACCGTGGGCATCGACCTGACCACGGGAGTGGAGCGATTCACCTTCGGGGTGCCCCAACTCCTCGAAGGGGTGCAGTTCATCCCCGTGCTGATCGGGCTGTTCGCGGTCACTGAACTGCTCAACCAGTCCCGCCAGTTGGGCCGGGAAAGCGTCGTGGCCGCCATATCGGCGCTGCGTCTGCCGTCTCGCGAGGATTTTCGCCGGGTGCGCAGCACCATTCTGCGCTCCAGCGGAATCGGCGTCTTTGTCGGTGTGCTGCCCGCCGAGGGCAGCACCATGGCGGCGATGATCGGCTACAACGAGGCCAAGCGGTGGTCGAAAACGCCCGAGGAGTTCGGCAAGGGCAGTATCGAGGGCGTCGCCGGACCCGAGGCCGCCAACAATGCAGCCACCGGCGGCGCCATGGTGCCCACGCTTGCGCTGGGTATTCCGGGGAGCGCCACGGCGGCGGTCATACTCGGGGGCCTTCAGGTTCAGGGTCTGCGACCGGGTCCGTACCTCTTCGAGGAGCAGCCGACCCTGCTCTACGGGATCTTTCTGGCCATGCTGCTTGCCAACATCCTGTTCCTCTTTATCGGCCTGTTCGGCGCCAAGGTTTTTTCGCGCATCAGCCTGGTACCTCGAACGTTTCTCTGGCCCACGGTGTTCGCGCTCTGCCTGGTGGGGGCGTACGGCCTGAATCAGTCCATGGTGGATGTCTGGATCATGATCGTGTCGGGACTGGTGGGCTATGTTCTGAAACGTAACGGATTCGGGCCCGCGCCGATCATCATGGGCATCGTCCTGGGCGGGCTGATCGAAACCTCGCTGGCGCAGTCGTTGATCATTTTCGATCAGCAGTGGTCCGGGTTCCTGCGCCAGCCCATCGCGGCGAGTCTGCTGCTGCTGGCGGTACTCAGCGTCGGCGGGACGCAGTTCCGAAGCCTGATCGGCGGGTTGTTGAGCCGGGCAGGCGGTACGGCGCGCCGAAAATAGCGCCCGGCATCATAAGGGCGCTACGGGAATCGCGGAACGCCAAGGCCAGGGCTGTCACCTGAAGGTCGGGACTGTCACCTGAGGCCCGGGGCTCGACTCCCGGGCCATCATCTTGCATGCTGTTGCGCTTTTCCGCTCCGGAGAACCTGAATGTCGAGCACCTCCATCAAGCACTACACGCCCGATCTCGCCTCCCGCCGCGGCGAAGGACTGACCCGCGAAGTGGCGGAATTCGTGGTGGAGACGGACCCGGCGTCGCTGCCCGATGACGTCGCCGAATTGGCCAGGAAGTCCGTTCTTGACGGATTGGGCCTGGCCTTGTCGGGGTCGGTGGCCGAAAGCGGTGTAATCGTGGAGCGGTACCTGCGGGCCCAGGGCCTCGGCGGGGATACCACGGTGATCGGTTCGCGCCTGAAGGTGCAGCCACGCTTCGCGGCGTTCGCCAATGGCGTTGGGGTGCACGCGGACGATTTCGACGATACGCAACTGGCGGTGCAGAAGGATCGCGTCTACGGGCTGCTGACCCACCCCACGGCGCCGTGCCTGCCGGCCGCGCTCGCGGTCGCCGAGCAACTGGACTGCAGCGGGCGCGAACTGGCGCTGGCCTACAACCTCGGCGTCGAGGTCGAGAGCAAGATCTCCGAAGCCATGTCGCCGCGCCACTACCAGCACGGCTTTCATTCCACTGCCACCTGCGGCGTCTTCGCCTCCGCTGCGGCGGCGGCGAGACTCTACGGTCTGGACGTTGCGCAGACCCGGCGCACGCTGGCGATCGCGGCCAGCCAGGCGGGCGGTCTCAGGGAGAATTTCGGCACCATGACCAAGCCCTTCCACGCTGGACGGGCGGCGGAAGCCGGCATCATCGCGGCGGACCTTGCGGCCGCCGGCTGGACAGCCGCCGACGGGATTCTCGAATCGCCGCGGGGATTCTTTCAGGCTCACGGCGGCTGTTTCGCCCTGGACGCGCTGTCAGGCCGGCTGGGTAACCCGTGGACCTTCGCGGAGCCGGGTATCTCCATCAAGCCCCACCCGTCGGGGTCGCTGACGCACCCGGGCATGACGCGGATGATGGAATTGATCCTGGAGCACGACATCCACGCCGACGACGTGGAGCAGGTGAAGGTGGGCACCAATCACAACATGCCCAACGCGCTGATCCACCACCGGCCGACCGACGAGCTTCAGGCGAAGTTCTCCATGGAATTCTGCATGGCGATCCTGTTGCTGAGGCGCCGCGGCGGATTGGTCGAATTCACCGATGAGGTGATCAACAGCCCGGAGGTGCAGGCAATGATCCGCCGGGTCGAGTTCGGCGTCCATCCGGAGGCCGAAGCCGCGGGCTACGACAAGATGACGACCATCATCGACATTCGCCTGAAGGACGGACGAACGATTTCGGGGCAAGCGGATTTCGGCAAGGGCAGTCCCGCCAACCCCATGAGCTACGACGAGGTGGCGGAGAAGTTCGCCGGCTGCGCGGCGTTCGCAAACTGGGACGAAGGTCGCGCAACGCAAGTCGTTGAAATGGTACGCAACCTCGAAGCGCTCGAATCGGTGCGCGACCTGACCGCGCTGCTGGCGAAATGAATTCCGACAGGCGTTGCGCTGCCGGCTAATCGCGGCTCGAGGGTGTCCCTAATCCTGTCCGCGGGTGCATCGCCGGTCAAATGCAGCGGGGTTTCCGCCAGGGATTGCTAGTCCCACTCCTTTTCGACGCCGGCCGAGTTGGTGAGGAAGCCGAGCAGGCACCCGTTGGAGCCGTCCCTGAGCTGGTGACACCGCACCGAGACGGTATCGCCGACCTGGACCTCGTCGGGCTCCACGCCGCTTCTGACCAACCCTCCGGCGCCTGCGGATTCCAGCGCCCAGACGGCGGCTTCGCCGTCCTCGCCGGTGACTTCAAGGTAGATCCAGGTATGGGGGTTGATCCAGTGTAACTGGGTGACCGTTCCCGTCAGGTGCGTGTACTCGGTCATCTCGTAGTTGCCGTGGGAGTGGTGCGCCACGGCGGGCACGGTCATGCAGGCCGCCGCAGCGGCGACAACCAGTGGGTGCAATCGGTGCGTTCGCGTGAAGGTTTTCAAGTACATTTCAATCTCCCGAAGAATCATTGCGCAACTATCAGTTGGGTCTGGCACTAGTCCGCTTGTGTATCCAGGTTTCTGCCGGCGGGTGCACCCCGCACCTTGATCGCATCGGCGAAATTCTGGTACCGAATCCGGTCTCCGTTCTCGTCGATGAATTCCAGGCTTTGCTGGAACTGGCCCGGCGGCGGCGTGCCCGGCGCGACCGTGGCTTCGACGATGTACAGGTGACTGTCATGCAGGTAGATGGCCGCGTAAGTGCGCGTCTCGTCCGGATTCACCATGTGTAACTGGTGTCCCTCCACCCGGTCGATGTAGTGGTAGGCGTCGTACACGATTGTCCCGCCCCGGCTGCGGATGTTGGCCGCCGCATAGGCTACCGACGCGCGGATATCCACTTCCCAATAGAGCAGATAGTCTGCCTCCGTCCTGGATCGCTCGGTATGAATCCTCAGGGAATCGGTGTAGTCCACCACCGTGACCGAGAAGCGGTTGCCGGCGTCATCCTCGTGGCTGTAGACGCGCGCCGGAAATGCGGCACGGTATTCGGAGGCGTAACTGGTCTCCTCGACCTGGAATTCCCCCGGAGTATGAATTCGAAAGCGGTCCTGTCCGCTGGTGAACTGAAACCAGTTTTGCGCTCCCGCAGGGCCCGCGGCGAGGGACAGCAGCAACGCGAGCGGCCAGGCTGATCTGTACATTCCACTACTCTTCGAACTTGCCTCCGTAGATTCTGCCAGAAACCCCCTGGAATTGTCCCGGCGTGCCGGTTACAGAGCGTTCATGCGCTCACCAGATTACGGTAGAGCCTTTCGGTCTGCTCGATGGTGTCTTCGATCCTGAAATGCGTTCGAATGCGCTCACGGGCGGCCGCGCCCAGACGCGTTCGCAGCCCGGGATCGTCGTGGAGCCCGTGAATGGCTCGTGCGATGGCGGCTGGATCGCGAGCCGGGACCACGAGGCCGCTGACCTCGTCCACCACGATTTCCGGGCTGCCGCCAATGTCGGTGACCACCGGGGGGACCCTGTATGCCATGGCCTCGATGACCGACCGGGGCAGGCCCTCGCGCTTGAGCGAAGCCAGCACAGCGACATCGCAGGCCGCGGCGACGGCGGGCGCGTCGGACCGATAGCCCGGGCAATGGATTCTGCTTGCCGCAGGACTCGCGGCGATGTGGCGGCGCAGCCTGGTGGAGTCCATGCGCCCGACCAGCAGCAAGTGCACGTCCCCGGGCAGCGCCGACATGGCCTTCACCAGCATTTCGATGCCCTTGCGGGGCCGGTAGTTGGCCACGCAGACGACCGTAAAGGCATCCTGGGGGACGCCCAGTGCGCGAAGGTCGACCGGGGGATCGGTGTACCAATCCAGGCTGTGTCCCTTGCGGATGGTCACCAATCGTTCCTCGGGAATTCGCAGCCAGGCGGGACGCATGTTCAGAAAGTGGTCACGAACCGCGTCGGCGACGCAGACCATTCGATCGATCCTGGGATTGAGATAGCGTCGCCACGAGATCGGGCTCAGGAAGCTGACGTTACCCACGATGCCACGGTAGACGATGATCCGCACGGGCAGTCCGCGGGACGCCCGCAAGCCGTTCTCTAGGGCCCGGTTGCCGAACAGGTGAAGGATGTCGTAGCGGCCCTGCAGCAGCACCGCGCGCAGTTGCCGAACGCCCGAGACGGCCAATCGGCCGGTAACAGGGATGTCCAGCAGCGGAACGCCGGCGGCGTGCAGCACGTCGTTCGCCGCTTCCAGTTGAGTGCGGACCACGGACAGGCGTATGCCGGCGTCGCGCAGGCCGGCGAACATGGCGACCGTCGGCCTGTCCGGATCGCCGGTGATGCAAAGTGCACGGATAGTCACGGCGCGAGAATGGCAAGCAGCGCGCCCGCCGTCAACGCAGCCGGGTGCGGCGTTGAAGTATTATTTTGTAACCATCCGCAACGCCGGTCCCCGTGTCTTTGCAATTCAAGTCTCCGCCGAAGCGGATCTGCATTCTCCGCCTGTCCGCCATCGGTGACACGTGCCACGCGGTGCCGGTGGTGCGGGCCATTCAGCGCGCATGGCCCCGGACCGAACTCACGTGGATCGTCGGGCGCGTCGAGCATCAATTGCTGGCGGGTCTTCTGGGCGTGGAGTTCGTGACCCTCGACAAGCGCCGCGGGCTCGCAGGCTACAGGGACGTTCGAAGGCGCCTTCGTGGACGGCGGTTCGACGTGCTGCTGCACATGCACGCTTCGTTGCGCGCCAATCTGGCAAGCCTGCTGGTTTCCGCTGATCTGCGGGTCGGATTCGACCGAGCCCGGGCCCGCGACTGGCAATGGTTGTTCTGCAACCGGCGGATCCCGGCCAGGCCGCGCCAGCATGTCATGGACGGCCTGCTGGAGTTCGTCCGCGTGCTGGGTATCGAGCCCGGCAGTCCGCGCTGGGACATTCCGCTGCCCGATGAGGCGAGTGCGTTCGCCGGGCAACACATTGACGGGTCGCGACCGGCGCTCATCGTAAGCCCCGTCACCGGGCAACGGCTGCGCAACTATCGAAACTGGCGTGCCGAGCGCTATGCTGCCGCGGCGGACTACGTGTCGCAGCGGTACGGTGCCAGAGTTTTTCTGTGCGGCGGGAAAACGCGCCTTGAGGACGACTACGGTCGCGAGATTTGCCGCCTGGCGAGTTGCCGGATCGTCAATCTCATTGGCAAGACCTCGTTGAAGGAATTGCTCGCACTTCTGAAACGAGCCACGGTTCTGCTTTGTCCGGACTCGGGACCGGCGCACATGGCGACCGCGGCGGGGACCCCCGTGGTCGGCTTGTACGCTACGTCCAACCGCTACCGGACGGGACCCTATCTGTCGCAGCACCTGGTCGCCGACCGTTACCCCGAGGCTGTCGAAGAAGCATTCGGCAAGGGCGTCGACGCCATTCGTTGGGGGCGTCGCGTCCGCGATCCCGGCGCCATGGACCTGATAGGCGTGGCCGATGTCACCCGCAAGCTCGACGCCGCGTTTGGAGAACGGGGCGTATTGCCCCTCGCGCAACATGCGTCCGCCGCGAACAACGAGGCGGACGCTGTAGAGCCGGAAACCGGGATCAGCGAATAATTGTCGCCTCCGCCGGTTCGCCGCTGGGCATCAGGAACGCCAGGCGTCCCTCCGCGCGTTCCGCTGACACGTTGGCCAACCTGAACTCGGTGGAAAGGCCGCCGCCGTTTGGAACAAACGGGAAAATGCTGCCCTGGGAGAAGGGCGGCAACTCCGATTCGACCACGTCGCCCCGGATGGTGGTCACGTGCTGGCGTGCGTTCACGGTGACCGGCGTGGCACTGCGCAGCTCCAGCACCCCTCTGGCGCCGGCGCCGAACGCTGCGAGCGTACTGACCGTCTGCTGTTCGCCGGCCGCGACTTCCAGGCGTGGGCCCGGGCGTCCGTCCAGTTGCAGTTCGACGGTTGCGGACTCGGCGCCATCGTTGACCACCACCACCCGGTTATCGATGGAGCCGTGGCGCAGCAGGGTCGGATTGAGGTCGATCCCGAAGCGCATGACGGTGCCGCTGGCGCCCCGGGCGATCCCTTCGCTGTCGAAATCTCCGCCCTCACCCCGGCGAATGAGCACCGCCGCATGCGGGGTGCCGCCTGATCGCGGTTCGATCCTTGCGTAGCCGTCGGCCGGCGCCGGCCCGGAGCCGTCGCTCGCCACGGTGCGGCTCGCGCCCGGCGGAACTCGGTAGTACGCCACGTCGGACGAAGTGCCGAGGGGCGCACGAGCGCCGGTGCTGTCAAACAGCCTGATCACGCCTTCCATCGGCGCGTCGGTGGGATTGATCAGCACGATCCTCGATTCGCGCCCGCCTCCGGAGACGAAATAGGGGAGGGTGCTCGAGTCGGCCGGGGCGGTCGTGCGGGTCATGGGAGCCGGGGTCAGGATGACTTCTCCACCGCCGTTGTCGGTCCGCCGAAGCGCCGTTATCGCCAGCGTGGAATCCGACTCGATACTCAACGTGGCGTCGCCGTCCGGTGCAGAGCGAGGCGCCAGCGTCTCGCTGAGTTGCGTGCCCGCGGGCACTGTGTGTTGCCATTGACGTACGGCGGCGCCCGATCCGTCGCGCAGAATCATCGACACGGCTGCATCGGCAGGCTCGCCGTTGTACAGGTACAGCTCGTGGCCGGTACGCTCGTCGCCTTCGACGAATACGCTTGCGGTGGTCGTCGGCACGGAGGGTGCGATGGCCGCCTCGCTGATCAATGCCCTGCTGTGGCGCTCGCTGCGAGCATCCACCGTCTGACGCGTCCTGCTGTAGATGACCACGCCAAGCGGCGGTTGTCCGGTGCCGGCTTCAATCCTTGCGACGGACACGGTCTGCGGATCCGATTGCCCACCCAGATCGGCCGCGTCCAGCGTGCCGAAGGACTGCAATTCGGTGGTACCGATCCGGTAGACCCAGTCGGCCCGCGGAAAATTGAACTGCACCAGCCGGGATTCGAATGAACCGGTCGCGAACAGTCTGCCGTTGTCGTGATCCAGCGCGATTCCACGGGTATCCCGGACCCTGAACTGGCCAGGAACCGGTTCCGCGCCGCCCCACGTCGTCGGTGAGGCAGTTTCCGCACTGGGTGCACCCAGGGCAGCGATGGCCGCGGCACCGTTTGACAGCCGGTCCGGGTCGACGTCGAAGACCAGAATCCGGTCGGCCGGAATGTTGTACGTTCCGCCGCCGTCGGCGACGTACAGGAGCTGGCGGACGGGATCGTGGGCGATGCCGTTGGGCGTGACGAAGCGGTCTCCGGTGATCGGCGGCGGACCGCCCGGCGTGGGGGCGAAGATGCTGGGTCCGGCGGCCGCCTGGCTGTCGAAGTCGTCCTGGCCGAGTACCGCGATGGCATCGGCGCCGTTGTGAATCCGGTCCGCGTGCGCGTCAAAGACCAGAACGCGCTTGTTCTTGGCGTCGATGACGAAGAGCCTCGCGTATTCCGGGTCGTACGCCAGGTGTCCCGGATCGTACAGGCCGGAAATTCCCGCACGCGGCTCCGTGCTTTCGTAGTCCGGCTGACCGAGCACCCCGATGGCCTCGTCGCCGTTGCGCAGTACGTCTCGACGGATGTCGTAAACCAGCACGCGGTTGTTCTCTCCGTCGGATACGAACAGCCGCTGCCCGGCCTCGTCCACGGCGAAACCCATGGGCAGGAAGTCTGATGCGATGCCCCGGCCCATGCGCACGCCGAAGTTGATGCCCGCCGGTCCCGCCGCGCGAACCACGCTCTGAAAGTCGGGTTGCCCGATGACCACGGAGGCATCCATGCCGCTCTGCAGTTCGCCGGGCGCGGCTTCGTAGACCAGGATCCGGTTGTGGTAGCCGTCGCCCACGAACAGCCGCTTGGTGGTGGTGTCGTAGGCTGCCCCGATGGGCGTCGTCATGTTGCTGGCGGTCGGTTCGCCCATGAGGCTGGTGTTCACGTCCGGCTGACCCAGCGCCCATCGGGCATCGCGGTCGACGATCCGGTTCAGTTCGTCCAGTTGCCAGACCACGACACGGTGGTTGTACTCGTCGGGCACGAACAGCCGATGATCGACCGGGTCCAGCGTCACCGCGCGGGCTGCGGCCAGGGAACGGCCATCGAGATGACCCTGGGCCATACGGTTGAAGAAGTCGGGCTCTCCATCGGGCGTCTCGTGGCCGACGACATCCACCGCCGACATGCCGGTTTCCAGGTTGTCCGGCGAGATATCCCACACGGTGACCCGGTTGCCCGCCGGGTAACCCTCGGAGATGTAGAGCTTTTCCTTTTCCGGATCCACCGTGACGCGGGGCATTGCCACGCGCGTGTCGGATACGGCCGGATGGACGGAGAAGGCGTCCGGCTGTCCGATTACCGCCATGGCCGTGGTTGGCCCGCCGAGCCGATCCGGATGCGCATCGAAGACCATGATGCGGTGTTCCAGATCCTCTGCGATGAAAAGCCTCTGGTGGCGCCAGTCGTATGCCATCGGGCCGGCATCAAGCTGATCAAGGGACGTGCGGGGTGCGGCGGTTTCGAAATCCGGCTGCCCCATCACCGCGACCGCTTCCTCGAAAGCATCCGGATTGTCCGGATCCGCGTCGAAGACGAGAATCCGGTTGTTGCCGTTGTCGGCCACGAACAACCGCTCCTCCACGGGGTCGTAGGCGATACTGCCGGGCCGGTTGAATGCGGCCGGACCGATGCCCGCATCGCGGCTTTCCAGATCGTCCTGACCGATGACGTCGACGGCGCGTGGATCGTTGCCCAGGCGATCCGGATGCACGTCGAATATCAGCACCCGGTTGTTCGGGCCGTCCGAGACGAACAGCCGCTGGTTGGCCTGGTCCAGTTGCCTGCCGGAAATCGCTCCCAGCCGGTTCGGGCCGAGTCCGCGGCGCGTGGAATTGAAATCCGGCTGCCCGATGACAAGCTCGGCGGACGGGAAACCGGACAACCGATCCGGATCGCCGTCGTATACGAGGATGCGATTGGCAAACATGTCCACCGTGAAGAACCTTCCAGTGGAACTGTCGACGATGGCGCCGGCGCCGGGAAACTGGGCTTCCTCGGCATTGGTCGGCGGTACCGAGCGGCGGCCGAACAGGCTTTCCCGGCTGGTAATGAAGCGGGCCCGGCGGTCCACCGGCAGGCCCTGCTCATCAAGTTGGAATGCGCGGAACCCGCCGTTACCGTAGGCGGGAATGAACATCAGGTCATTGGCGCTGTCCAGCGCCACTGCCCCGGGTCACCAGACGCTGCTGGAGTCCGGTCCCCTGTTGGTGATTCCGCCGATGAAGGTGGGGTTGCCCCAGAGGTCTTCGGACGCCAGCACGTCCGCTGCGGGTTGACCGGTGACAGGCAGGCAATCGCAAACCAATTCCGTCCCGGTCTGAGCCGAAGCGACGGTGGAGAGCGAAGCCGCCAGGATGAAACCGGCGGTCCTGATCATTTTCATTCCGATTTCTCCGGTAGCGAACTCTCGCGGTGCAGTTGGTGTGCTGCGATCAACGATCGCGAGCGCAACTTGCTGCGGGTCTATTCGTGCTCCGCCTCCGGTGCCGGGACCTGGGATCCCGCCGGGCTGACTTCGTTCATGGTGCCGCTGAGCGAGAACATCCAGACGCTGTCGCCCCGGGGCGCGCCCGCGAAGAGGTTGCCCGCAGAGTAGGCGATGATGTGCTGTTCGCCGTTGTGCTCGAACGTGCTCACCGGTGCGTTCAGTCCGGCGCCGGTCTGGAATTCCCACAGGACAGCCCCATTGCTGGAATCCAGGGCCATGATCCGGCCGTCGCTCTGCCCCGTGAACAACAGACCGCCGGCCGTTGCGAGCACGCCGCTGTAGCAGAATTGTTGCCAGCGCTGCCGCCAGACGATGGTATTGGTGTGCATGTCCATGGCCGCGAGTATGCCGTGATTAGGGTACGGCACGTGGCCGAAGAACCCGCCGATATAGGAGTCCCCGGGCATTTCGGGCAGGTCGTTTTCCATCTCGCCGCCCCGGAAAAAGCCCGGTCGCTCATTCGCACAGACGAAGAGTGTCCCGCTCGTGGGGTCGTAGGCGCTCGGTGGCCAGTTGGCGCCGCCGAACGGGCCCGGCATCGCGACCACGCCCTCCATCCAGAACGGCGTGAAGATACGTCCCTGGTTGACCAGCGGCGGGAAGCCCTGCGCAACAATATCCACGAACTGATGTATGAACGAGTCGCCTGCGGGATAGGGCTGGGTGGGCGAGGTGAGGTGCCGCTCGTCCTGCGGTACGGGCCGTTCCTCGATGCCGATGAGGGGTTCGCCCGTGACCCGGTCGAGAATGTAGACCCAGCCGGTCTTGCTGGCTTCGGCGACCGCTTGGCGCGTCTCGCCGTCGATTTCGATATCGAAGAGAACCACCGGGTTGGCCGCGTCGTAGTCCCATATATCGTGGTGAACCTGCTGGAAGTGCCAGCGGTATTCCCCGGTGTAGACATCCAGCGCCAGCATGGAGGTGGTGAACAGGTTGTCGCCGGCGCGCACATAGCCCGCAAAGTCGGGGCCGGGATTGCCGGTGGAGAAATAGACCAGTCCCAGTTCCGGGTCCACGGCCGGCGTCTGCCAGACCGAGCCGCCGCCATAGAGGTAAACGTCGCTGTACGGGTCGCCGGGCTGCGGCCAGGTCTCGCTCCCGAACTCGCCCGGGCCGGGCACCGTGTAGAAGGTCCATGCCAGGGAGCCGTCGTCGGCGTTGTAGGCCTTGACGCGCCCGCGGATGCCGCGTTCGGCGCCGGCGAAGCCGGTGATCACCAGGCCGTCGTAGTAGAGCGGTGCGCTGGTGAGGGAATAGCCGTCCTCCCAGTTCTCGGTCTGCGTGTCCCACACCACCTCGCCGGTCATGCGGTCCAGTGCGACCAGATGCGCATCCAGTTGGCCGACGAAGATCTTGTCGTCGCTCAAGCCCACCCCGCGGCTGGTCCAGCCGCAGCAGATGACATCGATGGACTGGTCAAGGTTGGCTTCGTAGGTCCACAACGTCTCGCCGGTCTCCACGCTGATGGCAAAAACGTCGTCGGCGCCGGTCACGATATACGCCACGCCCTCGTAGACGATGGGCTGGGCTTCGCCGGAATACTTCTGGCCGACCCCCGACCCGCCCAGGCGCGCGCGCCACACGCCTCTCAACTCCGCGACGTTGTCGCGATTGATCTGCGTGAGCGGCGAATAGCGCTGGTTGAAGAGGTTGCCGCCGTTGGTCGGCCAGCCGTCGGTGGGCAGTGCCGCCAGTCGTTCGGGAGTCAGGTCGCCCGCGGGAGGGGAGTCCTGACTGCACGCGGCGCCCAATCCCAGGAAAAAACTCGCCAGGAGGGCGGCCGCCGTCCCGGTCGTGTTGCCCCACGAGGGGCGCTTGCCAAATCCATACAGCACGGCTCGCTCCAAATTCCGGTCCATGTCGGCGTAATGGTACCGGAGCATACCCAAATTCCCGTCTCTCAGGCCAGTTTCGGCCTTGTTCACGGTGCCTGGCCATTGCCCCGATCGTGACCAGGCGCGCCGGGTCCCGGGAGCGCTCCGCTAGAAGGGAAAGGGCCGGGCTGATACATTGATGGCAACGGAACCAACAGGGATAACCCACATGAAGCGCATGCCATTCATTCTGGCGTTCCTCCTGTCGGCGAACCCGGCGTTTGCCCATCACGGGCCTCCGAACAACGTTCTCTTTGACATGGACAACATCGTCGAACTGGAGGGCCCGGTAACAGAGGTCTTCTGGCGCAATCCCCATGTCCGGTTGAGGCTGCAGGACACGACAGGGGAGATCTGGGAGGTGGAGTCGGGGCCGGTCACCTGGCTGTCGCGGCTTGGCTGGACAGCCGATATCGTCAATGTCGGCGATCGCGTTCGGGTGGCGGGCCACGTATCACGGCGCCACGCAAACGAGATGGCCCTGACGAACATGCTGCTGCCCAACGGGGAGGAATTTACAGGCAGCTCGCGGCCCCGTCCGTTGCGGTTTTCGGACCAGCGCCTCGAGGTCGCAAGGACAGTCATTGATGACGCGGCGCGTGAGGAAGCCATCCTCAACGCCCGCGGCATCTTCCGTGTCTGGGCCTGGGGCGTAGGCGAGTTCGGCGGCGGCGGCGAGCCGGACAACGACCCCTCCATGCTCGCCGTAACGGCTCTCGCGGCTCGGGAAGCATTCGATCTGCTGACCGACGAACCGGTCCTCGACTGCGTTCAGGACGGCATGCCCCGAGCCATGTTTCATCCCACAGTTATGGATTTCACCGACGGCGGTTCACAACTGACCCTGAGGAGCCACGAGCACGACATCATTCGAACCATCCACATGGAGCCGGCGCCGGACCCGTCTACTCAGCCTGCCGGCCCGTTGGGGTACTCCGTGGGTGAGTGGGACGGCGACACGCTGGTCGTGACGACGACGCGGGTTGACTGGCACTTGTCAGATGAGGCGGGTACGCCACAGAGTCCCGGCGTGCGGTTGGTGGAACGGTTCACGCCCACTGCAGACGGCAGTCGCCTGGACTATGAACTGACCGCTTACGATCCGGTCAATCTGACAGGACCATCGGTGCGCACCGCGCACTGGATGTGGGTGCCGGGGCTTGAAGTGCTGCCCTACGAGTGCGAGATCTGGGAGGGCTGACAGGTCTCTGGCACTGTCCGCGGGGATTTGCCGCCGTGGGGATTAGGTGCCGGGAGTCGGTCTAACGTACCGTGGTCAGGGAGCCCCGCTGACCGTCACTGCGGAGCCACTCCTGGGCCTCTTCCCTCTCCGCACGCTGCGCCTGCCTGGTCGTACACCTCCGTGTGGGAAGGTGCGATCCGGTGCGCGCTACGCGCTCGCAAACAACCTCCGATTCCGGTGGGACCCCTGCCAGGGCCACCTGCTTTGCGTTGATCTTGATCTCTTCCAGCGCCTGAGCGTCACTGACCTGTTCCCCAGCCTCGTCAAACGCTTCCGCTACCGTGGGGGTTTCCTGTTGACCAGCGCACGATGCCAGCACAACGGCGCCTAAAATCAGCAAGAGGGCACTACCTGGCTTCACGATCACGACTCTCTCCACTTGCCGGATGGGCAGGCTCCATGGCTAACGGACTTCGGTGATTGAACCCCGCGCTCCGTCGCTCCGCAACCACTCCTGGGCCTGTTCGGTTTCCTCGCGCATGGCCGCTCGGGTCACGCACCGCCGTTTGGGAATGAGTGAACCGGTGGGGGCGACGCGCTCACAAACGACGTCCGATTCTTGCGGCGGACGTGCCAGCGCTACTTGTTCGGCGTTGAGCTTGATTTCCTGCAACGTCTCGGAATCGGGCGCCTCGGCAGCGCTCGCCTGTGCGGCATCGGTGCTCTCGGACATGTCCTGCTGTGCCGCACAAGCTGCCAGCAGACCGCTGCCCAGGATCGCGACCAAGGCCATACTTCTGTTCACTTCCACGAGAATCTCCAATGGCCATTGAATTGCACCAGTCTAGCGCATTCACGGGGCTGCGAAAATGTTCGCGGAACGATGGGTTGCGCAAAGAAACGTCTACTGCCGCGGTTCAGGACGGCAATCGGGTTGATCGTGATTCAGGTGCTGGCTAGAGTGGTACCAACGATTTGGCGCGCCAGGGGACAAGAACATGAAGTCAGCCATAACCGCAATTGCCGCCGCGCTGATCGCAAGCGCGCTCACCTATCTGTTCACCGGACAGGGACAGGAGGCCGGCAGCGCAGATGTCGAGGGATTGCAGGCACAGGTGAGCGAGATCGCGGCACAGATCTCGGTCGACGGAGGTCCGCGTCAACTAACTGTCGTCGGAGAATCAGAGCAGGATGCGTGGTTGCGCGGCACCAATCGTGACGGTTCGCCCCGACCTGGGCCCGCTGACGACCAGAAGCCGCTGGTCGATGCCTCCAATTCCCTGTGTTTTCTGACCAAGGTGGAGATCGAGGGGATGGACGGTCCCGAGGATGTCGCCTCTTGCAGAATAGCTGTGGACGAATTTACCAATTGGTGGCAAGTCCACGCGACGTAGGGCGACGGCACGAACGCCTCGGTAGCCTGCAATGCCCGCTGCATCGTGTGGGAGTGATTGCGTCGGGCAATCCCAACCGGTCTCGAATTGGGGGATTGCGCAGACGCCGCACTCCTTGTAACTGTTTTCGCGACGGGTTAGCCGGACTGACGCGCAAGAACAGAGTTCTACCATGCAAGCGCCATTTGAATGGCTCATGCGGAAGATGAGCCCCTGTGCGGGCATCGTCGCCGCGCAAGCTCAAGATTTGCAAAGAAATGTCTTGTAGGCTAGTTGCGCCATATGGAAGCGCTATGCTTTGGATTGGGCTGTCGACTACTAAATTCTCACTGGCCGGAAGATCGTTTCCCTTGGTGACCGATCGGAAATATCGCCCACTTGGAATGTGATCTACAGCCATTGTATTGTTGCCAACAGGAGAGCGCGGGAGTGTTTGATCGTTCCAAACCTGGCTGGAATTGTTCCGGCGGCGCGGATTCGCGGACCTGGCAGGGGCCGCCGGTCGGGCGCGCAGTTCAGCGTTCTCCTTTGGAATATCTGATGTAGCAATAGAGGTTCAGCCGTAGCGACGAAGGGCAGCACAAGCTGCCCTTCGTAGTTTGGGGAATTCGAAATGATAGTGATTAGCGTTGGCAGAAGAGAATGATAGTCAATTTCCGAAGAGTGTCCTCCGTGCAGGTAATGCTTGTGGCGCTGGCAGGTTTGTCGCCCGGCCTGGCCCAGGAAACCGGCGAAGAGCTGTACCACACGGCCTGCGCGGCCTGCCACGGCAGCGACGGTTCGGGCGTCAGCATCTCGCAGCTCGGATTCCAGGATCTCGTGGTGCCGGACTTCACCGACTGCGATTTCGCGGCCCGGGAGCCGGACCCCGACTGGTACGCGGTTATCCACGCCGGCGGCCCGGTGCGGGGCTTCGACCAGATGATGCCGTCGTTCGGCGATGCGCTGGAACCGGATCAGATCCAGGCGATCCTCGATCATGTGCGTACACAGTGTACGGACGAAAGGTGGCCCCGGGGCGAGTTCAACCTGCCGCGGTTGCTGTTCACGGAGAAGGCCTATCCGGAAGACGAAGTGGTGCTGACCACGTGGCTGGAAGGCGGCGACCGGAACACCTTCATCCACGAATTTCTATGGGAATACCGCTTCGGCGCGCAGAACCAGATCGAAATCGCCATGCCGTTCCAGGTGACCGATTTCGGCGGAGAACAGGGTCGCCAGGGCGGTACCGGGGACCTTGAGATTGGCCTGAAGCGTAACCTCAGCTACAACATGGACACCGGCAACATCTTCAGCGTCGGTGCGGAACTGATCGTGCCGTCGGGCGACGACGCGCTGGGTTTCGGCGGGGGCACATACAAGTTCGAGCCCTATTTTTCATACGCCAAGCTTCTGCCCGCGGACTCTTTCTTGCAAATGCAGGCGTTGCTGGAGTTTCCATCGGAGAGCGAGTTCGAAGACGAAGTGGGGCTGAGGGCCGCCCTGGGGCGGACCTGGACGACCGGCGGGCCTTTCGGCCGGGCCTGGACGCCCATGCTCGAAGTGCTTGGCTCCAGGGAACTGGGGGGCGGCGCGGAGGTTCAATGGGATCTGGTGCCGCAGTTCCAGGTGACGCTGAACACGCGCCAGCATGTGATGGCGAACTTCGGGTTGCGGATTCCGACGGAGGACGAGCCCGGACGCGAGACGCAGTTCGTGTTCTACCTGTTGTGGGACTGGTTTGACGGCGGGGTAACGGAAGGATGGTAAGCGTGATAAACGAAACGCATTCGAAAATGCGCTGCGTCGCGGCCGCACTCGGCCTGGTGCTGGTCTCAACCCCCTTGTGGGCGCAGGAGCAGGAATTCTTCCACACGTCCCACCAGTGCATCGCCTGCCACAGCGGCGTGGTGTCGCCGGAAGGACAGGATATTTCCATCGGTTATACGTGGCGGGCCTCCATGATGGCCAACTCCGCAAAGGACCCCTACTGGCAGGCGGGCGTGCGGCGCGAGGTCATGGATCATCCCCAGGCCCAGGCGGCCATCGAGGACACCTGCGCGACCTGTCACATGCCCATGGCGCGCTTTCACTCGACCAACAACGGCGGCGCCGGCGAGGTCTTTGCCAACCTGGCGCCCTGGGACAATGTTCTGGCGGCGGACGGGGTCTCCTGTGCGGTGTGCCACCAGATCCAGGACGACAACTTCGGCGACGATTCCAGCTTCACGGGCGGTTTCGTCATCAACACGACACTGGCAATGGGTGAGCGTGAGATATACGGCCCCCACGAAGTGGATGTCGGACGCCAGACCCTGATGAACTCGGCGACCGATTTCGTGCCGACCACCAGCGAGCACCTCGCGGAATCCGAGCTGTGCGCCACCTGCCACACGCTGTTCACCGAAACGCTCAACGACGCGGGCGAGGAAGTGGGCATGCTGCCCGAGCAGGTGCCGTACCACGAGTGGCTGCACAGCGACTACCGGGCCACCGACAGTTGCCAGAGCTGTCACATGCCCGAACTGGTCGAGGACGCGCCCATCACCTCGGTGCTGGGCCAGTTGCGCCCGGCGGTCAACCAGCACGTGTTCCGGGGCGGCAATTCCTTCATGCTGGGAATCCTCAACAAGTACCGCACCGAGCTCGGCGTGACGGCCCTGCCCCAGGAGCTGGAATCGTCGCAGCGCAGCACGCGGGAGTTCCTCGAGTCCGAGACTGCCAGGGTTAGCGTCGACTCTGCGCGCATGGCCGGACCCACGCTGGAACTCGGCGTGGCGGTGGAGAGCTTGTCGGGGCACAAGCTGCCGACCGCCTATCCTTCCAGGCGCGCCTGGCTGCACGTCACGGTGACGGATGCGGCGGGCAATACCCTGTTCGAGTCGGGCGCGGTGCAGCCGGACGGTTCCATAGCGGGCAACGACAACGACGAGGACGGCAGCCGTTTCGAACCCCACTACAACACCATCGACAGCGCCAGCCAGGTGCAGATCTACGAGTCGGTCATGGTGGACGTTCAGGACCGGGTGACCACCGGACTGCTCTCCGGCGCGCGCTACATCAAGGACAATCGCCTGCTGCCAAGCGGCTTCAACAAGGCCACTGCATCGTGGGAGATCGAGGTGCACGGCGCGGCGGCGGACGACGACGACTTCACGGCGGGCGGTGACCGCGTTCAGTACCTGGTCGACGTGTCGGGCGCCAGCGGCGCGGTGACGGTCTCGGCGGAACTGCTGTTCCAGACCATCAGTTATCGCTGGGCGGAAAACCTCAGGGACTACGATGCGTTCGAGACGAACCGGTTTGTGGAGTACTACGAGGAGTCGGCGACCAGTTCGTCGGTGACGCTGGCGAGCGATTCGTTTACTTTGCCGTAGGAGAACCGTCGCTTTCAGTTTTCTCCGTACACCCGCTCGCCAAGGGCGGGTGCCGGAGACGGTGTGGCTGGACCTGGACGCCACGGACGAACTGTTGCACGGCGCACCGGAGGGGCGGTTCTTCCACGGAAATTACAAGAGCTAATGCTACCTGCCGCTGTGTATCTTCAGCGGCGAACACCTGCTGTGCGCGCGGCTGCGCCCGTCAAACATCGCATCGTGCCTGTCATTAAAGATGCGGGTTCAAATCGAAATCGGGAACACCGATTATTTCATATTTTTGTATAAACGCCGGAAGGTCGGTGCGAATGCAAGCCAAGTATAGACTCGATTGCAACGTTTGGTCGTCCATCGGGCCACCTGGCGAACCATAGCCAACGTCGACAATGGGGATTGACGGTGCAGGCAGGCAGACGTACTAGCCAATTACCGGAGATCGCTCCATTCGGAGCCGATTTCAATTCCCGATCAAGCAAGTTGCTCTTGTTCGATTCCCCGATTTCCCCTGTCGGGTGCATGAAGGATTTCGGCGATGGGTTCTCGGTGGCATCTCTCGATTACAAACCAATCGTATGCATAGTTCCGAAATTTTGACCCTGCTCGAATCGTCATCAAGCACCGATGACACGAGCCTGCGGGAGGAAAGATGAAATGAAGACCCGAAAATTCACCAATCCAGCTCTGATCGCCACGACAGCCGGGATCGCGGTCATGGCCGCAATTGCGATGGCTCAGAACGCGGCGGCGCAGGAGGAGGAGATCACGGAGGCGAGCGAGATTGAGGAGGTCGTCGTGACTGCGACCGCGACCGGCACGGCGATTCGCGGCGTTGCGCCGGTGGGTGCTGCGACGTTGAGCATGAGCCAGGAGGACCTGCTCAACACAACGTCCGTTGACACGACATCGTTCATCCGCGAGCTGCCGCAGGGGTCCGGCCTGATGCAGCAGGAGGAGCTGCCGACCGGGCAGGGCGGCGGAAATGTCGGTTACGCGCAGGGCGTGAATCTCCGCGGCCTCGGCGACAACGCGACGCTGATCCTGTTCGACGGGCATCGCCTGGTGGGGCAGGGCATTACTGCGCAGTTTGCGGATCCGAACCAGCTTCCCATTTCGGCGATCGAGCGTGTCGAAGTCGTCATGGATGCGGCATCGGCCGTGTACGGTTCGGACGCCATCGCCGGCGTCGTCAACTTTGTCCTACGGGACGATTTCGAGGGCGTGGAGATCAACGCGCGCACCACCAACAGCCTGTATCAGGCAAATGCGGTCGACGTGCTGGGCGGTCTGAGCTGGAACACCGGAAATGCATGGCTTGGCGTCCTGTATGAAGATCGCGGCACCTTCAAACGCAGCGAGCGGGGCTTCCTCAATGAAGACCTGCGGGCCTACGGAGGCAATGACAATCGCTCCGGATCCAGCCGGGGGGTTCAGTTTGTCCGCCCCGGAGAGTTGCCCAACATTTTTGCGAACAGGACATTCTACGGCGTACCGGCTACCGACGGCCGGGTTCCGACGGCCGCGGAAGTATTGGCGCTTGAAGGCCAGCAAACCGTCTCCGACCTGGGCGACGAACGGGACTATTGGCCGGAGCGTCAGCGCCTCGCGGTTTCGTTCCGTGGGCGCCAGAACTTTGCCGGTGACCGGGGTCAACTGACATTGACCGGTGTCTACAGCGAGCGCGATAGCGAGATAGTGGAATTTTCGCATTACGCGCAATCACGGGTCACGCGGTCCAGCCCGTACTGGATCGACGGGCTGACCAACGCATCCAGTTACTATATGTCGTACAGCTATTTTCTGAACAACGAGGGCGCGGGCGCGGTCGATGCTGCAACGCGGCCCACTGAGCGGGCGTTGAATACATACCTCGACCTGGTCTACGACCTCAACGACAACTGGCAGCTTTCACTCAATTACACGCTGGGCGATAACGAGACCTGCGGGCGGTGCGGGAAGCGCCAGAGCATCAGCTTGCCAAGCGCCGGTTTTACCACCTATGCGGACCTGTTCAACCCGTTCGTTCAGGGGCCGCAGTCGGAGTGGTACGATCTGGTTTACTACGGCTCGATCGATCAGCAAGCGTGGTTTGAAATGAACCGCGGATCGGTCAAGTTCGAGGGCGGAATCTTCGACCTGCCGGGTGGCCAGGCTCGACTTGCGTTCGGGGCGGAGTATGAAGGCACCGAGCACAGGTTCCTCAATCACGGGACCAATGGGCGAAGCACCAGCAATCCGCCGGCGTATGGCGTTGTCCGCGACACCACCTCCGATCGAGACGTGACGGCGGCCTTTGTCGAAGCCTACCTGCCGGTCGCCGATACCGTCACGCTCAACCTGGCGGTGCGCAATGACGACTACAGCGATTTCGGTTCCACGACCAATCCGCGTCTTGGCGTCAGCTTTGAGCCGACCGAAAGCCTGACGCTGCGTGCTACCGTGGCGGAAGCCTTTCGGGCGCCCACGCTTGTCGAGCGCGACCCCGGCGTGTTGCAGCAGTTCAGACGTTCAAACTACAGCAACGACGGCTCTCACGACGTTCCGGTGGGCAATGCCGCTCGCGGCACAACCTACGTGTTATACAAGATTGGGAACACTTTGGGCCTGCAACCGGAAACAGCGGACATGTGGACGGTCGGCCTTGACTTTACGCCCGAAGCGATCGATGGGCTGCGACTGTCGGCGACCTACTACAGTGTCGACTACAGCAATCGCATCGAAAGACTTCCAAACGAAACTTCGGTGCTCGCGAACTCTCAAAATCGTGCGCTTTACGATCCCTTCATCCGGATTGCGCCGCAGCCCGACACGTGCGTGGCCGGCGACTTTTCCACATACAATCCTGTGTATCAGGACTTTGTCGATGTTCCAGCCGACCTTCGAGGCTCGTCGGCCGGCGACTGCGGGCTGGAAGCCATTATTCTGAGTGGCCTGCGGAACACGAGTGCGGTCGTACAGAGTGGACTTGACCTTCAGGTGAACTATGACTGGTCCACCCCGATCGGTGAGTGGGGCGTGCGGTTCAACGGCGCGAAGGTGCTCGGTCTGGAACGCGCTCTGGTCCCGGGCGGCGAATTGGTCGAGCAACTGGACCGGATCGGTTTTCAGAACAGCACGCGAATGACCGGGCGCGTGATCTTCAGAACCGGAAGTTGGTATGCCAGCGTCGATGCCACCGTGGTCGGTAGCTACACCAATGATCTGCCCATCACCGTCAACGGCGTTGCCCTGGAATCCAGTGGTGTACCGTCGTGGACCACGCTCGGAGCCAATGTCGTGTACGAAGTTCCGCTTGGCGAAGGTGACAATTTTACGGATGGGTTGCGCATTGGCTTGTCGGTCGACAACCTGGGCGACCGTGATCCGCCCATCGTGCTGAACGGCGATCGCGCGGTTGACTACAACAACCACAACATTTTCGGCCGCATCTGGTCGTTGTCGCTGCAGAAGAAATTCTAGCGGAGTTGGCCTGCGATCTCTGTAGCATCTGAGTAGCAAGAAAGCCTGCGGGGCCCCTCGTGAGTCCTGCAGGTTTTTTTCTTGCGGAGAATTCGGCTTGAAGGTCCTGGCTGCGACGCATCCCTTGAACAACATGCGCCTTGAAGCGGCCGCTTGCGTCCTGGCGTCGCTGTTTGCTCTGGTTGTGGCGCCTTGCAGCGGCCGGGCACAGATCAGCGAAGTCAATATGCTGCCACCGCAATACTCCTGGGGCGCTCCGCCCGAACAGGCTCCGGTGGTCGAGGGACGGGTCGATGTCGGCGGCGCGCGACTGTGGTACCGGGACACGGGCGGTAGCGGCGAACCGGTGGTCTTCGTGCACCCGAATTCCGGCAGCGCGCTGTTCTGGAAATATCAGCAGCCGGTATTGGTGGAGGCCGGCTACCGCGTGATCGCGTATTCGCGGCGGGGACATTATGGCTCCGACGCCGGTGACGCGGAGAGTCCCGGCACGGGGGTAGATGACCTGGTTCGCGTGCTCGAGCACCTGGAGGTCGGGCGCGTGCATCTCGTCGGCATTGCCGCCGGCGCGGATATCGTGCCGGATTTTGCAGTGTCATACCCCGATCGGCTGCTCACGCTGACGATCGGCAACACCATCGGCAAGCCGGGCGATCCGGCCTATTCGGCATCGGACGAAACATTGCTGCCGGATGAGTTCAGAGCGCTGCCCACATGGCTCAAGGAGCTTGGCCCGGCCTACCGGGCGGGAAACCCGCAAGGGGCCTCGGAATGGCGTGAACTGGCCGAAGTTTCGAGAGTCCGGGTTGTCCCCATCCGGCCGAAGAACGAGGTCACACCCGAGTCGATCGCAGGCATCGATGCGCCGACGCTGCTCTTTACCGGCGATTCGGACCTGTACATGCCGCCATCGCGTTTGCGCGCCTACGCAAGCTACTGGCGGAACCCCGAGGTTGCCATCTTCCGCGAGGCGGGCCACGCGCCGTATTGGGAACAGCCCGAGGCATTCAACAGACTGCTGATCGATTTTCTTGACCGGCACGCTGCATCCGGCGCCGAACGGTCCGCGTTGGCGGTTTCCGTGGCATCGGCTACCGAGCCCGGTGTTGCAGTGTTCGGGCAACGTGACATCGGCATCAGGCTGTTGCCGGCCCAGACCGAATGGCAGCCGGTGCCTCCCCAGGCGCCGGTCACGGAAGGCACTGTCGATGTCGATGGCGTCAGGCTCTGGTACCGGGATACCGGCGGCGACGGCGTACCGGTGGTCCTGCTGCACCCTTACACGGGAAGCGCCCTGATCTGGGGCTACCAGCAGCCGGAACTTGTCAGGGCCGGCTATCGCGTGATCGCTTACTCGCGCCGGGGCCACTACGGCTCCGACGCGGGTCCGGAGGACGACCCGGGCACCTCGGCCGACGACCTGCACGCGTTTGTCAACCACCTGCAGCTTGACGCGTTTCACCTGGTCGGCAGCGCGGCAGGCGGGTTCATCGTGCCGGACTACGCGATTTCCTACCCCGACAGGTTGCTCAGCATCACCATAGCGACGAGTACGGGCGGTGCGCAGGATGCGCAGTACGCCCAAGTGTTTGAAACGATTCGGACGCCCGAAATCGTGGCGTTGCCGCACTGGATCAAGGAACTGGGCCCGTCGTACAGGGCGGCGAATCCCGAAGGCACAAGGGCGTGGATCGATCTGGAGCACAGGTCCGCGCACACGATTGTCCGGCCTCCGGCAAAGAACGCGCTGCAGTGGGACGAGTACGAAGCCATCGACCTGCCCGTGCTGCTCATCGGTGCGGACGCCGACATCTACATGCCGCCGGCCATGCTGCGGGAACTGGCCGCGAGACTGTCGAATGTCGAGGTTGTCATGCTCAGCGAGTCCGGTCACTCCGGCTACTGGGAGCAGCCCGAGGCGTTCAACCAGGCCCTGATCGGCTTTCTGAAACGGCAGGACGGCGCCAATTGAGCACGACTAACCAGGCAGAACTCGACGCCGTCTACCGGAAGATCACGCGGCGGATCGTTCCGTTGCTCATCATCGGGTACATCGCGGCGTACCTGGACCGCTCCAACATCGGGTTCGCCCGTGTCCAGATGCTTGGGGACCTGGGTTTCAGCGAACTGGTCTATGGCCTTGGGGCGGGGCTTTTCTATATCGGTTACAGCGTGTTCGAAGTGCCGAGCAACCTGCTGCTCAAAAGGGTCGGTGCGCGCCTGACGTTCGCCCGCATCATGATCCTGTGGGGGATTATCTCCGCCAGCTTCGCGTTCATCCAGACCGCGACGCAGTTCAATGTGCTGCGGTTCCTGCTCGGCGCGGCCGAGGCGGGCTTCTTCCCCGGCGTGCTGCTGTACATCACATTCTGGGTGCCGGCAGCGCGTCGGGCGCGTTTTACCGCCCTGTTCATGTCGGCGCTCGTCCTGTCGGGCCTCATCGGTGGCCCGCTGTCCGGCGTCATCATGGCAGGGATGGACGGTATGGGCGGCTTGCGCGGCTGGCAGTGGCTGTTTCTCGTCGAAGGCGCGCCGTCCGTCATCCTGGGTGTAGTTGTCCTCGTGTGGCTTTCGGATACTCCGGAGCAGGCAAAGTGGCTGACCGATAGGGAGAAAGCGCTCGTCCGGGAGGATCTTGCCAGGGACGCGGCATCGAGGGAGCAGAAAACCGTCGTCAGGTCCAGTCTCGGGCAGGCGTTTCTGGACTATCGCATCTATGTGCTGGCATCCATGGCCATCGCCCTGGTGTCGGGTATCGGCGGCCTGTCGTTCTGGCTGCCGACGATCCTGAATCGGGCGGGCATCGAAGATTACGTGACGCTGGGCATTCTGGCCGGGGTGCCGTACCTGGTAGCCCTCGGCGTACAGCAGTGGGTCGCCCATCACTCGGACAAGACCGGAGAGCGTCGCTGGCACGTTGCCACTTGCGCATTCGCATGCGCGATTGCGTGGTTTCTCATGCCTTCGTTCGCCGACCAGCCGTGGGCTGCGCTGGCGCTGCTGGTCATCGCCTGCTGCGGGGCATTCGGGGCGACCGGCCCGTTCTGGAGCATGCCCGCGGGTTTCCTTTCCGGCACAGCCGCCGCCGGGGGCATCGCGCTGGTCAGCACGCTGGGCAGCGCATTCGCCTTTCTGAGCCCGACATTTGTCGGCTGGGCAACCGACCGGACTGGCAGCCTGGCCGCAGGTCAGTACTACTATGGCGCCCTTTTCCTGCTGGCCGCCATTATCCTGCCGTGGGGTACGCGGCAGCGGACGCCCGCGAGGCAATGAGTGACATCGTGCTGTTCAGGTCGGGAAATGGCGCCGTGGATCGCAAGTCGATGCGTGGCACCGTGGATCGCAGGATGATGATTGACCCGGTGCGTTCGCGCGTGAGCACGGAGACGGTGCATGAACAAGGCTGATGCAACATCGATTGACGCCATACGCCCTGTCAGGGAGGGCCTGGTGTCGGGCACTGCAGGCGATCCGGCCGACATCCGGTTGCTGGGGAGCCGATGTGTAAGCTGCGGCGAGGTGTCGATGGGCACGAACGAAGTGTGCCTGAATTGCGGCAGCGACAGGATTTCAGGAATCGAACTCGCGTCGGAAGGCGAGTTGTGGACCTACACGATCATCCGGCACAAGCCACCGGTCGGCTACCTTGGGCCGGAGCCCTTCGAGCCATTTGCGCTCGGCCTGGTCGAGTTGGCGGACGGCATTCGCATCGTGGCGCCGCTGGACGGAGACGTGGACTCGTTTGAAATCGGGGCCCGGTTGCGGTTGAAGCCATGGATACTGCGCTCCCCGGACGGACAGCAATACCGCGCGTTCCGTTTTGCAACATTTTCTTCCTGAGGTCGAGTCGTGTCGAGTTCTGAAATTGTAATAGTCGGTACAGGCATTCATCCGTTCGGGCGGTTCGACAAGTCCCCTGAGGATCTGGGCGCTGCCGCTGCGCGACAGGCGCTCCTGGAAGCGGGCCTGACATGGCCCGACATTCAGGCCGCCTACCTTTCGCGCATGTACCTCCCGGCGACATCGGGTGCGCGCATCCTGAGCCGCCTGGGCGGCACGGATATCTCGATTGTCGATATCGAGGCCGCCTGCGCCAGCGGCGGCGCCGCGTTGCGGCAGGCCGTGCTTGCGATTCGCTCCGGAGAGGTCGACACGGTGCTCGTGCTCGGCGTGGAAAAGATGCCGCGAGGCTTCATGGACCCTTCGATGATTTACGCCGACTGGCAGGTCAGGATGGGCATGTCGATGAATCCCGCCTACTGGTCCATGCGCGCCCGGCGGCACATGCACGAATTCGGGACGACCGAGGAACAGATTGCGACAGTGGCCTGGAAGAACCACCGCAACAGCGTGGAGAATCCCAACGCCATGTATCGCAAGGCGTTCACGATGGAGCAGATCCTGGGATCAAGGCTGGTTTGCGATCCGATCCGGTTGCTGGAAATCTGCGCGCCCAACGACGGCGCGGCGGCGGTCGTGCTGACCACGGCCGGTCGGGCCCGCGAGCTCGGCGGCGAGCCTGTGACGATCGCGGCATGCGCGCACACGATTGCTCGCTATTCGGCCGATTTTCGCTGTCCGGCGGATAGCATGAGCGCGACGATCGCCAACCCCGGGCCAACCGAGGTCACGGCGCTGAAGGCCTATGAGCAGGCGGGGTTCGGTCCCGGAGACATCGATTGCTTCGAGGTCCAGGACACTGACGCGTTCTGCGAGATCGAAATCTGCGAACAACTCGGGCTTTGCGAAGTCGGTGGGGGAGGGCCGCTGGTCGAGGGCGGGCACACCGAAATCGGCGGCCGCTGTCCCGTCAACATGAGCGGCGGGCTGATCAGCAAGGGTGAACCCGTGGGCGCGTCCCACCTCGGGCAGGTGGTGGAAATCGTGTCGCAACTGCGCGGGAAATCGGGTGCGCGGCAGGTCGAGGGCGCCAGGACCGGACTCGCGCACGTGCTGGGCGCCGGCGGCAATTGCGCGGTCACGATACTCAAGGCGTAGCAGGGCATGAAACTGCATTGGTCACCCCGATCTCCTTTCGTCCGCAAGGTGATGATCGCCGCATGCGAAACCGGCCTTGAGGATCGGTTCGAGAAAGTGCGTTCGGTCGCGGTACGGACGAAACCCAATTCCGGCATCATCAAGGACTCTCCGGTCGGCCGGATTCCCGTGATGGTTCTCGATGACGGGGTGGTTCTTTCGGGGTCGTACGCCATCTGCGACTACCTTGATTCGCTGCACGGCGGGCGCAAGTTGATCCCGGCAAAAGCGCCTGCGAGGTGGCGGGAGCTGGAACTGCACGGTGTCGCCGACGGGTTGCTGGATACGCTGATTGCCTGGCGCGGCGAGTTCCTGAAGCCGCAAGATCAGCGATGGGATGAGTTGTGCTCGACCTGCGCCGCCAAGACCCGTGCCTGCCTCGACTGGCTGGAGCAACGCAGCGAGTCCTTCGAACAGGAGGTCTACGGCATCGGCCAGATCACGGTGGGCATCGCGCTGGACTACCTCGACTTCCGGTTCACGGATCTGGACTGGCGAGCCGGCCGTCCCGCGCTCGTGCGATGGCACGAGACATTTCTGCAGCGCGACTCCACGAAGGCGACGGAGATCATCAACGATGAGTGAGAAAAAGCGGTCGGGTCCGCTCGCCCATGTTCGGGTCCTGGACCTCAGCCGAATCATGGCCGGACCTTGGGCCAGCCAGATCCTGGCCGACCTGGGCGCCGACGTCATCAAGATCGAACGCCCGGGCGTGGGTGATGATACGCGGAGCTGGGGCCCTCCGTTTCTCCTCGACAAGACCGGTGAGCCGACGCGCGACTCCGGCTACTACCTGTGCGTCAACCGGGGAAAGCGCTCGGTCACGTTGAACATTTCCACACCGGAAGGTCAGGCCGTCGTTCGCCGCCTGGTGCAGACGAGCGATATCCTGCTGGAGAACTTCAAGGTGGGAACGCTCGAGCGTTTCGGCCTGGACTACGAAACACTCCGGAAGGAAAGCCCTGCGCTGATCTACGCTTCGGTGACCGGGTTCGGGCAGGACGGCCCGCGGGCGAGCCAGGCGGCCTACGATTTCATGGTGCAGGCCATGGGCGGCCTCATGAGCGTCACCGGCGAAGCGGACCACAAGCCCGGCGGGGGGCCGCAAAAGGTGGGCGTGCCGATCGTCGACCTGATGACCGGTATGTATACGGCGATTGCAGTGCTTGCCGCCCTGGCGCGCCGGGAAGAGTCCGGCGAGGGTGACTACATCGATCTCGCCATGCTGGACGTGCAACTCGGTTTTCTCGCCAACCAGGCCATGAACTACATGCTGTCCGGCAAGACGCCGAAGCGCAGCGGCAACAGCCATCCGAACATTCAACCGCAGGATGTGTATCCGTGCCGTGACGGTTACATCGCCGTTGCCGTCGGCAACGACGGCCAGTTCGTCAAGTTCGCCGAACAACTGGGCCGGCGCGAACTGGCCGGGGACGATCGCTTCAGGCTGAACGCCGGTCGCGTTACTCATCTGGCCGAGTTGAACGAAGTCATCGTCGACACGCTGGCCGAGGATGACATGGCGGCCTGGGTGGAGAAATTCGAATCGGCAGGCGTCCCGTGCGGTGCGATCAACAGCATTCCCGATGTGATGCAGGAGCCGCAGGTGGTGCATCGCGAGATGGTGCGCCGGATCGAGCATCCGCTCGCCGGAACCGTGCCCCAGGTGGTCAGTCCGATGCGTTTCAGTAATGCGCCGCTGCGTTTCGACCGGGCGCCACCGGTACTGAGCGAACACACCGAGGAAGTGCTGCGTGAACTGGGCATGGACGGCTGCGAAATCAAGGATTTGAGAGAGCGTCATGTCATTTGAACCCGGCGGCAAGGCGGTTGCCGGCGGCCGCATCGCGATGGCCGACGAGGGGACGATGTCCGCAAGGCAGCGCGAGGTCTACGACAGGATCGTCTCGGGCAAGCGCGGCAGAATCGTCGGGCCGCTGCGCGTCGCCCTGCACTCGCCGGAACTGGCCGACCGCTGGCAGGCGCTCGGCGAATACCTGCGGTTCGATAGCCGCCTGCCCAGGGAACTGTCGGAACTGGCGATCGCCATGACGGGCCGTTACTGGAACTGCCAGCTCGAATGGGCGATCCACTCCCGCATCGCGGTGGAGGCCGGTCTTTCCTCCGACATCATCGAGTCCATACGGACGGCGCAACCGCCGCAACTGCATGGCGCCCCGCAAGTTGCCGTGTACGAATTTACCCGGGAGTTGCTTGGGTTCGGTCACGTCAGTGACGACGTCTACGCAAAACTGATTGACGCGGTCGATGTCGTCGCCGCTGTCGAACTGACGGCCATCATCGGGTACTACTCCATGGTGGCCATGACGCTGAACGCCCATGACGTGCCGCTGCCGGCGGACGAAGACGGCCCGCGCCTGGAACTGCCGGAAAGTGACGGGCTGCCCGAGCCGACGCGGCTACCGAGTACGCTGGCGGGTGAGTCGGCACGTGAATAGACCAGGTGCCGAGGCGGGCTTCATCGAGGCGGTGATGCCGCGTGCGCAGACTGCCTCTATGCCGCGAGGTGCCTGCGATGCCCATACCCATGTGTTCGGGCCGTTCGGTTCCTATCCTCTCGAGACTCCGCCGGGCTATCCGGTGCCTCTCGCCCCGGCGGAAACCCATTTGCGAATGCTCGATCTGGCTGGCCTCGACCGCGGCGTCCTGGTTCAGCCCACGCAGCAGGGGTGCAACACTGGCATCATGCTGGACGCATTGGAGCTTGGCGCCGGTCGACTGCGCGGTGTGGCTGCAGCCCGGGCGGATGTTTCCGACACCGAGTTGGAACGTCTTCAGGCCGCGGGCGTAATCGGCCTGAGGTTTGTCGAGGCGCCCTTGCCGTCGGGCGTTCCCCGTCCGGGTGCGGTTGGCTTCGATGAGATCGCGGGGCTGGCAACGCGCTTGCGCGACCTGAACTGGAGCGTCCACGTCTGGGGCCGGATGGCGACGCTCATGGATCGCCTCGACACGTTGTTGCACCCCGATTTGCCGGTAGTGTTCGAGCACATGGGAATGCTTGAAGTCGGCGAGGGCGTTCACGGCGGGCATTTCCGAAACATGCTGGGACTGGTTCGAGAAGGCCGCGTCTGGGTGAAGTTGTCCGTTTGCCGTTGTTCTGTCAGGGTTCCGGGCTATGAGGATATGCGGCCGTTTACCGCTGCGCTGCTGCACGCGAATCCGGAGCGTTTGCTGTGGGGGTCCGACTGGCCCTTCATCCGCATGCAGGGCAGGGAACCGGACGTGAGCGGCCTGCTCGACGTGCTGCTAGACAGCGTGGACGACGCTGGCTTGCAGCGAAAGATTCTGGTGGAAAATCCGACCGCGCTATGCGGTTTCGATCCCGTTTCCCCTGTACCGGCGCCAACGCGTCGCCAAAAAGGAAAAGTGAGGGAACATGACGCATAACACGCCAACCGCAATGATGGCGCACCGGCCCATGGGTCTGGCGCAGTGGGCCGCCGTGGCGGTCACCTTCGGGCTGAATGCCCTTGACGGATTCGATGTCCTGGCCATCAGCTTTGCCGGGCCCGGCATTGCTGCCGACTGGGGCGTGAACCAGGCGACGCTCGGATGGATCCTGGCCATGGAATTGATCGGAATGGCGGTGGGTTCGCTGATGCTGGGCATCGTGGGCGACAAGGCGGGCCGGCGAAGCACGATCCTGTTCTGCCTGGTCCTCATGGCAACGGGGATGTTCGGGGCAGGCCAGTCGGACGGAGTTTCCGAGCTGCTTGCCTGGCGATTGCTGACCGGATTGGGCATCGGCGGCATGCTGGCCGTCACCACGGCTGCCGCGGCCGAGTATTCCAACCTGCATTGGCGCGGACTCGCCATGTCCTGGATGGTCATCGGCTACCCGATCGGCGGAATCCTCGGCGGCATTGGCGTGCGCTACATATTGAGCCAGGGTACGTGGCACGACATCTTCACATACGGTGGCTGGGTGACGCTGGCATTCATACCCATCGTTGTCTTGCTGGTACCGGAATCGCCCGTGTTTCTGGACCGTATGCGGCGGCCCGGAGCGCTGGAAAAAATCAACCGTACACTTGCAAGGTTCGGCCATCCGCAGGCTTCGGAGCTGACCCCGGTCGCTCCGGCGGCGGCGAAGCCGTCGCTTGCGGATATTTTCAAGCCGGGCCTGTTGATGACCACGACGCTCGTGACGAGCGCCTACTTTGCGCTGATCACCACGTTCTACTTCCTCGTGAAATGGGTGCCCAACATCATCGTCGACATGGGATACGATCCGAGCGCTGCGGCCGGCGTGCTGGCCTGGCTGAATGTGGGCGGTGCGACCGGTGGAGCGATATTCGGGTTCCTTGCCACGCGAATCAAGTTGCGGCACCTGACCATCGGCGTGATGATCGGTGCAGCCGCAATGATCTTCTGGTTCGGCAGCGGCGCCGATGACCTGACGGGGCTGACGATCATCGTTGCCTGCGCCGGTTTCTTTACAAATTCGGCGATCTGCGGCATGTACGCGATGTTTGCGAAAGTCTTTCCCACGCACGTGCGATCGACGGGGACGGGCTTCGCCATCGGGATCGGACGCGGTGGATCGGTGCTCGCGCCGGTTGTCGCCGGCTACCTGTTCCAGGCGGGGTTCGGGCTGCAATTCGTCGCGATCGTGATGGGCTGCGGGGCGTTGCTGGCTGCAAGCCTGCTGTTCTTCCTCAAGGATCGCGCCGCCGATTAGACTGGACTTGCCGATCCAATTGTTGACAGGAACCCGGGAAAGGAAGTCTCATGAATCATCTCAACCAGTACATCGCCGGTAAATGGAATGCTGCCGAAGGTCAGCGTACGTTTGCGGTACTCAATCCGGCCACGGGAGAAACCTGGGCCGAGGCCCCCGACGCGTCCCGTAGCGACGCAAAGGCGGCGGTGGATGCGGCGGCTCAGGCGGCCGCGGGATGGGCGGCCCTGCCCCACGCCGTGCGAGCTCGCCATCTCACGAAGGCTGCGGATATCCTCGAGGCTCGCCAGCAGGACTTTGTCACCGCGCTTGTGGAAGAAGCCGGATCCTGGATCGGCAAGGCCATGTTCGAGTCGGGATACGCTTGCGGCATTTACCGGGCTGCGGCGGCGTGCGCGTATCAGACCAACGGCGAAATTCTCCCGTCGGAGTACGGCAAGGTCAGCATGGCCGTGCGCCAGCCGCTGGGTGTCGTCAGCGTGATTTCGCCGTGGAATTTTCCGCTGCTGCTGTCATCCCGAGGGATCGCTGTCGCCCTCGCAGTGGGTAACAGCGTGGTGCTCAAGCCGTCCGAGGAAACACCCATGAGCGGCGGCACACTGATCGCCGAGGTCCTGGCGGAAGCCGGCGTTCCCGAAGGGGTTTTCAATGTCGTGACGTGCTCGCGCGACAGCGTCGCGGAAGTGGGCGACGAACTGGTTTCGAATCCGCTGGTGGGCGCAATCAGCTTCACCGGCTCCACCGCGGTCGGCAGGCAGATCGCGTCAAGGGCAGGCATGCTGCTGAAGAGGGCATGCATCGAGGCGGGCGGAAAGGACGCCCTCCTCGTTCTGGATGACGCGGATATGGCCCAGGCAGTCAACGCCGCGACGTTCGGCACGTTCATGCACCAGGGTCAGATCTGCATGTCCGTGGAAAGGATCATCGTCGACGAGTCCATCGCGGATGAGTTCACGGAACGTTTCGTGGCGAACACCAGGACTCTCAGGGCGGGAGACCCGCATGAGATGGGCAATGTCATCGGTCCGATCATCAATCCCCGCCAACTTCGGAAGATCGTTGAGCAGGTCGACGACGCCCGCGACAAGGGGGCGGACGTGCTCTGTGGCGGATCCAGCGACGGTCCCTACTACCAACCCACCGTCCTTTCCGGCGTAACCCGGGACATGAAGGTGTACAGCGAGGAAACGTTCGGACCGGTGGCTCCGGTGATTCGAGCCTCCGGGGTGGATGAGGCCGTGGAAGTCGCCAATGATTCGGAGTACGGGCTGTCCGCCGGCATCATCGGCCAGGATGAGGAGAGGGCGCTGGACGTCGCCAACCGGCTGCAAACGGGTATGGCGCACATCAACGACAGCTCGGTGAACGACGAGCCGCACATACCGTTCGGAGGCGTCAAGAGCAGCGGCCTGGGGCGCCACGGAGGCCGGGCTTCGGTCGAGACATTCACGGAACAGCGCTGGATCACGCTGGAGCGCGGAGGCCGTCATTATCCGCCTCCCTTCCTGGAGAAAGGGTAAAGGACCCGGGAAAGGCGAATCGGCGGCCGAATACCATCCGCCCGTGGCGGAAACCCTGCTGACAGGCCGCCTCGCCGAAGAAGTTTGATGCAGCACTAGTGCAAATCTTTGTATAACGTTTTCTTGCGGCAGTGCCTTAAAGTAAACGTACTCCCGATCCGAGGTGAGACCAATGAGCGTTCTTTTCAGGCCTTTTCTCTTCGCCATGCTCGCTATGGTGTTCCTTTCTGCACCCGGGTCCGCGGACGCGCAAGCCAGGGTAGAACGAAACGTCGTATACGGCATGTTTTCGGGCCTCGCCCTGCTGATGGATGTCTACTACCCGGAAAACCCGAACGGTTGCGGCATCGTGTTTGTCTCGGGAAGCGGCTGGACCCGTGAACTCAGCCTGGATGCAGCGCCTATCACGCAGACCGGGCAGGAAGACGTATACGCCGTGCCGTTGGCGGAGGCCGGCTATACGGTGTTCAACATCAACCATCGCGCGGCACCGCGTTTCCGGCATCCGGCGCACCTGGAAGACGCTCAGAGAGCCATCCGTTTTATCCGCCACCATGCGGAGGAATTCGGGATCGACCCCGAGCGGATCGGCGCTATGGGCGGGTCGTCAGGTGCGCACCTGGTCAGCATGCTCGGTGTGATGGATGGCGAAGGCGATCCGGACGATCCCAGTCCGGTCAACCGGGAGAGCGCGAAGGCACAGGTTGTCGTGGTGCGGGCGGCTCCGACGGATTTTCGCGGCGATGCCGCGGCGCCTCTGTTCGGATTCCGGGATACCGCCGGCCGGGAAGGGACCGCAGAATACAGGATGCTCGAGGAAGCCTCGCCGATCATGTACGTCACGTCCGACGATGCACCCTTTCTGCTGATTCACGGCGATGAGGATCCGGTCGTGCCGTTCGAACTTTCTGTCGCAATGCAGGCAGCACTTGAGGAAACTGGCGTCAGCGCGAGCCTCATTCGCGTCGAGGGCGGCGGTCACGGCCCGAGATTCGAGGCAACCCGGGTGATCGACGGCGAGAGGGTCCGAGCCCTGCCGCAAGATCCGCCGGACTATATCGGCGCCATGATCGACTGGTTCGATCGTTATCTGGTCGATCGGTAAGCGCATCGGTCAATCGGCGCGCCTCCGCGGAACTTGACTGCCAACGTTGATGGCGCATAATTGATGTCATCGCATCATGACTAATGGAGCAATGACATCATGCGGAGCACCGTGCGCATCGACGATGACTTGATGGTGGCGCTGAGGGCATACGCTGCCGAGGAAGGTTTGTCAGTTACGCGCATGCTGAATCGGCTTTTGCGCCTGGGAATCTCCGCGCTTGGCGAAAGCGGGGAGAGTCGCCCGCCATTAAGGCAAACCACATATTCCATGGGGCGTCCGCGCCTGGCGATCGACAAGGCGCTGGCTCTGGCTGCCGCGCTGGAGGACGAAGAGATCGCGCGCAAGATGTCATTGCGCAAGTGAAGCTCATCGACGTCAACGTGCTGCTCTATGCGGTGAACGAGAACGCGGAACGGCATGACGAGGTCCGCCGGTGGTGGGAAAGCGCGCACGCCGGGGATGAGTCCATCGGCCTGGCCTGGATGGTGTTATCGGGTTTCCTGCGCATCTCGACAAACCCCAGGGTGTATTCGCAGCCGATGACTGTCGGTCAGGCGTTGGCGGAGGTCGATCGGTGGCTTTCCGCGGAATTGGTCACAACGGTTGTGGAAAAGCCCGAACACTGGCGCGTCCTTCAATCTCTGCTTTCCGAGGCCGGAACCGCCGGCAACTTGACCACCGACGCCCACCTGGCCGCTCTCGCCATCACCCACGACGCGGCACTGGTGTCATGTGACAATGACTTCGCCCGATTCAAGGGCTTGCGCTGGGAGAACCCGTTGAGAGCCCGATGAGCAGGGTTCCCCGTTCCCGATTTCTGGCCGGATTCGCTCATCCGATATGAAGTATTCGCCGAATCGATTGGCCGCCAGGTTTCAATGCTCCTGGGGATCCCGGTTCGCCCGCCGGAGGTTCAGTCCGAGGCGATCTCCTGCATGACCTGGGCCTTGAGGATATGCTTTTGCAGCTTGCCGGAGGCGGTGCGGGGCAGGGTATCGGTGATGACGGCGGTCTTCGGAACCTTGAATTTCGCCAGCCGCTGCCGGCAGTGCTCCAGAATGTCATCTCCCAGGACGGTTCGGCCCGGAACCGGAATGATGTACAGGCGCCCGACCTCGCCCCAGCGTTCATCCGGCACACCGACGACTGCGCTTTCGGCGACATCGGGCAATTCGGCGATAACGGCCTCGACTTCCGCCGGGTAGACGTTTTCGCCTCCCGAAATGAACATGTCCTTCTTGCGATCGACCACATACAGGAATCCGTCGCTGTCCAGCATCCCTGCATCGCCGGTTTTGAACCAGCCGTCGCTGAATGCCCGCTCGGTCGCTTCGGGTTGATTCCAGTAGCCGCGGGTGACGCTGGGGCCGCGCAACCACAGTTCGCCCACCTGACCGGGCGGCAGGTCGTTGCCGTCGTCGTCGACGATCCGTGTCTCGAGCGACAGTAACGGCGGACCGCAGCTCCCGGTCTTGGCCAGCAGCGTCGCGAAGTCCTGCGGTGGCATGCCGAACCCCGAACAGATTTCGGACATGCCGAAACCGTCGGCGATCCGGATGCCGGCCTTGATAAAGCGTTCGGCATTGGCCCTGGGGTTCGGCGCTCCGCCGATGGCCCAGCACGACAGCTTCTTGAGTTGCTGCGGGTCGAAGCCCGGCTCGTTCCAGATCCATGCCGACATTTGCGGCACGGAAAAATAGTGAGTCACGTTCAGGTCGGGATCGGTCAGCCTCGAAAGCGTCGTCGGTGCGTCAAAGCCCTTTGAAATGAGCACGCTGGCGCCCGCCTGAATGGGGACGCGCGCGGCTGCAAAAAGGCCGGCCGTGTGAAACAGTGGCATGTCGCAAAGAAAGACGCTCTGCATCGTCACGTCATGCGCGTAAATGAAATTCGCGCAGCCCCAGAATATGTTTTCCTCCGACAGCATGACGCCCTTGGGCCGGCCGCTCGTGCCTGACGTGTACAGGAGTGTCGCAACTTCATCGAACTGAAGCCGCGCTTCGGGGGGAGGGCAGGACCCGGCCGATCCGAGGTTCAATACATCTGAGATGTGCATCGCTCGTGCGGCGGCTGCCGGCGGGGCAAGATCCTCATCGTGGAAAACGATCTCAGGGCCGGCGTCTTCGGCCAGCACCTCGATTTCCGCAGGCGCCAGACGCCAGTTCAGGGGTACGAAAATGGTCCCTGCACGAACCCCTGCATGCTGCAGCATGAGCATCTCGGCGCAATTTTTTGAGAGAGTGGCAATCCGCGCGCCGCTCGCCGGGCCCAACTCCTGCACCAGCCATGCGGCCAATCGATCGACTGCGGCGTGCAACTCGGCATAGGTCCAACGTCGATCAGGCTCCAGGTCGACTATCGCCTGATTGCGTGGATTGCTGCGGGCGTAACTCGCGATGGGATCGATGATGGGCATTGGGCTCTGGTCAGCCGGCCAGCCCGGACTTGTCGTACTCCCCGAGCCCCGGCTTGTAAGTCTTGTCGTCGAGGAACTGCTTCATGCCTTCGAGCCGGCCCTTGGTCTGGTCATGCCAGTTCAGCGCTTCCTGGGCCCGAATCAGGTAATCCTCGGCGTTGCCGTACGTCATCTCGCGAACGCGGCGGACTGCGTCCTTGGTAGCCTTCAGGGTTGCCAGGTTCTTCTTGAGCAGGTTCTGCGCAACTTCGGTGACGCGCTCCTCCAGCTTGTCGGCCGGTACGGACTCATTGACCAGCCCCGCGGCCTCCGCCTGCGGGCCGATCAGGTTCTCGCCGAGCAGCGCGTGGTACATGGCCTTGCGCATGGGCATCAGTTCCGTTGCCACCTTGGTGGCGCCGCCGCCGGGCAGAATGCCCCAGTTGATTTCCGACAGTCCGAATTGCGCGTCGTCGGCACAGAAGGCGAGATCGCACGCGAACAGCGGCCCGTAACCGCCGCCGAAACACCAGCCGTTGACCATGGCGATGGTGACCTTCTGATACCAGCGGAGCCGTTCCCACCAGGCGTAGGCTTCGCGCTGCGCGTGACGGACGGCGCCGAGCCCTTGCGCCTCCGACTCGCGGAAGTACTCCTTCAGGTCCATGCCGGCGGACCAGGCAGTGCCTTCGCCTGACAGCACCAACACGCCGACATCTTCGCGAAACTCCAGGTCTTCAAGGACGCGCAGCATCTGTCGGTTGAGTTTAGGGCTCATGCAGTTGCGCTTCTCCGGGCGATTGAACTTCACCCAGGCAATGCCGTTCCGAACTTCAAAGGCCACGGTGTCTCGTTCCGCACGTTCAGTTGTCATGGTTTGCACTCCGATATTGTCTTGCCGCGGTGTCTTGCCGCGGTCAGGTTTAAGGTAGCAACACGCGCACATCGCCGGGAGCCCGCCGCGACTGAGTCAGATAATATTAATTTATTGAACAATGCTGAGCGAAAACACCTTGATAGAGTAGGTCGCAAGGGGAGCCGAACCAATTGAACATTGTCGAGCCGTTGGGGACATGATCAGAAAGACAATATTCTGGTTGCATCTGGGTACCGGTATCGCCGTAGGGCTGGTCGTGGCGATGATGTCCCTCACGGGTGTCCTGCTCACCTACGAGCAACAGATGGTTGCCTGGGCCGATGCCCGGTCGTGGCCGTCGCCTCCGGTCCAGGCAGTCCGTGTGAGCGTCGACGAGATCGTGGAGAGCGCAACCGCGTCGGGCGTGAGAGCCCAACAGGTGACGTATTATCGGGACGAGGCCAAACCGGTTCTCGTGGGCGGCGGTCGCCGCGACCCGTCAACCTATGTCGATGCCTATACCGGCGCCGTGCTCGGTCAGCCCACCAACACGATGCGCGACGTGATGGCAACCCTGACGGGCTGGCATCGCTGGTTCGATGTGGATGGCGAATCCCGCGCGATCGCCCAATTCGTGACCGGCTGGAGCAATTTCCTGTTCCTGTTTCTCATCGTTTCAGGTGCCTATCTGTGGTTGCCCAAGGTCATGCGCTGGCCGTTGTTTCGCCAACGGCTGCGCTTCGCCAGGCAATACCGCAATGCCAGGGAAAGAGATTTCTACTGGCACCATGTATTTGCGGCCTGGTCGTTTGTGCCGCTGATCGTCGTCATCGCGACCGGCGTCGTGATTTCCTTCCCCTGGGCCAACAGCTTGTTGACCGGTATGGCAAGCGGTGCGGCAGAACCGTCGCAACCGCCAGGGCCGCCGGGAGCATCGGGACGCCCGGTCGAGATTGCTGTTGCAGCAATACCCGTAAAGGGCGATCCCCATAATCTGGATGACCTTCTGCAACAGGTCATGGCGCAATCCCCGTCATGGAACTCGATCGCGCTCACCGTGCCGGAGCAGGGAAGCCGGACCGTATCATTTCAGATCGATGCCGGCTCCGGGCGCCAGCCTCACAAGCGAACAACCGTGACACTCGACGCCTACACCGGCGACGTGGTCGGGACGGGCGTCTTTTCCGACCTGCCGGGAGCAACCCGGGCCATTTCCTGGAACCGCTACCTGCACACGGGGGAGTCTTTCGGGTTCATCGGCCAAACCATTGCCGGACTGGTCTCGGCGGCCAGTCTGATCATGGTCTGGACGGGGTTTGCGCTGGCCTGGCGCCGATTGATCGTACCGCTCTATCGTCGCAACGGGCGAGCAGTTCGCGTCGTACGTGCGGCAGCAGACAACGGGTGACTGACATGAAATCAAGTATTGCCATCAAGAAATCCTGTGTCGCCATTGAAGATTGCAGGTTCGCCCTGGTTTTCGCTCTCGCCCTCGGTACCGGCGCTGCCCTGGCGCAAGACGCCGACGACGTCATCGGTGACGCTCAAATGCATGCGGAAAGGGGCCTGCAAGCGGCGGAGGTTTTTCCGGGCTACGCGAGCCTGTGCGATCTGGACATGACGTTTCGCAATGTGAACGTGCTGGCCACGGATCCGCCCAGACCCCGCAATCCAACAGCGCAGTCCAGCGCCAATTCAGCCGCCACGCAGCGCACTCAGCGTCCGAGCGCCCCGCCGCCGGCCCGGGTTTTCGACAATCTGTTCTTCGTCGGCAGCCAAAGCGTTTCCTCCTGGCTTCTGGGAACCGAAGACGGCTACATTCTGATCGACGCAATGAATTCGGACGAGGAAGCGGAGACGATCATTGAAGCCGGCATTGTGTCGCTGGGCCTTGATCCGGCAAAGGTCGAGTACCTGTTGATCACCCACGCGCATGGCGACCATTTCGGGGGGTACAACTACATCAGCGATACCTGGTCGCCAAGGATCGTCATGAGCGAGACCGACTGGGACCTTGCGAGCAGATTGGCCGAGCATCCCCGCTTCGGCCTGCCTCCGGCGAAGGACTACTCGGTAAGCGATGGCGACCAACTGACCGCGGGGACCACGACGCTGGACATTCGGGTCACCCCGGGGCATACGCCGGGTACCATTTCGCCGGTCTTCACCGTCTACGACAACGGTACGCCCTACCGGGCGGTACTGTGGGGCGGTACCGGGTTCAATTTCGGACCGAACTACGAGCAGATGGCCTCATACGCCGCATCGGCGAACCGCATGAAGCAACTCGCGGTCGAGGAGAACGTGCAGGTCTTCTTCAGCAATCACTCCCGGCGCGATGGATCGCTGGAAAGGATTGGCGAACTGGCTGGGCGGGAGCCCGGAGACCCGCATCCGTTTGTCCAGGGCGAGGAACTCTACGTGGTCTTTGACGTGCTCGAGCAGTGCGCGCTGGCTCAGGCCGCCAGGATTCGTGAGGGGGACTATTGATCGAGCGCGGGCTTCGCGGGTTTCTGTAGTCAGCCCGTAGTCAGCCCGTAGTCAGCCGACTGATTTGCGCTGGACTCCAGAATCGAGGAGGGCGCCGATCACCGCACTGGTCACCTCCGCGGTGTTGGCCGTGCCGCCGACATCCGGGGTCAGGATGCCTGCCCACGTCGTTTGTTCGATGGCCCTCATCAATGCGTCGGCAGCAGTCTCTTCCCCAAGGAATTTCAGCATTTCCACGGCAGTCCAGAAACTCGCGATCGGGTTTGCGATTCCCTTGCCCGTGATGTCGAATGCGGACCCGTGAATGGGTTCGAACATGGAGGGATAGCGTCGTTCCGGGTCTATGTTCGAGGTCGGCACGACGCCCAGGCTGCCGGTCAGCGCACCGGCGAGATCGGAGAGGATGTCCGCATGCAGGTTGGTAGCGACTACGGTGTCGAGGCTGCCGGGATTCACCGTCATTCGCACCGTCATCGCATCCACCAGAATCCGGTCCCACGAGACATCGGGGTAATCCCCGGCGACTTCGGCTGCAATCTCGTCCCACATGACCATGCCGTGCCGTTGAGCATTTGACTTGGTTACCACGGTAAGCAATTTTCGAGGACGCGACCGAGCCGTTTCGAATGCGTAACGCATGATCCGGGTGACGCCGGTACGGGTAAATATCGATACCTCCGTGGCGACTTCCTCGGGGTGGCCACGGTGCGCTCTGCCTCCAATTCCCGAGTACTCGCCCTCGCTATTCTCACGAACGATCACCCAGTCCAGATCACCCGGCTCGCAGTTCCGCAAGGGCGAGGATATTCCGGGCAACATCCGGGCTGGCCGCACGTTCGCGTACTGATCGAAGCCCTGGCAGATTTCAAGACGCAGGCCCCACAACGTGATGTGATCCGGTACATCGGGCGCACCCACGGCGCCGAAGAGAATGGCGTCGAACGGTTCAAGCGTCTTCAATCCGTCCGATGGCATCATGGTTCCGTTCTTCTTGTAGTAGTCCGAGCCCCAGTCGAACTCTTCAAAGCTCAAGCGGATGCCGGCAAAGCGTTTCTGAAGGGCGCCAAGGACCTCGATTGTTGCTTCAGTCATTTCGATCCCGATTCCGTCCGCCGGAATCGCTGCAATGGAATACTCTCGAATACTCATATTCGCTCCAGGTTCCGATAGTCGTCGCTGGTCTGGCTTGCTGTCCGATGACGTTGCGAGATGGCCATTTGCCGCTTGCGAATTTCCGCGAGCAACAGCACCAGTGCCGCTGAAAACACCAGCGTTGCTGCGACGATCAACAGCCCACCTCGAAAACCACCGGTCGTTTCTCTCAGCCAGCCAATGATGAAGGGTCCCGCAAACCCGCCGAGATTGCCGATGGAGTTGATGGCCGCAATCCCCGTCGCGGCGGCGGCGCCGGTAAGAAACTGTGTCGGGATGCTCCATAACGGCGGCTTTGAAGAGCTGACACCGGCGCTGACCAGAATCAGCGCAACCACGGCCAGCATCAGACCGGAGGTGAAGGCCGCGATCACCAGTCCCGCAGCCGCGAACAGGCACGCGAAGACGACATGCCAGGTGCGTTCTCCGGTTCGGTCCGAGTGCCGCGACCACAGGACCATGGCCAGTACCGCGAAAATGGGCGGGATCGCATTGATGAGGCCGGTTGCAAACGGGCCTGTGCCGTGTTGCGCGATGATCTGCGGAGACCAGATTCCGACCGTGTAGAGTCCCGCCGAGGTGCCGAAATAGACCAGCGCAAGCGCCAGGACCCACGGATTCGCCAGCGCCCGAAGAGCGGACTGGGAGCCGTGCTCCTGCGCTACTCCGGTTTCTTCGGCCTTCATCTCCGCAACAAGCCAGTCGCGTTCCTCGTCGTCCAGCCACTTCGCGTTCTCGGGCCGATCGGTCAGGTAGATCAATACCGCGCCCGTCAGCAAGACGGCCGGCGCCGCTTCGACCAGGAAGAGCCATTGCCAGCCACGCAGCCCGAGAACGCCGTCCATGGTCAGCAACGCCCCGGATATCGGTGATCCGATGGCGATGGAGATGGGTACGGCGGCCATGAAAAACGCGGTCACGCCGGCTCGATGGCGGGCCGGAAACCAGTAGCTCAGGTAAAGGATGATCCCCGGGAAAAAGCCGGCTTCGGCGGCGCCGAGCAGGAAGCGCAGGACATAGAGACTGATCGGGCCCTGCACGAATGCCATGGCGCCGGAGATGATCCCCCAGGTGAACATGATCCGGGCAATCCAGACCCGTGCCCCGACGCGATGCAGGATGAGATTCGACGGGACCTCAAAAAGGAAGTAGCCGATGAAGAATACGCCGGCGGCGAATCCAAACGCCGCTGCGGAAAGACCGATATCCTCGTTCATCGTCAGCGCGGCAAAACCGATATTGACCCTGTCCAGGTACGCGATGAAATAGAGCAGCATGATGAACGGCACTATTCGGCGCGTAAGCTTTCGAATCACTCGTTTTTCAAGCGATTGGGTCACGGGAGGGGGTCTTTGACTCCTGAAGTCTTCGGGCAATCGGCGGGGAAATCTAACCGTAGTCGCTTATTACGTTGACAAGCCCGAACGGGAAGAATATACAAATATTTCGAAAGATAGGGTGTTCCCGTGGATCTGAAACTGTTGCGTTGCTTTACGGTTGTAGCGGACGAGTTGCACTTCGGCCGCGCGGCGCGCCGCCTCAATATCCTGCCCTCATCGCTCAGCCGCAATATCGGCATGCTGGAGAAGGATCTGGGTCTGAAGCTGCTGTCGCGAACGACCCGTGAGGTAACCTTGACCAGGAGCGGCCACTTGCTCTTGCGCGAAGCGCGGCCGTTGCTCGCACACGTGGAGGAAGTAGCCGACCGGGTGCGGGATGCGGCTACCAGCGAAGAACGCGTATTTCGAATCGGCGCCATGGACAGCGCGGCGACCGGACTGATCCCGCAACTCGTACATGATTTCAGGGAACTGGCGCCGGACCTGGAGTTGTTCCTGCAGGAAGACAAGAGCGCCAAGCTGCTGCCGAGACTCCTGTCTGGTGCGCTTGACGTTGCTATCGTGCGTCCCCCCATGTCGCCGCAACCCGCCATCCATTTCGATCACTTGCTGGAAGAACCGACGGTGGTTGCCCTGCCGGGTGAACATCCCTTGACGAAGCAGAAAAACCTGCGCATTCAGGACCTGGACGAAGTGCCGCTCATTTTGCCTTCACCGCGAACCCGTCCGCACAGCTACAACCTGACCATGCAGCTATTCCTGAGCGCGTCGTTACAGCCGCAGATCGCACAACAGGTGGAAGAAAAGCAGACCATCATCAACATGGTGGGCGCCGAAATCGGAGCGGCCATCGTTCCGTACTGGTACAGCCGCAATGCAGTACAGGGTGTCGAGTATCGTCCTTTGGTCGACGATACAGGGCGCCCGATCAGGGAATTGCCCCTGGCGGCCGCCTGGGTCAGGGGAACGCATGATCACTACCGTGACGAGCTCATGAAACTGTTGAAGTCGAATCTGGAACGGTATTCGCAATGATCGGCAGATACCAGGTGAGCTAGTTCAGGGAGACCGAACTCGGCTCTGTCGAGCCGGTCGGAGCACAATAGCCGTTCAGGGCAGATTCCTTCCCGGGGTCGGCCCAGGATGCCTGGTTCACGTCGAACACGATCGGCTTGATGTAGTCCACCGGATCGACAAGCCAGTGCAGTCTCGGACGGTCTTCCACCGGCACCCCCATCAGGTTCATCTGGCTAACGTATCCTGCATACACAGACAGTGAAGAGCCTTCCCTTGCGCGCGTCCCGGTCGTGATGTGGTTGGGAATGTAGACTTTGGGCCTGATCGCCGCCTGGTACATGATCAGGTCGCGCAGGCCGTTGTTGTCGAAGTTGCCTGTTGCGGCCGTGCCGAGCTGCACGTCCGTGGGCGCGAGGGCTTCGAGCAAGTCTACGATCCGCTGGCCGTCTTCAGGCGTACCTGCGTAATTGCGGCCGATCCCCTCCTTCAGAGCGCCTGCCGTATTTTGGTAGACAAACGAGAAGTTGCTGCCGTTGCGGAGCAGGAAGCTGAAGAAGAGCGCATCCGCTCCGCCCGGGGCGCCCCGCGTCGTGGTCGTATTGAACTGCCGGTCGTCGGTCAGCTCGGGTTCGCCCTCCCGAGAGGATGGCCAAAGCGGAATGCCGTGCGGGAAGAGGTATTCGTCGCGCTCGTCGACAATGATTTCTACCGGCGTCGGCGGATAATCGCCATCGGGCTCGACCGCAATCGAATGCAGGTGACGGAACGCCGTCACGCAGGCCTGCGGCTCCAGGAATGCCAGGTTCAGCACTTCTGTTCCGGGTATGGAACCTGCGGAGGTAACCGGCACGCAGTCCATGGTGGCGTCTTCCGGAAATGCACGATCCGGGTGGCCCTGTATTCGCGGGTCGCTTGACATGCGGTCGAAGTCGACCTGCATCGTGCCGCAGGTTTCTTCGGTCGCGAATATGACGGCATCGGTCATTGCCGAGATGTAGGCCGCATGATCGGCATGATCGTTGTGGCCGTGGCCGAGAAGGATCGCTTCAGGATCAAGGTTGACCAGGTCCGCGAGCACCAGTGGCGTGCGGCCCCGCTCGACTTCCATGCGCGTCAGGTAGCTGTCCAGCATGAACACCCGGCCCTGAACCGAAACCGCAAACGACGAGGCCGACAACCATGAGAATATGACCTTGTCGCCGGGCAATTCGCCGCTCTCCGGGTCGGTGAACTCAGCGCCGAAAATCCATTGCCTTGCGGCAACCACGTCTTCGATTTCCACAGCGTTTGCCGACGGGGTGGCCAGTGAGATTAAGGCAATGCAGGCTGCGATCAATTTGTTCTTCATGTCTGGATGACCTTGGTAAGGCAATTGATTGAAAAACGTGCACATGCGGCACAATTCTCAATTATGAGAAAGACACTGGTGCAATATTTTGTATAACGTTATCGATTATCGCCCGGCGCCGGCTTCGTCCCGCACCCTCAGGACTGCGTTTGTGGTGGTTTCGGTTATTTGTTCCCGTTCGGGAATATTGTTGCCGATCGGCAGTTGCGCAGGCCAAATATTCCCGATCAGGAACGATAGCGTTGACTTGTACACAAGGGGCGTGCAATATTCCCGATCGGGAATGAACGATACCGATTGGTGACTCATGCAAGCCAGGAGCCTGACGCCCGCCGAGATTGGCGAAATTGTACGGGCGACGCGCAAGGCTACGGGTCTCAGGCAATATGAACTCGCGGGAGCTGCCGGGGTGGGCCTGCGCTTCATTGTCGATCTGGAAGCCGGCAAGTCGACGGCGCAGATCGGCAAGGCCCTGCAAGTTCTGCACGCGCTCGGCTGTTCCGTAGAAATTGCGCCGCCTCCGGCGCTGCCGAAAGCACCGCGGTCTTGACCCGAATCCTGAACGTTTGGTGGCAGCGGCGTCTCGTCGGGCGGCTCAGCCAGGACCGCCATGGCGAGCTGGGATTTGTCTACTCGACGGAGTGGCTGCGCGAGGGCGTTGATGCCCATGCGTTGTCGGCTTCGCTGCCCAGGCGTGCGGAGGCGTATTCGCGCCGCGAGTGCGGTCCCTTCTTTAGCGGGCTGTTGCCCGAGGAAGACCAGCGGGACGCGGTGGCGCGTCTTCTTGGGGTTTCCAGGGGAAACGACTTTGCGCTACTGGATCGGCTCGGCGGCGATGTCGCCGGTGCGCTCGAATTGTTACCCCCCGGGGCATCGCCCACATCGTCTTCGGCCGACGAGCAACCGCATCCGCTTGAACAGGAGCAACTCGCTGCATTGCTCGACGCACTGCCGATGCGACCAATGCTGGCGGACGAGGAGGGGCTCCGGTTATCGTTGGCCGGGGCGCAGCCAAAACTTCCGGTTGTGCTCGTCAACGGCGAGATTGCGTTGCCAATCCCCGGACAGGCGACGACCCACATACTCAAGCCGCCAATCACCCGTTTTCCCGATACCGTAGAGAACGAAGCCTTCGTGATGCGTCTCGCGCAGATCATAGGGCTTCACGCAGCACCGGTGGAGCCTCGAATGGCGCGTCACCGGAAATTCCTTCTGATCGAACGCTATGACCGCACGACGAGCCGGACCGGCACGGTGCGCCGCATCCACCAGGAAGACTTCTGCCAGGCGCTGGGGATCTGGCCGCATCGCAAGTACGCCGGCGAAGGCGGTCCCACGCTACGTGATTGTTTCGCGCTACTGCGGCGGATGGCTGCCCGCCCCGCAGTCGAAATTCTCAAGCTGCTTGACGCGGCGATCTTCAACCTTGTCGCCGGGAATGCGGACGCCCACGGCAAGAACTTCTCCCTGCTTTACTCCGACGACGGGACCTGCCTTGCTCCGCTCTACGATTTGCTGGCCACCATTGCGTATCCGGTACTTTCGCCCAGACTGGCCATGAAAATTGGCAAGCGGGCAACGCTTGAGGAAATGAATGCCCGGGGCTGGGAGTTGTTTGCCGTTGAATCGGGGCTGGGACAGCCGCTTGTCCGCCGGCGTGTCGCCGAAATCAGCGCGGCGGTGGCGGTGAAGGCACATGAGGTAGCGGGCGCGTTGGAGGATGAGGGACTGGACGCGGAGGCATTGTCGAATTTGGCCGAGATGATCGCCGGCAGGTCGATGCGCTGTGCGCGAAGCGTTCGCCGCTGAACCGCAAGCTGCGGTCGAGTACCGCGACTGCCGCGGCGCGTAGTCCCGTCAGCTCTCTCCGAACACCCGCTCGCCGCGCGTGAAGGTGCGCACCAGCTTCGGTTCCCCGCCGCCTTCCCAGGCGTCCACGCGGTAGCCGACGGCACGCAACATCGGGGGTCCTTCCGGATACACTTGCGGGTCCCAGACGGGCCGCGCGACGGAGACGAAGGTCACGTCGCAACTGTCGCTGTCGAAGGTGGCGACACAGTAGCCGTGCACGTCGTTGTCGGCATAGGCGAGGTGCGGGTTGGGAGAGGGCTCGGCGGCCGCAAGCGCCTGCTCGAGATCGTCGGTCTCCGACATGACCTGGGCGCACCGGGCGCCCTTGCGCATGAACACGTTCAGGTTGCAGGCCCGCTCCCCGGTGCCGTCGGCCCGTTGGCGATCGTACATGCCCAGGTGCGAGAGGCCGAATGAACCCATCGCGCGCTCCAGGAACGGCCCGCGCTCGAAGGCCGAGATCGCCGCGCAGGTGAAATCGGGGATCACGTAGCGCGGCGCCTCGGCTTCGTAGTTCTCGGCCACCAGTCCGGCGTAGTGCGCGTGCCGGTCGCCGCTGAGGGAGACCACGTTGGCGATGCCGTTCTCGCGGATGAACTGCATCACTTCCTCGCGCTCATTGGGGAAGCCATCCCAACTGTCGGTCCACAGGAAACCGCTGCCGGCCTCCGGATTGATCCGATCGGCGTCGAAGCGGAACCCCATCACCGGCTCTGCGTTGGCCCATACTTTCCAGGTGGCCTGGCTCCCGGCCAGCGCATTCTTGAACCACTGTTTCTGACGGTTCCCCAGCAGCGAAACTGCGGGATCGTTCCGCCGCGGGTTCGGCACCGTCTCGCCGTTGATTACGACGGTTTCCGGCGGGTTGCCTCCGTTGGCGTCGCGGCCTTCGGCCAGGGTGTGGAGCAGGCTGCCGTCGAACAGGCTGAAACTGGTGAAGACGCTGACGGCGCTTTGTTCGCCTTCCACGTCTTGCGCCGAATAGCCCGGGTGGGCGCTGGGCCCCCGGTACGAGCGGTTGTCGGTCAACAGGAGATCCACGTAGGCGCCCCAGCGCACCGTCCGGTAGCACGTCTGGGAGAGTTGATGGCTGCCAGGTTGTTGGGTTCCATGGAGAGAAAGCCGTCGTCGAAATCGCGCATGGGCGCGTTATCGAGCGCCGCGGGTTGTTCGTAGTCCCGCGCCTCGTTGTCGACGCCGGGTACGCTGAGGCTGTCGGTGAGAACCTGCGGTACGAATTCGAACCAGGCCTGCGTCGCGGCGGTGCGTTTCTTTGGATTGGAGCGGCCGCCGCTATAGCTCTGCCAGACATCGTTGCCGAATTCGTGATCGTCCCAGACGGCCACGAACGGGTACATGGCGCGGGCTTCCTGCAGGTCGGAGTCCTGGAGATAGCCCTTGTAGATGCGCCGGTGTTCGGCCAGGTACAGGTCGAAGTCTTCCGGATCGGGCGGTTCATCGTCACCCGGCGGGCCGCCCATGCCCATGCCTGCCATGCCCATCCCGGGCGCGCCGCCCGGCGGCGGTCCGCCTGTGGCATCGTTGTCCGCCAGGCTCGGGGGGCCGAGCGATTCTTCAGGGTTTGCGGGCAGACCGTAGACGTAGTCGCCCAGGTGCAGGATGAGGTCGACGGCGCGGTCGGTGCCTTCGATGCGTTCGTCGCGAATCAGCCGCTGATAGACGCCGTGTTCGTTCGGCGGCCAGCTCTGGCAGGATACGAAGGCGATGCTGACAGGCCGGCGGGCATCCAGGGGCGGGGCTGTCCAGGTGCGGCCCAGGCGGCTGGTGGCGCCGTCCGCGGCAATGAACCGGTAGAAGTAGGTGGTATCCGGTTGCAGGTCCCGGACCAGGATGCGCAGGGTGTGGTCGCTGTCCGGAGAGGCGGTCAGGGTTGCTTCCAGTACCAGGTTGCCGAATTCGGGCGAACGGGCAACCTGGAGCACCACTTCGGGATTGACCTCGCCCGCCAGTGGCTCGACGCGGCTCCAGAGCAACACCGCGCCGGGTTGCGGGTCCCCCGAGGCGACGCCCTGGGGGAAGGCGTTGCGGGACGATGTCACCGGGTTTACAGCCTGGGCAAAGCTTCGCCGGGACGCCGGCAGCACCAGCAGGCCCGCCAGCGCGCCGGCCGAGTACTTCAGGAACTCCCGCCTGTGTGTGGTCACGGTCCGCCTCCTCTCAGGCCGTTTGTACGTCGAGCGGTCCGTGCGATTGCGGTTGGCCGGCAACGTGATTGACGATCAAGTCATGGGCCATGGGAGAAGCTCCTCCTGATGAAACCGTCAAGAACAAGCTACGAGGGTGTCATGGTAGCATCGGACGGCGGCATTGCCGCCGGTCGTATGACAATTTTCGTTGAGTCGAATAGGGTGCTAAGTCAGCGGGTTGACCCACTTGACGTTGGGGAAACGGCCGAAGTCCGTATCGTTCGAATGGACGGTGTAACCGTGTTCCACGGCCAGGGCGGCGATATGGGCGTCCGTGGTCAGGTTTCCCGCGGCGCCGGAGGAATTCAGCAGGTCTTTCGCGAGCGGCCAGTGGGTTGGCGTGGGCACGACGATGACGACGTTGGGTTGTTCCAGCCATCGGTCGACGTAGTTCACGGCTTCCTGGAGACTGAGCGGGTTCGAGAACACCCGCCGGTTGGTCACCAATCGGACGAATCCGAGCATGGTGGGATAGCACAGGGCCACGGGATTCGCGGATGACAGCACGTCGTCCAGCCAGGTGTTGGCGGTTGCGTGGAATGGACTGGTTTCGTCGACTGCGTAGACGAGCAGATTGACGTCCGGAAGGATCAAGGCTCCCTGCCTGTGAAATCGACGATTTCCAGGTCATCGATCAAGGTGTTCAGTCGTGTCGGATCGATTCCCGGCTTCAGTCCCAGCTTTCTCGTGGGTGTACGGTACCTCTTCGGCTTGGGGGGCGTCGACTTTGCCTGCACACCGAGCCTCAGCAAGTGGTTGAGGGCACCCTTGAAGCTCAGGCCCTCGCGCCTGCGCAACGCGTCGACCTGCGCCGCCAGGTCGTCGTCGATGGTCACCGTTGTGCGCATGATGTTCATCATAGGCATCAAGAACTTGATGTCAATGATGATTCATCGAACAAGCGCACGTGCGGGCAGTTGTTGTTCGCTCCTGGATTTCTCGCACTAGCTGCGTGAGTGGGTGCGTGAAGGGGATCAGGGTGGCGGTGGTTGTGTGACGATAGAGCCTGCGGAGCCCGCTGTTTCAATGTCCACGCCATTTTGTGCGGCGTAGTCCAGCCATGCCTGGGCGAGGTCCGCCACGATTTCGGGGTGGTCGGCGGCGCGGTCGCGGGTTTCGGCGGGGTCTTCGGCGAGGTTGAAGAGGGCGCCGGGGACGAACTCGCCGTCTTCCTTCCACCAGGCCAGCTTCCAGTCGCCGCGCCTGGCGTAACCGCCGCCCAGGCGGGCTTCGGTGTACGTGTGGAAAGCGTAATCGGCGTCGCCGTAGGCGGGTATCCCGTGGAGCCACAGGTCGGTGACCGGGCGGCCCTGCATTCGCAGCATGCCGGTTTCGCCGCTGTCGGCGGGGTGTTTCACGCCGGCCAGTTCCAGGAGTGCGGGCATGAGGTCGGCGACCTGGAAGAAGTTGCGGTCGATCCGTCCCGCAGCCACTCGTCCCGGCCACCGCAGGATCGCGGGGACGCGGGTACCGCCCTCGGTTGTGAAGGTCTTGTACAGTCGCAGAGGCGTGGACGACACGCGCGCCCAGTTTGCTCCGACCGTGACGTAGGAAGTGGCGTCGCCGAGGTTGCCCAGGCTGTTGTCGTCCGCTTCGTTGTAACCTGCGCCGGTTGCCGTTGCGTCGGCGCCGTTGTCGGACATGAACAGCACGACGGTATCGTCCGCGATGCCCTGCTCGTGGAGGTAGTCCAGAACGCGACCGATCTCCTCGTCCATGATGTCCACCATGGCCGCGTAGATTTGCATGCGCCGGGCTTCGTTGGCGCGCTCTGCGTCGGTCAACGATGCCCAGTCCGTCAGGTTCTCGTCCCGATACGGCTCGAAACCCGCCGAAAACAGTCCAAGCTCGCGCAGCCTTTCGATGCGCGCGCTGCGGGTCGCCTGGTAGCCTTCCTCGTACCAGCCGTTGTATGGCTCGATCCGGTCGCGCGGCGCCTGCAGCGGGTAGTGAGGCGCAGTGTACGAAAGGAACGCGAAGAACGGCCGGCCGTCGCCGAGGTTCGCGTCGATGTACTCGATCATCCGGTCGGTGTAGTGGTAGGTCGAGTAGAAATCATCGGGCACGGCGACGCGTTCGCCGTTCTCCGAATAGGAGTTCAACGCATCCGATGCGTCGCGATGCGGATTGGGGAAGTGCCGTCCCGCGCCCGGCAACAGCGCGAAGACCTGCTCGAAACCGCGCGCCGAGGGGACCTGTTCGGCGCCTCGTCCCAGGTCCCACTTGCCTGTCATGTAAGTGTGATAGCCGGCGTCGCGCAACACCTCCGCCAGCGTCGCTGCATCGGGGCTCAACCGGTAATTGCGCCGCGGGCCGACAGCCGCGGTGTTGTTGTCGATACCGGTGTGGAGCATCGCGCGGGTCGGATTGCACTTGACGGCTGTGTGAAAGTCGAGAAACCGGGTGCCTTCGGAAGCCAGGCGCGCCAGGCTGGGTGTGGGCATCTCCCCGCCGTAGGGGGCGATGTCCGAGAAGCCCAGGTCGTCGGCGACGATCAGCAGGAAATTGGGTTGCGGGGAGTCGGTCGACAGCGGCGGGGCTGCATCGTCGGTTTCGTCGGTCCCTGGGCCGGATTGGGCCGTTGGGACCGCCTGCGCGCCTGAATCGGATTGCGCCGCCGGATCGGTCCGAGGCGAACAGCCCGAGACGATCAGGCCGCATACCGCGGCGGCGAGCACCGCCCGAGCGCGATGACAACGGTTGACCGCCGGGTAGCCGATCGCCCCAAAAAGCTTCGCGGCGCAGTGCGCCGCGAAGCCGGGAGTGGAGGTCGTGGGAACGCTCAGAGCGGTCGGTTCGGCCAGATGATCGAACGCCAGAAGTGCGCGTTGTGGCTGTTGTCGAAGCCGAGACCCTCCGGCGGCGTGCGGAAGTGCTTCGCCACCAGTTCGAAGATCGGCTCGTAATCCACCTGGGCGTCTTCATCCCAGCCGTACACGTCATTCACCGTGATGACCCGCGCGGTGTGATACCACTCGTGCCCCTTGGCGTAGTCGTGATGCGCCTTCTGGTACTCGTCGGGCACATAGTCTTCGCCGAAGATGCGGATGTACATCTCGGGGTATTCGTAGTTGTAGTCGGGGTCCGCGAAGAAACGAAGGGACTGGTGATACGTTATGGCCCAGGAGATTTCCTCGTCCACGTAGCCCTCGACCAGGTTCGAGCCCCAGTGGCCGTGGTCCACGCGCTTGATCTGGTGGCCGGTGTCGTGCAGCGCGCACGCCACGACGACCTTCTCGTCGTAGCCGGCCTTGAGCGCGAGGTTGGCGCTCTGCAGCATGTGGCTGTTCTGCCGGATGCCGCCGTCGGCTGCGTCATAGAAGCGCAGCCGCATGAAGTCCATGATGGTGGGCCGTTCCGGCATCGGCGGCGGCTCCGTCGTGGTGACGCTGCCCATTCCCATGGCCTGGGCGAGCTGCAGGCGGTGCTCGAGTTCATCCTCGACGGCGTCGGCTTTCTGGGCAAACGTCATGCCCGGCGTGAATGTCGCTGCTGCGGCGAGGGCGGCGTTGCGCATGAAGTCCCGTCGTTTCTTGTTCAGCTCCATGGATACTGCTCCGGTCTCGTCAATTGATCGAGAGTTTCAATGCCAGTATAAACCGAAAAATTGGGGGATATTGGGCATTGGGGTGAAGAACCGATAAGTTATCCGCAGCCCTGTTCCCATGTGGCGAAGGTGAACTAATCGGGCAGCGAAGATCAGACTCCGTTCTCGTCGAATTCGACTTGGAGGGTCGCCGTTCGGGCGCAGCGTGTAGCGTTCCAGGAACTTCAGTTCGTCGGAAGTCACCAGGTTCGTGCCGTGGGCCAGCCCGACCGGAAGAAGGCCGGTCTCGATGACGATCGTCTTGCCCTCACGCCGGCCCGAGGTTGTAGAACGCCGGCGCGCCAACTGGGCCGCGATGGGCCCGGAGGTGGGCCGTGGCAAGGCAGGCGAAAAGGATCGATACGAAGCGCTGCATGATTGCCTGACAATACCCATTTCGCCGAGTTCTGTTAGGTAGGCCCCGGTGGATGGAGGTGATCCCGGCGACACCACGCCGATCTTTACCGTGGGCAGCATCGAAGCTGCGGCGGCCGCGCTGGCGGCCGAGCACATCGCCACCAGCGAAGTCGTCACCGTAGCGGGCCATGCAAAGCTGCTACCAATGCAAGACCCTGATGGCAACACGTTGATGCTGCAGGAAAATTTAAAACGGGCGGTGCCGGCTTGAAGGGCGCGACTCTCGGTCCGTCGTTGGGAGCTTGACCGGTCCGTGTGTCACCCCGCAGGAAGACTGTCCGGCGAAGTGAGACCGTCCAGCCAGTCCATCACGCGCGAAGCAATTTCGGCGCTGTTGTCGTCCTGCATGAGCAAATGCGAATTGCCGCGGATGCCATACTCGGTTAGTTCTAGCATTTCGCCGCGGCCACCCATCTCCCGTACCAGCCTTGCGGTGGTCCGGCAGGCTTCCAGCCGTCCGGTCTGGTTGCGGGACTCGATGTAGTCGCCGTATACCGCGAGGAATGGGATGTGAGCGATCGGCTCGACTACCTCTGCGGCGGTCGGGCACCCGGTGGGCTCCAGCACGACAATGGCGGTGACCTGTTCCGGTCGTTTGCGCGCGATATTGAAAATGATGGGACCGCCGGCAGAGTGAGGCATCAGCACGGCCGGCCCAATGCGCTCCAGGAGAGCTTCCAGCGCCAGCACATTGGGATTGTCGGGTTGGGGAGGTGGTAGACCGCCACCGCCGCCCCCCACTCGAAGCGGCCACGAGGCATAGAACTGGTCGATATGTTCGACCGGAAAACGCCCGTCTTCGTAGGGTTCACCGGGCACATCGCCGAAACCCCAACGCCGCCACACCTGGCCTATGTTCCAGGTCGTGAGTCCGGGGGCAGGTTCATCAGCGCTGCGAAACGGTCCAACGGCAAAGCCAGATGGCCCGGTGTTGACCGGATCGTAGACATAGGCGCTGAAGCCGCGACGGGCGAATGCTTGGGCCCAGCCTTCGCGACCGTCAGGAGTGGACAGATAGATGTACGACGACAGACCTAGGAGCCTGCGCCGTAGGAACCCGGATGGGATAATACAGGCACTGGATTGTTAAGGAGGCTGGGATGCCGACGAGATTTCGCCCCTACCACCCGGACCAGGGCCTGTTGCTGCCGTCGGA